>Ga0208879_1000064_pt1 | contig 108911 bp, 100 predicted proteins | sample Knorr_S15_td_Bot_FD_185605 | JGI IMG/M metagenome (GOLD analysis project Ga0208879, IMG submission 185605) | Marine microbial communities from Southern Atlantic Ocean transect - Knorr_S15_td_Bottom_ad_5009_LV_A (SPAdes) (version 2) | ecosystem: Environmental > Aquatic > Marine > Oceanic...
CCATCTTCGTCCACATAACCCATATCGCCTAATGTCGTGAATTCACCAACATGTAAGTCACTCGGCGTGCCCGTAGTATTGGTATATTTGAATGGCGCGAACATAGAAAGATGCGCGTATATAACGCCAACGTCCCCTACTTCACAAGCCTCTTTATTGTCGCTCAGTATTTTAAGTGCTGCACCGGGAATGGGCTTGCCCACAGAATTAGGCTTCTCTAATGCCTCTTGAGATGAAATTAAGGTCATAAAGCCTAATTCGCTAGTGCCGTAAGACTCATAGAAAATTGGACCAAACCAGTTAATCATTGCTTCTTTCACGTCGCCTGGCAGTGCAGACCCCGTTGATAAGGCAAAACGCAAGCTTGAGGTGTCGTATTTGCTTCTTATCGACTCGGGCAGTTTAAGTAGCCTCACCATCATAGTGGGAACAATATAAGCGTGAGTCAGTTTAAACCGCTCTATGTCCTGTAAAAAGCGTTCGGGGTCGAATTGAGGCTCAATGTATACATCAATATTACCCGCTGCCAGACAGCAGAGCGTAAGCGCGTGTGGTGCACTGTGATAAAGTGGTGCCGAGACGAAAAAGCGATCACCTATTGATAGCTGCATTAATGCTTCAGACAGCCCCTTAAATATCAAATACGGGTCTGGCCGCGTTAGGTCTTCATCTCGCTTAATACCTTTAGGTTTTCCGGTACTGCCAGATGTGTAGGGAAACATGCCCTTAAAACGTTTTGGCGGCTCATTGTGGCGCGTTGCGTTTGGGGCAGCTAATAGCGTATCAAGGCACTGGTACTGTGCCCCAGCTTTCGGTTCTTTCGCCAATTCAGAATCACCTGTAAGATGATAGCGCTCTAAAATACTTTCCGGCGTTTTAATCGTGTATATCATTGACAAGGTGGGAACGCGTGACAACGTTTGGCGGTCATTCTCCCCCTTTAATAAGTCGCGATGAGCGAATAGCACTTTAGCGCCACAGTCGTCTAAAATAGGCAAAAGTTCGGCAACAGGGCTGTGCCAATTAAGCAGAACATAGCGCGAACCCACATATCGGCATGCCTCAACTATTTCAAATATATCGACATGGTTTCGCATAAAAATAGCTACCACATCGTTATCGCACACACCTTGCTCAGCCAGTGCACGTGCTATGATACGTGCACGATCATCCATTTCGTCTCTAGTGCGTTTGCAAATGCTTTGACCACATTGGTGAAACACGCCCGCCATACCTTCTCCCTGAACTATCTTGAATAGACCTAGCGCTAAATTTAACAAATTATTTACAATAACAATTAAATAAACGTATTGTTTTTACTGATAGATTTTTATTTGCAAAAGCAATAAGAAAAGAAGAGTTTTAAGCAAGTACAAACTTTTGCGGAAAAACAAAAAGGTGACAGGTAGAATACGCGGCCAAACGTTCGAAATTTAGATAAAACTGAAGATTGCTGTGTTATTAAAAAAGCCAAGAACCATTGCTCTACGCATTTTTCAAAGTGCGGTACCCCGACTTTCTTTTGTGGTGGCTGCCTTTATTATTGCTTCTGCAGCGACTGTCTCAGTAACAGCTGCGCCTATCGTCCTCCCCGCGCTACCAGAGCCAGTTTCAAACAATGCCGTAGCTTCTGTAACCATCGACGACACACAATATGTATTTAGTTTTATGGGGCTGGGCAAAGGCAAGACCCATAAAGATGTGCACAACCGTGCTTGGCAACTTGTTATCAACAACAAAGATAAACCTTTGCAATGGCAAGCCCTTACCCCAGTTTCATCCAGCCTTGCGCTTAAAGGCCGTTTAGCCTCCGTAGCAGTGGGCGTTAATGACAGCATTTATATTTTTGGCGGTTACACGGTTGATGAAGATCACAATGAAATTAGTACCCCAGATGTTTATAAATACGCGCCTGTAACTGGGAAATATACGCTATTAACGCCTATGCCTGTGCCTGTTGATGATGCAACTGCTTTAGTCTACCAAGACCGCTACGTTTACTTAGTTTCAGGCTGGCACAACGATGGCAACGTAAACCTTGTGCAGGTTTACGATACGCAAACCGGCCAATGGCAACAGGCGAGCCCTTTTCTTGGCAATCCAGTATTCGGGCAAGCTGGCGGCATCGTTAATAACACTATGGTAATTTGTGACGGCGTTTCTGTAACACCTCACAGTGATAAACGCCGTAGCTTTGCTGCAGAAACTGCCTGCTTTAAAGGCGTAATTGATAAGCAAAACCCTTTTAAGATTGATTGGCGTACGCTTGACCATCCAACGGGTACTGCGCGCTATCGCATGGCCGCTGCGGGCGATAAGGACACCAGTAAAATCTATTTTGTTGGCGGCTCAACTAATCCGTTCAACTATAATGGCATTGGCTATAAGGGCGAGCCTTCAACTGCAGATGACGCCATATGGACCTTTGATATTGCGGAAGAAACCTGGGTTATATTAAAAACAGAAGCTGAAGCGCCTACGATGGATCATCGCGGATTAATTAACGTTAACGGTTCTTGGGTTACTATTGGCGGTATGCTTGGCGCACAGCTCGTGACCAGTAAAGTAATCCCGCACTTTTCAACACTCGCAGAAGTGTCCTGTCCCTCTAAAAGCCAGGTTAGCTCTGGCGTTTCAAAACAAGCAACGGATGGGCAAGCTGTTGAAGTAGTGAAAACTGCCTCCAATTCAAAGTGCCAACACAACGACGACATAAACGGAGAAAAATAAACAGTGAAATCTAAGCATGCACAGGTTCATTTTAATGAGAGCGGTACGCCTGTCGCCGACCATTTTGACGACGTTTATTTTTCTAATGACAGCGGAATTGATGAAACCCAACACGTTTTTGTTGCAGGCAACGACCTTGCTGAGCGCTGGCAACAGTGGCGCAACCCTACTTTTGTTATCGCCGAAACAGGTTTTGGAACTGGGCTGAACTTTTTGGTCGCCATGCGCGCCTTTAACGAATTTAGATCAGCGAACCCTGACCACCCGTTAAAGCGCCTGTATTTTATTACCACGGAAAAGTTTCCATTGCCTCAACAGGATATGCAGCGTGCGCTAGAAGCTTTTCCTGCCCTTAAAGATGAAGCGGATGCCCTTGCTTCACTTTACCCCATGGGCCTTGAGGGCTGTCATCGCCTTCATTTTGATAACCATTCAACCACTCTCGACTTGTGGATTGGTGATGTTCACGAGCTTTTACCTCAATGGCATTGCCCTGTAGATGGTCTCATCGATGCCTGGTTTTTAGATGGTTTTGCACCCAGCAAAAACCCTGATATGTGGACAGATGCTCTGTTTAGCCAAATGGCTCGCTTGTCAAAAACCGGAACTACCTTTGGAACCTTTACCGCCGCAGGCATCGTAAAGCGTGGGCTAGCTGGTGTGGGTTTTACCATTAAAAAACGCAACGGTTTTGGCCGTAAGCGCGACATGCTGACCGGCGTTTTTAACCAAGACAATGAGAATGTGCAGCATAAACTTCGCCTGCCTGCTGGCCCCTACTATAGGTACGCGAACGACAGTTTAGATAAAACAAGTAAAGTCGCGGTAGTAGGCTCCGGCCTTGCAGCAGCTACGGCATGCTTGGCTTTAGTAAAACGCGGCATTAGCACTACTTTGTATTTTGATGGTGACACCCTTGCAAGCGGCGCTTCTGGCAACCCGCAAGGCGGCTTTTATCCGCAGCTCCATAGCGAAGCAAGTATTGCCAGCCGCATTCAGGCGCACAGTTTTTTGTATGCTAGAAAAGCCTACGACCACACTATTGAACATGTAAAAGCCTGTGGCCTAGCCGACGTTGCCCATGATTTCTGTGGTGTTATTCAACTAAACTTTAACGACAAGGTAGCAGAACGCCAAAATAAACTGGCAGCAGCCGACGTTTGGCCTGAAACTTTAATTAAGCCCGTAGACAGCAAAGAAGTGAGCGATATCGCTAACCTGCCCCTTCCCTATTCAGGCTTATACATTGGCCTTGGTGGTTGGCTTTCTCCTCCACAGCTAGTTACTGCCATGATTGAAGAAGCACTTCAAAGTGGCAAACTCACGCTGAAACCCAATCATACCTATGTATCTCATGAGGCAGTTGAGACAACAAAGCAGCGGGTGCAGATTCGTTTTAACTTAGATAGCGCTGAGAATGAAGAAGTTATTACTGCCGATCACCTTATCCTTACCCTTGGTGCAGGTGCGGTAAACGCTAGCGATTTTGACAGTCTGTCCCTTCGCCCTGTTCGCGGACAGGTTGAAGCTATTCCCACCCAAATGCCAATTGAACAGCTTAACACTGTGTTGTGTCACAAAGGCTATATGACACCTGTATTCGAAGGTCGGCACGCGTTAGGTTCAACCTACGTTAAAAACGACTTAAGTACCGATGCGAGAAGCGACGAAACTGAAATGAACCTTGCCACACATGAACAGGCGCTGGCAAACACCGACATCGTGCAAGCATTACAACATGACGGTAAAGCCAGAGCGGCTACGCGTTTAGGTTCACCCGACCACCAGCCTGTTGTCGGTGCACTACATAATTTTGATTCATTAAAAGAGCTCTACACTATGCTGGGCGTGGGCAAACCGTTGACTAGCGCGCCAGTGTTGCCAAGCAGCGTAGTTTCCACCCTTACTTGCTTAGGGTCACGAGGGTTAACCACAGCGCCTTTAATGGCAGAGGTCTTGGTGAGCAGTCTATGTAAGGAGCCGCTACCTTTAAGCAACGATTTGCTTAATGCAGTGAACACAAGCCGCTTTATGACTCGCGAAGCAATTAGAAGTCAGGGTTAATAAACGGAGAGGTCTTTGTGAAAATTCTCCTGTGCAGGACACAAAAGACCAGACGTTTAGAGGTTTGAAAGCGAACATGAAAGGAATTCGCTTTGAAAAAACAGAGCCCAATGGAAGTAAATGGCTAGTTTACGCTAGCCATTTTATTTAAATCCATCACGATAAACGCAGGAATGTATACGTTGGCGCTTGCCACCACTTGTTTATTTTCCAGCGACACGATACGGGCGTTTACGCGGACGCCTCTGTCATCTTCAATGATAGTGCCTGTTACAACATGGTCCATTTCAACCTGTTTAGCGAGTGCAGTACCATCTCGAGTAAGTACGAAATCGCCAATTGGCGTTACGGTAATGCCACCTGCAAGCTTAAAGTCGACAACCGCTAACCCAAAGTCTTGTAGCTCGGCTATTAGATACTCTGAAAGCTGATTGCCTAACACGGTGCTGTCGCTCAACGACTGATTAAGCCTCACAAAGCTCGCCACACCCACCATATCTTGCTGCGTAAGACGGGTTGCATTGTCCATTAACTCCATCGCAAGTTGCGAGGCGTAATCATTTAAGCGCTTATGCGTTTGTGAAGGTGAATAGCCATGATGTAGTGGGTCTTTATAGCCGGGTTCGACTTCCACGTGCTGTTGATATTGTCTATCGCGAGAATCTGGTGTGTACTCCAGCCCTGAGCGGCTTGGTACAGGCACTGGCTCGGCGTGATGAGTAATTTCACCGTCTTCACCTAACCAAAATGAGCCAATAGACTCTGTGCTAGTGCACCCTGTCATACATACACTCAGCATTACGCCAACGGCTGCCCAACTGCTTGACACAAGCTTCTTTGTAAACACCATACTGAAACTCCTAGCCGCGACTTAGCTTAACACCATCGCGCATACCGTTTTGCTGGCTACCGTCACTTGGAATAAGTGCATCTACTACGTAGAACGGCACTAACATTTGCGCAGTTGCCACAACTGCGCGCGACTCCATGCCCAAAATACGAGCGTTAACTAACACGCCACCTTGGTGCTTTGTCATCGTTCCCGTTAACACGTATTCAATAGGAAGGCTGCTGCTCAATTCCAGATAGTCTCGGCTTAATACAAAATCGCCATCGTCAGTAATGCGAATATATTCAGTGGCTTTGAAGTCGATAACCGGCACGCGGAATTTATGCAGTTCGTGAACAAAAGATTCCGCCATCTGACGACCAAGCAAATCTGTTTTCTGCAAGTCAGTATCTAGCAGTGCGAAATGGGTTACACCAATAGGTGTTTTGTTATTCACATATTCCATATTGGCAATTAAGTCTTGCGCCATGTTCTTCACATAGTCGCCAATATGCTTGGTTAGAGGTCGACCTTTATACGCGCCCTGTACGCTCGAATACAAAGGAGGTTGACCGATAGCGCCGTACGCATCCATACCCTGAGACTGAGTATCACTCGTATTTTCAACTGGCTTTGAGGGAGCGCGGTCGGCGGCAGTAATATCAATCACGTTCATGGCCGGGCGCTGAGGCGCTTGTTCGGCTACCTCTTCTTCCCCCATCATCATAGAGCACCCACTGACGCTTAGCAGTGAAGCACAAAGCGAAAGCGCCGCGTATTGATTTCGTCTTTTCATGGGGTTACCTCGTACCTTCAGTTCTGTATAACTTGCCGTTTCTGGTGGTTACTTGTTCTTCGCGCCAAAACAGTTCGGCAGGGAAAAAGCGTGTTGCTGCAGCGACAATGTTTTTATTTCTAGCGTTGATAATTCGAGCGTTAACCACCGCGCCAGACTCTTGATACACCATAGTGCCGGTTATATAAAAATCGACGCGCTCAATGTTGGAAAGCTGGTCGATATCGCGGGTTAATACTCTGTCGCTTTCGTTACTAACAATTATATCGTTCGAAAGCTTGAATTCTTGAGTAGAAAAGCCTCTTTTCGTGGCCTCCGTAATCATTCCCTGTTCAAGCTGATGGCCCAACAACATTAGCGGATGTTGATGACCAGCACTGTATTTCATAGTATCGGCAGGTACAAAGCCAACTACCGCATAGCGAGACTGACGTGCTGGACCCACATCAGCAAAAAGTTCGTTCGCTAACATATAGGTGTGGTATTCCACATTCCCCAATGCCGATACGTCGCTGGCATCGGTTTGCGCAAATTGACTCTTAGGTTCGTCAGATGAAGAGCAACCAGAGAGTAAGCCCAAGAGAAGCGCGGTATATGCCAAGGCTTTCGCGACTAAGCGACCATTTTCTGTCAGCAAAGCGTGAGAGACAGGTTTTGTCATACTTTTCATTACACGTGTCCAGTGAAAAACGTCAAATTTCTATCGGAAAGAAGCAAAAACTCATCGAAAAACAGTGATCAGCTACTACGCAAACCGACATTTTCAGTGTCTTTAAACAGGCTTTTGCAAAATTCACACCAAAGAGAGACTACAAGTAGCATTGACCGTTACATTGGAGGTTACATTGAAAAAAAATTGCTGATAACCAAGTGACGTAAAGCGCCTAGTTTCAGGAGATGTACCTTTCTCAGTGTTAAAAGAACTTGATGTTTATCGTCAGGCCGTGCATGAAAAGCGGAGGCGACTTGCCGCCTTAGGACAGAAAGCTGCCGATAATTAAATAGGCAATGATCACAATGACAAGTGATTAAAAAAACTTGAGAACTCCCGGAACTCTCATGCCACGTTAATGACCAAGTAGCTAAATAAACCTACACATGCCTAAACCTAAGCTCTGACCATCACGAGGTTTAAAGCCAAACTTAAGATAAAAACTCTCTTTTCCGTGCGCAGCCAACAAGCCAATGGTTGCGCCAGGTGCGCAGCAAGACTCCAAATGTGCAATCAACGTGTTCATTATTTTCGATCCCAAGCCTTTATTCTGATGTTCTGGATGAATAATGACGTCTTGAATATAAAAATACATTGCGCCATCGCCAATCACCCGACCACAGCCTACAAGGTTGTTGTCGAGGTAAATTGTTGCCCAAAACAACGAGGCATCAATACTTTTTTGAACAACCGATAGACACGGGTTACTCCATCCAATCAATTTTCTTAAACTGGCAAAGTCTTCAGCTGACGGAGGGCTTTCTTTAATGGTGTAATTCGTATGCATCATTCGTCATTCCGTCCCTCGTTCTCGCAAAAGCTAGCTACCTAATTCGGTAATGTGAAGTAGTTCGCCCGACGGGCCCCACAGATAGAAAACACTTCCCCAATGTTGTTGCTCAATTGATGAAATTTTCGTTTTATGTAACGAGCGCGAGCACAAATCAAAAGCGTCCTGAATGTCTGCTACACATATTTGTAGCATAAAGTTATTCGCCAATTCAGGGTTATAAAAGCGCTGAAGAAAGAAGAGACAATCACCATTTTCAAACAGTGTTAGGTCTTCATTTACGTATTCTGCATTAAATCCAATCTCAGAATAAAATGCTTTAGAAATGTCGTAGTTTTTGCTTGGAATAAAAGTCTTAATATCTATGACGTCCATATCTTGAGATCCCTCGCATTTCGCTGCTTTAAATTTAAATCGTGGCTAAATGGCAATAACAGCAAGCATGTCTTCGCCATCTTCATCTAACCCCACCTCTTCGAAACCAAAGCTTGAATAGAAGGCTTTGGCGACAGGATTCTTGGGGTTATAGCATATCTCTATCTGTTTGAGCTCAGAAGTTTGCTTTATAAGCGTGATAGCTTGAGATAAAGCAACTCTGCCAATTCCATTATTCTGATGGCTCTCATCAATCATAAAGCGCCAAATGGACACTTTGGTTGGCGTTTCCTGAACCCACATCAAGAACCCTACGGGCTGGTAGTTGCAATAAATGGCTTTGCAGGTATGGTTCTCGTTGTAAAAAGACTCAACCAACGACCACATATTGCACGCTACAAACGCTTGTTGATCATCCGCCACATCCAAGTCACAAACCTGCTCATAGTTAGATTTGTTTATTTCTTCCAGTGAAATTTTCATCCTGTCTTCTTTTTCCGGTTAATTATTAAGAACAAATAAATAATTGTGGCTGTTTTGGTATTTTAAACTTTCTTATCAGCAATTGAGGTAAGTAATTTCGTTATTCATTGTGATATGTTGTTCTTGGTTCGTGTTTTAATCTTTATAAAATAGTGACACGCTTTACAGGAACTGTTGGTTAAGAGCATAAGGAATAGCGCTTTTTGACAGAGGTAATCTTCCCCACAACAAGCACAATCTCTTTCAGTTATTGAAATAAGGATATTTATATTGAAAAAACTCTCTTTTGTTTTGACCGTAGTATTGTTCACTACCGTGGGTTACTTTATCGGTTCGTTAACCAGTGAGCCACGTATTCAGAAGAAAGACCAAGCAACTAACCTGAACAATACAGCAGTTCCCCACGCGGATAAGTCAGATTCAACTTCGTCCCAAGAACACACTTCAGCGGAAGAACTTATCGTGACGAAAATTGGTACTGACGCTGAGCTAAAAAATGAAAAGCTAACTAGTAATGAAACCAATGTTCATCCTCTAATTGAACCAGAAGAACCCATTGACGATACAAGTCACATTTTGCAGGTCAATAACGACATTGCCATATTGGATACTAAGCGCTTAGGCTCTTTAACTATTACAGAATTAAGAGGACTCGTAGAGACAATAAAGTTCGCTCCCAAAACTAGTGAGACCCTTTTAATAGAGAACGAACTGCAAGATTCACTCTACGACAGACTAGAAGAGCACGACGCAGCACTGTATCGAGAGGCCGTTTGTAATAACGACCTTTGTGCAATAGAGGTGGCGTCAGGTAATTTGGAAATATTAAATAGTCTAGTTGATGACTTAATGTTTGATGCAGACATATCCGCCAGTATGCAAGGAGGCTTTGTTAGGCTGTACAGTGAAGATAATCAACACTTTGCTACATTTCTTGGCGTTAGAAAAGGTAAGGCATCAACCGTAAGAATCGCCAACTAAATGCTCTCTAATTGCTTATTTTACGAATCAACGCCTCACTGTTGTCAGGCTCTGTCTAGCATTCTGCAGCTTTCACTTTTATTCATCGCTCGATCAATTCAATAGTTCTAAAGACAAGACGAGCTTTAGTATCATAGCTGAAAGGTACAGCCCAACGCCAAATACGACGTGATTAATAATACTGTGTAACCGAGCGGTATTAGGGTTAGGCGTTTTCGATGCGGCAACACCAGCGCCCATACCTGGCTGCAATATAAAGAACGGTGCAACGACCGTAGCGATACCGAGCGCCACTGCTGGACCCAGCGTCGGTTCGAACAACCAAGATTCTCCGCATATGAAAATAAGCAGTGCTGCATAGGCAATTCCAATTAGGTAATGGGCTGTCCACCCAATAGTACTTTCCCCGTGAACAGCATGGGCACTTGAAATAGAAGTATGACGAAACTGCCCTTTTTTCATATGCCCTATCCAGCGCCCCACCATGCCCCAATTGGTAGGGGCAATATCAAATAATTGCTTTCTCAACAAGGCCCATAAATCCATCACTAAAGTAGCTCCAATACCTATCAGCAAGATAAAAACAATACTTTTCATATTCACTCTCAATAACTAGTTTCAATTGACATGAGATGCTAGCCTACAACTTCAAGTTAACTTTAAGTCAAGTGCCTTTATGGGTAACAAGTATGGAAATATCTCGCGTAGCAAAAAAGTCAGGAGTGTCGGCATCAACACTGCGCTTTTATGAAGAAAAAGGCCTTATCAAATCTATTGGTCGACAAGGTATACGTCGCGTATTTAGCTCAAACGTTTTAGAGCACCTTGAATTAATCGCACTAGGCCGCGCAGCTGGTTTTTCACTGGAAGAAATTGCAGGAATATTAGGAACCGATGCAAAGCCTGATATAGATCGCGATCTACTACTTAAAAAAGCGAACGAATTAGATGGAACAATCAAAAAATTAGAAGCAATGCGTGATGGTCTGCAGCATGCAGCTGCTTGCACAGCACCGAGTCATTTGGAATGTCCGAGGTTTCGTCGATTGATGAACCTTGCAGCCGCAGGGGTGATTGAAGGCGTTGCCGCGAATAAAGCAGTAAAATAAAAATCCGTATCAATGGAAACCACTCAGCGCTTTGCGGGTACTAAAGTCACCATCGCAGAGCTACCTCAAAATGGCAAAAATATGGCTATCGTAAAACAGTCCATTTTTAAAAATGGCGCGTTGCAATATCGCTTCTTGCTTAAACCCTGCATCTAACAGCAGCTTTTGCGAAGCAAGATTGGATGAAAATACGCAGGCAAAAATGCGCTCTATACTTGTGTTTGAGAAAGTAAGGGCGATAATTTGGCGCAGCGCGTCACGCATAATCCCTTTTCGCCAATGTGATGAACAAAGCCAGTATCCGACCTCTCCGGCTCTTTCATATTCAAAGTTTCCTGGGTTAACACCAATACATCCTACTAACTCGCCGTCGTACTCTACAGCTCTTATAAAACCCTCTTTGCTCCCTTCTTGAATCCACCATGTTGCATCTTCTTTTGTATAAGGGCTGGGAATTTTTGTCGATAGAAATTGCGTGACCGACGGTTGATTCAAAATATCTACCAGTCTACCTACATCGCTCATTTTAAAATCTCTGAGTGTTATCACGCGCTTTACTTCCCACCCGCTAAATCAATAAACGACCCTGTAACATATGAAGACTGAGGTGATAGAAGCCAGGCTATCGCCTGTGCGACTTCATCTGCTGTACCGCCCCGCTGCATAGGAATTTGTGAGCTTAACCGTTCTACTCTGCCAGGTTCACCACCATCGGCATGAATGTCTGTTTTAATAAAACCAGGCCGGACGCTGTTTACACGAATGTTCTTCGCAGCAAGTTCTAATGAAAGCCCTTTGGTGAATGAATCCATTGCCGCTTTCGACGTCGCATAGTCGGCGTATTCAAAAGGAGCACCAGTACGAGAGGCAATGGACGAAACATTAACGATTGCGCCCCCTGCAACGTTTTGTTTTACAAAAGCCTTCGAACACAAGAATGCGCTAAGCACATTGGTATTAAGTACTTTGGTGAAGCGCTCTGCAGTGACGTTAATTAACTCAGTTTTGGTGAATAAAACACCCACATTGTTAACCAAATGCGTTATTTCACCCCATCGGCCGTTCACAGTCTCAAACATGTTCAGCACTTGCGCTTCATCTGAAACATCGGCTTTATGAGCAAATGCAACGCCACCGTTGTCAGCTATCGACGCGCACACCCTATCCGCAGCATTTTTATCTGATAGGTAATTAACGCAAACCTTATAATCGTTACTTCCCAACAATTTAGCAGTTGCGGCACCGATACCGCGGCTCGCCCCAGTAACAATGACTACTTCTTCCACTCGATATCCCTTTCTAAAAAATTTGTTTACTCTTTACTCAGCAATCGCTTTATAAAATACGCTTGAGTACAACACACAATCACAATTAACGTTACTGAAATTTCTGAAGGCATTCCCAATTGTGCAAGAGCGATAACAGGCTCAGGTAGCTTCCCACCGATAAATACTAAGTGGCGAAGGTCAAAAAAGACTGGGAAAATTGAGTAGCATAGCAGGTCATAAAACATAAAAACGCCGAATACACACACTTTTCTCAAGATACCCTCAGGGCTGCATAGCCAAAGGAAAATGGTACATAGCAAAGAGATTAAGTAAGTTGTACCACTTCCCATCAAAAGCACGACCGCCACACGGTTTTGGTCGTATAAAACGCTGCTATGCTGTATGTTTAGGATAGGCTTTATAATATAAGAGTTAAATTCGCGGTGAATATCAACACTTAAAGATTTTACCTCTGGAATGAAACTAACAACTGCTACCGCACTGCCGGGCCAATGCTTTATATGATTCAGCGCCCCCATTTCCGGAAAAATTTCGAATCCAGGCCAAACAGCAATGACTAACTGCCCCATCCCTAATATTTTCCCTGCTATTCCGTGCCCTAGCTCGTGTATTAAAACCGAAATAATAAAATAAATGAGTGCTACACAGATTAGTGTAAATCCTTTTTTAAACGTAACCATTCCTTGTTCTCTTAGCTAATCTATTTGGGGCAATAAGTATTAAAGTTGAAGCTGTTGGTTTTTAATACAAATACTAAGAGGTGTAAATTACATCAAGGTTCCCAAGATAATCGTGATTAAACATAAAGCACCATTTTCGAAAGGCACAGCAGGCTAATTAGCTCTACTGAGGAATAACACCATTGACAGGTAAACAGAAAACTTCACAATGGTTCTACTTTATATTCACTCGCGATCATTAATGCTGTACCTTTCTGAATTTCAAATAAAGCTTTCTAATCAATACATTACTCCTGCATTTTCGCTAGCGCTCTGTACTGAAAGTGCGCCGTCGCACTTCCTTATCGCAGGTAGAAACAGTAGCGGAAAGTCACTCTTAATTTCCGCGCTTGCCGGTAATGGGAAGGTAGCAAGCGGTAGTCGTGAATGTACTTCGGTTGTTGCAGAGGTATCGGTTTTTAAACAGCAAGCGATAATTGAAGAAGAAAAACAAAAAGACAGTGCAGATATTCTAGACGTAATAGCTGAGCCAACACAGGTTCGCGAACTATTCGCACAGACTAATGAGTATTATAAAAACCACCCTTATTACGACGAACTCGCCTCTGCGCTTAGAATTGAGCATCTGCTAGATAATGCGTTTCTTTCACTTTCAACAGGTGAAACCCGCAAGATTATTATCATGTTGGCATGGTTAAGTAATGCCTCTATTATTTTGCTTGATGAACCCTTCGAAGGTTTAGATGTTGAAGCGATAAGCGCATTTAGTCGCTTTCTTGTCTCTCAGCAGCAAGCTTCTTTAGTACTTACCGCCAACAAACTCGCAGATATTCCCAAGAATATAGAAGCTCAGTTGATTGTCATGGATGACTTGGCTATTACGTGGAAATCTGAAGATAAACTTAACTATGACGGTTTGCGCTCAGAACTAAGCACCTGGTTTGCACTAGAGTCTGATGATATCGATGTTCCCTCAGCCCTTAACGCTAAAGACAAACACGGCGATGACCCCAACCGCAATGACCAAAGCCGCAATGTTCAAAACAGTGAGTTAGATTCACTACCTCATACCTTAATTCAGCTTAAAGATGGGTTCGTGCGCTTCGATGAGCGAACCGTATTTGAACAGCTTAACTTTACGCTTAACAAAAATGAGCATTGGCAGATCACTGGTCCAAATGGGTCAGGAAAAACCTGTTTGCTTCAAATGTTTACTGGTGATAATTCCCATTGTTATACCAACGATTTAACAATGTTTGGCATAAAACGTGGCACAGGCGAAAGCATATGGGACATTAAAAAGCACATTGGAATTATGTCGAATGCGCTCCACATGCAGTACAAAGTGAATGCAAGTGTTGAGCACGTTATCATTTCAGGCTTTCACGACAGTATTGGTCTGTACACTCGCCCCACGCTAGCGGAACGCATGGTGGCAGAGCAGTGGCTTGAAGTACTGGGTTTGAAACAGAAAAAGAACTCGCCGTTTCAGTCACTGTCTTTTGGTGACCAGCGATTAGTACTTATTGCACGTTCTATGGTTAAGCACCCCGCCGTGCTTATTTTGGATGAACCTTGCAATGGTTTAGACGACTTCAACCGACAGAAAGCGCTTAAGCTTATTGATATATTGGCTAGGGCTGGCACAAGTACACTGCTGTATGTGAATCACCATGCAGAAGAACGCATTCCTAGCATTCACAATACGTTAAATATGAAAGACTATAATGTTTAAGGGTATATGTTGAAAAACTTGGCCTTTCAGGTCTTCGCTAAAAAGACGTGGCACTTGCCTGTTAGACAATTAGCCTTAAAGCTGGAATCTTAAAAGCGGATATTTAAGAAGATTAGCGCAGCTAGGTACCGAGAGAGAAAAAAGCGCTATCACAAGGGAAAACTCATGGAAAAAGTGATAGCGCCGAAGTAACCGAGGGTGAGGTACAATAAGTACTCAAAAACTACATGGGATCCAGGGTAAGCAACACGCGATGAGTACCAGGTATGACTTTGCAGGACCGATGCACGGCGGCAAATTCTTCATGGCCCTGCCACGACTTACCTTTAAGTAAACCCACATCAAACGCGTTCATTTGCCTAACGCTGCTCTCTCGATAGTGCTGACCCAACCTATTCTTAGTAAGCCCTTGTGTATTCGCGTCGTTAAGACCAATCATTTGGCGTGTAACCACACTTTCTTTCGGCAGCCACTCTGTACCTTCGCCCAAATAGGTATTCACCAACCGAACAGGAATATTGTCCACATGGAAGCTTGGGCACATTGCTGATGAAAGGGGCACTAACCTTACGCCAACACTGTCACAATCAAATAGCGTGGTGAGCATGTCAGACAGCAAATAAATATCGTCAATGGCAGCCTGCTTTCCGGCACTATTTCTTCCATCAGGTAAAAGCTTTGCGATTTCCTCTTTCAGTGATGTTAAAGAGAAAACACCGCGAATCCCCATTCCTAATGATTTAAAAACGTCGACATAATATTGCGTGACAAGTGGTACTTCGGGTCTTGTCCATACCGCAACGCTAATACCTTTATCAAAGATATCGCCTAACACCATAGCATCGGCGCTTGAGCGCCAAGAGTCGCTGTGTTCAAAGGAAGTAATGTGGTCTTTTAACGCCTGCATATTAGTGCTCCCACGCAGGAAATGGGTCAGGCATTTCAGCCCAAACATGATGGCCTTGAATAAGCTGTTCGTCTGTTAACAAGCAACGATCTAACCGCTCGATAATGTCGTTTTTATTAAGCCCTTGTCCAATGACCACCAGTTCTTGACGCATGTCACCGAAGGGCTCCATCCATTGTTCTTCAATCGCTTTAAGGTATTCAGGGTCTTCAGGCCACTGCTCTTTGGGTACGGCTTTCCAAAACAGCCCAGCAGCCCCGTATCTTGCCATACCGCCAGCTTGGCTCCAGCTACCCGCTAATTGAGGGCGTGTTGCCAGCCAGAAGAAGCCTTTTGAACGAATTAACTTACCTGCAATGTCTTTACTATGAATAAAATCATAAAACTTCTGCGGATCGAACGGACGTCGCGCTTCGTAAGAAAAGCTGCTTATACCAAACTCTTCAGTCTCTGGTACGTGCTCGCCACGCATTTCTTTCAGCCAACCGGGCGACTGCTGAGCACGCTCGAAGCTAAACCGCCCTGTGTTCAGCACTTTGTCGAGGGGCACTTTTCCATGCTCGATAGGAACTTGAATAGCCTCGGTATTAAGTGTTTGCAGAATACTTTTAAGGCGCGCCAACTCTTGTTCAGAGACTAAGTCGGTTTTGCTTATAAGCAATATATCAGCAAATTCCACTTGTTCGACCAACAAGTCTGCCACGCTTCGCTCATCTTCCTCCCCCAAGCTCTCACCCACTTCGTTGAGAAACTTAGCTTCGTCATAGTCTTTAAGAAAATTCAATGCATCGACAACGGTGACCATCGAATCGAGGCGTGATATTTCCGACAAGCTTTTACCGTCTTCATCGGCAAACGTGAAGGTCTCAGCTACAGGCAAAGGCTCCGAAATACCTGTAGACTCTATTACCAGATAATCGTATTTACCTTCATGCGCTAAACGCTCTATCTCTTCAAGCAAATCTTCTCGCAACGTGCAACAAATACAGCCATTGCTCATTTCAACTAGCTTTTCTTCGGCTCGATTAAAGCTAATTTCATTTTTCACCGTTGCAGCATCGATATTGATTTCACTCATATCGTTAACAATAACGGCTACTCTTAATCCATCACGATTATTCAGAATATGATTTAGAACCGTGGTCTTACCGGCGCCTAGAAAGCCCGAAAGTACGGTAACGGGAAGCTGAGTTTGAATTGACATAACGACTCGCTAAGTTTCATTTTAAATATCGAATTTAATAAATGTTATAACATAACAATTAAAATAAAAATAACGATATGATCAATTTATTGCAAAACGCTTGCGGTATTCCACCGGACTAAGCCCATACTCTTTACGGAATATCTTCCTAAACGCATTGACGTTTTGATAGCCCACGTTGAATGCGATATCAGCAATGCTGCGCGTTGATACTTCAATTTGCTGACAAGCATGATGAAGTCTCAGCTTCTGCAGATAGTCGATGACTGACATACCTAACGCTTGCGCAAATCTTCGCTGTAAGGTTCGCTGACTAACGAAAGTGTGGCTGGCTAAATCGCTAAGAGAAATTGGCTGACTGTAATGATTTGCCAAAAAATTTTGCACTTTAACAACGAGAGCATCGCCATGATCTTTTTTGGGTGAAAACTGGTGATAAAAGCCTTGCTCCCTGTAACCTGTATCCACCACCATCTCTTTAGAAAGATTCAAGGCAATGGTGGGTGAACTTAAGGTCGATATGATTTCAAACACAAGATCAATCCACGCCATTCTCCCGCCAGCTGTTATTACACCCTCCCCGTTTACCACGATAGCCTTAGCATCTAGCTTTGCTGTGGGAAAGGTTGCCATGAAGTGATCGGCAATTCGCCAGTGTGTAGTACACACTTTGTTATCTAAAAAGCCCCCTTTGCCAAGAATAAATGCACCTACGCAAGCAGATGCGAGCAATGCACCTTGGGACTGCATGACTTCCATATAGTTGATGAGTGATGTGAAGTCATGCTCAAAAAATGTTTCACTCATGCTTGGCGGCAAGATGACGACGTCAACCAGTGCATTTGAATTCAACTGTTCCGCTTTGTAAATACTCGCGCTAAATGCCACATCAGCGTTGATTTGCTCACACATCGTATTTGCTAACTCTAACATCTCAACGATGCCGTAAAGCGCAGATTGGCTTGCGGTTGGATAGTTTATTACTGCTATTTTTATTTCTTTCATCGTTTCATTGTCGTTCTGTGAACGCTGTCGCATTTGGCGCGCTTTTTGTCATTATCGTCACTCTCTATTACACGTGAAAATCTGCAAAATAGTCAATATCGAGTAAGCACAACTTAAACCGTGCTAGAGACTATTTCTTGGAAAAAGAGGGTAAGACCGTGGTTAAACAAGCACTTATTGTTATAGATATTCAAAACGATTACTTTCCTGAAGGGAGGTATCCTTTACACAAACCAGAGCTTGCGATGCAAGAAACACTTAAAGCGATGGCTATTGCAAAGGAAAAGAGCATTCCGATTATTCACATACAGCACCTTGTGCCTGTTGAGGCCGGAGAAGGGTTGTTTTTCTATGAAGGATCTCATGGCGCTGAAATTCATAAAGAGGTGATAGCCGCTGCCCCGGATGCGCCAATCATCACAAAGCAACACGCCGATTGTTTTGAGAACACCAACTTAGAAGAAACCTTACAGTCATTGGGCGTGGATGAAATTCTTCTTGCAGGTGTGATGACGCACAACTGCGTAACTCACACAGCATTATCACCAGCTGCTGCCAAGTATTCCCCCAAAGTCATTGAACCTTGCACCTGCACGCGTGACGCCATTGGTCATCTATTGGCGCTGGATTCTATGCAAGTGCGTGGTATTGACATTGTATCGATAGAAACCGCATTCGCTTAGCTCCGACTTGTTTCGCTCATCACGTTGTTCGACTACTTGATGAGCGCTAACACTTCTCGGAATTTTGGATGTTGGCATGATTTTAAAAGGCCAAAAAGTGTCATCTCAAAACTGCTGATCCGTGCGCCCTGCTCACGCATATTTTGGATGGCGAGCACAGCATTTGAAGACTCTCTTGAAGAAATGCAGTCCTGTATTACTTCCACAATGTGATTATTTTCCAATAAACCCGTTACCGTTTGATAAACGCATACGTGCGCTTCAATTCCCACAACCAGCCATCGACTTAATTCCATTTCACCAATGTACGCCAGTATTTCGGACGACCACTGGTCAGTACCCGCTACAGCGTTAAAAGTAAACTTCTTAAAGTGAGGATCGCTTGCGACATGAGTTTCAATTTCAGGGACCGTTCTCCCCAAGCCATCAGGATTTTGCTCAAGTACAACTACGGGAATATTGAGCAATTTACAACACTGTATTAACTTCACCGTTTTGCAGATCATTGTCTGGCTATCATTGACTTTTCGAGCCAGCGCACCCTGAACATCTACGATCAACAACCCTACCTTTTCTTCGTCTAAATGCATCATTCACACCGCTTGTATTTAAGTTGTGGCTTCACATTCGGCTCTTTTCGCTTTGTTTTACGGCGTTAAATTGCTCTCGAAATCCTCACACAAACCGCAATACCAAGGAAATAATGACACCGGTTACGATAAGCTGAACCAAGCAAAAGCCCATAATGTCTTTGGCTTTCAGGCCGGCTATGGCAAGTACGGGGAGCGCCCAAAATGGCTGAATCAAATTGGTCCACGCATCACCCCACGCTACCGCCATGGCAACTCTATTTATTTCGGCTCCAAGTTCAGCGGCAGCAGGCAAGATTACTGGGGCTTGCACTGCCCACTGCCCTCCACCCGACGGCACAAAGATATTAACAATGCCTGCGCTAATAAAACTCCATACTGGCAGCGACTCTGCAGATGCAAAGCTAATCAGCCACTCTGACATGGTTTGGGCCAATCCTGATTGAACCATTACCGCCATGATCCCCGCATAAAATGGGAACTGTATAACAATACCACTACCGCCCTGAACGGCTTGCTGCAGGCTGTGCAGTACATTGCGTGGTGTGCCGTGAAGGACAATAGCGAGAAAGAGAAATAGCATATTAACGATATTGAGATTAAGCCCGCCCCCTGAAGCAAAGTAGTTAGTGAGATACGCAAGCCCGGCAAAGCCTACAAGCAACCCAAGAGCTTTACTATTTTCAAGCTTGTCGGCGGGCCGCTCGTTTTCTGCTGAAGGTAAAGCATCGTCTTGTAGCTTTGTGCTATCAACAATCACGCTTTCAGATTTAGGAGGTAGCATTAAGCGATTTACAAGGGGGATAACTACAAACATAATCGCCAACAACAGCAAGTTAAACCCGCTGAATATAGTCTCGCTTGTACTCATTACGCCAATTTGTGCTTCTGAAAAATGGCCCGGTGTTGCAATTGTTAAGGGCACAGAGCCCGCTAAACCACCATGCCACACAATAAAGCCTGAATATGCGCTTGCTACTAATAACCGATAATCCACCGTCACTTTTCTTGCCAAGGCCTTAGCAAACAACGCACCTACAACAAGGCCAAAGCCCCAGTTAATCCAGCTTGCAATCAGCGATACCAAGGTGACCAGAACAATGGCGCTTCCTGGACTTTTCGCTACGCTGGCGAGCCTTTCAAGCAGTGCCTTTACTAACGGCGTGCATGCCAACATAAACCCGGTTACTAGTACCAAGAGCATTTGCATTGAAAATGTGAGCAGCCCCCAGAAGCCGTCACCCCACTGTTGAACTGTGGTAAGTGGTGATTGGCCTTGAATGACCACTGCAAAGACAAGCGTTATGAGCGTTAACAATAAAACGAAAATATAAGGGTCGGGAAGATATCTTTCGACGAGTTTTACGAAGGGTTTAGATGCACGATTTAGCATTAACGCTCTCACAACTTGTTAAAAACTTGTTGCATATTAACGCGTTTACTTCCTCGTTGGCGAGAGGCTAGTTAATTTTGCTTAGCCACTTCTGTAAGGTTGAAGTTACTTTTTGGTGATCGATAGGCTTTGTTAGAAAGTCGTCCATACCTGCAGCCATGCACATATCTTTATCTCTCTGCATGGCATTGGCCGTCATCGCAATAATAGGCGTACTTTTATAGATATCTCCTGCCGCTCCTTGGCGGATGCATTTCGTTGCTTCAAATCCATCCATTTCTGGCATTTGGCAATCCATAATAATTGCGCTGTATTGTGCTTCAAGCTTGCGGTTCTTCAACATATCTAACGCTTCTAAGCCGTTGTTCGCCACATCTACCTGATACCCTTCGCTTTCGAGCGCATTAGTAGCGACCAGTTGATTTATCACGTTATCTTCAACTAACAAAATTCGTGGTGCTTTTATAGTAAGGGGGCGGTTTTCAGTTTCTTGCTCTGCCAGGCCTTCATTTGGACGTTGCTCTGCAAAGTCTGCAGTACCCATACCCAACTGCCCTGGATGCACATCGTTTTGTGTGCCGGGTTTGCCTACCGTATTTTCTAGTATTCTTAGTAAATCTGTTGTCGTTATGGGTTTTGGCAGACATTCGTTAATTGGCAGACCTCTAAACTCGCTATAGCTATCGACATCGCCTAATTTGGTCATAAGAATAGTACGACTGAACCTTAAGTTTTCGATACCCTCAAGGTTCAGTAAGTGATTGTCTTGCTCGTGGTCATCAACGACTTTTTCCAAAAACAAAATATCAAAACTTAAAGGGCCTTGTTCACTAATCTCATCAGCTAAGTAAAGCGTGGCAGCCTCTTGTAATGACGATGCAGTTGACGCATTCACACCCCACAGCCCAAGCTGATTTTGCAAGGTATGTCTTGTTGATGCATTGTTATCCACTATTAAGCAACGCGTGTTCTCTTTAACAAGTTCAGATTGCAGTTTCGTGCTTTCCTTCGAGCACGTAACTTTGCATATAACGTTGAAGCAGCTACCTTTGCCAAGCTCTGACGCAACGCTTATGTCACCACCCAATAAATGACACAAATTCTTTGTGATACTTAAACCAAGTCCAGTACCTCCGAAGCGCCTCGTTGTAGACGCGTCTACTTGGGTGAAAGCGTCGAACAAATGAAGAAGTTTGGATTCCGGGATGCCTATCCCCGTATCTTTTACAGTTAAGTGAAGCATAGCTTCATTTTCAACATCACTTGGAAGTAACTTTGCTGCAATGTAAATTTCACCCTGTTCAGTGAATTTAACGGCATTGCTTAAGAGGTTAGTCAGAATTTGTTGAATTCGGTTTGGATCTGAATATATCTTTGTTTCGCTAATTTCAGAGACATCAACGATTAGCTCTAGTCCTTTTTCTTGTGCTGAGTGCGCTACTGATAGCGCGACACTCTCCACCAGTTCCCTTAGGTCAAAATCCAAAGACTCTAATTCAAGCTTACCCGCTTCTATCTTTGAAAAGTCTAGAATGTCATTGATAAGCACAAGCAGTGAGTTGGCACTGGTTTTAGCAATACTCACGCGCTGGCCTTGTTCTACTGTTAGGTCGCTTTTTTTCAACAGCTCAAGCATGCCAATAACTCCGTTCATTGGCGTCCTAATTTCATGGCTCATATTGGCGAGAAATTCAGACTTCAACTTCGTGGCCTCTTCAGCACGTTCAAGCGCTTGTTTTAAATCGTTCGCCTGCGCTTTTAGCGACGCAGTTTTTTCAGATACCTGCTGCTCTAGTGTTTGAACAAAGCGCTTTTGTTTTGTAATTTCCGTTTGTTGTAAGCGGGTGCGCAGGTAAATCACCGAAACAACCATACCTAACAAAAGTAAGCCATAGATAGTGTATGCCCACCAGCTTTTCCATGGTGCTACTTCCACATGTAAATTCAACGAGAGGGGATCATCACCCCACTCTCCATTTGGTTTCTTGGCTTTTACGAGTAACCTGTAGTCCCCCCCGTTTAAGTTGGTAAACGACACCGAAGTATGATTTCCAATATCAATCCACTGCTCATCGTACCCTTCTAACTTGTATGCAAAGTGGGCGCGCTTAGGGTCTGAAAAATCTAAAAGTGCAAAATCTAATGAAAAAAAGTAGTCTTCATAAGAAAGGTCGATATCAGTGACATAGGACAGTGGATTATTAAGCTCTACTGATTCCCCCATCTTTTTAAAATCGGTGAGAACTATTTTTGCGCTAACGGCGTCAGTTTGCTCTTGGTTATATTTGAAGTACTCTATTCCCCGCTGACTACTCGTAAAGAAAGTTTTTCCACTCGCTTTAATTAAACTACCTGAGTAAAAGTTTTTGCCTGCCAAATCTGTAGTACTGTTGTAGCTAATAACATTTTGTGTGTCGGGATTATAAAGAAAAACACCTTTATTGGTGGTAAGCCACAGCCTGCCGTCCTCACCATCGGCGATAGCTCTTATTAAGGTGGTGGGCAGCCCATTCTTTTCACTAAAATGCTTAAAGGATTTAGACTCTGCAAAATACTGGTACAACCCCCTTTGGGTAGCTATCCATATTTCTCCAGCATTTGTTTGGTGAATATCTTCCACAATGCTATCGACCAAACTTCCCTGCTGGCCCTCTGCGCCACTAAAGTTCGCGAAACTTTCACTATCAGCTGACCACAAATTCACACCTCCGCCCGAGCCAACCCACATATTTCCGCTGGCGTCTTTGTATAAGCTATGAATTTCTGGGTGCGTTAAACCGTCTTCGGTTGTGAGATGCTTAAATTCCTTGGAATGCTTGTTGTAAATGTAGATACCGTGCTTATAGGTACCAATCCAAACGTTGCCATCATTATCTAGTTCAAGTGCTCTGAACTCACGAAACTGGCGATAATTACTGTCAGTCTTAGAGTATCCAATGCGGCTTATTGCTTTAGTACGTCGGTCAACTTTGGCCACAAAGTCATCTTGCGCTACCCACAGAAACCCGTCTTGATCCGGAACTATAATAGGTCTTTCTATAACCCCACGCTCTTTATAACCTTTAAACTCTTTAAATACCGAGCCGTATTCTTTTTGCAAAAGCTCTTCTTTCACTTTCCATTTGAATACGTCGGCATTTGCCGTAACGATGAGCACATCGCCACTTTTATCTTCATTTTCATCTACATTATCAAGTGCGATACCACTTAGTGCTGTTAGTAATTCACTATTGATTTGTTTAATTTTACCGCGAGGGGAAAATTTAAAAATTCCATGAACCTCACTGGTAATCCATTTGGTTTTAGTATGGTCTTCAAAAATTATGCGAAGGCCATTTTCATAACCAAAGTCAACCTTTTCAACGTAATTCCCCTCTCCGGTATGTCGATACACCCCCTCGGTAGTAACGAACCATATTTGACCATCATGATCCTCAATCATAGAGTTTACTTGACTTAGTGGTTTACCTTCTCGTGTCGTTTGAGGCAGAAAAACACCGGAACTTGGAAAGAATAAGAAAGGCCCGTTTTGCGTAGCGACAAATAGCTGATGAGAAGATGTACGAAGTAAGCTGCGTATTTCATTTGCGCCTGTCGCAGTTTTGTTTTTGGGTTCAGGCAAGAAATGCTTGGCGTTTAGCGTCTTTTTATCGAGTAAATTTATCCCATAGCTGGTTGCTACCCAAAGGCTATCAGCGTCGTTATCAATAATGTCCCAAATGCGATTATGGGAAAGACTGTTTTTATCTCCTGGTATTTTTTGAACTCGCTGAAATTGCCCATTGCCTAGAAAACGGTTAAGCCCTTTGTCGTAAGAGCCTAGCCAGATATCACCTGCGTTATCTTGGAAAAGTGACTGAATTCGGTTTGATGACAGAGAATTTACATCATCAGCCACATTTAAATAGCGCGCATACTGACCGGTCGTAGGGTCGTATCGGTTGACACCACCGCCCCACGTACCCACCCAAATATTGCCCTCTGCATCCAACATTAAGTTACCGGCATCGTTATGAGAAAGGCTTTGGTCGTCTTCACTGCTCGACTCAAAGAGCTTAACGTTGCGACCGTCGTAGCGCATTACGCCATTTTCTGCTGTGCCAAACCAAAGGAAGCCTTGGCGGTCTTGGACTATGGAATAGATTTCTGATGAAACGAAGCCATCTTCAGCTGTTAAAAGTTCAACAGCATATTCATTCATTAACTTGTTCGAACCAGATGCGAGAGCAACGCTAATGTAGATTACATTTAGAAGAGCTACTGCAAACACGCGAATGGGTGAGAGTATAAATTTTGTCGTGTTCACCAGAGACGTTGTCTTCAAATCAAAAATGGAACTGCTAATTAAACTTGTTTAACTTTAGTACATGTTGCCGCCGCTCACCATTCTACAAAAGGCGCATTTGTACAATATCCTTAACAGTTATTGACTTACGTCATAGCGCACTATTAACTTTAGACTAAAATAGATACGTATTGAACGATAAGATTTGCTTTGAACTTTATTTAGATTAAGCCTTAGTATCTATAGATGTTCAAGCCTAATAGGCTATTACATTTTCATCAGGGAAACTCTATGACGAAGTCATATAAAGAAATTACAGATAACTTAAATCCATATCTAGCCGAGGTTAAAAAAGGCGTGCCAGAAGTCATGAAGGGGTTCTCAGATATGGCCAAGGCGGCGACCGCCGATGGTGCGTTGGATAAAAAGACGAAAGAACTTATTGCCCTTGCGATTGGTATTGCAACGCGATGTGATGGCTGCATAGGTTTTCATGCTAAAGCGTTAGTGCATTTAGGTGCTACCCGTGAAGAAATAGAAGAAGTGTGCGGTATGTCGGTATACATGGGCGGAGGCCCATCATTTATGTACGCCGCCGATGCTTTGCGTGCGTTTGACGAATTTAGCGAATAATTCTGAATAAAAAAGGGCCGAGAAATTTCTCGGCCCTTTCGCTTGCTTTGCAGTGTCGCTTATTACAGTGAATTCATGCTTTGCACGCTAACAGGCCCGAGCTGAGCCGCTTCAACTTCTGCTTTAATCTTCTCGGCATCTCCGATGATTATCCAGGTTAATTTCTCTGGGTGCAGCACTTCTTTCGCCGCGTTACTCAAATCGTCTAAAGACAAGCTGTTGTATTTCTCGACCAAGGACTCTGGGTAGTTATATTGTCTGTTAAATCTTTCACTCGACAGTAAGCTATACAATACCGCGTTAGCCGTCTCAAATTGACCTGGCAAAGAGCGAACTTCGTCTAACCGCGCCCTTTCAAGTTCATTCGCCATTGGCGGCTTTTCACCTAAGTAAGCGTTAAGCTCTTTCTTAAGCTCAAGCAGTGATGGACCTGTTTTATCGGTTTGCACCGGCGCATAAACCATAAACGGGCGCTGTCCCCTAGCATCTTGCAGGAAGGTGTACGCGCCATAAGACCAGCTTTTATCTTCACGCAGGTTCATATTAACGCGAGCAGTGAAAGCACCACCTAAGGTTAAATTCATGGCATTAATTGCAATATTGTTGTCAGCCCCTGTTGGTGGCGCTAAATGTGCAGCCAGAATAAGCGACTGTTGTGCACCAGGGCGGTCGATAATAATCGCTTGGCCTTGCTCAGGCATTGACGCTTCAGCAATTTGCTTCGCACCTTTGCTACCTTCTACCTTCCATTTGCCAAACTCTTTCTCAAGCATGGGTTTAATGGCACCTAACGTGGTGTCGCCAACAACAAAAATTGTCGCATTGTCTGGGCGTAGCCACGTATTTTTAAAGTTAACAAGGTCATCTCGCGTAATCGCTTGTACGTCTTGTTCAGTTCCGGTACCGGTAAACGGAATACCGTACGCATGGCCTTCACCATAAATAAGAGGCGGAAGTAACGTAAGCGCAATACTTACAGGGCGTGTTTTTTGCTGTGCAATATTACTTAATATAAGCGCTCGTTGACGTTCAATCTCTTCCTCTTTGAACGTTGGTGATTTCAAGATATCCCCCATCAGCGCCAAAGAAGGCTCCATGTTCTCTGTTAACATTGACATGGTAACTGTGGTGGTATCTAGGTTTGAGCCGGCGTTTAAATCAGTACCCAACTGCTCAAGCTCTGCCGCAAGCTCCAGCGCGTCATATTTTCCCGCGCCTTCGTCAAGCATCTGTGTGGTGAAGCTCGCAAGTCCCAACTTGCCACCCGCATCAGCAGCGTAACCTGCGTCGAATTGCACCGCAACATTCACCAATGGAACCGTAGAGCGTTTTGCAAATACTACCTTTACACCGTTAGAAAGCGTAGTTTCTGTCACCTCAGGAAAGCTCAGTTGAGTCTCTGCATCGATTGAAGGCAAGCCAGAGTTGCGGTCAACGCCTTCGGTAGATGCTGTGTGCTCAATAAACGGAACAACCGTGATTTGATGCCACCCTTCTTTTAGCCATTTATTCGCAGCCGCTTTAACCCCTTTAGGAGTAGCCTGTCCTAGCTCACTCAATTCAGTTTTGAAGTAGTTAGGGTCGCCAGCAATGAACTCACCACTAGCAAGCGTATCGGCTTTACCGCCAAAGCCCCCAACCTCTTCAAGCCCGCGAATAATTGAAGCACGTCGCTTAGTCGACACCAATTTAACTTCGTCTTTGCTTGGACCTTTACTCAAAAACTCGCTAATGACTTTATCTATTTCTTTTTCTACTGTCGCAACGTCAACGCCATCTTTTACGTCAACCGTCACACCAAAAATAGACGCCATTTGTAGCTCGTAGTTAAACACCGAGGCATTGGTAGCAATTTGTTGGTCGTACACCAGTTCTTTATAAAGGCGTGAGTTTTTACCATCGCCCATGACACTCGCGGCAATGAACAAGTCTGTTGCGGTTGAAGAGGTATTTTCAGGTGAAACCCAAAGGCGGTAAATGCGCGATTGTGGCACCTTGTCTTGAATCACTTCTCGGGTATTTGCATTGCGCTTGGGTACCCATGCTTCCCATTTAGACAGTGCTGGGCCCGGCTCAATATCAGCGAAGTACTTGTTAACCAGAGGTTTGGCTTCTTCTGCGTTAATATCGCCGCTTAGCACCAGTATTGCGTTATTCGGTCCGTAATATTGGTTAAACCAGCCTTTAACGTCGTCTAACGATGCGGAGTTAAGATCTTCCATCGAGCCAATCACCGTATGATGGTAAGGATGCCCTATGGGAAATAAGCCTTCAAAAATATGCGTGAATACGCTTCCATAAGGCTGGTCTTCGCCCTGACGTTTTTCATTTTGTACAACGCCACGCTGTTCGTCTAATTTCTCTTGTGTCACCGCACCTAACAAGTGCCCCATGCGATCAGATTCCATCCAGAGAATACGATCAAGTGCAGGTGTCGGAACGGTTTGGAAATAGTTAGTACGGTCAAAGTTTGTGGTACCGTTTAATCCTGTTGCCCCAGCTTCTTGTAACGGCCCAAACCATTCATCGTCATAGTTCTCCGTGCCGTTAAACATTAAGTGTTCAAATAGGTGCGCAAACCCTGATTTGCCGTTTGGTTCGTCTTTTGAACCCACTTTATACCAAACCGCAACGGCAACCACTGGGGCCTTGCGGTCTTCATGAACAATTACCGTTAACCCATTATCGGTAGTGAACTTTTCGTAGTCGATATTGATATCGTTTTTAGCAAACGCTGAGCCAACCAGCGTACTACTTACTGCCAGCACACCTACACTTACTTTTAAGCGCTTGGTGAGATGCTTAAGTACAGTCATTTCGTCATCCTTAATCTTATTATCTGTGCTGAACACCAAAATGTGCCAGGCACCACAAAACGGCTTTACGCCAATACTAAACATAAATCAATTTGGTAGTTTATAAAGAGTTACGATGCAGAAAACTGTAACGGATTGTAAAAGAGAGGATAAACGACGAACGAAGAAAAATTGATAGGGGAAAAGTAAGGAAGAAAGTCGCAATTATATTGCGACTAGCCGTGCCCAAAGCGCTTTAACTTGTTTAGCGTCTTCACTTTCTAATTCGTTGTTGGCGAATGCGCTATTAAGGCTTTCGAGCATTTTATCATTAAGCATCGCAACCGTAGCATCTTCTTGCATTTCTAACTGGCGAGCCTCTACTGCAAAGTGACCTTGCAAGTAGCTGGCTATAAACAATTCGTCATCACTACCGTGATTTACCACGTCATCAAGCGATGCCTCAATATCTGCGATGGCGTTAACGACACTTTCTGGTGCTGCAGCAGGTGGTAACACGTCTTACTCCTTCCTGTTTTTAAATATCAAATCTTAGTTCGAGATAAACTCATTTTTTATGGCTATACATGTGCTGTGTTGTATCAAACTGCGTCTTTAAACAGCTTGGCAAAGTACTTTATCTTTATACCCAGTGATAACCGTGAACGCGCCTGCGAGTTCAGCGTCTAGCGTTGCATCGCTTGAGTCTAAGCGAAGCGGCTTACCGTTTAATGCCTGTAGTTTTTGTTTAGTGGCAACAACGAGCATATTCTGCTTGCCAATTTGACGGATAAAAGCAGGGCTAAGCTGCTGATTTCCGCGACCTAATATGTGGCCCTGACCACCGATAACCGTCAAAATGACTTTGGTGGGCTTGTCATGAGTCAGCGCAATCAGTTCGCTCGCAGTAACGTCACTTGCGATTAGCTCACCTTGTTTAACCACATCCACACCTAACAAGGTATTTTCTAGGCCAAGAAAGTCCATGACCGCACCTACGGTGGAGCCGGATCCCATGACAAAATAGGTGTCAGGCTCATCGTCAATAATTTCACCAACATAAGCGGCAATGTCGTCAAGCACTAAAGCCTCGTCCTCTTTCCCGCCCATTTTTACTGCTTGAACGTAAGTGAGCTCTGCGGGTACGCGCATTTCACCATAGTGTTTGGCAATAACTTTGCCCTCGCGAAACGCGTTTTCGTCAATATCACGTACTTCGGCGTCCATTTCACTCACAAGCTCGCCTGCGATCATCTGACTTACTACCTGCCCTGCCGCTGACGGCGACACGCAGTAAACGCCAGAGTGAATTTTGCAACCTGCAGGCACACCTAGCACGGGCACCTGTGTGCCAACTACGCTACAGATATTACGGGCTGTGCCGTCGCCACCGGCAAAAAGCAGTAAGTCGACGTTTGCGTCATCCATTGCTTTAGCTGCGCGCTCTGAATCTTCACCTTCGGTTTGCTCTGCAATAGCTGTGTAGATAACTTCACAGGGAATACCTAAAGACTCACATACGGTTTCGCCCATGTCGCCTGAGGCTGTAACCACTGTGAACTGGCCTGACAACGCCTCTAGAATGCTGAGCGCTTTCGCCATTTTTTCGTTGGCTTTTTTCTCTGCTCCCATAGCCAGTGCTTTTTCGCGAATTTCTGCACCGTCGCTGCCTTTAAGCGCGAGTGCTCCGCCTATGCCGGCAAAGGGGTTTACCACAACACCCAGTTTGAATTTGGGTTTGTTATCAAACGTTGGTTGGCTAAGATCAGTATGATTCATTCGGCATCTACTCCTATCCCGCCACCCAATTTGCTGTTAGCGTATTTTTTGACATGTCTGTTACCGTGCTATTTATTATGCTGCTACATGAACCAGACGACTTACCTTTACCAAACGCAGATGACAGCGCATTAATAAATTGTTCAGCCCGAGGCGGAAAGCCCTCAGATTTATAACGTTCAAGCTGTGCGGCTACGTTTCGCGTAAAACCTTCTCTGTCGGGCTCAGCGCCGTTTAAGTTATCCGTGCTTACCTGAAACTTTCTTCCTGCTGCTTCTGTAAACGCCCACTCAATGGCCTGGGGCTTAATTTCTACTTTTTCGAAGTCAGCTTGCTGTGATGCATCGCGGCCATCTGGGCAATACCAGTAACCGTAATCTTCTAATAGTCGACGCTTTTCACCCGCAATACACCAGTGCGCAATTTCATGCAAAGCGCTTGAAAAAAATCCATGAGCAAACACGACTTGATGGTAAGGCGTTGCGCTGTCTGCTGGGATGTAAATGGGTTCGTCATCACCTAAAACCAAGCGTGTATTAAAATCTTCAAATGTCGAATTAAACAACGCGATTAACACAGGTACATCAACGTCTGCTTCTGAGTGATCCGACCCCGTAGGCGTTTCTCGGTGCATGCCCGGATATTCACTTTTTAGGCTTTCAACGTTTGAGCCTTTAGTATCGGTATTTTTAGTTTCAGTCTTGGCAAACAATGCGTGATGACTTGCGATGTTCATGGCGGCTAATAAATTCTACACAACAGAGCTATTTCAATGGCGGTGGAGTATACCAGTAAAACTTTGTCTTCTCACTTGAAAGGCTCGCTTGCTTAGGTCAATCTAGGTTTACAACAACGAATTAGCCACACTATCTCAACAGGGAGTTTGTCATTTGGCGCAAGAGATAATTAAACATATTCATCGGGTCAATGCCCTTCGTGACTTAGCCAATCAGTTGGGTGTAATGCCTATCATTCATCAATTGCAACACTGGCAATGCGAACGCTTACTGGTCACGCACGACGATTTAGCACAGCAAAAACGTTACCAAAAAGCCATGGCTTTTTTTGTAGATGAATTGTACGGGCCAAAAGATTTTAGCCAACGGGACGCTGATTTAGTGCGAGTCATTCCAAAACTCGCAAAAGTACTGCCTGACAAAGCTATGAACGCTATGGACGACGCATTGTCGTTAAATGCACTATCGTTCGATTTGGATATGGCGATGGCTCAGTACTTACAAAGCCATTTTCCCGGAGAACCTATCAACCGAGATAACTACGCTTTGGCGTATCGTAATGTGGGCAGAATTGAGGATAGAAAGCATCAAATCGACATAATTTCCCATTTGGGCGATCAACTCGCCGACGTTATAAAAATTCGTGGTATAGGTATGTTAATTTCACTGTCCCGTCGTCCGGCTAAATTAGCAGGGTTACTCGCATTGCATGAATTTTTGGAACGAGGGTTTGATGCGTTTAAAGCGATAGGTGACGTGCAGAGCTTTATTGACCCCGTATTGGTGAGAGAAAAAGCGATAATGCAATTATTGTTAAACGATGATTTAACGTTACCTGAAGATAATCCCCTGCCTGTGGTATGAGGCACAATGCCTGAACGTGAAGAAGCAGAGTAGATCAAAGCAAAAATATGAATAAGGAAAAGATTTGAGCACCCCAACGCTTAATTGGATGTTAGACGCCCCCTATGTGCAGCAGTGGCATATTGATGAAACGCACATCGATCACTATCAGCACGTTAATAATGTGGCATACCTGTCGCAGTTAGAAAGCCTAGCATGGGCCCATTCAAACGCGCTTGGCTTGCAGTTTGCCGATTATCAATCGCTTAACCGTGGCATGGTCATTAAGCGCCACGAGCTAAACTACCACCTGCCAACACATCTTGGAGATACATTAGAATGCGCTACATGGATAGTGCATTGTGACAGCAAACTTACTTTGAAACGCCAGTTTCAATTTATCTGCCCAAAGCGAAACAAAACCGTATTTGATGCTATGACCACATTCGTATGTGTTAGCCTTGATACTGGCGCCCCAAAGCGAATGCCTAAACAATTCGTGGACATCTATGGCAAAGCGTGTGTGGCACAATGAAAACGTGGCTAGCGATAGTGCTTTCGCTCTTCCTCATTGTGTCGTTAGGCATAAACGTTTACCTATGGCTTAGTTTAAAGCAGCACAATGATAAAGTTTATGCACTAGAGGCCAGTTATGAACACCGTTTAGATAGTGACAAGCAGCTAGAAACCCAAGCACAGTTGGTGGATGAAACTCAGGTAAACGAAAAAGCTGAGCCCTTCAACAATGAACGCTCTCCCGCCAACTTTTCACCTATGACAGGCGCTAACACGGCCCCCAACGAACTAGACGATCTGCGCACCTCTTCATCACTCGTTAATCAAGATCAATTAGAGTCACTGACTACCCTACTCAATAACGAGCAATACGCGTTCCTCGCCACTGAATTAACAAACCTTTTGAAATATGACCCGCTCAACGAATCTCTGTTGTTGCTAGAGGGTGAACTGATTGAGTTAACCAAGCCTCTCTCAACGGCCATAGTGCACTACTACGACTTGGCCGAACTGCCTCTTTCAACTGAAACTCTCTCATTTATTGACGCAAAAATTGCTACTTTGTATCAACAGGCCCAGACGCAGTTAAGTCAAGACGAACAATGGGAATTGGTTGCCAGATTAAATGAGCCACTGTATCAACGCATACCTGACGCTAGGCACTACACCCTTAATTTGGCTGAAGCGTACGCTTATCAGCAAAAGCTTACGTTAATGGAAGACGTGCTTGCTGCCCTTCCATCAAACGACAGAGACGCGAATATCATTCGCAATAAAGCCTATGAAATGCGCGATATTGCCAACGCAGACGCTACGCCGAACAAGAGTGAAATAGAGCCAACAGGCGCTGAAGCCGCACGTTATCAAACCCGTGTAACCTTAGAGCGCATTGGCGATCAATATCGCCTTGATGTAAAGGCGCTTAACCAAAAAGCCACCATGATTTTAGATACGGGTGCCAGTACCACCGCAATATCATCGCGACTCTTTGCGCGTTTAGGCCGTATGCGAAACCTCACGTTCATTGGTAACTTCAACATTAGAACCGCATCAGGAACCATTGAAGCCCCTCTGGTACAAATACCCCGATTTTACTTTGCTGGCTACGAGTTCAACGATGTTTCTGCCATCGTGCTGCCCGAAGACGCTTTACCCGATGCCGACGGATTGTTGGGAATGAACGTTCTAGGTCAGTTTGACTTTGCAATAATGCCCCAGTCTAGTGAGTTGATTTTGACAGAGCGTGATTAATGCAGTCTGCACAAGGGCGAGAGCTTTGCGCCTCTCGCCTTTTAGCCTTAATAGCGTGATGTATTAATTTTGCAATTTAACTAAAGGAAACGTCTCAAACACCACCTCTTCATGCCCCGTTTCCATAAAGTTGCGGATATTGGCATGGTCGTCGCCGTTAGGGTTATTAAGTACATCTTCTCGATAAAAACGTCCAAATAAGGCCAGCGTTTGCGCTTGATTGAGGTTTAAATGCTGACCGAGTGCGAGCAGTTTGCAAGAGCCATTGTTCTGATTGGCTTCGTTTTTTACGTCACCATTAGTGAAAGCGGTGGGCGTGAAAACAAACGCACTATCAACGAGCGCGATAACGTCGTTAAATTCGATAGTATCTGGGGAATTAGTGACTGCTTGAACTAAGTCTTGGGTGCTGCTGTATGCCATGTTTATCTCAAAAAAGAAAACGATAATAACAGGTCTATGTCATTACAAAAGTCCACAACAGGTTCAGTTTTAATATATACAAAAAAAGCGCCTCTCCATGAGGCGCTTATAATGCTAACAAGGTTGGGTTTACTAGCTCGTTAAACCGCAGCGCACACGCGCGTACCTTGGTCGATGGCCCGTTTTGCGTCTAGCTCTAACGCTTCATCAGCACCACCAATTAAGTGATAAGGCATGTTTAAGCCTTCAACGATATCACGCATCGGCTCTTGGCCTGCACAGATGATAATGTTGTCTACCGGCAATACTTGGCTGTTACCATCAACCGTAATATGTAGCCCTTCGTCATCAATTTTATCGTAGCTTACACCTGGGATCATGGTCACGCCTTTGGCTAGTAGACCCACTCGGTGTGCCCACCCCGTTGTTTTGCCTAGACCCGCGCCAACTTTGGTTGTCTTGCGCTGCAACAGGAAAATCTCTCTTGGCGATGGCTCAGGCTGCGGCTTAACGCCTTCAATGCCCGCGCGAGCAGAGAAGGTCATATCAATACCCCACTCTTTCATAAATGCAGGAATATCTTGGCTTGGCGTTTCTTTGCCATGAGACAAGTACTCAGCGGTATCAAAACCAATTCCACCAGCGCCGATAATGGCCACTTTATTGCCAACGGGTTTCTTTTCCTTCAATACTTCGATATAGGTCAGCACTTTTTCGTGCTCAATGCCTTCAATCGCTGGCGTACGCGGCTTGATCCCCGTCGCAATCATCACTTCATCGAAACCTTCGTCGTTTAGCGCAGCCGCATCAACATAAGTATTCAATTTAAGGGTAATGTTTTTATGAAGCTCGATTTGGCGCTTGAAATAACGCAGCGTTTCGTAGAACTCCTCTTTGCCTGGAATTTGTTTGGCGATATTAAATTGACCACCAATTTCACTAGATGCATCATAAATCACCACGTCGTGACCGCGCTTGGCAGAAGTCACTGCCGCTGCTAATCCAGCTGGGCCCGCACCTACCACTGCAACACGCTTTTTGGTTTCTGCAGGCTTGATGTTAATTTCAAGCTCGTGACAGGCTCGTGGATTTACCAAACAGCTGGTCATTTTGCCGTTAAAGACATGGTCTAGGCATGCTTGGTTGCAGCCAATACAGGTATTAATTTCGTCGGCTTTATTTTGCTGGGCTTTGCGGACGAAGTCAGGGTCTGCCAAGAACGGACGTGCCATAGACACCATATCTGCATCGCCGCGAGACAACACTTCTTCAGCAACTTCAGGCGTGTTAATACGGTTCGATGTGATCACTGGAATTGAAAGCGCCTCTCTGAATTTTGCGGTAACCCACGTAAATGCCGCTCGCGGTACTTTAGTGGCAATGGTTGGAATACGCGCTTCGTGCCAACCAATGCCGGTGTTAATAATAGTTGCACCGGCTTTTTCAATTTCTTTGCCAAGCTGCACGACTTCATCATAAGTAGAGCCACCTTCCACCAGGTCTAGCATCGATAAGCGATAAATAATGATGAAGTTCTTACCTACCGCCTCGCGCACGCGGCGTACCACTTCAATAGGCAGACGGATACGATTCTCGTATTCGCCCCCCCACTGATCGTCACGGTGGTTTGTGCGCTTTGCAATAAACTGATTAAGGAAATAGCCTTCAGACCCCATGATCTCAACACCATCATAACCCGCGCGCTGGGCTTGAGTTGCGGCTGTAATGAAATCTTTAACTTGCTTCTCAATCTCGTCAGCTTCAAGTGCCTTGGGCTTAAACGGATTAATAGGCGCTTGTACCGCAGAAGGTGCAACAAGCTTAGGGCTATACGCATAGCGCCCCGTGTGCAGAATTTGCATACAGATTTTACCGCCAGCAATGTGCACCGCGTCAGTCACTTCTTTGTGATTTTTCACTGCTTCGTCTGTATCTAAACGAAACGTTGACGGATGGGTAGCACCCTCTTCGTTTGGTCCTATACCACCTGTAACGATAAGCCCTACGCCACCTCTGGCACGTTCACCATAAAATGCCGCCATACGTTTATGGCCGTCGGGTAATTCCTCTAAGCCTGTATGCATAGAGCCCATTAGCACGCGGTTTTTAAGGGTGGTGAAACCTAAATCTAACGGACGAAATAAATGAGGGTAAACGGGATGATCGGTAACGGTCTGATTCATGATACATTCCTGAAAGTCGTTTTGGCTTGGTAAAAGCCGTTAAAAAGCCTGTTTAAATATTCTTATCTAATGCGCTCTTTCTCTGAAGGCGCTATGTAATTCAACGAATTACATAAACTTACGAATTCATTTTCTTAATGGCTGGGTGCAATGGCGGATATTCTGGCAGCGTTTTGGTTTTCTGTGCTTCCATGGCTTTAAACACATCTTCCATTTGGAACATGCCCGCTTGCCATGTGGCCATATAGGTCAAGCTCTCTGCCACCGTGTGTTCTGCCGCGTAGTTAATCATAGTCTTAGTGCCTGAAACTGCTAACGGCGAATTCATCGCAATCTGCTGCGCTATTTTCATCACTGCGTCTAGCAATGATTCTTGGTCGTCAAATACCTGATTTACAAAGCCAAGCTGCTGCGCTTCTGCTGCACCAAAATTGCGACCTGTATAAGCCAGTTCTTTAACTATGCCAATGGGAATGAGTTTTGGAAGTCGCTGAAGCGTGCCGACATCGGCTGTCATGCCTAATTGGGTTTCTTTAATAGTAAAAAAAGCATCTTGTGTGCAATAGCGCATGTCACATGCACTAAGCAAATCTACTGCACCACCAATTGCCCCGCCCTGCACGGCACCAATAACCGGCATACGTGCCTGCTCTATGGCGGTAAAGCTATCTTGAAGCAACATCACCATACGGCGCATACGCTCTGCTCTGCGCGACGGGTCGCCCTTAAAGTCTTCTTTCATATTCAGGAACACCGATAAGTCCATACCGGCAGAGAAATGCTTACCCGTTGATGAAATAACAATGACACGGGCGTTGCCTTCATCGTCTATTTCACGAATAGCCGCTGGCAATTCGGTCCAGAACTCTGGGATCATGCTATTCATTGCGTCGGGGCGGTTTAGTACTACGTGGGCAATATGACCCTCTTGTTTTACTTCTAATGTAGAGTACTTCATGGTTTGCGCTGTCTCCTTGGGCTGTTCCTGTTAACAAATTTGCAAACTAGACAGCGTCAAGATAAAAGGCTATGTTGACAGTGTCAAGATAAAACGTTATCTATTCGTCTCAATTTGAAAATGGAAACATCGGGTTTATGGCTAATGCAGTACAAAGCTACCATCACGGCGACTTGCGCAGCGCACTGATAGAGGCGGCAACGGCGCGTCTGTCTGAATACGGCGTTGATAGTTTATCTCTCAGAAAGCTGGCAGAAGATGCCGGAGTGTCACGTACTGCGCCCTATCACCATTTCAAAGACAAGAGTGCGCTTTTAAGCGCCATTGCAGCCAAAGGCTTTAGCGATTGGCATACCGCAGCTAAACGAATCTTCGAACAAGAAGACAAAACACCGCAGGCACGTTTCCGCGAATTTGTGCACGAATACATTGGCTACGCTGCCGACAACCCAGAGATGTACGAATTGATGTTTGGTCGCACAATTTGGCAAAACCAAGCGGCGACCAACGATCTGAAAGAGGTTGCATTTCCCTGCTTTCAGTTTCAGGTGACGATGACGCGCTATTGGCAAGATAAAGGGCTTCTCCCGAATAATCAGGATGCGCTGAGACTCGCACAGGTTACTTGGGGCACGTTGCACGGGATTGCACGATTGCTCATTGATGGTATCTACGCTGACAGCAGTCATATCGAGGAAATGTGTGATTGTGCAGCAGATTTGTTTATGCAAAAGCAAATGGATGCTTATAACGGATGAATTGCCAGAGCGAGACGAAGACTCGCTCGTAGCACTTTTTTAGTTACGCCGATTCCGCTTTAGCCATAGATACTGGCTGGCCTTCGTGCGTCGCTTTAATAAACTCAGCAGCACGTTCAGCAATCATGACGGTGGGCGCATTGGTATTGCCGCCAATTAGGCTGGGCATCACAGAAGCATCTACCACTCTAAGACCTGCTATACCTCTTACCCGCAATTGGGTATCAACCACTGCCATCTCATCGTCATTACTGCCCATTTTACAGGTACCAATTGGGTGATAGATGGTTTCAGCACGCTCACGTAAAAACTCTAAAATTTCTTCATCTGTTTGTGCTTCTACCCCAGGATATAGTTCACTGCCTTGGAACTTGTCGAAGTCTGGTGCAGATAGCAGCTTACGAGCAATGCGCACACCTTCAATCATGACTTGCTGATCTTCCTCTGCAGTCAAATAATTGGGGTCAATAAGGGCTTGATCAGCAGGATGGTTGCTTTGAAGCGAAATAGTGCCGCGACTTTTGGGGTATAGACAGCATACGTGAAGGCCATAACCGTAACCAAAAGCTAACTGTCTTCCATGGTCGTTTAAAATTGCCGGTAGAAAGTGAAACTGGATGTCTGGACCTTGTGTCGCTAAGCTTGAGCTAACAAAGCCACCTGCTTCGGCAATGTTGGACGAGAAAATACCTTTGCGCCTAAACGCATAGTCTGCGGTGGCTTTTACGTAGGAAGGCAAGGCCCCTAACGCCACGGCATAGCCCTCTCTCGCTTTACAGGTATATTGCACGATTGCATCAAGATGGTCTTGTAAGTTTTGACCCACACCAGGCAAATCTTGCTGAACAAAAATCCCCTTTTCTTCTAGCTCTGCTCTGGGTCCTATACCTGAAAGCATAAGAAGTTGTGGCGAATTAATCGCGCCGCCACACAGGATAACTTCGCTTTTAGCAAAATAGCGATTTACTACGCCTTTTTCACGTACCTGAACACCAATTGCACGCCCCTCTTTTAACAGTACTTTTTCGGCTGCGACTCTAGTAAGTACAGTTAAATTGTTGCGATGCTTGGCCTGCGCTAAATACCCCTTCGCCGTTGAACAGCGTTGCCCGTTGGCCTGTGTAACATGGTAATACCCTAACCCTTCCCTGTCGTCTCGGTTAAAGTCGTCAAGCTGTTGATAGCCTACAATCGACGCTGAGTTCACAAATGCGTCTGACAGCACGCTGGTATGCCTAAGCTTGCTAACATTGAGTGGGCCGCCTGTGCCGTGGTATTCATCAGCACCTTCTTCAAAGTTCTCAGAGCGTTTGAAATAAGGCAGTACATCATCAAACGACCAACCTTCAGCCCCTTCTTCATTAGCCCAGCGGTCGTAGTCTTCTTTTTGCCCGCGAATATAACACATCGCATTAACCGAACTGCTGCCGCCCAAGGTTTTACCGCGGGGCCAGAACAGTTCTCTGTCATACATCTCTTTTTGGGGTGCTGTGTGATAACCCCAGCCAATCCCCTCAAATCTACTGAGTAAAGACAACCCAAACGGGATATGAATAAGCGGATTAGTGTCCTTTGAGCCAGCCTCTAATAGCAAAACATCTAACGCTGGGTTTTCTGATAAACGGGTGGCAAGCACCACGCCCGCAGAACCGCCGCCTACAATAATGTAATCGTATTTGCTCAGTACTTCGCTCATTTCGCCAACTCCTTGAGGGCAAGACTATTAAATGTTAAAAAAATGTTGTGGTACGACCAGATTACCAAACAACACTTCGCCGAGAAAAGACTTAAATTGTAAGATTTAAAAAATCTAATAATCCTGATAACTTAAGTCTATATCGAAGTAGCCCCTACTCTGAAAAAACTAACAACAAGCCACCGCCTAGTAGATTTAGGCTAAGAATGAACGTTGACCAAAAACCTATCGTTTAAAGACAAATGTAAAGTCTACCTTGCACAATGGCTTGTGAAATGGGGCAAGCTGACGCACGACGACTTCACGAAATCAGAGCTTCATGACCTCGTAAAAGGCAGCTTTCCTTACTCATTCACTTTCGATATCCCCATGGGAACTGGCACGGTTACCGTGCTTGAAGGAAACATCACGCTAGATAGTGAAAGCAACCGTATTGGTCTGCAGTGCCTCGCTGCGCTTAATATTGTGGTTGCCACCACGACTATTTATCGCGCTCATGTTGTATTTACCGTGTCAGCTTCACCCTATTACGACAAAAATATGAGTACACTCTATTTGACAGGCGTCGCCACTGACAGCGTCACCTTAGTTAACGATGATTACGCGTTGATTAAAGACACGCAATTTCTGATGTCGCGACTCTTCCCCAAAAGCGTTAATTCTTTGCTTGGTGGCTCTTTAAAATCAGCGTTATCACTGTTTAGCGCCGGCACATCCGATATGGCTGCAGACTATCTAAAGGTCTATTTATCTGGCTCGAAACAAGCCGTGTTGGACTACCACATCCCTCTCATTAACAACGCCATTAAAAAGCAAATTAAGCAGGAAGACTTAAGCCATACCATGCGCAACGACCATTGGCGCGAGGTTCTGTTCTCAAAAGCTGGCCAAAACGTGCGTGTAGAAGACGACGTACTGCGCTTTTACCTCATTGAATGACAACGCTTACTGTTTAAAGCAATGCACGCTAGTGATCTGACACAATAGAAACAGGGACGGTATCCACCTGTTCGCCAATATCGTCGATGTTTAGCCTGGGGTCGTCCACACTTGCTTCAAGCATATCGAACGCCTCTTTGACGTAGCGCGCTAACGGCTGTAGCGATTCAATATTTTTATTGCAGCACACTAATCCCACATTTGCCGTGCCTGCATATGTCATAAGCGTAATATTTACCCCGCCACCAGGCGTCATGGTAGATATGGGGTAACAAGCCAGAAGCTCTGCATCTTTTAGATACCGCGTATCTTTTGGCCCAGGTACATTGGAGATTAAGATGTTGGCAATGGGTTTGACTACGCTAGATAGCCTTAACCACTCAAAGACCAGTGCAAGCGATTGAATAACAATAGTATAGCCGCTAAATGCTGCGGGCCGCGCGTGCTGCGCTGCATGTTTTACAATGCGGTGATTCACTACAATTTGGCGCAAACGTAAATAAGGATCGGTTTCGCCGTGAGCAAGCTGCACCGGCACAATAGCTATCTTATTGCCCGTGGTTTTCTCTCCGGGTTTACGCAAATTGATTGGCATATTGGTGAACAAGGCTTTTTTAAATACTTGCCCGTGGTCTTGCAGCAGTTTATGTACGCCAATATCGAAGGCACATAGTAATACCTCGTTTGCCGTAGAGCGCGTTCGCCTTGCCAGGGCTTTCACACGCTTAAAGTCTAAGTCCATGGTAGCCACAGCCCTTCCCGCTTTCACTTGTCCAGTCAGCACTGTTTTCGTACCAGTGAAAGGAATAGGCATATAATGTGGGTTCACTCGCAGCACTTTCATAAATATACGAATAAAGATAATTAGCAAATCGAGCGCGGTTTTAAGCGCGTAACCCACTCCCACTAAGCGCTTGTAAAAGCTCACAGGCTCTCTGCGCTTATGGCGCAGTCGTTTTACTGCCCATACTGGTGTGAACATAGTCTCATGAGAGTTTGATACATATCCCGCTTGGAACCAGCGCACTAAGGTTGCCCCATCGCCATACATATGATGAACCCGCGCATAAATAGCAAACGTCTCGCTGTTGTCATCAAAGATGAAATGGTATTGCCAAAGGGGCTTGTCGGGATCTAACCGCGAAGCATGTAATCTTGCTACAAACGCATCGAGTGCTTCGCGGTTTGTAACATCAGCCACACGATGAATTTGAACGTGATAATCCATGTTGAGCTTTTTTACCGGCGCAAATCCCACCGGGTACCCCAATACCGTTTTTACCGCACAGTTGAAGGGAGAAGTAGCACGGGCATAGCTTCTTATTTCCTGGAATAATTGAGGGACATATTCGGTACTTTTTGCCCCTTTAGGTATGGCAAGTAGCTGCAAGCAAGCTACGTGTTTTGGGTTCTCGTCTGACTCGGTTATCCAAAATGACTTATCTAAGAAACTGAGCGTTTTTGCCATTACTATTCCTTTACGCGAAGTCGAGGGGTGACGGGGTTGAGGCATCTCTCATAAAGTCATGAGAGTCGAGCATCTGTTCTAACTGCTGTTTTTGTTCATCGGACAGTGCCAACCTTGGCAATACGCTTACCATCATTAGCGACAAAGCATGATAGCGCTGCATCGTACTATCCATATGGCTGTTTAATTCATCAAATTGACAAGACTGTGTGATGATTAAGGACATTAAATCCACCATAAGTGCCCTGTCGGCCTTTGAGGCAATAAGAATGTCTCGTTTCGATAGTGACTCAAAAAGAAACGCTAATTGTTTATTCAAGCTAGACAATATGTGCTGTCTAGGGCGCACGATACTGGGATATTTCTCTGCTAAGTCAGCCGGGCTACGGTAGAAAAAGCGAAATACATGAATACTATCTATAAGCAAATACAGGTAATACATAATTTCTTCAGGATGAAGTGTATCGAGCTTTTCTCGGCTTAGTATCTTCTGCATCTGCTGTTCATGCATTTTCATCAACGCGTTAACCAGGCTGTCCTTGCCTTTAAAGTGGTAGTAGAGATTCCCCGGACTAATATCCAGCTCAATGGCGATATCAACACTGGTAACAGTGTTTTCGCCGTGCTCGTTAAATAAGGTTAGCGCGGTGAGAAGTATTTTCTGCGCGGTTTTCATAATTTAGTTCAATCCTTTGCCAACCCAGTGCGTTAATTTTTTATTCGTGAAACACGCTACATAAACACCAGATAGAGTTGAGCAATACCAGCTACCATACCTAGAATAGCGCCGGTTACGATGAGCTTCCACTCATCCTGTTGATACGCTGGGCGCAAAACGCCTTCAAATTCTTCAACACTTAACGCCTGCATGCGCTCACTTAAATCGTGCCCAATCTGCATAGCATTATTAGCGTAATCAAACGCATAAAGCAGATACTTATCAGAATTATCAAATATCTGACGCACCGCTAGTGCCTTCATTTTATGGTAATTTTCTGACCCCACACCCAACGCAAAATACGGTTGCGCTATGGCAACATAGCGTTCAATAGCGTCATTGACATGAAGCTCAATGAGTTCTAAAAGCTGGGCTGAGCCTGAACCATGCAAGATTACATGGGTGATGTTTTTAGGCGTTATAAGCTTTTCTTCAATAATGTTTGAATAGACTTCGGACACTTCTTTTTGGCGCTTTAAAAACATACCTTGAATAGTAATCGGCCCCAGTTTTCTTGGGCGTTTGGGTTCGAATATGATTTTGATAGCAATCCAATTAGTGGCATAACCCACAAGCAGCCCACCTAACGGCAGAATCCACCATGCTTGGTAGAAATACCAAAGTAGCATGGTGGGCAAACCAAACAAAAAGCCAAAATAGAAGCCGGAACGCACAATAAACGGAAACTCTTTGCTGCCTGCCGTTAAGAAAATTTCATTAACGAGCTCGGGCGCATTCACCAGCTGCTCTACCACCAGCTCTTTAATATCTAAAATTTCTGAAACATTGTGTTGAAAGTCGTCCACCATTTTATGAACAACATTAGGAATGTCGTTTTCGATACGTTGATAGACTAAATTTTTGCCCTGTACAGGCAACGCAGCCCAAAGTTGAGGCGCAGATTCTGCCATTACATCGTTAACGACTTTGCGAATAACTTGACTTAAACGCCGCTCAATTGCTTTAGTGAGCTCGTCTGCATCTAAACGCTGTGCTAACTCTTCAACACTAAGCAGTTTGCCTAGCACTAGCTCAACCTCAATCTCGGCCATTTGGCGGCGCTTCGCAGGAATGAGTCCCTGCCACCCTAAGAAAGGCTTAATACCAACAAACTCAATGGGGTAAAACATCATTTTTACCGCCAGATAGTTGGTTAGCCATCCAACAATAGCGCTAATTAAAGGAATTGATAGCAGACTTAGCGTTTCAAAGTTCCATTCCATACTACGAACATGTGGTCCAATTTGTTATTTTCTCTCTCAGGCTACTGAGTGCTTATGAAATGGTCAATGTAAAAAGTGAAATTACTGCTAATTGTTGATTGAAAACAGCTAAATGAAAGTCTAAAAGTTAGAACGTTTGACCTTGTGTGATTCACCTAATGTGCATCAGTTTTCTCAACAACAAACGATTAGGTAGTGAATTCTAAATTTACGCCATACACTCAAAATAGTGTATGAACCGCTGTTCTCAAGCCCGTGCTTTGAGTCTTCGCTATATGGACATTTAAAGACCTGCAATTTTTGAGAACTGCGTTCTAAATGAAAACTATCGTTTTGCTGGTGTTTTTTGGGTCAGTGTACTTTTTCCAATGAGTAGAAGGTACAGCCCTCATCAATCAAAAATAGGTACTCGTCATGGCAGTATTCGACTTGCGGTTAAAAAAGCTTGAACATGAAATCGAGCATGCAGGCAATTATGATGAATATGAGGCCGCGTGCTTAGCGCACGATGCATTGTCTGGTGCAGAGGAATGGAAAGCTGAAGACGCTAGCGATGATTACGACTACAAACTAATTCGCAAACGGGTTCAGCGCCTACAGCTTGCCAGAGGCAAAGGCGATTTACATGCGCTTATGTCGATTCTGCACGAGGGGCTACACGGCAATTTAGGCAATATTGCCAACCCCGTATTACTTACCCAGTGTAAAATAGGCACTAAATATCTTATTGAACAGTTTATTGACGAAGTGATATTGGCGCTAGAGCAAATTTATCACGCCGATGAGCACGATGTAGACTTTTACGAGAAACTGTCATTTTTTGAAGAGACTGCACACGCCTTCGGGCGCAGCTGCCTTATGCTTTCAGGTGGCGCAGGCTTAGGCTTTTTCCATGCTGGCGTGGTTAAGTCATTAAACGAAAAGAATTTGTTACCTACCGTAGTGTCTGGCTCTAGCGCTGGTTCTATCATCGCAGCCATGTTGGGTACACGAACTCACGACCAATTATTAGAAGCACTCAGCGCCGACTTTATTTACGAGACTTTTAAACACTGGCGAAGCTTTGCCGGTCTTGGAAAGAAAGGGCTATTTGATAGTTCCGTGCTCGAAAATGCGCTGATTGAACTTTTCGACCTTACCACTTTTGAGGAAGCCTTTAAGAAAACAGGTCGACACATTACTGTGACGGTATCCCCTGCCGACCTCCATCAACATTCGCGCTTGTTAAATGCTAAAACCTCACCGAATGCAATTATTACTCAAGCGGTACGTGCATCCTGTGCAGTTCCCATCATTTTTAGCCCTGTACAGTTAAGAGCGAAGACGCCTTCGGGCGATATTGTGCCTTATATTCCCAACCGTCGTTTTGCCGATGGCTCATTAATGGCCGACCTTCCCTTCGAGCGCTTAGCGAGGCTATATGGCGTAAATCACAGTATCGTGAGCCAAACAAACCCGTTGGCAGTACCATTCATTTCCGCAAACCGCATTGACCCCAACTCGCTGTGGGACATGTCTGCGCGCCATCTTGGCCAACTAGCGAAAACTAACAGTATTTTCGCCATTGATATCATTGAAAGGTTAACCGGTAATAAAAGTGCCAAATTGGCTATTCATAAAGTTCGTTCTATCATTGATCAGCAATACGTAGGTAACATCAATATTTTACCCAAGCGCCAAATTAGAAATTTATCGCAGGTTTTGTCTAATCCAACGCGCGAAAGCATCAATCAGTTGATTGTCAGTGGCGAACGGGCATCATGGCCGCAACTTCATGTTATTAAAAGAAATACCAAAATTAGCGAAAATTTACGGTATCATCTAGGCCAATTGAAAAAACGTGAGGCAGTAGAGCTTGGGCACGAAGTAAGATAGCGTGTGCGTCGCTTGACCTGTCTTGAATTGCCAATAGCAAAGTAATGGCAATTCGCAGCATTTTTTGAAAGGAAAACGGTGAGCGCACAAAGCCAAAACCCCGACAGCATTTACACGCAGCAAGTAAAACAACTAATCAATATGATTTATCCTCAAGAAACGGGCTACGGTTCGGTGTTCGAGGATGCGAGTCACTATTTTTCGCTTACCCCCTCTCTTGAGCAGCACATTGAAGACTTGAAAGCTCAGCTTAAGAAAATTGAGGGAAATAAAAACAAAGAGGTGCTTGCAGAGCAACTGACCAAGCAAATAACAAACAGCACTGAAAAGCTTGAAGAAGAGCGTCTGGCAAGGATAGAGCGGCTTGACGCTGTAAGCACCAAAATTATTGAGCTTTGTGAGGGCGACAACTGGCAAGAAACACAACAGCTCAGCGCTAAGTTGCTTGGTACACTTATGCTGCTCACACGAGGACCAGAGGGCAACTTTGCACGTGTGCACATGCGCTTCAAACCGCTCTACAAAGCGGTGCTTACACTGCGCTTAGTCGATAGACTGTTAGAGCACGACACGATTGCTCACAAATATCTCTCGAAGTATCGCGAAGCTGCATCCCGGTTTCGTGGGAACCGCTATTGGCGCGATAAATGGAAAACTGAGCTTGGACGACCGCTAATTACCGCAGCGTTACTTCAAGATATTGGCCTGCAAAGCCCTGCCGCACTCACCATCTTGAAAGGGGAAAATGGCGATCTAGACGAATTTCGTTTGCTGGAAGAGTCGCAGCGAAAGGATCTTCTGAAGCTAAACTATCACTTCACTTTAAAGTACTTGTCTGAGGGGTTAGGCCTACCTAAGTATGTAGGAAACAACAAAGAAGAAAGGGATCGCTTTGTTCAAACTCACAAAGAAGCCAATGAATTTTTGCAGCAGCTGGTAAAAGATGCATTTGTGTCGAAAACGGGGCTGGGAGAGATTGTAAAGATCCCTCAAATTTATGTTTCGATTGTGCTTTCAACTAAGTCTGACTACTCACGTATGAGCTTGCCTAAAGGCTACATGCTCATTGAACAATTAGCGAAAAAAGGCGGCTTAAATAAGCAGTTAGCGCAGGACTTTGTTGAGCTTGTGGGGTATTTCCCACAAGGGTTCGGCATTACCTACATACCTATGAATGAGAAAGGTCATGAAAAGGACCAGTACGAATGTGCAATAGTGATTGGCCTCAACCCTGCAAATCCAGCTGAGCCTTTATGTAAAGTGGTAACAAGAAATCAGAAGTACATTACCAGCGGTACGCAAGAAATCATTCCCAAAGGAAGAAACCTTTATTTCCCAGCTAACCGCAAGAAACTCATGCGCGTAGGGAAAGACAGATTAAGTGAAATTATGAGTCAATTGTCGAGCAACTTCACTCCAGACGCACTTGACGATTTAGTACCGAGTTTCTGGGAACCCTATGACTTCTTCGGTTTTAAAAAGCATCAGAATTTGTGGGCGAAAAATAAATAGTGGGCTTAGTTACGTGAAGTTTGTGATGGAAAAATTGAAGTTTCACTTCAATAAAAGCTCATAGTACAACTTCTACAAAACACCTCTCAAGAAAATGTAAAACTAAACTTAGCTATAGCTATCACTATGTCTATCTAAAGCGTTTCTGGACGAAGCTGCGCCAATTAACCACATATGTAGTTAATTGGCGCTCATGCCGAAAGCGAGGTTTATCTTTAGGAAGTGCTTTTATTCGTCGTTCTTGGTTGTATCAGTCGCGCTCTTAGTCGACGTTGCTTCTGCACTAGCCGCTTTCTTTTGTGCCGCACTCTTAGTAGTTGTCAATTTGGCCGCAGTACGCTTATTAGTTGTTCCCGCAGAAGCTTTTTTAGTCGTACTTGATGATGCAGATGCCGATTTGGTTGTACTGGCTTTGCGAGCACGAGAAGTTGAAGAAGCGGTCGAAGACGACTTTGTCGATGTACTCCTCGTTGCTTGCGTAGACTTTGGTGAGGTATTCTTGGGCGCTGCAGTCTTGCTAGCAGCGCTTTTAGCCTCGGCTTTTTTAGCAGCCTCTTTTGCTGCTAAAAGGGCTACCTGCTCTACAAGCAAGTCAACTTTTGCGCTTAATAGTTCAAGCTGCTGCTCTTTTTGCTGGCGCTTCTGGCCGCCTGAGAATGCAGAAAAAAGCGGCGTTGACGCCACTAATTTCTGAGCAGCATCAACCAAGGCAAAGGGATTAAGTGTTCGTCTTAACTCGCTTTCAACCTCAAGCCCTTTCGCCTGCATCGAATTTATGGTTTCTTGCGTGTCATCAATTTTCTGACTAACAACGCCTGCAGCGTGGTCTAATTTCGCCGATAACAAATCTGAGCCAGCGTAAAGCCAACCAAATAGAGGTGACGATTTAAGAGGTGAAGTAGCAGTACCGTTAAGTACCGATGAATCTTGATCGACTGTCGACACAGATTCTGTAGATGGAATTTTTTTGTTGCTCATAACGCCTCCAATACGGAGATTTACTAAGCATGACAGCATAAAACGGTTTCTACAGTCATTGAACTTTGTAAAAATGCTTCGCTGTCACTCAATTGCAGCTTTTAAAACGCGCTTTCAGCACTGAAAAGCTTATGAAAACTGCATGGAGGGCACCACAAAATGGTGCCCGGAAGGAAAACCGTTTTACTTGTTGGCAGCTAGCTTTGCAACCGCTTCAGTCAAGGCATCGATTTTTGCTGAAAGCTCTTCGATGCGCTGATCAGCTGGCTCTGAATCAAGGCCAAGCTTCTTGCGCACGTCTGCAACGCGATTTTCAACATCGTTAGTCGTAGATTTGAATTTACTCTTTGCGTCTTCTTCTAGCGTTTCGCCCTTTGTCACTAGCTCGTCAAACATTTTGTTCGCTTCTTCGCTTAGCTTCTCGTAGCGCCCCTGCGCTTCTTCAACGCTCTTGCCATAAGCGCCTAGGCCTGCTAACCAAATTTTACGTGCCATTTCTTCGGCTTCGTTGATTTTACCTTTAATTGTGTCAGTAGTAGTCATGTTCAGCTCCTATGAATGCTAAATGAGAGTGTATTTCAACACCATGGCTTTACTTTACGATTAACAATTAGAATCCGCATACTAAAAACACAAAAAATAAAAATGCCCGAAAAAGCGCTAACTTGTTCGGGCGAAATACCAGAGGAGACTGGTTTTAAAAAGGTGGGTGTAGAGTTAGAGTGGAACACCTGCAAGATGCAATACGAACGCATATTCAAGCGCGGTAGACTCGAATCGTTTGAAACGTCCTGAAGCTCCACCGTGACCCGCTTCCATGTCGGTTTTGAAAAGCAATAAGTTTTCGTCTGTTTTGTATTCTCTTAGCTTCGCCACCCACTTCATTGGCTCAAAGTACTGCACTTGTGAGTCGTGTAGTCCGGTTGTGACCAACATATGTGGATAGTCTTTTGCTTCAATCTGATCGTAAGGCGAGTAGGAAAGCATATAGTCAAACTCAGCTTTGTTGGCTGGGTTACCCCACTCGGTATATTCGCCGGTAGTCAGCGGAATAGACGCATCGCTCATCGTGGTCACTACATCAACAAATGGAACGTGCGCGCTCACACCTTGATAGAGTTCAGGTGCCATATTTACGATTGCGCCCATTAATAAGCCACCCGCGCTGCCGCCCATAGCAAAGACGCGGTCTTTGTCTGCGTATTGCTTTGCCATAAGTCCTTTTGAAACGTCAATAAAGTCAGTAAAGGTATTTATTTTCTGATGCATTTTGCCGTCTTCATACCACTCGCGCCCCAACATTTGACCTCCGCGAATGTGTGCGATCGCGACAACAAAACCTCTGTCTATCAAAGACAACCAGCTGCTTCTAAACGTTGGGTCTACAGTCGAACCGTATGAGCCATAGGCGTATTGATATAATGGATTGGTACCGTCTTTCTTAAACTTATCTTTGCGATAAACTATCGAAACGGGAACCGACGTACCGTCTCTCGCTTCAATCATCACGCGCTCAGAGGCATAGAGAGAGGAGTCAAAAGTGTCAGATACACGGGTTTGTTTCATCACCTCGCTTTCAAGGGTATCTAAGTTGATATCAATGATAGAACCAGGCGTGGTCAACGAGCTGTAATAAATTCTAAGCTTATTGGTATCCATTTCAGGGTTTGCATTAAAATACGCACCGTAAATTGGATCTTGAGTTGGAATAACTTTCTCTTCGTTTGTCGTCAGATTGTGAACGACCAAGCGCAGCATCCCGTTTTCTTTTTCTTTAACCACTAAGTGGTTGTTCATTACTTCAATACTTTGAAGGAAAACGTCTGGACGATGTGCAATCACTTCTTGCCATTTCGACACATCGTTAGTGGCGTCTAATGGTGCTTTCATCACTCTAAAATTCTTCGCACCAATATTGGTCAACACAAAATAACCGTCACTCGCTTTTGCTACGCTGTATTCTTGTCCGTCTTCAATGGGCAAGAATACGTTTGTTTGAGACGTTGGGTTATTCGCATCAATCAAAGTCACACCTGTTTTTTCGGTGTTGTCATGGTGAATGTATATGACACTATCGTCTTTACTTTTACTGATATAGGTATAAAAGGTAGGGTCGCTCTCTTCATAAACTAAAACATCTTCGCTTTGAGACGTGCCCAATTTATGGCGATAGACTTGGTATCCCAAAAGAGTCTGCGGGTCTTTCTTCACGTAAAAGAGGTGGGTATCGTCGTTCGCCCAAACTACACTTCCAGATGTACCTTCTAATACGTCATCAAGCTTTTCTTCACTCTCTAGGCTTTTGACATACACAGTGTAGATGCGTCGGCTAAGCGTATCTTCAGAATACGCAAGCAATTTGTTGTTGCTGCTCACCGCGTAACTGCCAATACTGAAATAATCATGCCCTTCAGACATTCGGTTTGCATCAAGCAATACTTGCGGTTCAGCTTCAAGTGAAGGCTTTCTTAAATAAATAGGATACTCGTTTTCACCTGAGTAGCTGGTGTAGTACCAGTAACCATTGTCGAGAACGGGAACGGTTGAGTCGTCCTTCTCAATCCGAGACACGAGCTCCTCATAAAGCGCTTCTCGGTTTTTCTTAAGAGGAGCCAAAACAGTCTCAACATAGCTGTTTTCTTGTTCTAAATGGGACAATATCTCTTCATCGGTGCGGGAGTCATCACGCATCCAATAGTAATTGTCATTACGGGTGACACCATGCGCGGTCATTTCATGCGGCACTTTTTTCGCCACAGGCGCACTTACTTGAGTATTTAGCATAACGGATGGCGCTGCACTTTCAGCTACTTGTTGAGGATTTTCAGTTTTATTCTCGACGCCACAGCCTGCTACCAAGCCACCTGCGGCAAGTGCTATCCATAGATATTTCATTATTATTCCTGTTGTGCACTTTTATTGGCGCTTTGTTTACCGCCAAACGGTTGAAGACAATCGACTTATGGTGATTGAATATATAGGGAGGCAACTAAACTAAGCGGAACTTATAAGTAGACTGAGTATATATAAATACAATTAAGGGTCTAGCGATAGTTAACGCGAATGAGACTAAGTAAAGGTTAAAATGTTACAAGATATGTAAAACTGTGTTTCATCGCTGTAAATTCATCAACGAACGTTAGTAGAAAGCGATAAAAAAAACGCCGCATATTCAGAAATAATGCGGCGCTTTTGTTGTAAACTGTATAAAGCCGTCGTATGGAAACCAACAGCCTCTGGCAGCCTAGTGTTTAGTCGACCAAATCTTTAGGCATGTCATCACGAATAGCAAGCCACACTTTTCCACTCTCTATACCGTACTTTCTAACTACTACAGGGACACGGTCGTATTCGCCTTTCTCAGCAACATCAAGCAAGTCTGCGTAATACTTGTTTGCCACGTCGCGTGCTTGTTGGTGCGAGAAGAAATAGCCACCAATACGCGAGTACAAACCACGGAAACCGTTCATCATCAAAACAAATACGTTATTGTTAGACGCTAACGCCAAGTCATGTGACATTTGATAGTCGAACTGGGCAAAAGCTAAACCTTCTTGCTCCACATTTTTATAACGGGCAATAATTTCAGCAGACTCTTGAGGGTTGTTTCGAATTGCGCCTCGAATGAAAACCGCACTTAAATTAGTGCGCGCTGCTAATAAATTATCAACCAGTTCTGGGATCCCTTCTTGGTCTAAACGAGCGAGAGTTTCTAAAATGTTTAACCCACACGTTTCCCAGAAATTGTTAACCTTGGTCGGCTTTCCGTGTTGAATTGTTAACCAACCATCACGAGCTAGACGCTGAAGTACTTCACGCAGTGTAGTACGCGTTACACCAATTAACTCAGAAAGCTCTCTTTCTGCAGGCAAAATGGTGCCAGGTGGAAATCTTCCACTCCAAATAGATTCAACAATATATTCTTCGGCGAATCCAGCTGGACTCTGTGCCTTATAAATCATAACTAATCGCCTGCACGTTATTGTTATTTTGCAACTGATTGTACCAGATGCTGTTTTATTATCACAATGAATTATACCTCGTCCACTAAAGCTTTTAACAACTTGTTAAAATTAAAGTGTTATTTCAAACACCATTAAATACTGCTTGTACATTTTATGTTCGAAATATTACGTATTTTCAAATTCAATGATAACTATCATAAAAAAAGTGATAAATATTCAGTGACTTTCACATGGTGGGGTCTGTGAATTGCTTTCTCAAGACGTTAATATCATGTACGCTTAATTTCCGACTATAATGACAGCAGCAAAACCGCGGTAAGGCGAAATAAATCGCATAGCGCCAGCAGTTTATGTATGCAATAACCGGAACTACACAGTATAAAGATGCGCAAAAATGCGTGCTTTGTTGTAAAAGGAACAGGAACTCATGCAAACCTCAATGATCGCGGCGATCTATAAGAATTTCCTGGGACATGCGCCCGACTGGTATAAAAAAACCATTATTGCCTTTCTCATTGTTAATCCCTTTATCTTTATGGTGGACCCATATGTAGCGGGCTGGACGCTTGTAATCCAATTCATCTTTACCTTAGCGATGGCATTGAAATGTTACCCGCTTCAACCAGGCGGCCTGCTGCTCATCGAAGCGATGTTTATAGGCATGACATCGCCTGGCCATATGATGCATGAGATTGAAGTTAACTTAGAAGTGCTATTGCTACTGGTATTCATGGTAGCGGGCATTTACTTCATGAAAGACCTGCTTATGTACTTGTTCACCAAATTAGTGATTAAGGTTCGCAACAAGTTAATTTTATCCCTATCGTTTATTTTTGCATCTGCATTTCTATCGGCGTTTCTCGATGCATTAACGGTAGTTGCTGTAATTATCAGCGTCGGTCTAGGCTTTTACTCTATCTATCACAAAGTAGCGTCGGGCAAGGAGTTTCATTCTGATCACGACCACACAAGCGACGACGAGCTGGGAAGCCACGACTTAGAAGACTTCAGAGCTTTCCTACGCAACCTTATGATGCACTCAGCGGTAGGTACTGCCCTTGGTGGTGTTATGACCATGGTAGGTGAACCACAAAACCTGATTATTGCAGACAAGGCCGGCTGGGACTTCGTTGAATTTTTCATCCGTATGGCACCTGTTACTATCCCAGTATTCGTATTTGGACTACTTACCACCGTAATTCTGGAAAAAACCGGTATGTTTTCATACGGCGCAAAATTACCTGCAGCGGTAAGACAGATCTTGGTCGACTATAACGACCATATGGACAAGGGCCGCAGTAAGCGTGAAACCGCTAAGCTGGTAGTACAAGCACTAATAGGTGTTTGGTTAATCATTGGTCTTGCTACGCACATGGCGTCAGTGGGTCTTATTGGTCTGTCAGTTATTGTACTTGCTACTTCTATGAGCGGTGTTATCGAAGAACACGCACTTGGAAAAGCGTTCGAGGAAGCACTGCCATTTACCGCATTACTTTGCGTATTCTTTGGTGTAGTAGCCGTTATCATTGACCAAGGCCTTTTCCAGCCGGTAATCCATTGGGTACTGTCGTTTGAAGGCGAAACGCAAATGGTTATGTTCTATCTTGCTAACGGTGTGCTTTCGATGGTGAGTGACAACGTGTTTGTGGGCTCTGTTTATATCACTGAAGTCACAGCGGCTCTACAGGCCGGTCAAATCACACGTGACCAGTATGATATGCTTGCTGTAGCAATCAATACAGGAACCAACTTACCCAGTGTGGCAACACCAAACGGTCAAGCTGCTTTCCTATTCTTGCTGACCTCAGCCATCGCGCCACTGCTTCGTTTGTCGTACGGCCGTATGGTTATGATGGCATTGCCATATACCATCGTGCTGACCATCGTTGGTTTGTTAGCAACTTACATTGGACTTGCTGATGCTACTCAGGTGCTTTACGACATGCACCTCATTGAACACCATTCCGCTGCTGAAGCGGGTGCTCAAGCGGTAGGTCACTAGTCTATGCGCGGAATCATTCACAGTATTAGCCAATGGGCAGAGCACAAGTCTTCATGGCTTGTGCTTTTCGCCACGTCATTGGCATTAGAAATTGCTGCGCTTTACTTTCAGTATGGCCTGGGTTTAAAGCCGTGCATTATGTGCATTTATCAACGAACCGCCATGTACGGTATTGTGTTGTCAGCACTTATTGTCGTTATTAAAAACAATGGCTTTACACGCATGCTTGGTTTCGCTGGCTGGGCTGTATCTGCAGGATGGGGCTTCTTAATTGCCAAAGAGCACGTTGGCATTCTCAATGCTGCGAACCCATTTTTTGCCAGCTGTGAAATTGTGCCAAACTTCCCTTCTTGGTTACAACTTCACGAGTGGCTACCCGCTGTATTTGCTGCTGAAGGTGACTGTTTAGAAGATTCGTGGCAGTTTTTGTCTATGGGAATGGCTGAGTGGATGCAAATTATTTTTGCTGCCTACTTTGCTGTGTTCGCTATTGTGTTTGCATGTCGATTATTGGATAAGAAACCCTTTTGATCGACTTATCCATTCTACCGTCTCGCCTACCTCCGATACATACGGAACAAGGCCCCATTTCCATTCAGCGCATTGCAGAGAAACACTGCTACGCGCTTTGTGAGGCGGGGCAACAGTCTATCCATCACGTAAAACCTTGGTTTGGTTCAGCGGTTTGCCCTGTTACGCCGGCACTGTCTAAGCAGTGCATCACCAACATGGAAAAGGCACGAGATACAGGATATGGACTTACCTACTTACTAATGCACGAAGAAAAATGCTTAGGTATGGGCATTATCAACCACATTCACCACACGCACCTTACCGCTAATCTTGGCTACTGGCTTAAACCAGACGCGTGCGGAAAAGGTTTAGCTACCGCGATTTGTGAAGCCTTGAAGAAGCTTGCGTTCTCTCAAATGAATTTGCATCGATTAGAATGCTTTATAGAGCCTAACAACAAGGCAAGTATACGTGTAGCAGAGCGAATTGGTGGTATAAAAGAAGGGCTTTGTCGCAAACGCGTATTCGGGCGCGATGCGTTGCTTTATGCGATTGTTAATGGCGATTAACGCGCGTTCTGCGCGTTAATCTAAGTCTTCTAAAGGCCAAATGGCTATATAGTCTTCAAAGTTATTTAAATCCACATCGGTTTCAAAAACAGTCTTATTGCGTACCGACATACCCTTTGCGTGCATCACGTGTTTCTTCCCCTTGTTTAGTAATGGGTGCCACGACGGTATGCCCCTTCCCTCATAAAGGCGGCGATAGGTGCAGCTATTAGGCATAAAAAAGATATCCTTTAGATTCTCTTTTGTCAGCTTCACGCAATCAGGCACCAGCTCCGTGCGCCTTTCATATTGGGTACATTCACATTTTTTTGTGTTCAAATACGTACACACAATATTGGTATAGTGAATCTTCTCATTATCGTTAATGTGGTCGGTCACTTCGTATTCTTCTACCGCGTCATCATCGATAAATTTTTGCAGACAACATTTACCACATCCATCACAAAGTGATTCCCATTCCTTTTGGGTCATCTCCTCTAAAGATTTGGTTTCCCAAAACGCTGCCGTCATTCTGCTATTACCTCAGTTTCCACGGTTAAATGATTGTCTAGCGTTGCAACAATCGTATCTTGCGAACAAAGCTTACCTACCCCTTTGGGCGTGCCTGTAAGAATCACGTCGCCGCTGTCTAACGTAAATATAGATGACATATGGGCGATAAGTGGGATGATTTTGTGCAGCATCAGTTCGGTATGTCCCTGCTGTCTAACCACCCCATTTATGGTTAAGGTAAAACGCAGGTCTTCCAAGTTTTCTATTTCACATAACGGCACAAAGCCTGACAGCGGTGCACTGTTGTCAAAAGACTTCGCTCTTTCCCAAGGCTGGCCTTGCTTCTTAAGCTCGGCTTGAACCTCGCGAAGGGTCAAATCGAGACCAAGTCCAATACCCCATATCGCGGCTTTTACGTCATCTACACTCGCATTCTTCAATGATGATTTTAGCAGCACAGCTACTTCAAGCTCGTTGTGACACTCGCCTTTGTCGGTAGGAATGGCAATAGGCTTCTGCATATAACATAAGGCAGCCTTTGGCTTCATAAACAGCAAGGGTGCTTCAGATACGGTAGAATTCATTTCTTGAATGTGGTCGAGGTAATTTCTACCTATACACACTACTTTACTAACGGGTAGTGATATTTCATTGCCTTGAGAATCGATGTGACGATAAGCCATTAGTAACCTCGTTTTATCCGCTCTGATAAATACCCAACCGAAACGCCAAAGTAAGACGAGCGGTTCCACTTCATCAGTGTGTGAAAATTGTTATACACCAAGTAAATTCGGCCTTGCTCACCATCTGGCATAATAAGCGATGCACTGATTTCTGCATTGGGGAGTTCATTTCCGTTGTAGCGCTTGACGCCATTCTGCTGCCAAAAGGCCAACGGCTTCATGTTAGATTTCGCTAACCCTGAAAAAGGTACTGGTTTGGTTAGTGTTACTTGGCGTCCCCACGTCCCTTCACTATCCCAACCTTCAGATGATAGATAGTTGGCGATTGACGCAAATACGTCTGCCTTGGTCCCCCAAATATCCTTTCTGCCGTCGCCGTCGTAGTCCACTGCGTAATTTAGAAAGGATATGGGCATAAACTGTGTTTGTCCCATCGCACCGGCCCAAGAGCCTTTAAGCGCCTCTACAGAGATATGCCCTTCATCTAGAATCTGAAGTGCCGCAAAAAAATTGTCTTTAAACAGCTTTTCTCTTCGCCCTTCATACGCCAAAGATGCCAGTGCAGACAGCACACTAAAGTTGCCCTGAATTTTACCAAAGTTAGACTCATTACCCCACAGCGCAACAATAAAGCGGGCCTGAACCCCATATTTTTGAGCAATTTCGTCAAGCAGTACTTTGTGTTCATTGTACTGCTCAACCGCCTGCTTCACTTTCCAGTCGGGTACTCGCGTTGCTAGATAATCATCTAACGTAATTTTTTTCTCTGGCTGGCTTTTGTCAGACTTGACGACCGTGGGCCTGAAAGTAATGTCAGCAAACGCTAAATCTAATTTAGTCTTATCTATGCCCTTTTCGGCCGCTTCTTTTTTCAGTTGAGCAACGTAGCTTTTGAAGCCCGTCTCGCTAAGCCCACTGTCATTACTTGGCTGATTTTCTGCATGAGCTGCCAGTGAAAAGCTTAAGGTTATACTCGATAAAACTAGGGCAATATTGCGCGGTTGAGGAAATAAACTACGATTTTTGTGCTTATCCATAAAGGTGATTCGGCTAACTAAGCGGTTTAGAGTCTTTAATAACATGGATATTTAAAACTTCTTATCAGGCGTTTTTGAAAGCCCAAGAGATTCACGGTGTTGCTCTAGCAAATTATCTTCTTTTGGCGGCATTTGAAGGTAAAAGCCTTTTTCATTAAGCTCGTCGATAAGCTTTTGCTTGTCAACCAGGCCAAGTTTCTCGCGCTTTTCTAGGGCGATGATAGTCACTAGCTCTGGGCGACCAAACTTCGCCATAAGCGGCTCTGGCACGTCTTCAAAATGGTCTTTCTTTGGCACGTACAAATACATGCCGTCTTTCTTTCGCGTTTTATAAACTGCGCATAACATAGAATTTTTACTCTTTCTTAATTCATTTGTTTAGTTCTTTTGGAGTCACTATGCAGATTTAATTGGCCAGAGAGCATACACCTCTTGCCAATACTGCTCACCCATATTGCTTTTAAAGCACTATTGAGCCGGAGCGTCGCCAAGTAAGCGAGTTACGTGAGAGCGAAACAATGGCTCTCTCCACGTCGACAGTACATCGGGCATTAGTCCCTGCACGCGGGTCTCATCAACCGAAAACCAGTACCATTTTAACAGTTGATTCAGCTGCTTTTTAGAGGCAATAACCTCACTATTTACAGTATTGTCTTTCGCTATCTGGTCGCTGATAACTTTAAGCTCGGCCAGCGTTTTTTTGTACTTGGCGATATCAATTAACCGCAGCACAACCGGAAGCCTGAGCTTTTCTGGTGTTTGCGCGAACTTTGCTCTCGCCTCTTCAATTAGCGTGATGATGGTGTCGCCGTAGCGGCGTACCGACTGATGATTCACGCCGTTAATACGCGAAAGGCCAGATTTACTATCGATAAGCCGCTGCGCCGCTTCAAACAAATGCCCTTCTTTGAATACAAAGTTTAGGGCCAGATCTTTTTTTCGTGCGGTATTCAAACGCCATGCCGCTAGTGCCTGTAATACAGTGAGCTGCTCGCTGTTCAATCGCCAGTTATTCTTAATGCTTAAGTACGCAAAATCTTCAGGCATTTGAGCGCGCTTTTTATCAACTAACAAAGCGATCTCTTGGTAAATCCAGTGCACTTTCCCCGCCTCTTGTACTTTACTGGCTAACTGTTGGTAGCAAGGCAGTAAATACAGCACATCATTCGCTGCGTAGCTCAGCTGCGCTTCACGTAGAGGTCTGGCTAACCAATCGGTTCGCGACTCCCCTTTGTCCAAACTGATATCACACAGCAACTCTACAAGCTTTGCATAGCCAAGTGACGGTCCCATGTCCAAAATACTTCCCGCAAGCTGCGTGTCGAACACGGGCGTTGGAACGGTATCAAAGGCAGTAAGAAAAGCCTCTATGTCCTCAGAACACGAGTGCAGTACTTTTACGACTTCGGTATTCTCCATGAGATCGATAAACGGCTGCATATTGTCTATGGCAAGCGGATCGATGAGTACCAGCTGATGGCCATCGTACAGCTGTATTAGGCCCAGATGCGGAGTAAGGGTTTTCGTTCTTACGAATTCGGTGTCTAAGGCTACCGCCTCTTGACGCTGTGCGGCAGTGCACACTTTTTCGAGTTGTTCAGATGTTGTAATTAATTGATATTGCATATTTTTGCACAGTAATAAAAAAGCCGGCTTACGCCGGCTTTCACAAAACTATTTCAACGAAATTAGTCTCGAAGCTCCCGACGCAGTATTTTACCTACATTGGTTTTTGGTAAGTCGTCTTTGAAAACAACTTGCTTAGGCACTTTGTAACCCGTTAAGTGATTACGGCAATGCGCGATAACGTCTTTTTCAGTAAGTGAGTCGCTGTTTCGAACTACAAACAATTTCACAACTTCACCACTGACTTCATGAGGAACCCCAACAGCAGCTGCTTCAACAATGTTTTCATGCATTGCAGCCACTTCTTCAATTTCGTTAGGAAACACGTTAAAGCCTGAAACTAGGATCATATCCTTTTTACGGTCAACAATATAGAAGTAACCTTCATCATCTACCGTAGCGATGTCACCTGTGGCTAACCAACCGTCTTTTAGAATTTCTTCTGTCGCTTCTGGTCGGTTCAAATATCCTTTCATTACCTGTGGCCCTTTTACCCACATTTCACCGGGCTCGCCCTTTTCGACAGGGTTACCGTCGTCGTCAAGGAGCTTAATATCTGTAGAAGGAACCGGCATTCCGATTGCGCCTTTATAAGCTTCAATCTGTGGCGGGTTAACCGCTACCACAGGCGAACACTCTGTTAGCCCATAGCCTTCAAGAAGCACAGTACCGGTTACCTTTTCCCACTTTTCTGCTACGGGACGTTGAACAGCCATACCGCCGCCTAAACCAAACTTAAATTTGCTGAAATCAAGTTCGCTGAATCCAGGCGTATTTAACAGGCCATTAAACAAGGTATTTACACCAGGTAAAATGGTGAACGGATATTTGCTAAGTTCGTTTACAAAAGCCGGCATGTCACGCGGGTTGGTGATAAGCAAGTTACGGCAGCCGTATTTAACGAACATTAAGCAGTTCGCCAGTAGCGCAAAGATATGGTAGAGCGGAAGCGCGGTAACAACAAAGTCTTCGCCTTCTTCAATCACTGTTTCTAAGATACCTGACACTTGCTCTAAATTCGCTACCATATTGCGATGAGTAAGCATGGCACCTTTAGAAACTCCAGTCGTGCCACCTGTGTATTGAAGAAACGCTAAATCGCCGCTATCAATATCTGGGCGTTTATATTCAAGGGATTGCCCTTTTTTAACCGCAGACATAAACGATGTCGTTTCAGGTAGATTAAACGAAGGCACCATCTTTTTAACGTACTTCACTACTGCGTTCACGATCCAGCGCTTAGGTGCCGGAAGCATATCGCCTAAAGCCGTCAAAAAGACTTCTTGCAGGTTAGTATCTGCAATGACTTCTTCTAAAGTACACGCGAAGTTTTCAACGATAACGATGGCTTTCGCATTAGCATCATTTAGTTGGTGCTTTAACTCACGAGCTGTGTAGAGAGGATTTACGTTAACCACAACCATCCCTGCGCGCAAAATACCAAACATGGCAACAGGATATTGGAGAAGATTGGGCATCATAATTGCCACAGCATCACCGCGTTTTAGTCCGCTTGCCTGCAAATAAGCAGCAAATTGAGCTGATAAGGTATCTAACTCTTCAAACGTGATTGAATGCCCCATATTTATGAAGGCTTCTTTATTTTTGAACTTCTTTACCGACTGCTCGAAAATGTCTACTACAGATGCATAACGATCGGCATCAATTTCTGCGGAAACGCGAGGGTCGTAATGCTTAAGCCAGGTTTTTTCCACCAAAACCTCCTCTACTTTATTCTTATACTATTTTATAAGCGCATGGGGAGCTGCACTTATATAACTGGTCTGATAACTTGCGAATAGTATAGGATGTGTAAAAAAAAATAAACGGCACAATTTACAATTGCTCAACAAAATGACGAATTAATACCCCTACATCGTCAGTATTTTCCATGTGAATATGGTGACCGCCTACTAATTGTTCGTATTGCGCATTTAAAAACCACCCCTTGCGATTGGGAAAAACAGTCTCAAGGTTTTTAAAACTGTTAGATGCACCAATAAAAAGAATTGGGCATACAATAGCACGCATTAGCGATTCTGCCTGCTTTTCTGTGAGTCTTAGTGTAGATTTTGTACGAAGCTTCGGGTCGCTCGACCAGAAGCAATGTCCCCCTGCATCTTGGGTCAAATTTCTCGATAAAATAGAACGCGCGTGTTCTGCAGGAATATCTGATACCTTGCACCTGGCTTTAACTGCGTCGCCTAAATCAACGATTCGCAGTTTATTTCGCGACTTCGCGTGACGACTCATTATTGCGTCACGCATTTGTGCTGCGGTTGTTTCTTCAGTTTCGGTAAGCGGCCCACAAGCATCAATACTTATTACAGCAGTGACTTTTTCCGGAAAAAGTGCAGCGAAAAGGCTCGCTAGTATTCCGCCGAGAGAGTGTCCTAATAAAATGACTTCTTCCCACTCTTGAGATTCTATTAGCGCATAAAGGTCTTGCAGGTAATCAGCTTGATTGTAATGTGCGCCTAGTGCACGGTGACCAGAACGACCATGACCAGCTAGGTCTAGCGCAATAAAGCGGTGAGTTTGTAGGTAGGGTGCTAACAGCCGTAAGCTCTCTGCGTTATCCAAGTAGCCGTGTAAACCAAGTACGACTTTGCCGGCACCTTGATTATCTAACGCAGCTAAATGTAATGCCCCAATGTTAAATTCTGTTTCAATCATCTTTCATCCTTTGCGGCAATAAATCGCCGCGCGCTTTCCATGACCGTCCTAAAAATAAAAAAAGGCGGCAATATTTTGCCGCCTCCATGATGAGATTTTTACTTCGCTTTATCCTGCCTTGCGGGCTGTATCGTTGCTTTTGTCTTGCTTCGTGTAGACTTAGATTTAGAAGGAAGCGTGGCCTTGCTCGGCGCATTTTCGTAACGAATTACGCGCGTTCGATTAAAATGCGGATACATCCAAGGGCCATTGAAGCGATAAAAGGGTGAATACCAACCTGTGTGGTAATTGAAGAAGTAAGTATTTACATCATAAACCTCTTGCTTCCTCCACATGTGGTAGTCATCGGCAATGATCGTCGGATAAATGTAGGGCTGCTCACCCACCATGCCCGCAGTTGGAGCGGTAACTGTACCTAGAAACGTTGCCGCACGCCCTTCTTCAAAAACAATTGGGTCGACGAAGCCATCAATTTGTACTTTGAATCGACCCGACGTCTCTCCATTTGTTGAAGGCTTGCCATAATGATTTAGCGGAAAATGAGCGAGTTCAATGAACGTTTTGTTGGGCTTATTTTCAACACCAACAATCATTCCTCCCCATCTGGCCTTTTGGCCTTGCGCGTTCGCCCCCGACGTAACCGCTTTCGAATAGCTAACTAGCTGCGTTCCTTCAGGCACTTCTATGCTATCTGGGACTATTGTGCAGCCCGCAAATAAAAAGACTGTAAGTAAAACTAAATACCGAGACATCGACGAGCTCCTATAAATCCTAGAAAATGCTGCGTTTGAATAAAAGTCAGTCTACAAGCACTGGGTTGTTTAAAAAATACAGTGAAATTTCGATTACAACCCGCCTCTACTTTCATGTATCTCTTTATGAGAAAAAGAAAAACCGAATACCAACAACCAAACATTAGCATTTATACGAATGGACAACCACTGCCGTTCAAACACTATGTCGCTTAAATGAGATAGATCATCCCAACCAACAATTTGTAGAGTATGTACGGTAGGCTTTTGTTCAAATAAACAGCGGGTTTTAACAATTTGTTAAATTTATCTACGGTGTGAATTATGGTGCTTGGAATTGAACTACGCGTAGATGTCCACGCCGAACATAGATTGAATAGACTCGCGTTGCTGCTGCTTTTCAAAGCTTGTGTATGACGCTATGGCATTTTGAGAATACGTGTTGCCATCTTCGCGAATGAATTGTTGGTACGCTTTGGCGTTATCCGTTCCCTGTTCGTCGGGCGCAACAACAATCGCCCTAGCAGACGATTCGCTTTGCCCTTTACTTTGCTGTTCAGGGTCTTTGTTAATTTTAGCGACACGGCCTTGCGAAGGTTCGGAAGACGGTACGGCGAAATTATTATTGATAATCATACAGAGTTAACTGAGGCAAGAATCATACCATTGGGAAGCGAGCTTTAACCTTAAGACTCGCTCCTCTTTTCCCGTTGCTCGATTTATTTATTGTTAGTAATGGGCGCCCAATATTTGGCAGCGTGTCGTTACTCTCTGCCTGGTAATTTTTTCCACGTAACTTTATCGCGCAGATATACAGGTTCTACATTCACAGCATCAGATACTTCGCCTTTACTATGTGCATCTGTTGCAAGTTTAAGCATGTATTGCGCGTTTGGAAGTGTGATGTCAGACGCTACCTCACCACATACTTCAGACTTCCAGTTATCAAGCTCCTCGTAGGCAGACCAGCCGGTGCCAGCTGCAATTACAGTCGCGCCGTTTTCTTTTCTAAGTAATTTTAGCTGTTCAATAGCCAATTCGGGCGGACAAACTTGCTCTTCAGTGCAAAGTACAAGCCCATTTTGCGACTGAGAGTAAACCGCGAAATACACTTCACCCATACGCGCATCCGATGCAACGGCGACCAATGCATCTTTGTGCTGAGTTTTAGACGCTACTTCAAACGCCATAGCTTCAAGCGTACTCACGCCCGCTACCTTTAAGCCTGTTCCTAACGCTAAACCTTGAATCATTCCCGTTGCTATGCGAACACCGGTAAAGCTGCCTGGCCCTCGACCAAAAGCCAGTAAATCTAGGTCGCCCAGCGAAACCTTTGCTTCTTTTAACACCTCATCGACCATAGGAAGAAGTCGCTGACTATGCTGCTGAGGGCATATCTCGAAACGCGTTATGACGGTGTCTTTGAATTGAAGCGCAACCGAACAAGCTTCGGTTGCGGTGTCTATAGCTAAAATGTTCATGTTTATCTCTTATTTCATATAAGCTGAAAACGGGGCTAATGGCGTAATACACGTTAACCGCTTTTTCAGTGCTTTAACTTAGGCTTCATCAATGCCGGCTAAAAATTTTTCCACTTCGTCCAAGCTTCTTGTTCTTTTCATATCTGGCAAGCTTCCGACGAAGGTTTTGGCGTAAGGCTTCGTCACTAATCGATTGTCACATATAACCAGCACGCCTTTATCTGAAGGATCTCGGATGAGTCTTCCCGCGCCCTGCTTTAACGTAATAGCAGCTTGGGGAATTTGAATAACACCAAACGGGTTTGCTCCACGTTTTTTTACATCTTCCATACGCGCTTGAAGCAGCGGGTCATCAGGTGACGCAAAGGGCAGCTTATCAATCATCACGCAAACCAAGTCGTTGCCGCGTACGTCTACTCCTTCCCAAAACGCGCCTGTGCCCATTAATACCGCTTTTTCATCTGCAAGGTACGCATCCAGCAATGCTTGCTTGGTGGTAGTCCCTTGCACCAGTAGCGGATTATCTATCTCATCTTCTAGCTTCTGCGCAATTTCTCGAAGCATAGCGTGACTAGTAAACAACAAGAAACATCTCCCGCGACTTGCTTTGATTAGCCGTTTGGCTGTTTCTAGCAAAGTTTCGCGCATAGCGTAGCTGTTTGGTTCTGGTAAATAGCGGGGCACGCACAGCATAGCCTGTTCAGGATAATTAAACGGGCTATCTAATCCTAACGTTTCTGCGTCTTCTAAGCCCATGCGGCGCTGAAAGTGATCAAAACCGCCGTTTACCATTAAGGTTGCCGAGGTAAAAATCCACCCGCGCGGTGGCGATGATACGAAACGTCTGAATTTAGCGGCAATTGATAAGGGCGTTAAATGCATAATGAGGTGGCGCTGAGTAGTTTCATACCACAAACTTACATTTTCTTGCTTATTGTCGCTTAACGCATCTAACTGCTCTCTTGCAGCCACAACACGTTCGTACATGTTGTCTAAATCTTTATCGCGGCCAATATGTAGCTTACACACTTCATGCAGTACACCCAGCGCTTCGGACAGCTTGCCCACCTGCATGCGCACGTCGTCACGGTCTAACGCCTCAGCCCAGTTGCCGCGTTCAGCCGTATCTGGGAATAATAACCGTAAGTCAGAGGCAATCATCCTGCATTTGTCAGCCGCTTTATCTAGCTGCCCAGCATCTTTTAGCACTGTTCTAAACAACAGCGTGATATCTTTCGCAATATCGTGAATTTGTCTTGTCGAAAGTGACTCGCCAAAGTAATCGCTGGCAATATCGGGAATTTGATGAGCCTCATCAAAAATAATCGCATCAGCTTCTGGGATAAGTTCGCCAAACCCTGTGTCTTTCAGTGCCATATCAGCAAAGAAAAGGTGGTGGTTTACCACAATAATATCAGCATCCAGCGCCTTTCTGCGCGCTTTTACCAAGTAGCAATCTTCATAATCTGGGCAATCGCGGCCCAAGCAGTTATCCACTGTAGAGGTAACCAGCGGTAAAACACGGGCATCTTCGGGAAGAGTTTTAAGCTCCCCCATATCACCTGTTTTCGTAGTACTAGACCAACGTTTCACTTCTGAAAGCTGACCCAATACCTCTTTTTCAACCAGCGTAGAGTTGCCGCTGTGCTGCGCTACACGGTGTAGACAAAGATAGTTTGAACGGCCTTTTAACAGTGCAGTTTTTCGCTTGCTGCCTAAGGCCTTTTTTACCAGCGGTAAGTCGCGGTGAAATAGCTGCTCTTGTAAGTTTTTAGTCCCTGTAGAAACAATGGCTTTTCCGTCGCTCAACAATGCCGGAGCGAGATAAGCGAAAGTCTTTCCCGTTCCCGTACCGGCCTCTACTATTAAACTACCTGTGGTATCAATAGCGCGCTTAACCGCCTTTGCCATTTCAGTTTGAGCTTCGCGAGGTACAAACCCCTTGATAGCACCTGCAAGGAGGCCATCTGAAGAGAATACGTTATTTATTGTGGGCATGGTTTAAGCGCTGTCATTACTTTTCTACTTTAGGCCGCGCATTATGCCAAAAAGCCTATGGAATGCCCATTAAAGGTTTGCATTTTAGCGTCAGCATTTGCTACCTGACGCCTTTTAGAGTCAAAACAATTGTTAAATTTTTGATGAAAAGAATTTGTCTTCTAGAACAAAAAAATTAGCTTTTTAATCTTAACACTTAGGCGCAATATCCAGCTCGTAAATGTTTATACTCAACTATTAAACGAGGTAATTATGAAAGGTTTACGCTTGATAGGTTTAGGCTTAGTAGGTTTAAGCACAATGGCGTTCTCTGTAATTGCAGCTGCATCAGACGAAGCACCTGCAGAGCTGGTAGCGGAATTAACTCAGTTCTGCAAAGAAATCGCTGAAGAAGAAGGCACAAAAGGCAAGTCGGAAGACGTATTTGTATTAGAGTGCGTAAATGATGAGCTAGAAGCTGAAGGTTATCAAAAGCTGAAGTCTTTAAACTAATACAATAGTTCGATTAGTATGGAAGCCTTGACGTATGCGTTGAGGCTTTTTTATGCGCTTTTTTACAAAAAGAAAGTATTAAATTGCGCTTACCACGCAATCAACTCCAGTCTACTTACTAAGGTTTATAAGCGCTGAAATGAACTTATCGCCAGTAAGGCTGCAGCTACCCAAACGAGAATTACTCTCCGAGAATTCTCAACGTCGAATCAAACAGTTACCTTGCCACTTGACTTAATAAGTGTGGTCATTCTAAGGTCAAGTTACACTTTATTAATTCCTAACCAAGTTGGCCTCATGAATTTTAACGGTATTTCAGCCTCAGAACTTCCCATATACATCAAAGAGCAAGAAGCGAGAGAACTATCGTGTGAAGGCTGCCTCAACGGAGAAGCACTTGATTTTGACTTTAGCATGGCGTTTCAGCCTCTTATTGACCTGTCACAAAAACGCACGTTTGGTTTTGAAGGATTGGTAAGAGGGCTAAATAATGAGCCTGCTCTCACCGTTATAAGTCAGGTCACTGCTCAAAATGTTTATAAATTTGACCAGTCTTGCAGAGTTAAAGCCATTGCGTTAGCCGCAGAAGCTAAGATTAAAGAGCGGCTAAGTATAAATTTTATGCCCGGGGCTGTTTATAAACCTAACATTTGCATTCGCACCACACTCGCCGCAGCTGATAAATATGGCTTCCCAAGGGAGCAAATTACGTTTGAGGTAGTTGAAGGAGAAAAAATAGCTGACACTGCTCACCTTCAAAATATTATCGATTATTATAAAGAAATCGGCTTTAAGGTTGCTATTGACGACTTCGGCTCGGGCTTTGCCAATTTAGACTGGTTAGCTAAACTCGCCCCAGACAGTATCAAGATCGATATGAGCCTAATTCGTGGCATAGACACAAGCAATAGGAAAACGTTAATTGTAAAGGCACTTGCCGAGCTTTGTTCAGCACTAAACATCGATGTGCTTGCGGAAGGTGTAGAGACCAAAGCTGAACGAGATACATTGGCGGAATTAAATATAGTAAAACAGCAAGGATACTTTTTCTCTCCTCCTCTTTTTGAAACATTTCCAAGCGTACCTGAGGAGAAGTTTAATTAAGTAGGCTTGATTACAATCTAATCCAGCCTGAATCTTACCGTTAAAACACTGAAAGTTAATTTGAGCAGCGCTGATTTATCGTTCGAAAAATGCATCAACCAAATCGGCGAGCGACTCCTCTAGCTCTTCTTCGAAAGCATCGATATCAATTCCAAAGCTATCCATATATTTAGCCGCATTTTCACGGGAAAGTACGGCATTTTTTATCTGGAATTCAAGCTCGGGCAGTGTCTTGTCGTAGCGGGGCTTAATGGTCCATCGCAGACAATGACCATGGTTGTCTTTTAGCTTTTTTTTGGCAAATACACAAAACTCCTCGACGTAGTCAGCACCTTGCGGCCCAAGACACCCCGGTTCTATGCGGTACATTACCAGCAGCTTTTTATATAGCGGAAGTCGCGTTTCCATCACATCTTCAATTAGCTTAAAGAATTGATTTCGGAAAGTTTGGAGGATTTTGCCAGCCAAGTAAGGGGAGAATGCGAGAAATTTCACACTCCCCCGTATCATTACTCTGCAAGCTCAGGATCTTTTATGAACAAGATATCCATGATGATTGCAGGATCCCACTCGCGCATTTCTGCTTCGCATTTCAGTCGAATTTCGTCTAACTCACTGATCGTTGCAATCGAGAATGCGTCATCCACGATAATGTGGACTAACAGATAGACATCCCTACCCCGCTTACTAATTCGCACTTCCACATGTTCGTATGGGACGTCAGCCAACGTTTTTTTGAATTTTTTCTCGATTACCGCCGAGATAGCTTCAGGCGGCGCTTTGTTAATTACTTCATTAAGGCTTTCACGCAAAATCTTAAAAGGCACCGGCAACATTGCCGAGCCAAGAATAATCAATAAAACAGGATCAACGTACGGCGACAGCATTCTATATTCCGTCAACTCTAACGCGTAGGCCAAAATAAAAGCGAACAAGATGGATGCACTTAGCACGCCGTCTATCATCCAAGTGTGAGAATCCACTTTTACTAAATCGGACAGTAAATGCTTACCTTTTACTCGCATGTACAGAGAGATACTAAAACAGCCAACCGTTGCCACAACACCGTAGACCATACCAATACCATACTCAGCTGCGTGCCCACCTGCTAATAAACTCTGAACAGAGCTCGCGACGGCATACACACACGTGGCAATGATAATAAGCGACTTAAACATGTTTAGCGTAGGTTCAATTGCCGTGTAACCAAAGTGAAACCGGTCATCGTCAGGGCGTTGAACCAAATTGGCCACTTTAAGCGTTAGCATTGACATAACAAAAGCGATTAACGAGTACGCGGCATCAAATAAAATAGCGCCTGAGCTCGTTAAAATGGCAAAACCAAACGCAATAACGACAAATGCGCCGGCAATATAAAAAGAAAGCGTTAATAGACGCTTTTCTTCAAGGTGATGGAAGCCAATGTCCATGAAAATCACTTCGAAATTAAGGTGCGCGGATTCTACTCCGATATTTTAAAAAAAATAGTGCTTTAAATAAAATATTGCTATTTTTTTTTAAGCAATTCAGTGATACATAGCGCCTATATTATTTCGACTCAACGCACTGCGTTTTTAGCACCCGTTTTAAACTATGAAAATCGTTACCCATCCTTCTATAAAAAGTTACTTTGATGCTGATGAAAGCCGACATGAAGTCGAGCAGGCATGGTGCATTTTTACCATTGGCTTGCTAAACAGTAGCAGTCTTGGTGCTTTAAATGGTGTTATTTCACAAAAAAGGAGTTTTGATGAACAATTACAAAGGGTCTTGTTTGTGCGGTTCGGTAACTTTTAAAATTGAGGGTGATTTTGACAGTTTTTATCTGTGCCACTGCAAACATTGTCAAAAGGATACAGGTTCGGCCTTCGCAGCTAACCTGTTTTCAAGTTCGGCTATATTAACTTGGTCATCGGGTGTTGACGCTGTAGTCAACTTCACGCTCGAGAACACGCGTCATAGCAAAAGTTTCTGTAAAATTTGTGGTTCAGCCCTTCCGTGTACTCAACTCGGTAACATTCTAGCCGTACCCGCTGGGTGTCTGGATACAAAACTACTGATTAAACCTACTGCACATATCTTCGGCGTAAGCAAAGCTGCGTGGGAAGAAAGCTTAGAAACCATCACAAAATTTGAACGTTTACCGTAACAAACATTGAATACTCATTCGAAACCTAATGGCTTTATACTAAACAAAGTTCGCTGCTTGAATAACGGCAGGTCGATTGTTGCTCGCATTCAAAACATTCTCCGCTTAACGTGTTCCGTTTTTGTCAAAAATAGCGAGTAACTTTTTCAGAAAATTCTATAGATCTCACAATTCCGCCTGTCGTCACCCAACCTTTCAAAAAACATAAACCAATGATCTAAAGACACTTTATTGAAATGGCATATGCTGTGAATAACTCCATGTGAATACTCTCCTCCGTTTTTAAGCAGTATGGAGGCCGAAAAACCAAGGAGTTAGATATGAAAAAATTAACAATTGCTACACTAATCAGCGCCGCACTTTCTACTGCCGCGTTTGCCGGCAATGGTATCGAAAAAATAGACACCACATTTGCCAATTTGGATAACGATGACAACGGCTATATTTCACGAGAAGAAGCTGACGACGATGAGATTTATGCGCACTTTTCCAAAATTGATACCAATTCAGACATGCAGCTTTCAATTAAAGAGTTCAATGCTCATGTAACGATGCACCCTCAACATTTCGATGACGACGTGCTTGCGACGGTGAAATCGATGAAAGAGAGTATGGGTACAGAAGGTACAATGGAAACGGAAGTTAAAGTTGATACTGATGTCGATGAAGTGGTTGCCGCGACGAAAGACAAAAGGCTGACTCACGAATTAAGAGCTAAGACTGAGTTGAAGGCTAACGGAAACTTAGAAAAGACAAACGTTGACAAAGTGGCTGAAGATACTGTTGTTCACGATAATACGGTTATCGCAGATGAAGCGGTCATTGCGCGCAGTAAATTTGAGATGATGGACGCTAACAGCGACGGTAAGCTTACTAAAGCTGAAGCCTCGCGAAGTGGTGTAACACGTGATTTTGATAATATTGACGCAAATGACGATGAATTAATTACGCGTACGGAATTTAAGCGTTATCAGAGTAAGTCTGAAAATAACTCAAGTGATAGTTCTGAAGAGTAATGACTAAGTTGTACTAGCTCAGATTAGATCTGAGCTAGATTCTTTAGTATCTAACTTTCGGGTGTGGACTTAATCACTTCCTCGATTTCACTGTTACCACTCAAGCGTGCGAGATCGATAAGATAACCTTTTTCTAGCTTATCCAAAGTGTGTCCTTCAAGTCGCGCTTTTACCTCTTCAACATCACCATTGGCAATAGAAGTTTTAAGCGCTGCATGATTATTTAACGAGCGGTCTTCTGTTTTTTCAGCTGAATCATTCGCAGTCATAGCTCATCCTTAATTTTCACTTAGTAAAAAAATATTAAAGCTCTTTACCTTTAGTAGTTGGAGATAACACTAAACGATCACACGGTTAAGCAATCCATATCTCGAACTGCCAAGGCGTGAGTTTACACACTGAATCAGCTCCGAAGATTTTCTTTTCGTCGCGCTCCCAGTGCGCATACTCACCTTCAAACAATGGTTCTTCAAACGTTACATCAAGCTGCTCATTTGAAAAATTAATCACAACGAACACTTTTTCATTTTCATTACAACGTACAAAACTAAAAACCTTATCCATCTTAGAGTTTGGCACCTGTATCATTCTTGCCCCGTACTCTCCGTTCCCTAGCACAGCTTTGGACTTTTTAAGAGCAATTAGCTTGCGGTACAAGTTGCCTATTTCATGTTCTTGCCAGTGTATTGGATCGCGCTCAAAGAACGCTAAACGCTTGGTTTCCCCAGCTTCTTGCCCGTTGTGAATGAGCGGCATACCTTCACCTACCACTGACAACGCAATGCAGGCTTCAAGCGCATCACCAAATTGTTCGCGCTGAGTGCCATCCCAGGCATTTTTGTCATGATTACTAACGAAGGTCATTCTGTAGGCGGAGTGAGGCCAGCTGCGTTCGTTCCACGAATAATACTTGCGCAACCTATCCAGCGAACATTGTCCGTGTGCGAGTTCGTGTAGCGTCTCGTTCCAACTCCATGCGTATGTCATATTGAACGCATTTTCGTGAAGATCTCGATTCTCCCATTCAGCCAACATGAAGACTGGTCTGATTGCGCTTAGCGTTTGCACTGCTTGCTGCCAAAAATCGTTGGGGACATACCCCGCTACATCACAGCGAAACCCATCAATGTCGAACTTTTCAACCCAATAACACAACGCGTTAATCATGTATTTGCGAAGGCCAACGTGTTCATAATCAAACTCTATGATATCGCTCCAATCCCACCACGGTGATGGACGAAAATCTCCTTTGTAGTCTTTGGCGTACCACTCGGGGTGCTGTTCAACCAGAGGATTATCCCACGCACTGTGATTTGGCACCCAGTCTATGATGACTTTTAGCGAAAGCTTGTGCGCTTCATCCACCAGCGCTTTGAAATCTTCTTCGCTACCAAATTCTGGGTTTATGGCTAGATAGTCTTTTACCGCATAGGGGCTACCAAGCTCCCCTTTCCTGTTTTTTTCCCCAATAGGATGTACAGGCATTAGCCAAACAATATCCGCGCCGAGTGACTTAATGTGAGCTAACCCTTTTCTCACTCCTTCAAAATTACCTTCTTCTGAAAACTGTCGAGTGTTGACCTGATAAATAACAGCGTGAGATGACCATTCTGGCTGAAGCACGTTATATCGTTTCTTAGGAACAGGATTGATATCCATATTATCTTTCCTTATCGAGATTAGCGTTTAGAAAAAGAATCTGGTTCTGCGTCACGTTACTTTTAGGCTTTAAACTGAGGTGAGTTAAGCTGTTAACTGCCGCAAGCTCGTGGCTTAAAGAATAGGTAAACTTGTAACACCTAAAATTAGTACCCAAATACCGAAAAAAAGTTTTAGACGCTGAACCGAAAATGCTAAAACAACAAACTTTGCAATCGTTCCACCGACTATTGCACCTGCCCCAGCAAACAAAACAACCTGCCATACCACAGACTCGCTTATAAAAGCGTGATACGGCAATGCAGACCACACAGTAAAAGCCGACAAGATAACCGCGCTGGCAATAGACAAAGTTACATTAAACCCTCGAATTATGAGGTAAACAGCGACTAACTCTCCTACTCCTACCGAAAGCCACGCGGTGATTATGCCACCTAGAAAACCAATGAAAGGTAAAAGCAAAAGATCTTTCGTATGTAAGTCTTTTTTGAAATGGGTACGCTTCATTAGCGGAATAGAAGCAAATATTGCGATTGCTAATAGAATAGAAAAACTACCAAAAGCAATGTGAAGGTTATTGGCCCCACCCCACAAATGCTCTAGAAGCCGAGTACTTTGAGAAGAATACTGAGCGAATCCTATGCCGCATATTGACGAGGGAACCGTTAACATCAGTACACTGGGTAATGCCTTCCAATACTGATCATACTTGTGTTGGTGTTTATAATACGCGGCCCAAGTTAGTGCCCCCGCGGTCATACCACAGCATTGGATGGCGAAACTCGTTGCCACAACGCTTTGCGCAGAAAATGACAGGTAGTTAAAAAACGGAACGAAAACCACGCCACCGCCAGCTCCAGTGGCGTTCGCAAATATAGCACCAATAACGCCAAGAACGCTGAAAAGCCCGAACTCTTTAACAAGCTCAATAGGGGCTGGTTGCGCTAGCAAACTGCCGATCCATAAAAATAAAAGTACTATCAACGCTGTTTTGCCAGCGTTTTGCTTGATGAGAGAAATCACATATGTCCTTAAGGCAGAAAATACGGCAAGTTACACGGCATGACTTTTCTAAGTGCGCAGCCAACTAGCACCTGTACAATTTTCAAACTATTGTTAACCCACTACGTATAAGGTTTTACTTACACAGATATCATATACAGCATTTTAAAAAACATGGTTGAAGTATCTACATTTCAGCACCAGGTGCAACTGCATCTTTCGCCAAACCGCTCAGCAACATGGCAACAGACAAAGCACCTTATTGCAGCTTTTGCCCTTTTTATCAGCTCGATAGCTATTGCTTGGTCACTGGCCGGTGCGTGGGTCATATTACCTTTTGCAGGATTGGAGGTTGGGTTGCTGACGCTGATTATGTATTTAGTTTCTAAAGCAACATACCGCTGGGAGACGCTCTTAATTTCATCAAACAGCATTCAAGTCACTAGCTCAAACGGTATCAGCATAGAATTCTTCCGCCCTGATACGTCCTTGTACTATAAAAAAGACTCGAGCTTAAAATGTGCGCCACAGCTTGTGCTACAAGCCCCTCTGCAGCAATTTGAAGTGGGATCATTTTTAAATTTAGAGGACAAAGAGCGTGTTCATGAATATATGCAAAAGGCGGGGATCGCAGTATATTCGAATAAGTGGTGGTAATTCGTGTTGCTTTGATATGCAACCAATGCGTAAGGCTCCTTATCGTGCATGACACAAAATTAATGATCATTGTGGCTATTTTCGACTAATTAGATATAAGACGCAGCAATAAAGAGTTGCGACCTAATGAGGGTTACACTATGAACTTATACATCGAGTCACTAGAAGGCGGCAATTACCTCGCATCAACCGGTATGGGCGCCTCACGCACCTTGGTTCGCGACAACAAGTCACAACCTAAAACGTTTCACTGTTTGAACGAGATTAGGGAGCATTTTGACTCTCAAGCCTTTGAGAAAGTTTGGCTCCGTCAAAGCACACCGTATGAAGAAATGGTTGGTCAAACCGATCATCCCGGTGCGTTAGAGCTTGAAATTGAGTGGTAGCGACTCGCAGGTGTACTAGCAAGTAAGACCAATAGTTTTCAACGTTTCATGCACCACTTAGCACGTTTTTTGCGTACAACTAATGTGACGTAAATTAAAACGGTATTTTATTGAATTAGAAACAGTAAGAATGGTCTTCTCCTGTAGTTAATAAAATACCTACATGCTAAGGAGAATTGCATGAAAATAAGTAAGTTAGCTATTAAATCTGTGTTTGTGGCTGCCGTGTTAGCCTTGACGGCGTGCGCTTCGATGGGCGACGGAACTGTTGCTGAAAAGCGACAAGCTATTTTAGATATGCAAGATAACGCGCTTGCCCGTCTTTATTCTGAAAAGCCCGATACGCGCTCTCAGGTAAAAGACGCTGCCGGCTACGCCGTATTTACCAATGCTAACATCAACGTATTCTTTGTGGCGGCGGGCACAGGCTATGGTGTTGTAAACAATAATGTAACCGGCGCAAAAACCTATATGAATATGGCCGAAGGTGGCGTTGGCCTTGGCTTAGGCGCAAAAGATTACCGAATTGTTATGGTTTTCCACACACAAAAAGCGATGAGTCACTTTATTGAAAATGGATGGACCGTAGGTGGTAACGCGGATGTAGCAGCGAAAGCCGGTAACAAAGGCGCATCCGCAGAAGGCGAAGGCTACTTGGGTAACGTCACAGTGTATACTATGACTGAAAGCGGCCTTACATTACAGGCCACTGTTAAAGGCACGAAATTTTGGGTAGATAAAGAACTAAACTAATTCTGCCCTAACTATTCTTAACCATATTAGCGATTAGCGCTCCAACTCACCGAAGGCCTCTTGCATGCAAAAGGCCTTTTTATTTTTTCTGCACAACCGCCCGCTACCGCTCTAAACCTTTACAATAAACATATCCCGCGGCTCAAGACTAATATCGCAAAGACTCGCCAATCCAGGAAGTTGCTTAGCACTTTTCAATCCTTTATCCGCGTAATATTGCGCAGTGTACACATCGGCTGATGTAAGTATTATTGGACATCCAAACCGCCAGAAGCATTATTGCAAGCTGCCATACAGACTTTTTTATACTAACCATAACGCTTACCATTCTAGGTGTATAAAACCACGTTGTTTTGCGGTGTTGACTTTTTCACAGTTTGGGACAATTGAGCGTTTACTTGAAAATGCAATGAAACTAAAAGGAGACCACAACCCTGAACTGCGTTTGTTAGGTATTGTTGTTAATCAATTCAATAGCCAAGCAAAGCTTCCAAGAAAGTTAATTAAGACACTTATAGCAGCAAGATTTGCCAGTGTTAGAAAGTTATATAAGTGCCACGGTAAAAGTAAAAGAGTCTCACTCTAAGCGAATGCCGCTGCCTTTCTACTTACCTAAGCACAAAGTGACGAATCAAATTGCGGCTTTATTTGAAGAACTCAATGCGAGCAGAACACAACGCTAACAAGTTTCGCTAAACATCAATATCAATATGCTTAAGCCCACCCTCGCTGTTACCTCGCTCTTTATCTTTCGAGTTTTCAGCTGATTTTTCGATAATCTCAGTCCGCTTCACGTCTTGAAACTGATCGCGCTCTTCCTCACTGAAATGCTCGGATTTTTTGGTCTTTTGCACTTTCTTCACGCGGTCGTCCGACTCAATCGGCATTTTTGTGTTGCGAGGCAAAATGGGAAACAGTAGATCGTTGCTCATACGCCCTCCAGAAGTTTGCATTTGTCTCTATAACTTATCGGCAACGAGTTGCCTAAAATTACGGTTCAAAACTAATTCATAACGAATTGTTTTATTATATACACATTAAATTAGACGTATTGTACGAAAAGAGTTCACTTTTGCCTTGCAAATCGAATGTCAAAACGCTAATGTTTTAGCCGTTCGAAATTAGGAAATAAATTTTCATATAATGATTAACTGCGCAGCTAAACATCACCATCACCACAAAGCATAACCTTTCAGGTTCGTGCTGGAAGGTCTATGACTCCTTCCAGTGGCGCAGATAAAAAAATTCTCGACCCTCGGAAGGATATTTCCGAGGGTTTTTTCGTTTTAGGCGCACGCAAAAGTTAAAATACAACGTGTAAGGAACGTTTCAATGAGTAACAGCAAAAGACTTCGAATTGCCATTCAAAAATCAGGACGTTTGAGCGACGACAGTATCGCCCTACTGAAAGCGATTGGTATCAAACTAAACATTCGTGATCGTCTGCTGATTGCGCATTCCACAAATCAACCTATTGATTTACTGCGTGTACGAGACGACGATATTCCGGGCCTTGTTATGGATGGAGTGGTCGATCTTGGCTTTATCGGCGAGAACGAATTAGAAGAAAAAATGCTAGAGCGCAAAGCAGCTGGCAAGCCTTATGAGTATGAAGTATTACGCCGCTTAGATTACGGCGGCTGCCGCCTGTCTATTGCGGTACCTAATGAGATGGATTATCAAGGAATCCAGTCGCTAGAAGGCAAAAAAGTAGCAACAACTTACCCCTACCTACTTGAGCGCTACTTCAAAGAACAGGGCATAAATGCAAAGGCTGTAATGCTACAAGGTTCTGTGGAAGTGGCCCCACGAGCAGGTGTCGCTGACGCTATCTGTGACCTTGTATCTACCGGTGCAACCCTTGAAGCTAACGGTCTTGTTGAAAAAGACGTTATTTTCCGCAGTAAAGCGGTACTTATTAAGCGCGCTGATGGCGAGCTTAGCGACGAAAAAGAAACACTGGTTAACCGACTAATGCCACGTGTTGATGGTGTATTACTAGCAAAAGAAAGCAAGTACATCATGCTACACGCACCAAAAGCGTATTTAGAGCAGGTGAAAAGCCTACTTCCAGGTGCTGAAAATCCAACGGTGCTGCCACTTGCTGGAAATGAAGAGCAAGTTGCTATCCACGTTGTTTCTACAGAAACCTTGTTCTGGGAAACCATGGAGAAACTTAAAGCCCTTGGTTGTAGCTCTATTCTTGTAATGCCAATCGAAAAAATGATGGGCTAAAAGGCAGGCAATTATGATTACTTGGTCATCTCTTTCGGTAAATGAGAAAAAACAGGCGCTAGCCCGCCCGGCTATGGCCAATAGCCAACAGTTAAAGCAGACCGTGGGCGACATTATCGCCCGCGTTGAAAAAGAAGGCGATGCGGCAGTACTTGATTACACACGTAAATTTGACTGCCCAGACTTAACTAGCCTTGTACTTTCACAAGAAAACATTGATGCTCTTGCTGCGAAGGTAACGCCAGAGGTAGCAAGTGCTATCGATACTGCGTTCAACAACATAAAAATGTTTCACGAAGCGCAAATGCCTAGTGATATCGCGCTAACCACAACGCCTGGTGTTAAATGCGAGCTGCGCTTCACCGCCCTTGATGCAGTGGGTCTTTATATTCCAGGCGGCAGCGCTCCACTTCCATCAACCGTATTGATGCTAGGCGTACCTGCATTGGTGGCGGGCTGCGAAAATAAGCTACTTTGTACTCCACCAAACAAAGAACAGCTTATCGCGCCTGAAATTGCGTATGCGGCCAGAAAATGCGGCATCGACAAGATCTTCTTGTGTGGTGGTGCCCAAGCAATCGCCGCTATGGCCTTGGGAACAGACAGCGTTCCTCAAGTAGATAAGATTTTTGGCCCGGGTAACAGCTTTGTGACTGAAGCTAAACAGCAAGTAAGCCAACGTGCTGATGGTGCAGCTATTGATATGCCGGCCGGCCCATCAGAAGTGTTGGTACTTGCTGATGAGTTCGCAAACCCTGAGTTTGTAGCGGCCGACCTGCTTTCCCAAGCCGAGCACGGTCCAGACTCGCAGGCTATTTTGGTGTCTAACAGCGCTACACTTATTGAAGAAGCAAAAGCCGCGGTTGAACGTCAATTAGCAACCCTATCTCGCGCTGAGATTGCACGCCCTGCTATGGAAAATGCGCGTTATATTTTGGCCGATTCCATTGAGCAAGCCATAGAAGCAAGTAACGCCTACGCTGCTGAGCACTTAATTGTACAAATAGAGAATGCCCGTGATTATTTGCCAAAAATTAAATACGCAGGCTCTATATTCCTAGGCCCGTGGTCACCAGAATCTGCAGGTGATTACGCGTCGGGCACTAACCACGTACTGCCAACCTATGGCTATGCTAAGAACTACTCTAGCCTTGGATTATTAGACTTTATGCGTCGCTACACTATTCAAGAGCTAAGCGCAGACGGCATGCGTAATTTAGGCCCTGCGATTATGGCACTTGCAGCTGCCGAGGGCTTAGATGCACACGAACAGGCCGTTGCACTTCGCATGCAGGCACTTAAGCAAGGAGGCGCCTAATGTCGGCACTTATCGATAACCTAATTAACGAAAATTTAGTGCCGCTAAAGCCGTATGAATCGGCTCGTCGCTTGTTTTCAGGCGGTCAAGACTGGCTTAATGCCAACGAGTCACCTTATGCCAACGAATACAGTGTAGATAGCAGTAACTTTAACCGCTATCCGTCATGTCAGCCCGAAGCGGTAGTCAGTGGTTACGCAAACTACGCAGGGCTAGACAAATCGCAGCTTGTTGTTACCCGCGGCGCAGATGAAGGCATTGAGTTGCTTATTCGCACCTTCTGCACGCCGGGTAAAGACAGCATTCTGATATGCCCGCCTACCTACGGTATGTATGCAATCAGTGCTGAAACCTGTGATGTGGGCATTAAGAAAGTGCCGCTTAACGACGACTTTAGTCTTAACGTGAATGCTGTATGCGCTGAAGATGACGTTAACGTGATTTTCATCTGTGCGCCAAATAACCCAACCGGTACGCCAGTTGCTCGTGAAGACATTAAAACTGTTCTCAACCACTTTGCCGATAAAGCACTGGTTGTTGTAGACGAAGCGTACATTGAGTTTGATGCCGACAATACATGGGCGAATGAGATTAACAACTACCCTAATTTGGTGGTACTTCGTACGCTGTCTAAAGCGTTTGCACTTGCCGGTCTTCGCTGTGGTTTTACACTTGCTCAGGCACCCGTCATCCAAGCACTACTTAAAGTGATAGCGCCCTATCCCATTCCAGAGCCAGTAGCACAGATTGCCGCACAAGCATTGTCGGCTGAGTCGCTAACGTTACTTGAGCTTCAGGTGGCTACCATTAACCGGGAAAAAGAGGCGCTAGCCGAAGCGCTGGAATCTATTGAAGGCTTTGAATTAGTGGGTGATAGACGAGCAAACTTTATCTTATTCCGCTACGCAAAAGCGCAAGCCTTAATGCAGTACTTGGTAAGCCAAGGCATGCTTATTCGCGATCAATCAAAACAGCTTAACTTACAAAACTGTTTACGCGTAAGCATAGGTACTGAAGAGCAAAACCAGCGTTTAATGCAGCTAATTAACGAATTTAAAAATAATGAGGACGCGGCATGAGTCAGCAAGCCATTTTATTTATTGACCGCGACGGTACACTTGTAGAAGAGCCGCCAGTAGATAAGCAATTAGATAGTTTAGAGAAGCTTGTTTTCGAGCCAAACGTTATTCCTGTGCTACTTAAACTAAAGGCAGCTGGGTTTAAACTCGTGATGGTAAGCAACCAAGACGGCTTGGGTACAGACAGTTTCCCGCAAGAAGACTTCGACAAGCCACACAATGCGATGATGGCCATTTTTGAAAGCCAGGGCGTGGTGTTTGACGACGTGCTCATTTGCCCGCACTTCGATGCTGATAACTGCACATGCCGCAAACCAAAGCTTGGCTTAGTACAAGAATACCTACAGCAAGGCAAAGTGGACTTCACTCGTTCGTTTGTTATTGGTGACAGAATTACCGATGTACAGCTTGCTGAAAACATGGGAATTCGCAGTTTTCAGTACAACCGTGAAAGCTTAAACTGGAACGATATTCAGAAAAGCTTGTTAGCGTCTTCACGTATTGCAGAAGTGGTACGTACCACCTCTGAAACCGACATTCGCGTGCGTGTAGATCTTGATTCGCAGGCTAAGTCGACAATTCAAACCGGCATGGGCTTTTTTGACCACATGCTTGACCAAATTGCGACCCACGGTGGCTTCGAGCTAAACCTCACTACCGATGGCGATTTACACATTGACGACCACCACAGTGTAGAAGACACCGCGCTTGCCCTTGGTGAAGCGCTTAAAAAGGCACTAGGCGACAAACGCGGTATTGGTCGCTTTGGTTTCGCGTTACCAATGGATGAATGTCGTGCGGAATGTATCATGGATATTTCTAACCGCCCTCACCTTAAGTTTGACGCTGAATTTAGCCGCGATCAGGTAGGTGAAATGGCCACCGAAATGGTACCGCACTTCTTCTATTCACTTGCACAAAGCATGGGACTATCGCTGCACCTTTCCACCAGCGAAGGTAATGCACACCACCAGGTAGAGAGCTTGTTTAAAGTATTTGGCCGTGCGCTACGTCAAGCCATTACGCGCCAAGGCGATGCATTGCCAAGCAGTAAAGGAGCGCTGTAATGTCAGTGGTAAACCCCAGCCAGCGACAAAAAATAGTCATAGTAAATACCGGCTGCGCCAACATCTCATCGGTACGCTTTGCCCTTGAGCGCTTGGGCGTTGAAGTAGACGTATCTGACGACGTAAACGTGATTAAAAGCGCTGATAAAGTGTTTTTACCCGGCGTAGGAACAGCGGCAGCAGCGATGGCAAGCATTAAGCAAAAAGCGCTAGTGGAAACCCTTCAATCGCTTACCCAACCTGTGCTAGGCGTATGTTTAGGCATGCAGCTTATGGTTGAAACCAGCGCTGAAGGTGGTTTTCAAGGTACAGGCAACATCGACTGTTTGAACTTAATGCCAGGTCATGTGGCTCGCATGGAATCAAAAGGCGTGCGCTTACCTCATATGGGTTGGAACACAGTCTCTCATAAAGAAGAAAGTTTATTTAAGGGCATCCCACAAGATACCTACTTTTACTTTGTGCACAGTTTTGCCGTTCCTGAATACGAGCACACGCTTGCAAGCTGCACTTATGGTAATACTTTTTCAGCAGCGATAAATAAAGACAACTTTTACGGGGTGCAATTTCACCCAGAACGTTCTGGCGAGGCCGGAGCACAATTACTGACTAACTTTGTGAACCTATAATGATTATTCCAGCAATTGATCTTATTGACGGACGCGTAGTACGCCTTTATCAAGGCGACTACGAGCAGAAAACCCAATACGAACTGGACCCAGTAGACGTGGTTCACGACTATGCCGACCAAGGTGCAATCTGGCTGCACATTGTTGACCTAACAGGCGCTAAAGACACCAGTAAACGTCAGCTTTCACTAATTAAGTCTATGGTGGACACCAAGCGCATGCAGTTTCAAGCAGGCGGCGGTATCCGTAGTGAAGAAGAAGTGGCGCAATTACTAGAAACGGGCGTAAGCCGCGTAGTGATTGGTTCTTTGGCGGTAAAACAACCCGAGCTTGTGAAGTCTTGGGTAGAAAAATACGGCCCAGAGCACATTGTATTGGCCCTTGATATCAATATTAGCGACAGCGGTGAAAAGCTTATTGCTACCCACGGCTGGCAAGAGAATTCTGGCGTAGCCCTTGAAGGCTTGCTTGAAGACTTCGCTACAGTAGGCGCAAAGCATGTGCTGTGTACCGACATTAGCCGCGACGGCACGCTACAAGGTGCGAACACTGAGCTGTATCAAGAAATGGCAGCCCGTTTCCCACACGTTAGCTGGCAAGCGTCTGGCGGTATTGGCAGCATCGCTGATATCGAAGCGCTAAAACCCACAAACGTTGGTGGCGTAATTTTAGGCCGCGCACTACTTGAAGGTAAATTCACGGTGAAGGAGGCTATTGCATGCTGGCAAAGCGCATAATTCCCTGTTTGGATGTACGCGACGGCAAAGTCGTTAAAGGCGTTCAGTTTAGAAATCATGAAATTATAGGTGATATTGTGCCTCTTGCCGAACAATACGCAAAAGCGGGGGCCGACGAGTTGGTATTTTACGATATCACCGCAAGTTCTGATGCCCGCGTGGTAGACAAAAGCTGGGTAAGCCGTATAGCACAGGTTATTGATATCCCTTTTTGTGTTGCTGGCGGCATTAAGAGTATTGAAGACGCTGGGCGCATTTTGGAAATGGGTGCAGATAAGATTTCGATTAACTCCCCTGCTCTTAATAATCCAGACCTTATTAACCAGCTGCACGACGTTTATGGACAACAGTGCGTCGTGATTGGTATCGACAGTTTCTATAACGAAGCAACCGACCAATACGAAGTGTACAAATTCACTGGTGATGAAGCGCGTACTCAAAAAAGCCAATGGCAGACCATCGATTGGATTAAAGAGGTTCAGTCGCGCGGTGCGGGTGAAATTGTTCTGAACTGCATGAACCAAGACGGCGTGCGCAAAGGCTACGATGTGAAGCAGCTAAAAGCCGTGCGCGATATCTGTGAAGTGCCGCTAATTGCGTCGGGTGGCGCAGGTGAAATTGCCCACTTTACGGATGTGTTTCAACAGGCTGACGTAGATGGCGCGCTTGCAGCATCAGTATTTCACAAGGGCATCATCAATATTGATGAGTTGAAAGCAGAGTTGACCAGCAATGGCGTTGCCATGCGTAAGCGTCACGGATTAACGGCGCAAGCAGAAGGAGTAAACCCGTGATCATTACTAACGAAAACAGCAATAAATTAGCTTGGGACAAAATGGACAACCTACTACCCGCCATTGTGCAAGACGCACTGTCTGGCAAGGTATTAATGCAGGGCTACATGGACCAAGACGCATTGGCGAAAACCCTTGAAACGGGCAAAGTGACATTCTTCAGCCGTTCAAAACAGCGTCTTTGGACCAAGGGTGAAACGTCAGGTAACACGCTAGATTTAGTGAGCGTTGCTTGTGACTGCGACCAAGATTCACTGTTGGTACTTGCCAACCCTAACGGCCCGACATGCCACACTGGTGTTGAAAGCTGTTGGTTTGAGGGCAACACTCCAGCCTTTACGTTTCTTGCAGATTTAGAGCGTGTATTGGCTGCCCGTAAAGACGCTGACCCTAAAAGTAGCTATACCGCTAGCCTCTACAACAAAGGCATTAAGCGCATAGCGCAGAAGGTGGGCGAAGAAGGTGTAGAAACCGCATTAGCGGCTACTGTGCGCGACAAAGAAGAGCTAAAGAATGAAGCCGCTGACTTGTTGTACCACTTAACGGTACTGCTTCAGGCGAGCGATATGTCGTTGAACGATGCACTTGATGTGTTGCGTGAGCGTCATAAGTAATCCGTTGTAAAACTCGTTTATTATTCAAAATGCCCTTCTCGTTTTCTACGCGAAGGGCATTTTTGTATCGCAGAGCTTTGCACTTCATTGCAATTAACATTGTTTAGCCTGCCTAAAAATTGAGCATGAAATAATCCGTCAGTTAAAGAAAACGCGACTAGCGCGGCGTTCCCAATATCCAATCGATCCCTTGGATAGCAACGGTGGGAAACACGGTCGCATGTGACGCACCGCCGATAACATGCAATTGTAGTGTTATGTTTTGATCTGCCTTAGCGATGATTTTACTTGCCAATGCTTTGCTCCCCGCAACCATATCTTGACCCTCGCCAAACTCAGGCGTTTCTAAGCTTCCCACACCAATGTAAACACGCTTGGGCGATTGAGTTTCAGCCATTTCTAAGGTTAGTAAGTAATCGTCATTAAACCACACTGAAGGGCTAACAAGCACATAGTTAGAAAAGGTTTCAGGAGATTGCATGAGCACGTAGCCGCCAAATAGCCCGCCTAATGAATGCCCAATAAAAGTCCGTCGATTGGCGTCTACTCGATATGTAGATTCAATAAATGTTAATACATCTCGTCTAATAAATGACAGGTACTCAGCAGCAAGACCGGTTTCCAGTTTCCAACTATTGGCTATGGCAGGAGTGTAGTCCCTTACTCTACTCTCCACGCCTTTTGATTCTAGGGAATAAGACAACCCCACTATGACCGCTTCTTCCATTTGGCCTACGTTTACTGGCATTCGCATAGAGCCTACGATAATAGGAAAACTGTAAGGCGCATCTGTTGTGTATATTACGGGGTAATCCTTGGAAGGAGATGTGTTATAGCTTTTTGGCAACTGTACAAATAACGTATATTTACGTGCAGTTTCCGTATCTTCTATTGTCACCATTTTGCGTCTAGGTAACGAAACAGACGCTTCAGAAATGATAGGTTTAATGATTGATTCAGCAAAAGCACATGAAAATGCACTTCCGACAAGAATTATTGCTGTTAGAAAGCGAAGCACCGTAATCCCTTAGTGGTTTAAACGGAATGTTATAACGCAGCTAATTTCAATTAACCACTGTTTGCACACCAAGGGTCACTTTTTGACTTCTCTATTTCTCGATTTCCCTTACCACTTGGCCATAAGCCAGCAGCGCGAACAGCCCCGTTCCGCCCACAATATTTCCTAGTAATGTTGCACCAATTAGTGAGAGTGTTTCAAGAACGCTTATTTTATTTTGCAGTGCTAACAAGAAAAGTTCTGTTGAACCGGCTATCACGTGCGTAAAATTTCCTATAGCAATTAAATAAGTAAAAATAACTATCATCAATATTTGAGAATGCTTAACCGAAGGCTTCATCCATACAATAGCGGCAATGATAAACCCAGATATAATGCCGTATGAGAAGGCGTCTGACGGTGATAGCTTGGCATAATGTTCAGAAATAGCGGTCATCCCTTCAACCAGCTCTGGTGGAACAGATTGCAGCGAAAAGCTGAAAAACGCAGCCAAAAAGGTGCCGAACATATTGGCGGCGAAGACAATGCCCCACAAGCGCGCGATGCACACTCCCATGTTAACCGATGGCTTGCTTAGCAAAGGCAGGATAACTGACAGCGTATTTTCGGTAAATAGCTGTAGGCGACCAACAATCACCAGCACGAAACCAACCGTATAGCCCAGGTTTTCGATAACAAACTGATTGGGAGAGTTTGCAAAGAGGTGATGCAGAATTCCTTCAGCAAGAATTGAAATCGAGATACCAATGCCTGCTGCCACACCAGACCACCACAATGACATCATAGGACGTTGAAGTTCTTCTAACCCTTCCCTGTGGACAATGGCATACAAAGAAACAGAATTTAAGCTCTGATTATCTCGTACATCTTTTTCTTCAGTATGACTAAGGGCAACGTCTTGCTCTCTATGCCCAGACTCCTTCACTTTTTCTGTCACTCATGCCTCCTGCAACTCTTTGCTTAACTAGGACGTTTACCTCAATTACATAGTATTTGGTCTACGACACAGCTACTTAACAGGCATCACCAGACCTCCCTATTAGGTTACGTTGATTAAGCACGTTTTTGGTCACAATAAATTTGCCTATTTCAGATATAGCACCCATTTTAATAAAAAAGCCCGCGTGAACGCTGTCCACAAGGGCTTTGGTTTTATTGCCGGTCGTTATAATGCTCGCAAAACGTCAAACATGAACTAAGGGTTTAACAAGGTTGGTTGCCCTAGCCCAAGCGCTTCTAAACGCTCAAACTGGGTATCTTTGTCCCCTACTATCAAATAAATCATCTTATCAGGATGCACATATTCACCGTATAGGCGCTTTATTTCACCCACGGTTAACGCTTTCACCTCAGCTTCTTGCTGCAAAACGTAATCATTGGGCAAGCCAAAATCGCTGATTTCGCTAACCATACTCAGTTTAGCGCCTAACGTCTCAAACGCCCTTGCACCAGATTTAAGTGTGAATCCTTTCGTAACGCCTAAATCTTCATCTGAATAGTTTGCACCAAACTCTGCTAATATATCCATGATAGCTTGCGTTGCTTCTAAGGTAACGTTCGACCTTACGGCGCTTCGTATGGTGAATTCACCGGTATATTGATCGCTAGAAAACGATGAACGAATGCCATAGGTGTAGCCTTTGTTTTCACGTAGTTCCTGCATAAGCTGTGAAGCGAAACCGCCCCCGCCTAAACGATAATTCATCACACTGACTTTATAAGCATCATCATGAGTAACATTCGGGGCGGAATGGCCGAAATGAAGCACTGACTGTTTAGCCCCAGGAACGTCATAGAAAAAGAGTTGGGCGCTTTCTGGCAGTTTGGGCTCTGGTACCTTCGCAAAAGTAACATCTTTTGGTAACCATCGCGCATTAAGTGGCGCTAGGCTTTTTACAACGTCCTGTTGTTTGATGTCTCCCACAACATGGAACTTTGCCAATGACGGTGTGAAGTATTTCTCGTAATACTTCTTAACATCTTCGAGCGTTGTGTCATCTACAGTTTGCTTATCTCCAAGAACCGTTTGAGCAAACGGATGCGCCTCTCCGTAAAGCAGTGTTTTAAACTCAACCGATGCAATGGCATTAGGGTTCGCTTTTATTTGTTCAATCTGGTTGATTGTATCGTCTTTAGCTAATTCAAACTCTTGTTCATCAAAGCGAGGAGAAAGTATCACTTCAGTGACAAGCTGCATTAAGTCACTGTAGTGCTTAGACAACACCGTTCCGCTAATAGTAATGTCAGTTTCAGAAGCACTGGCCTCCAGAGAAGCGCCTAAAAGCTCAATTTCCTGTTCCAGCTGCTCGGGTGTTTTTTCCGCCGTACCTTTAAGCAAGGTTGCGGCAAGTAAATTGGCGGTTCCTGTTTTACCTTCTGAGTCTAGAAGCATGCCACCATCTAGCTTTAACTCAAACGCGACCAATGGCACTTCGTCATTAGCAATACCCGTTATTTTGATGCCAGACGACAGTGTATTTTGCCAAACCTTAGGTGGTGTAATTTCTATTGATTCACCATAAGCAGGCTCTTTCGTGCGATCAAACGATGACGGAGTACGTTCGTATTCAGCCGCAACTGACGCATCAAAGCTCTCTTCCGCCCCCGCGACAATTTGCTCCTCCACTACATTAGCTTCAGTAGAGCCGCTTAACACCAACTCTAGCTGTCCCTTAGGTACAAAGCTGGTGGCCACAAACGGTTTATCCTTGATATAGGTGCTATAAACACGCATTACATCTTGTTGTGAAACGCCCAGAATTTTCTGAACATCTTGGCTGATAAATTCAGCCCCGCCCGCAAAAATTTCGTATTGCGCCAATTGAAAACCTTTACCTAAGACGCTTGAAAGCCCTTGATAAAATTCTGTTTCTTGACCTGCTTTTATGCGCGCTAAATCCTTGGAAGAAATCCCGTCTTTCTCAAAGCGGGCGAACGCTTCGTTAACTCCATCTGCAACAGTGTTTAAGTTCACGCCATTAAACGCCATAACCTGCAGCTGTAGCTGTCCAGCAATCTCAGCATCATAGCCATAAAGATAAACATCACTGGTGAGCTTCTTCTCGTCAACAAGCACCTTGTTCAGCGGAGCATTTTTGCCTTGGCTTAAGTACTGAGAAAGTACTTGAAGTGGATAATAGTCATCGTGATATTCAGGTACGGTTGGCCACACCATAGTTAAAAGTGGCGCTTGTGCAAAATTATCTATATGGAATCGTTTTATAGTCTCATTGAGCTTCGCAGGTTGGGGCGGTAATTTATTGATTTGCTCTCCCGCGGGAACTTCATTGAAATACTTTTTAACCCACGCTTTAGTTTGATTTACGTCAATATCACCCGCAATGGTAAGTACCACGTTATTAGGTACATACCATTTTTTGAAAAACTCTTTCACGTCAGCAAGCGTCGCGTTTTGCAGATCTTCTAACGACCCAATCACTTGCCAACTATACGGGTGCCCTTTAGGGTAAAGGTTTTTATCAATCACATATTGATTGTGACCATAAGGACGATTATCCACACTCTGGCGCTTTTCGTTTTTCACCACTTGCTTTTCTTTAGCGAGCACGGGATCTGTAACGGTATTAATGAAGAAACCCAACTTATCGGCTTCAGCCCAGATCATTTTTTCTAAGGCATCAATAGGGACCGTTTGGTAGTAATTGGTACTATCACGACTCGTTGAGCCATTTGCACCAGAACCACCAATTTTGGCGCTGAGTTTATCAAGACCGCCTTTTCCCAAATTCTCTGATTCGAGAAAAAGTAAGTGTTCAAATAAATGCGCAAAACCTGTTCGCCCTTCTTTTTCTCTGGCTGAACCCACATGTGCAGTGAGGGCGACAGCAGCAACGGGATCAGACCTGTCAACGTGCAGTACAACGGTAAGCCCGTTATCCAGAGTAAAACGCTCGTAGTCTACGTTAAATAATGACGTATTCGAGGAAGCGGTAATTGTACCCGTATTAGAGTTTGCTTCGCTAGTTACGTTGGTAGCTGTTTGTGCATTTTGAGGGTAATTGGTGTTATGCGTACACCCTGTCGAAACTGCACTTAGTGTTATTACAGCAATTGCAGTGTACATTCTTGTTCGTTTGAATGTTTCAAGCATTATGTATGTTCTTTGCCAGTCAAAAATGTAACAAGTACCACAAGTGCACCACCAGTGTCATGACATTCCTTTTTCAGGCATTTTAAGCATGCCTAAACAGGCGGCGTTCATCTTTTACAGAGCGCATTATAAACATATGATTAATATGAGTTTTATTGCTTTTTCTCAACGCTCAACACCCTGTAGCTAGAGCAACCTTAATTAGCTACCGACATAGTTCGTTACATTTTCCACACCTCAATTTTGAACAAATTAGGTAATTTACAATCTACATCTATTACACAAGCCATGTCGTGATAAAACTTTGATCTAACGAGCAATCTACGAAAAGTGAGAAACGAAGCCGTGTTAAATCTAAAACAGAGCGTTAAGAACAACCTGCCTTTCATTTTATTTATGGTTTTGCTTTTCTCGTTTCGAAGCAGTGTTGCTGATTGGTATTATGTTCCTACAGGCTCTATGGAGCCCACCATTCAAGTAGGCGACCGCGTAGTGGTTGATAAATCAGCCTACACGCTAGAACTGCCGTTCACAGACGTTGTTGTCGCGAAAACTGGTAACATCAATCGCGGTGACATTGTAATCATTGACAGTAATGCAGCTGAAACAAGACTCATTAAACGTGTGGTTGCCATTGAAGGTGACAAGGTCAAATTAGAAAACAACGTACTTTTTATCAATGGTGAAAAAGCAACGGTAAGCGCCAAAGATCACAATCTTTATTCCGAGGAGATTTTAGGCCAAACACGAACCATAGCGCTTAACCCATTACCTAGCCCTGCGAAAAACTTTAACTTGGTCACTGTACCTAGAGATCACGTGCTGGCAATGGGGGATAATAGGAACAATAGCGTTGATTCTCGTTATTATGGCTTCATTCCAATTGAAGAAATTCAGGGCAAAGCCAACGCTGTTGCATTTTCACTAGATCCGGACGATATGTATTTACCGCGAAAAGACAGGCTTTTCACTTCTCTTTATTAGATGTCGAGGATAAATTCTCTTTACATTAGCGCAAATAGACCTTTACCTATGCTCAATTTTCAATCACTCGATTACTTGTCAAATTAGCTGCATTTGCCATCAAAAGTTATCTACACGAAAAAGTAGGCACTATTTTTAATACCCAAAATACGACTATTTGTGCGTTTTTGTTTCTTATCAGAACGCATGGGTTTTATTCCACTTTTTTATTTATTCTTGTCGTAGAAGCATTGTCCCAGGGCTTTTACGCTTCGCAATAATTCCCTATTCCCTCATTTCAAATTCACATTAGTAATACTCGGTTTACACACTTCGTAACCAAGTGTCACATCTTTTGCATTTTATGCTATTGCAACATAAGCATCAGGAGTGCTATTCATAAATCTGCAACAACGTAATGTTGCAGAAACACACAACAAGTAAAATGGAAATAAGGAAATAACAATGAAACAAGGTCGTAAAGTAAGTGCAATTGCAGTTGGATTAGCACTTTCAGGATTAACCTCTCTATCTCCTGCGTATGCACAGCAAGCTGACGAAGAAGCAGCCAACCTTGAACGAATTGCAGTCACCGGTTCTCGTATCAAACGTACAGATATGGAAGGTCCTTCACCTATTCAATCAATAGATGCAACAATGATTGAAGGCATGGGCTATGAAAACCTTCAACAGTGAGGGCCTATTGACCATTGATATACAATTTTGCAGCGCCTGTGTGTTATCTAGACAAGGCGAATGTTTGTAGGTCTAGTGGCTCTAAATCGAGAACATTCAACGCAGTATAGGTAACACACAGGCACTGCCCGAAGGGGGCGTCATGGAAGCATTTTACTTTTTGTCGCAGCTCTTAAACTTAGTCCACTAGGTCTGCAGAGCAGCTCCGCAATTAAACTGCTTCCATCTAGCCCAAACTTGTATATCAATGGTTAATAGGCCCTTAAGCGTATGCCGGCCACAGGTGCGGGTACCTTCTCGACACGCAATAACAGCCAAGACTCTACAGCCAATGGCGCGGCAGCGGTATCCCTTAGAGGTATGGGGCCAGATGCAACGCTTGTTCTAATAAACGGACGTCGCGTGGCAATTAGCGCCTTTGCTGAGTATCACTAACTCATTCGTTGATATTAACTCTATTCCTGTATCCGCCATCGAACGTATCGATATCTTAAAAGACGGCGCCTCTGCGATTTACGGCTCAGACGCTGTTGCAGGTGTAGTAAACGTAGTACTGAAGAAAGACTACGAAGGTCTAGAGATTAATGCAGGTTATGGTGGTACAACAGGCCCAAGCTATGATGAGACCACCGCCAGTATTCTATGGGGCTCTCAAAGCGAAAAAAGCAGTGCTACAGTTATCATCGACTATTTCAACAACAGCACGCTCGGCGCTGACGATATGGGTCGTTACGGTACAGCCAACCAATCTCCTTATGGCGGTATGGACTTCCGTTCGTCACGAGGTTACCCAGGCTACTTCTACGTAGACGGCGTTAAAACTATCGACCCTGACTGTCCGGAAGACAGCGCAACGGCGTCTGGCAGCTGCCTATTCGATTATGGCCCATTCGGTTTAACCATACCGGCTTCTGAGCGCGTAGGCTTTATTGGTCAGTTCGACTATAAAATTGGCGACGAAACCACAGCATTTATGGAAGTTGCAATGCAGCACAATACGTCTGAAGCAGGTGGTGCAGCAACACCTCTTGATGAAGATGCTGGTTTAACCGTTCCGGGTACTCATCCTGATAACCCGTTTGGACAAGACATTGAAATTGGTCGCTACCGCCCTGTTGATGCAGGTGCCCGTCGTTGGGATATCGAATCTGACACCCTTCGTTTAGTAGCTGGCCTTCGTGGCACGTTCAATGATTATGACTGGGAAGCATCTGTACAAAAAGGACGTAGCCGTTCAGAGCAAAGCGGTGATCAATCACAAGGCTGGGTTCGCGTTGACTGGCTTCAGGAACAAATTAACCTTGGTAACTACAACCCGTTTGGTGGCGTTACTAACCCACAAAGTGTAATTGATGATATTACTACTAGCCTTGTGCGCCGTGGTGAATCTCGAATGACCAGCGTTGACGCCCACATTACTGGTGAAGCATTCAGCTTCGGCGACGATGTTGTCATGATGGCAGCAGGTGTTGAATATCGCGAAGAGCAAGTATCAGACGTTCCTGATGTTCAGTTCCAGCGCGGATTAATCTTCGGTACAGAATCGGTTTCAGCCTCAGCTGAACGCGACCAGTATGCTGCATATTTAGAGCTATCTATACCTTTAGCTGAACAGCTTGAGCTTCAACTAGCTGGCCGCTATGACCATTACAGTGACTTTGGTAGTACAACTAACCCTAAAATCGCATTGCGTTGGGCGCCAAGTGATGAAGTAACCGTGCGCGGTTCATGGGCTCAGGGCTTTAGAGCACCGTCTCTTGCACAAGTTGGCCTTGGTCCATCACAGAAAAGTGTCTTCTTTGTAGACAAATATCGCTGTGATGCAACAGGTCAAGATTGTGAATCGTTGGATTACAATATCGAGTTTGCGGGTAACCCTAACTTGGATGCAGAAGAGTCAGAATCTTGGAACGTAGGTGTTATCTACGCACCTATTCAAGAATTAGGCCTGAGCATTGATGTATGGAGTATTACGCAGGATAACAAAATTGATGAGCAGCAATTCGGTTTAGTTTACGACGCGGAATGTAATAACCAAGACAGCACAATCTGTGTTCGCTTAGATCCGCAGCCAGGCGAATCATTAGGTGTAATTCAAAAGATTTTCAACACCTACCAAAACGTATCATCTCAAGAAGCGTCTGGTGTTGATTTCAGCGCTAACTATCGCATGGAACTGCAAGAGTTCGGTAACGTACGCTTCAACCTTGATTGGTCTTACATGAACGAATTCGAAAAAGACGGTCTTGAGTACACTGGCGAATATGGCTATCCAGAACACCGTTGGTTATTCGGCACAACCTGGTCTAAAGGCGCGTTCGATGCCAACTTGAACATTAGCTTTATTGGCGAATTTGAAGACACGCCTGACATTGATTTCGACGGTGTATTGGATTTTGAAGAAAATACCTCTAGAACGGTTGATTCTCAAATGTTGGTAGACTTGCAGTTTGGTTACAACTACAGCGACAACCTTCGCCTTGTAATTGGTTCAAACAACTTGCTTGACGAAGAGCCTCCATTTGCTATTGGAGATGGTGATGGTGACTTATACGGTTATGTAGGCGGCGTTCACAACCCGCGTGGCCGCTTCGTATACTCTAAACTAACTTACCGCTTCTAAAAGCCTGTAAGACGAAAAAGCGCTCAACGGCATTGCTTAACAATGGCATGCCTTGAGCGCTTTTTTTCATTCATGTATTAACGTGTGTTTAGAAAAAAAGATATTCAAAGAGCACCGTAGTGAGCCATGCGAGAATCACAGGCAATACAATCATCACATAAACCATTACCTCCGAGCCTACTGTTTCAGAACGCCAAGCGTCCATCATCTTCACTTTAAACCTACGCTTCAGCAAGTAGGTGTAAAAAACTAGAAATACCAAAATTATAAGAATCTTTAGCATTTTGACTCCAACCGAATCGGTTAAACGGCCAAACAGGACGAAACTCTTAGGTGGCGAAAGTTCCGTCAAGTCGCTTCGTTGCGTTTTTTTCTCTGTTGCAGGGACTATACCTTCGCAATACACACAGCGAACCTGTCCTCAATATCTGAATTAGCTCAACCTGATTGGAAATGAGGTAAAAAAATGCCAGCTAAGCTGGCATTTTTTCTATATGTATTTGCTTCTTTTGCAACGCTTACAATCCGAAATGAATGAGCACCAAATTACCTATTGCTGCACACAGCATAGCAAGGAAAGTCAGGATCATGCCCGCGAAGCGCTGCCAGCTAACGCCTGAGTGACGACCTAAGCCATAGGCATGTAATACACGGCCAAATAACAGTGCGCTCCCCAATGCGTGAACAGCCCACACTTGGCCAGTATTGGCTTCAAAACATGCTATCATAATAAGGGTGATGGGTACGTACTCGCTAAAGTTGCCATGTGCTCTTGTCAAACGACTCAGGTCTTCGTGACCACCATCGCCAATTCCCACTTGGTGGCGACGTCTGGCGCCAATGACTAAAAACGACAAATACAGGTAGCAAATACCCAGTAAGCTGGCGTAAAACGCCGTGATTGGCAAAACCATGGTCTACTCCACATGTTCTAGTTATATCGCGCTGTATTAATCAGCGCTTAATTCAACATTCATGGTTGTCATTAAACGTTATCCGCTAATAAGTTACAAGCAACAAAAAAGGCCGCCTAAGCGACCTTTTGTTGACGTTGTTGGCAATTAACCTAAACGTTCAGCAAGTTCAGCACTCACTTCTTCAACTGGGCGCGTACCGTCAAGCTTGTGGTACTCACAGTTTCCAGCTTCCGCTTCAGCGCTGTAGTAGTTCACAAGCGGCTTTGTTTGCTCATGATAAATCGCAAGACGCTTGCGCACTGTTTCTTCTTTATCGTCATCACGAACGATTAGATCATCGCCTGTTTCATTGTCTTTACCTTCCACTTTTGGTGGGTTGTAAACAACGTGGTAAACGCGACCTGATGCAGGGTGTACACGACGGCCACCCATGCGTTCTACGATTACGTCGTCAGGAACATCAAACTCGATGCAATGATCAACAGTGACACCTGCTTCTTTCATTGCGTCAGCCTGAGGAATAGTGCGAGGAAAACCGTCTAACAAGAAACCGCCTTTACAGTCATCTTGTGCAATACGCTCTTTTACTAGGCCAATGATAATCTCATCAGATACTAGTTTGCCTTCATCCATTACACGCTTTGCTTCAAGGCCTAGCTCTGTACCTGCTTTAATTGCAGCACGAAGCATGTCGCCCGTTGAAATTTGTGGAATGCCATATTTGCCCATTAAAAACTGAGCTTGTGTGCCCTTACCCGCGCCTGGAGCGCCGAGAAGAATGATTCGCATGAGTGCGTTCTCCGCTTATAATTTTTAAACTTTTTACTTCGGGCACTTTACACATTCAACACTGGGGTGACAAGTGTAGGCAGTACCGTAAAGTTAATCTTAAGACTAATGGCGAATATATGTTCAGCTTATAGGCACTTTTGTAGATATGCGCCTACACCCATTCAGTAACTCATCCTATTTAAGATGAATAAACTAACTCTTAATATGATTAACTTGAAATTTTATACTTCCACAATATAGCACAATAAAATGGCTAAACTTACTATTGTTAGTCGTAGAAATAAAAAAACGGGCATTACGCCCGTTTTTAAATGTAAACCTACTGGTTTATTGCTTTATTTAGCTAACTTCATTAGAAGCGTGTTCAAGTTCTGTACAAAACTAGATGGGTCTTTCAAGCTACCCTGTTCTGACAATGCAGCTTGATCAAACAATACGCCTACCCACTGATTAAACAGCTCTTCATCTTGGGTATCTGCCAGCAGCTTCACCAAGCTATGCTCAGGGTTAAGTTCAAAGTGATACTTCACGTCTGGCACGGTCTGCCCTGCTGCCTGCATAAGCTTCATCATTTGCGTAGTCATGCCATTGTCATCTGCTACAATCACCGCAGGTGAATCTGTTAAGCGATGGGTAAATTTAACGTCTACGACCTTATCACCAAGTGCAGTTTTAGCTCGCTCAAGAACACCTTCAACTTGCTTTTCTGCTTCTTCTTGCGCCTTCTTAGACTCTTCGTCTTCTAAGTCGCCTAAATCTAAGTTTCCTTTCGCAATTGAGACAAACTGCTTCTCGTTAAACTCAGTAAGGTGAGACATTAACCATTCGTCAATGCGTTCGCCCATTAGCAGAACTTCGATCCCCTTCTTGCGGAAAATCTCAAGGTGAGGACTAGACTTGGCAGCTTGCAGGCTATCTGCTGTCACGTAATAAATCTTATCCTGGCCTTCTTTCATTCGCTCAATATAGTCAGCTAATGATACGGTTTGTGCATCAGACTCACCGTGTGTAGAAGAGAAGCGTAGCAAGCCAGCAATTTTCTCGCGGTTACTGAAATCTTCAGCCGGCCCTTCTTTTAACACGTTGCCGAATTCATTCCAGAACGACTGATATTTTTCATTGTCGTTCTTCGCCATTTTTTCAAGCATCTGTAATACGCGCTTAGTACAACCTTGGCGTAGCGCTTGCGTTATCTTATTGTCCTGTAGAATTTCACGAGACACGTTAAGCGGAAGATCATTGCTGTCTAGCAAACCTTTAACAAAACGTAGATAAGTAGGCATGAACTGTTCGGCGTCGTCCATAATGAAAACGCGTTGAACGTAAAGCTTAAGACCATGACTTTGGTCGCGATTCCACATATCAAACGGCGCTTTAGAAGGGATATACAATAAACTTGTATATTCTGTTTTACCCTCTACTTTGTTATGCGCCCATGCAAGCGGATCAGCAAAATCATGAGAGATATGCTTGTAGAATTCGTTATACTCGTCATCAGTAATCTCAGACTTTTCACGAGTCCAAAGCGCGGTGGCTTTGTTTACTACTTCCCATTCACCAGGCTGGCCTTCAATTTTTTCGCCATCAGGGCCTTCACTTTCAGGCACTTCATCTTTCCACATCTGCACAGGAATACTGATGTGATCAGAATACTTACTTACGATAGAGCGTAAACGCCATGCATCAGCAAATTCTTTTTCGTCTTCGCGTAGGTGAAGCGTAATCTCGGTGCCGCGTGTAGGCTTGTTGATTTCGGCAATAGTGAATTCACCTTCACCGTCTGAAATCCACTCAACACCTTGCGATGCATCTGCACCAGCAGCACGAGTTCGCACCGTTACTTTGTCAGCTACGATGAACGCAGAGTAAAAGCCAACACCGAACTGGCCAATGAGTTGTGAGTCTTTAGCGCTATCGCCAGAAAGTTTGCTAAAGAAGTCTTTAGTGCCTGACTTAGCAATTGTACCCAAGTTCGCAATGACTTCATCGCGAGTCATACCAATACCGTTATCGGTAATGGTGACGGTATTTGCTTCTTTATCGACGCTAAGCTTTACGTTTAACTCGCCATCGTTTTCGTAAAGACTGTCATTTTCTAGCGCACGAAAGCGTAACTTATCCGCAGCATCTGCCGCGTTTGACACTAACTCACGTAGAAAAATTTCTTTGTTTGAATACAAAGAGTGAATCATCAGATGAAGAAGCTGTTTTACTTCTGTTTGAAAACCGTGGGTTTCTTTTTGGGCTGCTTCAGCCATAATCCAATATCTCCTCGTTGAATGGATCACGTTTGATGTTAAACAGGTAAGGTCGCTCAACGCACTTTTCAACGTTTAGAACGAAAATTTATTTTTTATAAGGAGATTTATCTTCAATAAAGTTTGATGTTGAGTATTTTGTGGGCGAGCGATAAGAGAGAACGTGACGTAGGCCCGCCAGATGCAGACCCACGTTGAGTGTTTTAATTACTAAGAATGGGTATACCCCAATTTACAGTACTACAGTTTGCGGCGACCCGAAAATGCGTGGGTGAGAGTATTACCATCAATATACTCGAGCTCTCCCCCAACCGGCACGCCGTGGGCAATTCGAGACGCATCAACGTTATGGCTTGCACAAAGTTGAGCGATATAATGTGCCGTGGCCTCCCCCTCTACAGTCGGGTTTGTGGCGAGGATAACTTCATTTATCCCACCTGCGGCAAGACGAGCCTCAAGCTCAGTAAGACCAATTTCTTCTGGCCCAACGCCGTCAATAGGAGACAAATGACCCATAAGCACAAAATACTGCCCCTTGTAACTTAAGGTTTGTTCGATTGCTAGTACGTCTTGTGGGCTTTCAACAATACATAACAAGCCACTTGCTTCTCTTTCAGGGTGACGACAAATGTCACATAGCCCGTCTTCAGTAAATGTTCTGCAGCGCTTACAATGATGAATATGCTCCATGGCATTGTGTAATACGTTGCTTAAATCAATTGCCCCAGTGCGATTACGCTCTAATAGGTGAAATGCCATACGCTGAGCGCTCTTGTTGCCAACGCCGGGAAGACACGTTAGTGCCTGAATTAATTCTGAGAGTAGCGGACTGAACTTCATAGTATTTACTGCTTTGGTGCTTTTTCTTTTTGATTCGAGCTTTCGCGGTATTTAATCACGTTCCGCTTTGCTTGGTCGAGCTTAACTTCATAAATGTTGCCCCCAAATAACCCCTTGTACTCTTCATCGGTGAAAACCAGCGTGTTGTCGTCATAAAACGTCACTGCCTCTTTTTGTGTAACTACGCCTAAATCAATACGCGACACATCGCCACTGAAGAAGTTATCGCCTTCAAAATTTTCAAATAACCACAGGCTTGTTGAATCTAACAGCACTAGTTTCGTCCGATCGGGGCTTATTGCAGCCGATGTGATCCAGCATAACTTTTCAAGGGTGGTACAGGTTTTAAATTCGCCAATGAACTGTGCGTCAAAGTTCGCGGCATGGTCCCCCACCTTATACAACTTGGTGATGCCATCGAAGGGTTTTGTTCTATTTTTTGTAAACAGGTAGAGATTACGCTTGTACTCTACGAACGCTTCCAAATCGTAGTTCTTGTCTTTCGGTTTTACTTTTCCTTTTCCCATTTCCGGGTAAGTAAACTTGATGATTTCTGCTTCTGTGGTATCGGTTTTTATATCAATGGGGTTTTCAATTTTATAAATCGTTAACCAGCGTCGCTTGTTGTCATTGTTACCGAAGTCTCCCAAAAAAAAATGACCGAAACTGTTTTGTGTCATGTCTTCCCAGTCGACGTTTTTGGCATTTGTAACTGTAACTTCCCTCTCAATAGTTCCATCTTTATTGAGCATATAAAGGATAGGTCCATCGCCACTGTCGTTAATGGCCCAAAGCCTTTTGTATTTATCGTATTCTATACCTGAAATTTCCTTAAGCTTCGGGTCGACCGTTACTGTTTTCATTTTAAACAGGTCGTAAATACTCATAAAAAACAACACGGTTGCGATGGGTAGTAAAATAACCGTGGTGATAACTAAGCCTTTCCTTAGCACTACTAAAACCTCTATTTTAACGAGTTAACTTTCGCGTTTAGCGGTTAACTGAACACGTTGAGTTTTCTGAAAGATAAAAAACGCAATGATACAACGATCATTCAACTATTTGGGACACTTTTTCTACGGAACAACGGTTAAATGAGATTTTACTGTTAATGTCGATGAGTTGGGCATGCGCTCAACATTTGTAAGCTGTGTATCAGCCCATAATTATCAACGTATCATGCTGAAAACAAGCCTAACCTTTATCAGTAAGTAGACGTTGACGTCCATCTTTATTGAATACGGTTTCATCGTGCTTTATGAATTTTTCAATGATTGACTGCTCATGGTCAGTAAATGCAGTTTCAAAATTTTGGTGACCAACGCTCACTGTAGCTTTTTGCCCATTTGCTAACTTTTCGTTAGCCAGCGCTAACTGACTAATGAAATCATTTAACGATATCCGATTGTATGTAAAGATCCCGGGCTTACTCAATGATGCAGGTGTGAGTAAGTCATCATGTTCAAGCATAAAGGCGTGTTTGAAAATTGCTTGAGACTTTGTGAAGCAGGCAGTAGGGCTGCGCAGAGTAGCAGCTTCTGGAAGCGCTTTAATACGGATGCTCTGACCATTGTCTGCGGTTTGCCAAGTTACACCACACACACTAACACTAAATGCATCCACCTGATTAGCAGTTTCCTTTCGCGCTAGCGTTGAGACGGTATCCAATGCTTGAAGCTCAGCAAGAACTTGAGGTAAAGACGTCATTGAGAGCTTTTCAACTGTTATCTTTCCTGCGTTGGACTGATAAGTAAGCTTCAGCGTGTTCTCTAGATAGTAGACTTGGCCTGTGTCCTTCCAAAGGGATACAGCGGTATTATTGATAGACGGGTTTTCGACGGCACAATCACGTTGGGCCTGAAAGCGTTTTAACATTTTTGCTAACACAGCATCCTCCCTCATTTCGAACTGCCACATTCTATTATTTGTGTTCCTTTGCCATGCGCAAGCTAAATGACTGAATGTGACAGTGTTTTAATGTTACGAAAGAAAGGCCTGGTTGAACTATTGCTAAAAATACTTATTTAAAACTCATAGCACGTTAGATTTTACGTGCGTATACCGACACCACAAACGGTAATGATAACTATTACCATATTGAAAAGTATGCGAGAATGGCAGCATGGCTTGATGACTAAGTAAGTAGGAAAACGAATGCGAAATCTTATAAACGCAACCGTAACCCAAGTTCACCATTGGAATGACACTCTGTTTAGTTTCAAAACAACGAGAGAATCATCTTTTCGTTTTGAAAGTGGTCAATTCGTTATGATTGGTCTTGAAGTAGATGGTAGGCCACTGATGAGGGCCTACAGCATCGCAAGCCCAAATTATGATGAGGAATTGGAATTTTTTAGTATTAAAGTACCAGATGGTGCGCTTACTTCTCGCCTTCAAAATATAGAACCTGGTGACCAGGTAATGATTAATGTTAGGCCAACAGGTACGCTCGTGCCTGGTTTCTTGTTACCCGGAAAACATCTTTATTTGCTCAGCACTGGTACAGGTCTAGCACCATTTATGAGTATTATCAGAGATCCTTTCATTTATGAAAGCTTTGAAAAAATTATATTAGTTCACGGAACGCGGTGGCGCTCTGAACTTGCCTATCAAAACGAAATTGAGCACCAACTTCCTAACAACCCTTATTTCGGTGACGAAGTGCGTGAGAAACTCATTTACTATCCTACTGTTACGAGAGAAAGTTATGAGAAAAACGGTATCGCTCACGAAGGACGGATAACGAAGCTAATTGAAAGCGGAAAGTTGCTGGATGATATAGGTATGCCTGAATTAGACACTGAAAATGACAGATTCATGTTATGTGGCAACGACAACATGCTACAAGACCTTATGTCTATGCTAGACGACAAAGGCTTCTCGAAAGCTAACTCGCGTCGTCAGGGGCATTATGTAATTGAACAAGCATTTATAGAAAAGTAATGCGCAACGCATTTGCCCGACCATCGGCAACATTTTAAGTTTTCAATAAAAATCGCCGGCGTGTTGCCCGCGATTTTCTATGAGTTCACTCGCAAAATACTTGCAAGCTGTATCGCTTCTAGCTTTACATAATTATTTAAAACGGCATTTTGAAGCCAGGAGGTAATGGCATTCCGCCAGTTACATCACCCATCTTCTCTTTGCTAGTTTCTTGAACTCGACGTACCGCGTCGTTAAATGCTGCAGCAACCAAATCTTCAACCATATCTTTGTCGTCGTCCATCAATGACTCATCAATGTCTACACGACGCACGTTGTGGTTGCACGTCATGGTTACTTTAACCATGCCTGCACCCGCTTCACCTGTTACTTCAATTTTGGCTAGGTCGTCTTGTGCTTTTTGCATGCGCTCTTGCATTTGCTGCGCCTGCTTCATGATATTGCCCATTCCACCTTTAAACATAATTTTTGTCTCGCTTCGTTTTGGTGTTAATAATTCTGCTATCGCGCTTTAACCGAATCGGTTAGCACTGACGCATCGAAAGTCGATAGCAATGCTTGAATTGTATCATCGGTTTTAATCACCGAGTGTGCATGCGCATGGCGCATGGCATGAATCTCTTGTTGTAACGCAAAAGGTGTAGATGCTGGTTCACCTAACGTGATATTTACTTCAACGTTTTCACCCAACCCATGATGGATTGCATCAACCAATTGCTTTTTCGCACTATCATTTAATAAATGCGTCTGACTATGGTCAATTTCAAGGGACACTTGATTGCCCGCTCGAGAAAATGATGCGTGCAGCACCAATTGTTTGAGTAGACCAGCAACTGGCATTTGCTCAACTAGATTGCTCCATTCGTCAATTTGGCTAGCGTGAGTTAATTTGCTTCCGTCATTTAAGTACGCTTTTAACTGCCCGTTATAGGTATTGCTCAGCGGCGTATCAAAATTTAGAGCATCCCGCGCAAAAGACCGATCTCCCGCACTTTCCATCTGCACAGGGGCACTGTCGTAATTCGAACTGCTATCAGAGGGAGTTTCAACATAGTCAGCACCTTCAACGTGTTGAGGTGGGTGATTATCGTAATCAGTAGCCCAAGGTGGCATATCCTCAACCGGTGTTTCCGAGTTTGATTGCACCTCAGATTCGTCATTTGAAAAAGGCATATCCTCTTCAAATTCATCAAGCGAGAAATCGCTCGTGTTGTTTGAGCTAGAATGACTCTTTTCTGACTCGCTAGTATGCATAGTGTCAGAAGAATGCGCGTGAGTATTACCTAAAGACGAGCCTGAGTTTGTACTTTCCAGTTGAGGAGTGTCACCGCGCGCAACACTATTATCTTTATGTTCTGAGCCGCTATCTATACGCTCCGGGGTGTTATCTCTAAGCTCTGGGCTATTATTTAGAGGCTTAGGGCTATGGTCTTGCAGCTCACGGCTGTCTTCATGCCCAACGGGGTTTAAATCACCACTCTTGATTTCGTTATCAGCGTTAGCCTGCCCTGCACTATTATCGCTACCCTTGATAACTCCATGTGCAGTTTGTGCAGTACTCAAAGCCTCAGCTTTACTTCTGGTAAAGCGCGCTTGAATATCACTTGCACTTTCGGTCTTAGCATTTGCTGCGCTGGTACTTTTTGCCTCTGCGTCTTGTGCTTTTCTTTGCTTTAACTTTTGACGAAGTGCCAACATATCAGCCGTAGAGGTAAGCTGCTCTTCGGCGGTTAATGAGGACGGTTCGTTCTCGTGCGCCAACGACTTGCTGTTTTTATCAGAGCCTTTAGCGTTACGAGAGCCCTCAGCGTTATGAAAGCCTTCAGTGCTTTGAAAACCTTCAAAACCTAAGGAACCATCATCTTCTAACGGAGGTGGCATATCGTCCATGTACGCATCTAACGGAGGTCCATCGAAATATTGCGCTGCTTCGTTATGGGGCGCACTGACTTCACTTGGCGTTGGTTCAAGCTCTGCAGCAACGCTTTCTGTTTGTACCGCTTGTACCGCGGTGTTTTCTACGGGTAATTCTTCAATAGACGAAGTTGGAGCTGGCTTTACGGATTCATCATTATGTGAAGCATCACGCTCAAGTGCTGTTGTTTGAGTCGACGTTGCACCTGACTCTGAATGAGGTAGCGCCGACAGAGTTTCACTTCCACTCAACTCGCTTTCATCAGCGGCTGCGTGTTCCTGCTCTTGCTGTGATTCAAATGGAGACGTCGATTGTTCTTGCTGCTCTTTTTCGATTATTGATGTAGCAAGTGAGTCAGAGGTAGATGGCGCACTTTCTAACGACTGTTCAGAGGTAGATTCAACCGATAGATGAGAAGGCGTCTCCTCCTGCACATTGGTTGCAGAAGTTTCGCTTAACGGCGCTTCCTCCTGCTTACCGACGTTTCCCGGGCCACCACTGGAAGAAGCATGATCTACAGGTAAACTATGCTCACTCCTCCCGTTTTCAATCTCGCTTGCGGTGTCTTTGATGGGGGTATTTGGAGCAAACGACATCATACGCATTAATGTCATTTCAAACGCACTTTTTCCGTCCGCAGCAAACGGCAAATCTTTTCTTCCTTGCAGTGCAATCTGATAAAGCAGCTGCACTTGCTCAGCTGGAATAGTTTTCGCTAATTGAAATATCGCTTTAGCCGATGTGGTTTCTAGCTTACATGCTTCAGGCACCCATTGCGTTAATGCTATTTGGTGCAGCAGGCTAGCCAATTCGCTGTGTACGTTGTCATAATCGGGGGCTTGCTCTGCGATGTCATTGACCAACTGCAATACATCAGCAGGACTTTTACTTACCACAGCATGAACCACTTTAAGCAACTGGTTCTTGTCCATCAGCCCCAGCATATCGGTTACCACCGATGCCAGCACTTGATTTCCACCCTGTGCAATCGCTTGGTCAGTTAAACTCAGCGCATCACGCATACTGCCTTGGGCGGCTCTTGCCAAAAGCGCTAGCGCTTGTGGCTCAAAAGGCAGCTGTTCATGCTCTAAAATATGCTGCAGCTGTCCAACAATCTGCTCCCGAGACATGGCTTTCAAGTTAAACTGCAAGCAACGGGATAAGATGGTTATCGGAAGCTTTTGAGGATCGGTGGTCGCCAGTAAGAACTTAACGTGTGGAGGTGGCTCTTCCAGCGTTTTTAACAGCGCATTAAAGCTGTGTTTTGAAAGCATGTGTACCTCATCGATAAGGTACACTTTGTAACGCCCGCGAGTGGGTTTGTATTGCACATTATCAAGAAGCTCGCGAGTATCCTCAACTTTGGTTCTTGATGCAGCGTCAATCTCTAACAAATCAACGTAGTTCCCCTGCTCTATCTCTTTACAGGTGTTACATTGACCGCAAGGGTTTGCCCCTTGTCCTTCTTCGCAGTTAAGGCTTTTTGAAAAAATACGTGCAATGGTAGTTTTACCTACGCCTCGCGTACCTGTAAACAGATAAGCGTGGTGTAGACGATCGTTATCCAAAGCATTTGAAATGGCAGAGACAACATGTTCCTGACCCACAAGTTCACTGAACTTGCCCGGTCGCCACTTCCTTGCTAGTACCTGATAACTCATTATTACGTATTTCGCCTTTTGCTAGTTATGCTTTATAGCGATTATTCGCCTTCAAACTCACAAATAGAGTAGCTTTCTATATCAAGCGTACTCAATTTCTTCTCGCCACCTAGGTCCGGTAAGTTAATAACAAAACCTGCATGGTTTACTTCACCGCCTAGTGAACGAATTAGTTTCGCAGAAGCGGCTATCGTTCCACCAGTTGCAAGTAAATCGTCAATAAGAAGGACTTTATCACCTGGCTCAATGGCATCTTTATGGATTTCCAATGTATCCATGCCATATTCAAGCTCGTAGCTCTCGCTAACTACTTCACGAGGAAGTTTGTTGGGTTTTCTCACTGGAACAAAACCAATGCCCATTTCGATGGCCAATGGCGCACCAAAAAGGAACCCGCGTGCTTCAGTACCTGCTATCTTGGTAAATCCCATACCTTGATACTTTTCTACAAGTAACGAGATACAGCTACTAAATGCTTTGTGATCTTCTAAAACGCTGGTCACATCTCTAAATAAAATACCTGGCTTTGGATAGTCAGGTACGGTTTTCACTACTGATTTAATATATTCTGCAGTCACAATTATGCCTTGAATGTCTGCGTTATAACCAGAAGGTGAACCAGCCGGCGATGATATGCATCAACGGGAACGCGATTAGAGTTACTAGCGATGCTAGAAAGTACCACTTGTTATAGACTTCTTTGAAATCTGAATTGTCAGCCATTTGCACTACCTAAACAATTTTGTGAACAAAAAAATGGTGCTAAATGTTAATCGAAAGCAAGCCCGATTGACAGCGCTAATATGATCGATCGCTCACTTTCAGACCAGATCCTGGCGAAAGTTTAATATAAAGCAGGTAAATAGTAATGGTAACTTAGGATACTGGAAGCAGTATTCCTTTTTGTAACATGTCAGTGAGGGTCTGGTTCATACCATTTATAAGCACGTTTGAAGGAATTTGGGGAAGTTGTTGGCACAACGACTCCGCTAATTGTCCTATTTCCATTCCCAGTTCATTTTGTTCCAGCGTGTTGACTAAAATAGCCGTCACCGGATTAACATGAGTAAATTGAACGTCAAACTCACGGTCTCTGTAAACAACGTAAAACTGCTGTTCTTCGGCAGGTTGCTCTGGGATATAATCCTCACCAATTAGATGGACTTCGAACTGATATGCCGCCAACGAGGCATACGGTGACACCCTAATTGCGGTAACATTGTTTTCTTGCTGATAGAACTCAACATTGTCTTCATTTTTTCTGATACTGACGTCAAGCTCAAGCCACTCATAGTGAGCAAGTTCCGCAGCAAAGTCGGGCAGAGTAATATCGAAGGTTGGCTCTGTTGAAAGGTACTCAACGAACTCTTTACTTATTTCAGCAAAATAAGGAGAACGGCATTCGTGCTCAATAAAAAACTGCCGCACAATGCTCTCCCACCCTTTCTCACCATACTGTTTTACTATGATGGATTTTAGAACCGGAAACCCGGTGCTGACGAAGTTGTCGATGTTATTAAAAAATAATGATTGATAGATTTTCATCCGACGAGCGTGATCGGCGTTGGTACCGCAATATGTTTGGGGATCTTTGATCGCATCAACGAACGTTTTTTGAGTGGTTTGAAATGACTGAGTCACGCGACACTTCCTTTAACCTTTGACGCTTGAACAGCTTCGCATTTTGCTTGAATTTGCTTAATTTTCTTCACTTCCGCTAATAATTCGCTTAACGGGGGAATATTAAAATCACGCTCTAGCAAAGTCGGAAATACGCCGTGAGTAAGGTAAGCATGCTCCAACAGCGCCCAAACTGGCTCAATGACATCAGCCCCGTGAGTATCAACTTTCAAATCCTCTGCTTCATCATAATGACCAGCAATATGGCCATACACAATTTTGTCTGAGGGCAAGCCGTTAATGAACGCTTTCGCATCGTATTTATGGTTGATACTGTTCACGTAAACATTGTTTACGTCGAGAAGCATTTTGCAACCCGATTCATTTAGTATGCTCTTGGTAAATTCAAGTTCATCCATCTCTTGGCCTGGCGCTATGTAATAAGAGACATTTTCTAAGACCAGCGGTCGTTCGATGATATCTTGAACTTGAACAATTCGAGATACTACGTGCTTAATCGCGTCTTCAGTAAAAGGAATTGGCATCAGATCGTACATATGCCCGTTGCCAGAACAAAAGCTTAAGTGCTCGCTATACAATGCAATATTGTTTGCATCTAAAAATCGCTTAACGGTTTTTACAAACTCGACATCTAGTTTGTCGCTACTTCCGATAGACAAAGATAAACCATGAGTTGTAAAGGGAGCTTGCGAAGACGCTTGCTGAAATTGTTCTTGGTACTTCCCACCAAGTGGGATCCAATTTTCAGAGGCTACTTCCCAAAAATCGACTTCAGATGGCAATGTAGGTAAAAGCGCTTTTAGCATTTCCCGACGAAACCCAAGACCTGCGCCACAGATGTTTTTCATATCTTCCCCTTTACTGCATGGGATTGCACAATAGTAACGTACGTTACTAGACAAAAAAGGCCATCATTCGACAGCCATTTTTTGCTAAGCGTAACTCGTGTAGCCTTCATCATTCTTTTTCAAGCTACACGATGTTTTTTGAATGGCGGTTACATGCTACCGCATTTGCCTTCGCCGCACTTGCCTTCTTTGTCAGCTTTCTTGTCGCCGCCACATTTGCCTTCGCCGCACTTGCCTTCTTTGTCAGCTTTCTTGTCTCCGCCGCACTTACCTTCGCCACACTTGCCTTCTTTTTCAGCTTTCTTGTCGCCGCCACACTTACCTTCGCCGCACTTGCCTTCTTTCTCTGCTTTGTCGCCGCCACATTTACCTTCGCCGCACTTACCTTCTTTCTCAGCTTTATCGCCGCCACATTTGCCTTCTGCTGCGAACTGACTATAGCCCGACTCTAGTGCTTGCATACCAAATGGGTTCACGTCTGCTACTGCAACTGTTGACGCCAAAGAGCCAATTACAACTGCACCTAATGCTGTCGCTACTGATGATTTTTTGATTTGTTTCATTGATGTACCCTCAATAATATTAGTCATGTTTGACGTACAGTAAGCACGTATACATTAAAAGACCCTTTGGACTTAAAGGATATTTCACAAAAATAGATTTTTTTACAATCAATTTTTATGACCTTGATATTAAAAGGCTTTATATTAACAAAAATGCATTCCTACATGTTAGCTTTAAGTTAATAGGAAAAGTTAAGTACAGTACCTACAAAAAGTACAGGGTAAACGCGGTGAAGCAACAATTTTATCTAGGTCAATGGCAAGTCGATGTAACCAGCAATACTCTATCTCTCGGCAAGCTTAAGAGGACTATAGAGCCGAAAACCATGGATGTTCTGCTGCTGTTGTGTCAGCAAAAAGGAGAAGTAGTATCCTCTGACGAGATCGTTGCTCAGTGCTGGCCTAAACATATTTGTTCACTACCTCGAAATTTAGCTTTATATAAAAGCGTATCAGCCGCTTGCAACAGAGAAGTTATGTTCTCATAACAAAGATTTTCATTCGCTGCCACTCCCATATTAACTGTGAGCTTTTTATTTGACACAAGTATGAAGTGCCTGACACTGAGCCGCCCGATTCGTATAGGCAACAGTTGTGCAGCTTGGTAAGGAAAGAGTTATTTATTCGCACTTCGATAGGATTCTAATATTGTAGAGTCACTTATATGTGTAGTAACCAGATTCAAACTATCAACAAGTTCATCTTTGTACCTGCTGTGATTTGAAACTGCAAAATAGGAAGGTATGGTCAACTTGTCTGAAATACTTACCTCAACCAATCGACTACCTAAGGACTCTGTATAAAATTGGTAGGGTTGTTTGTAGCTAATTAGATAAGACGTTCTTCCAACATCAAAAAGGTGAATCGCGTCGCTACTTGTCGGCATATCAAAAAATTCAAAACCTTCTTGCTGAAGTGCCTGTCGAATACCTAAATAGTCATAGCCGCGAATTGCCGAAATTGACTTATCATCCGCAAGTTGTCCGTTATGTAGAAGTACAATAGATAAGTAAACAAATGGAGCGTCTATAAATGTAGCGTTCTGATCTAACGCTGAAGTACCTCTGACATTAATTGTGACATCGACCTTCCCGGTCTTCACACGTTCAAACAAACGGGCCGGAGGCATGCATTCAACTAACACGTGGTAATTCATTTTAGTCAATATGGCTACAGTTGCATCTATCGCTACACCATGACAACGCGAAGAGTCGGGTTCTTTAATCACTAATGGCGGAAACTCAACGACACCAAACGTAATAGACTTTTTTGTTTTTAAATTTTCTTCAGAGCTTGCGCAATACGCCCAAGAAATAAGAATTAAGCAATAACCTAAAAGAACCTTACGTTTCACATTTTTACCGATTTATTCATTGATAAATTACTTATATAGGATTTTGCGAATAAATAATAGGAAGGAGATGTTATTACTAGATCTCTCCCAGTCAAAATATGCTTATACCAATTGCATTAATTAATTGACCAACTTTATCCACTCTCTCCAACAGAGATTTTTGACTCGTTCAACATCCGCAATGAATGTATTCCAAGCGCGAGAGACCTGTTCCACTATTTCTTCGTAACCTCGAAATACGCGGTTTGATAAGCAACGTTGCCGTAACCATTGCCATACTTGCTCCATCGGGTTCAGCTCCGGAGAATAAGGTGGGAGTTTTAACAGACTGACATTGGTAAATGGGCTGGCCGTATCG
>Ga0208879_1000065_pt1 | contig 107527 bp, 110 predicted proteins | sample Knorr_S15_td_Bot_FD_185605 | JGI IMG/M metagenome (GOLD analysis project Ga0208879, IMG submission 185605) | Marine microbial communities from Southern Atlantic Ocean transect - Knorr_S15_td_Bottom_ad_5009_LV_A (SPAdes) (version 2) | ecosystem: Environmental > Aquatic > Marine > Oceanic...
TGTCGTTTATCACATAATCAAGCGAATTTGAGTTGCCTAGTCCCCTTGCGCACAATCAGGCCATGTCTATATCCTTCACTTTAGACAGATTTGAGCGAGGACTGTTTGAGCCGCAGGCGAGTTCCGCTGCGCTGGCTAAAGTGAAGGATATATGGCCGTGCGCAAGGGGACTAGGCAACTCGAATTCGCGGATAAATGACACATATATTCGGCCAGATCCGGACCAGCTAGGGGCCTCTAACGGTTGTAGAAGCTGGTTACGACGTCACACAAGACCTGGGGATCTTTCGCGCCGGACAACTCCCGAATCGAGTGCATGCCGAGGGTGGCGATGCCGATATCGATGGTGGTAATGCCCAGCTCCGCGGCGATGATTGGGCCGATAGTGCTGCCGCAGGCCATATCATTGCGCATGACGAAGCTCTGACAGGACACGCCCAGCTCGGCACAGAGTGACTTGAAGAAGGCTACGGATCGGCTATTACTGGCGTAACGTTGGTTGGCGTTGATCTTTATCACCGGACCCCGGTCCAGGATCGGCTGGTGTTTCTCGTCATGCTTATCGGCATAATTAGGATGTACGCCGTGGGCGTTGTCGATCGAAAGCAACACGGACTGTCGTACCACGCGTTCGAGGGCATCGCTGCTATCATCCTCAGCCGTAATCATGCGCTCCAGCACCGCTTGCAGAAAGGGGCCCTGGCGCCTGCGCTGGAAACACTGCCCACCTCTTCATGATCGTTGCAGACCAGCACGCTGGCATGGGAATCATCGCTGGCCAGCAGGGCTTTAATCGCGAGAAAACAGCTGAGTAAATTATCCAGCCGCGCCGAGGCAATAAATTGCTGTTGCAGCCCCACCATCGCCGCGGCCTGGGTGTCGTAGAGCATCAGTTCATGAGCGAGTATTTTATCAATATCTTCAGCGTCGTCCCGTTGCCGCAGATGTTGCAGCAGAAAAGCATCGAGACTGAAGTCTTCGCCTGCGGGTAATTGCAGGAGTATGGGTGAGAGTTCCTTCTGTGGGTAACCGCCCTGCCCTTGTTTACGTCCCGATCGAGATGGATTGCGAGACTGGGGATGAAGGCAATCGGTTCGCGTAGATCGATGAGGGTCGAGCCCAACGCACCCAAGTGGGTTTGAAAATCGACACGCCCCGCCAGGGAAAGATCTCGATCGAACCACAGATGCAGCAGGGCCCCACCATAGACTTCGACGCCGAGTTGCAAATAACCGTGCCGGTGTATTTCCGAAGAAGGTTTGAGCTTTAGACAGGGACTGTCGGTATGGGTGCCGGCCAGCCGCAGGCCGTCACTCACAACCGCCGCCTTGCCGGTCTTGATGGCAACCAGCGCGGAATCATTGCGGTTTACATAGTAGCTCGAGTGTTTCTTCAGCTGCCAGTGCAGTGTCTCATCGAGGCGTTCGAACCCAGCCTGTTCCAGCAAGGTCGACATGTTGGCAACGGCATGAAATGGGGTGGGCGATTGCCCCAGGAAAACCAGCAATTCGTCGTTAAAACTTGCACTACTCATGGCGTGAGACAGCCATCGTTATGTAACGATCAGGCGTAAACCCGGACCTAACGTATTTCAAGCAACTCAACGTCGAAAATCAACGCCGAATTAGGCGGTATCGCCGGTGTGGGTGAAGACGTGCCGTAAGCCATCGCCGGGGGAATGAACAGCCGCCACTTGTCACCCACCTTCATCAGTTGCAATGCCTCGGTCCAACCGCTGATAACTTGCGAGAGGCCGAACTGGGCCGGCTCGCCACGATCGACGGAGCTATCGAATACGGTGCCGTCGGTGAGAGTACCGTGGTAATGGGCAAGCACGGCTTCATCGACCTCCGGGGAAGCGCCATCTGCTGGACCCGACGCCAGGATCAAATACTGCAGCCCGGAATCGAGACTGACAACCCCTTCCTTGTCCGCATTTTGACGCAGAAACTCTTCGCTCGCCGTCAGATTATCAGACAGGGCCGCCGCCGCTCTTTCCTGTGCCCGTTGTTGATATAATTGTATTGCCGCTAATAATTCCTCATCACTCAACTGCACCGTGCCGGCAACCGCATCCAGCAAGCCGGCGATAAAACTGTTCAGCCCGATACTATCGAAGATCTGCTGATCGTTCAGATTCTTACCCACGTTTGCCCCCATGGAATAACCGATGCGATTGTCCTCATTTTCCAGATCGATATCATCTTGGGCTGCCGCACCACCGGCAAGGGATAACAGCAACGCGGATATCATGAGCGTGCTGATGCCTGGCCAATTTTTTATCGCAATTGTTTCCATACCATTTCCCTTACATTCATAGGACAATCATCGGCTCCGCTGGCTATAGACCGCCGCTACCGAATTGAGGGGCATACTAGCGAGGTTGGGTGGCAAATACCAGGGCCGAACTTTCTGACAATTCCGGACTCAAAATATCATGTCACCCAATAAAGTATCCCGATCTTACAGCAAGCCGGAAACCACTGCCGAGATGCCCGATTCGAAACCGATTATCTCTCTTCTCTGCCTCGCGGCAGTGTTGGCAATATTGAGCCAATGTTCCCAACCGATTACGGTATCGGTTAACAATCAAGCTGTCTTCGATCCTGGCGGTCGTCTGCTCGGCCAGCAAACCATCGATTCCAACCTGCAGGGATGCATTAACCTTGCGGTCCGGCAGCAAAAGCTGAATAGCGCCATGGAACTCACCGTCTTGTCCTGCGCCAATTCACAGGTGGGTGTTCTCGACAACATCGAGCAGCTGGCCCAGTTACGATTTTTGGACCTCGCCAATAATTCAATCAGCAACCTCACACCCCTCGAGCAATTAGGCCAACTCAGCGGCCTCAACCTGGTGAACAACGTCATCACCGACATCAGTGCGCTGTTCAATATTGTCAGCCTGACTTCCGTCAGCCTCAGCGGTAACCAACGTATCGACTGCGAGCAGCTTGACACCCTCGAAGATAAACTGGGGGACAAACTGACCCGGCCGGCGAGTTGTCGCAACTGATTTCAGGGTCACGCCCGGGCGACGGTCACGCCGCCATGGCAGCGGAGCGAATGCTCTGGCTGCTAATGGATGGTTTCTTCTGAGCTGCGAATACGGCGATTCGTGAATCAATGCCGAGTCTTGTCACCGCAATCTTCTTCGCTGGCCCCGTCCGCCGACTCCGATGACAGGGCTGTGGGCGTCTCATCTTCTTCCAGGGCCGAACTCAACAACGCCGATTTGTGTTTCTTTGCGGTCTTGGCGCCAAGTTGCTTCAGGGTTTCTACGCGCTTGATTAAGTTGCCACGGCCTGACTGCAGCTTGTTGTGGGCACGTTCAAAACTTTTCTTACTGGCGTCGATCTTGGTGCCGACGTCATCTAAATCCTCCACGAAGGCAACAAATTTATCGTAGAGAGCACCGGCACGCTCTGCGATTTCCTTCGCGTTGAGGTTTTGCTGTGCCAGCCGCCACAGATTTTGAACGGTCTTCAGGGTGGTGAGCAAGGTGGTGGGACCGACGAAAATAATATTGCGATCGAAGGCGTAAAGAGAAAGCTCGGGATCATTCTGGATCGCCGTGAAGTAGGCGGCCTCTATGGGCATAAACAGGAAAACGTAATCCAGCGAGTTAATGCCGGCCAGATTCTGATAGTCCTTGGCGGAGAGGGATTTTACGTGTTGACGGATAGACTGCAGATGCTGTTTCAGTAACTCTTCCCGCTGGGGCGACTCATCACTGCTGCAGAACGCATCCCAGGCTTTCAGGGAAACCTTGGCGTCGATAATCAGGTCTCGCGACTCCGGCAGGTGCACGATGACATCGGGTTGATACTTGGTGCCGTCTTCCGCCTCGAGGCCAGCCTGAACTTCATATTCCCTGCCCTTCACTAGGCCGGATTTTTCCAGTACCGATTCCAGAATAAATTCACCCCAACTCCCCTGGGCCTTGTTGTCTCCCTTCAGCGCATTGGTCAGGTTGATCGCATCGGCACTGATCTTGTTGTTCAATTCCTGCAGGTTTTTAATTTCCTTGGCCAGGGAGAAACGCTCCTTGGATTCCTTGTCGTAGGTCTCCTCTACCCGTTTTTCAAATTGTGTAATTTTTTCTTGCAGGGGAGAGAGTATGGCGGCGAGACTGTCCTTGTTTTTCTCCAGAAAATTTTTACTCTTGTCTTCGAATATTTCGTTCGCGAGATTTTTAAATGCCGCACCCAGTTGTTCCCGCGATTCATTGAGCAGGGAGAGTTTTTCGTCGAATTGCTTTCTTTCCAGATCGAGACTGGTCTGCAGCCTGGCGATGTCTTCCCGGAATGTTTGATTGTCGCCTCGCACAGAATCGTTGTCCGCTTGCAATTGCGTCAGCCGTGCATGCAAATTAGCCGCTTCCGATTCCTTCGCGGCACAACGTTCCTGCACGCCAGCTTCCCTAATGCTAATAAGCTGTAGCTTACGCAGCAATACGGCGATAGCTACGGCAAGCAGCAACAATCCGGCACCGAGAAAAAAAGAACTAGTCATTAAGAAACCTCTGATCATTCAATGGCCACTCTGCAGGAGTCTGGCGCGCGGGCCTAACTGAGATTGTCGTTGATAACCTGCAATAGCTCTTCGATGATTTGATCTGTTTCTTCCGAGCTTTCTCGCGCTTGCGTCACCACATTGACCACCGTGCCGGTTGCCTGCAGCCGTATGTTGAAGTCTTTCTCTTGTATCGCTTCGTCATTGTTGCCGCCAAACAGTCGACCGATGAAACCCACATTGCCTTCTTCCGCAATGCCGGCAAATTTCACATTGAAATAGGCTTCGGTTCGGTCGCTATCCACGATGACGATATCGGCTTTTTCCAGGGCTTGGCGGATCTGCACCCAGGCTCTGTTGAATTCAATTCGCAACTCCAGTATCTGCTCACCCAGCTCATTTTCTATGATATTCGCCTTGCGCTCCGATTCGATGCTGCCAGCCAGCAGGCTCGAGGTGGAGGCCTGGTAGACATCATTCCGGTCGGCAAGATATTGGGACACGGTATCGAGAATCTGTCGCTCTTTATCGGCCGAGTCGGAGGATTCCGGCCAGTTTAAAACCGTGGGGGCCGGCTCACTTCTTGCGCTTTCCATATGCAGCACGTAAATCTCTGAATAACCGGAGTGCAACCCCGGTTCGATAGTGACCTGGTATTTGTGCCGGAATTCGAGTTCGTTATCGACTTCGAGCCATGAGGTTTCCATGATGCCAGCGCTTGGGTCTTCGAAATCGAGAATGATTTCCAGGCGCGTCCAGTAGTCTCTAACCAGGGGCCAGACCTGTCCTGGCGTCGCATCGAGGACAATCCAGTCCTCACCGGCGAGGCTCTGAATAATCACCCCCTGGCGTCTGTTGGTTTCGATGGGCTTGGGCAGGGGGGTTCTCTCGAATAGCTCCGATTCCGCAAACAGCCGCTCGGGAATGACGTAGAGCTGGTCAATGGTATAGCTGTCCAGTTCTTCCGGAATAGTCATGGTGGGAAGCACCTGGGCATCGGTGTAGCTTTCTACGCGGTTACGCAATATGCCGGTCTCGCCGGCTATATAACTGCAGGCGCCAAGCGACAAGAAAAGACCAATTATGATTAACTTCCTGAGCATGAAGAACGATTCCTGAATTATTGAATTAAGCCGCGACAGACAAATTGATCCCTGCCTGCTGTAGGGCTTCATTTACTTGGATGTGATATCTGGCGTCAAGTTCCACCATTGGCAATCTAATTCCCGCCTCAATCATGCCCATCTTCTGCAAGGCCCACTTAACCGGTGCCGGGTTTGATTCCAGGAACAGGTTCGCGTGTAATCGGGCGAGCCGATCATCGGCGGCCTGCGCCGCCAACCCATCTCCGGATAGCGCCAATGCACACATCGCCGACATCTGCGCCGGTGCCACATTGGCCGTGACGGAAATTGTACCTGCAGCACCACCTAAAATCAGCGGCAGGGACAGTGCATCTTCACCGCTATAGACCTGCAGTCGACCGGCACACTCTCGGATAAGTTGCAGGCCCCGGGATAGATCCCCGGTGGCGTCCTTGATGGCGACGATATTTTCTAGCGCGGCCAGTCTGCCGACGGTCTCCAGGGCCAGGTCGCAGGCGGTTCGGCCCGGGACGTTGTATAAAATTTGTGGAATGTCGACAGCCTCCGCTATCGCCTTGAAATGACGATATAAACCCTCCTGTGAAGGCTTGTTGTAATAGGGTGTAACCAGCAGTGCGGCGTCGGCACCATGCTCCCGTGCCGATTCCGTGAAGAACAAGGCCTCGGCGGTGTTATTCGATCCGGTACCGGCGATGACGGGGATCCGACCCCTTACCAACTCCACCGCATGGGCTACCAGATCACAGTGTTCCTGGCTGGTAAGCGTCGCCGACTCACCGGTAGTCCCCACCACGACAACGGCGTTGGTGCCAGACTCGATATGCCACTGCAGCAGGAGATCGAGCGCAGGCAGGTCCAGCGCACCATCGCTGTGCATCGGCGTAACGATCGCTACGATGCTGCCTCGAACCTCGAAAGACATGGAATTCCTCTTGCTAGAATAAGCACCGGTCTCAGGCTAGGAAAGCACCGGCGCCACCATCTACGGACCTGACCGGTGATTTTAGCATATCGTCGCAACCACGACCAAAGTTCAAACCTGGCGGGACTCGCTGATCTTGGCCTGCAGGCGGCCGGGCCAGGCATTGATGATGGCCTTGATGAATGTGGCCAGTGGAATCGCGAAAAATACGCCACCCAATCCCCAGATACCACCGAAGACCAGCACCGCGCTGATGATCGCCACCGGGTGAAGGTTGACCGCTTCCGAGAAGATCACCGGAACCAGCACGTTACCGTCGATGAGTTGCAGCACCCCATAGGCAATCAACACCGTGTAAAATTCACCGCCAATTCCCCATTGCACGAAAGCCACCGCGGCAATGGGTACCGTCACGACGGTAGCCCCTATATAGGGCACGATCACTGATAAACCAACCAGCACCGATAACAGCAGTGCATAGTTAATCCCAAGCACGACGAATGTGAGATAACTGGCACTGCCGACGATGATTATTTCCACCACCTTGCCGCGAATATAGTTCGAGAGCTGCTCATCCATTTCCACCCAGATGCGACTCATCAGCGGCCGGTTTCGGGGCAGAAAATTACCCGCCCACTTCACCAATTGGGTCTTGTCTTTCATCACGAAGAAAACCAGGATGGGCACGAGGATGACGAAAACCACCCAGGCGATGACGCTGGGAATACTGGCCAGGGAATATTCCAGTATATTCTGACCGTAGCCGGCGAGCTCGCCTCTAACGCCGACAATAAAATCCTGTATCTGTTGTTCGGAGAACAAATTCGGGTAATTTTCCGGCAACAGCATCAGGGACGCCTGCCACTGGCTTAGCAGATTGGGCAACTCATTCATCAGACGACGCAACTGGTTCCAGGCCTGGGGCAGGAGAAATAGCAACAACAGCAGAAAGATGCCGATGAACAGCATGTAGACCAGGGTGAAAGCCAGCCGTTGCGACAGACCATAACGCAGCAGAACATTGATCAGGCCCTGCATGAGATAGGCGATAATCACGGCGGTGATTAACGGCGCCAGCGCGCTACCAAACAGCAGTAATATGGTCAGGCCGAGCGCCAGCAGGATCACCAAAATGATCGATTCTTCATCGTGAAAGTAACGATCGTAAAAGTCATTGAGTAGTTGTTTCATGCCGAGCGCATCCCTGTCATTAGCTAGCCCTTCCTGATCCAGTAATAATAGCAAAGCTCATTTTTCTGAAAATCCAAAATCTGATGATCGCTGTGATCGATGAAGAGGTGGAAATCCTTCTCCGAGCCGGGATCGGTTGCCACCACCTTCAGAATTTGGTTGGGCTCCATATTATTCAGGGCCAGTTTCGCCTTCAGCAAGGGCATGGGGCACTGCAAACCACTCAGGTCCAACTCTATATCTACATCTATGTCCATGGTGGTATTTTATCCTGCTACATCACATTTCGCCACAAGACACCGACCCCATAGAGCAGGCTGAGGCGCCCCGGTATCGCCTGTTGGCGCAACTAAAATGCAATATTTTGTGGTAGGGTGGGTCTTACACGGTATCGTGGTTGCTCTTATGCGTATGCGAACTCGCTGGCTAATTTCCTCATTCCTGCTAATTCCTCTTAGTTTGTCGTCATTTGGGCCGCAAGCTCAAACACCCCTGCCCCGTTTGGGAGATCGAATCTCCGGCACCATATCCCTGGGACAGGAATATGAGATGGGGCAACAGTTCCTGAGCTCGATCCGGCGGGCCACCTCGACCATACCCGACGCACTGCTGCACGGTTATCTGGAAAATCTCACCTACAAACTGGCGGCCCAGAGCCAGCTCCAGGATCATCGCCTCTCCTTCGTTATCATCGACAGCGAGGAGTTGAACGCATTTGCTGCCCCAGGAGGCATTATCGGTGTCAACACCGGCCTGTTCCTGAACGCCGAGACCGAAGCCGAATTTGCTTCGGTAATGGCCCATGAGATCGCCCACGTCAGCCAGCGCCACTTCGCCCGCAGTATCGATGACGCCAGAGCGAATCGAGTACCTGAATTAGCCGCCCTGCTGGCCGGGGTGATTGTCATGGCGACATCGGACGGTCAACATGGCGCAGCCGCCATCGCTGCGTCCCAGGGTCTGGCGCTGGAAAATCGCCTGCGCTTCAGTCGCAGCAACGAAGCCGAGGCGGATCGCATCGGTCAGGATACGATGTTCAACGCCGGCTTCGATCCGGATCACATGTCCTCCCTGTTCGAACGCCTGATCGCGATCAATCGCTTCGGCAGGCGACCACCGGAATTCCTACTGTCTCACCCGGTTACCGAATCGAGAATCGCCGACGCCCGCGGACGGGCGATTCGTTATCCCTCTAGATCCTACAGCCAAAACCTGGAATACCAGATCATCCGCGCCCGCGTGATTGGGCACTACGCCGCCGACAAGGAAAGCCTGGTTGCCAACAGCGAAAGAGCGCTACAAATCAGCCGCGACGAATTATCCCGGGATGCCAGTCGCTATGGACTCGCTATCGCCTACTTCGAAGATGAACAGTACGGCAGAGCCTTGGAGACCTTGGCACCCCTGCTGGAGAAAGAGCCAAATCGAATCAGCTATGCGGTAACCCAGGCGGAGTTTTACACTGCCCAGAATGAGCCGGGCAGGACCCTGAATTACCTGCGCCGGCATTTGGAAATCAATCCAGACAACCATCCCCTCACCATGGCCTATGTCGATGCCCTCGTGGAATCCCGCGCTTATAACGAGGCGGCTGCTTTGATGGAAAGGCACAGCAAGAACAGGCCCAACGACCATCACCTGTGGTACCTGCTTGCCGAAGTCCAGGGCCAGGCCGGAAACATCAGTAAGGTGCATCAGGCCCGAGCAGAGTATTTTGTGCTGTTGGCAGAATTGAGCAGGGCTCGGGAACAGCTGCGGTACGCCTTACGCATCGAGACTGACAATGGTGCGGCGCCGGCGGAAGAGGCCAGGCTGCGGCAAAAAATTCGTGAACTCGAACAGAGAATGAGCGGCTAGGCTCGCCACGCATGTACCCAAAGGGGGGTTCCCAGAAGCGGGCCTTGGTCGGTCTAGGCTCGCCCCCTCACCTTGAGTCTATTACTGCTGGCAAAGTCGAGCATCCGTTGCAGCGGTATCATGGCCTGGGCAGCGAGGACCGCATCCACTTCTATTTCATTGTCCCCCGCCAGTAAAGAATCATAGAGCCTGTGCACCGAGTTCATGCCCATCCACGGGCAATTCGCGCAGCTTCTGCAAGTTGCATCGTTACCCGCAGTGGGCGCTATGATGAAGCGTTTGTCCGGCGCTTCCTGCTGCAACTTGTGAAAAATACCTTGATCAGTGGCGACGATAAACTCGGGGTTCGGCAGACGCCTGGCGGCGGCTATAATCTGTGTAGTGGAGCCGATGACATCGGCCATTTCCAGTACCGCGGCAGGTGATTCCGGGTGTGCCAGCACCGCGGCTTGCGGATACAGGGCGCGCATATCCTGCAGGCCCCTGGCCTTAAATTCCTCATGCACGATACAGGCGGCATCCCACAGCAATATGTCCGCCCCCGTGGTTTTCTGAATGTAGCGGCCCAGGTGCTTGTCCGGCGCCCACAGAATTTTCTGGCCCTGATCCATCAGATGTTCGATGACATCGACAGCGATACTGGAAGTGACCACCCAATCCGATCGCGCCTTCACCGCCGCCGAGGTATTGGCATACACCACCACCGCCCTTTCCGGATGCTGGTTGCAGAAGGCGGCGAAGCGCTCGATGGGACAGCCAATATCGAGAGAGCAGGTGGCATCCAAGGTTGGCATCAACACTGTCTTGTCAGGACTCAGAATCTTTGCCGATTCCCCCATGAAGCGCACCCCGGCCACCAGCAGAATATCGGCGTCACACTCCCTGCCGAATCTCGCCATTTCCAGGCTGTCACCGACGAAGCCGTCGCTTTCCTCCGCCAGATCCTGCAGCAGGGAATCGGTGTAATAGTGGGCAACCAAGCGGGCATTTTTCTCCACCATCAACTTCTTCACCTGGCTGCGGTAGCGCTCGAGTTCAGCGGAATCCAATTGCTCGGGCATGGCGGCCTGATCCAGGTACTGCTTCACGATGGCGGTGTCCGCCGCCAGTCGAGGCTCGGAATCTGCGGTATCTACCTGACTCATAGTCAAACTCAAATAAACCAAGAATCCCCATTTTATCACAGGAACAATGGCAGAATAATGAAATCGGACAGGCGAGACGGCGGCAGCGGACCGAACTCTATGCCCGCTAATCTGAGCTTTCTACAGTGGGGAATAAGTGGTGGGGCGTGCGCGACTTGAACGCGCGACCAATTGGTTAAAAGCCAACTGCTCTACCAACTGAGCTAACGCCCCACGCAGAGGGCGGTATAGTACTATCAAAATAAAAAAAGACAAGCCATGAGCCGCAATTTCTCAATCCAAATGGAATTAGCTCTAGAACCCGCTCATAACCAAGTCCTTCTTCACAGTGTTCTTCATCGCGCGCCGCCCCTACCCCGGAATTCTCAACCAACCGCCATACGGCTCTGCCCGAGAAATATTCCCACAAATTTCGAGATCTTTCAAAAAGATTAGTTCGAAAAGTGAGCCACGCCGATCATGAGAAACTTTCCCGGCGAAGATCCTCTACAGTACCCTACTTTCCTTGCGACCATTCGCGCTTCCATTTTTTCAGTGCTGCGGAACTATGTTCCTCCAGGAGGATCTCTGAATCCGAATAGAATTGTGCTTCTACCACCTGCAGAGAGTTCAGGTAGAGGGTTCTCTACGGCTCGGACAGTCCTCGCTCAACCTGAAAAAATGAAAGCGCTAAAGCATGGTCTGATTTGCAAGGCAAGCAGGGTAGAGGATCTTCGCCTCAATTCAGTGAAAACCTGGAAGCATATGGTTTTAAACTACATCGAAATCACTGAATTATCGTTTCTCACTGAATCAAGCGAATTTGAGTTGCCTAGTCCCCTTGCGCACAATCAGGCCATGTCTATATCCTTCACTTTAGACAGATTTGAGCGAGGACTGTCTGAGCTGAGCGAGTTCCGCAGCGCTGGCTAAAGTGAAGGATATATGGCCGTGCGCAAGGGGACTAGGCAACTCAAATTCGCGGACAAACGACAGATAAGTTCAATCAGATCCAGCACGATTCACAGAATCTTTTTTAGTCTAATCTTTTTGGGAGAACTCGAATTTTGTGGGGATATCTCAGGCTTTGCTCAGCAAGTCTACCGATAAACGGTAGGATCATCGACTCCGGCACCATGGAATCCCTGCTTGCGAAACCGACAACTGTCACAGCGGCCGCAGGCCCTGCCCTCAGCATCTGCCTGATAGCAAGACACCGTCATTCCGTAATCGACGCCGAGCCTGATGCCGGTCTTGATTATTTCGGCCTTGTTCAGGTCTATTAAGGGTGTTTCCAGGGTGATGCTGCCGCCTTCGACACATATTTTCGTCGCCAAGTTGATCAGCTGCTGAAAGGCGGCGATGTATTCGGGGCGGCAGTCCGGATAGCCAGAGTAGTCCACCGCGTTGACACCGATGAAGATAGCCCGGGCCGCCAGTACTTCCGCCCAGGCCAGGGCGTAGGAGAGAAAAACCGTGTTGCGTGCCGGTACGTAGGTGACGGGAATGCCGTCTGCCGCCTCCTCTGGCATCGTGATGTCCACATCGGTGAGGGCCGAGCCACCCAGTTGCCCCATCTCGAGGATGATGACCTTGTGCTCCCCCACGCCCGCTGCGTCCACCACCTTCCGCGCCGCCAGCAATTCACTGACTGACCTCTGGCCGTAATCGAAGCTCACCGCATGACAGTCAAAACCCTGTTGCTGCGCGATTGCGAGGCAGGTGGCAGAATCCAGGCCGCCGGAAACCAGGACTACCGCCTTCTTGCTTGGCTTTGAATTTGTCATGGAGTTGCTTACTGCCTTGAGTGGTGTCGGGGCTTACCTGCCAGGTTCCAACCCCCATATGTATTTATGCAGCTGCAACTGCACCCTCACCCGCAGTGAATCCGCCAGCACCCACTCGGCAAGCTGAGCCGGTTGCAACTGATCGAAGGAGGGTGAGAACAGTATATCTTCCACTTTACTGTTCAGATCGTGCTGATCGATCCTGGCCTTCGACCACTCGTAGTCAGACCGGTCGCAGATGACAAATTTCACCTGGTCACTTCTCTTCAAAATCGAAATATTTTCATACAGATTCTTATCGGTTTCCATGGAGCCAGGTGTCTTTAAATCCAGCACCACGGACACGCGCTTGTCGACCTCATCGATCAACATCGCCCCGCTGGTTTCGAGAGACACCCTGTAGCCTTCATCACACAGCAATTTCATCAAGGCAATGCAGTTAGGCTGGGCCAGGGGTTCGCCACCGGTGATGGTCACATAGGGGCAGGAATACTCATCCACCTTGGACTTGATGGCTGCCAGTTCGATCAATTCACCCCCGGTGAACGCATACTCGGTATCGCAGTACTGACATCGCAGTGGGCAACCGGTAAGCCTGACAAACACCGTCGGCAGCCCCACGGTTCTGGCTTCACCTTGCAAGGAATGAAAGATCTCGGTGATTCTAAGTGTGGGTGACGATGTGGTAGCAGTGGACATTTTTTACGAATCGAATGGCTGGGAGGTCAGCAAGCCCGGGTTAAGGCTACGCCTAAGCAACTAGAATAGTTTGACCAACAGCAATCCTAATTGAGTGACAGCAGCCTGGTATCCGCCAGATTGGCGACACCGGTATTGGGAAATCTTCTTCTAATGTCGTTCAACAGTTGTTTGGCCTGGGAGATATTGCCCAATCCCTGATACGCCAGTGCCAAGCCATACATGGCATCCGGCAACTTCGGTGAGTCAGCATATTGGTTCAGAATAATTTCGTAGGACTCCCGCGCTTCATCGAATCGATCGAGATAAAGATAGGCCTGGCCTTTCCAATAATAGGCGTTGGTAACGAAGCGACCCTGAGTGTAGATACTCAAATACTGATCGAACTCGGCGATGGAGCGCTCGAAGTTGCTATTAATTACCGAGTCATAAGCCATCTGGTAAAGTTGCTGCTCGCTTAAAACCGCGGGCTCCAACGTGGCTCTGCCGCTCCTGGACAAAGGCGAGTTGGCGGTGGAATTACGGCGCGAATTGGCGAGGAAACTACCCGTATTGGCAGAATCTGTCGCGGCGGCAGTCGATGTTGGACCGCTGACAAGTGTTGAGTTCCCCGCTGTTACGCCAACTGACCCTGAATTCACCGGCGGCGTCAGCGCTGGTGTCGGATCGCTGGCAATCGGGTTGGTGGGCCTGGGAGGCGATGTGGTGGCCGCCGCCTCCAGCGAACTCAATCGGTCATCGATATTGGTATAACGACTGAGGGAGTCACGCTGCAACTTGCGTTGTTCGAAACCCATCTCTTCGATCAGCGCTCGCAGTGCCTGGACTTCAGTCTGCAGGTTGCGATTTTGATCCAGCAGCAATGACAGTGCATCGTTGTTCGAAGATGTGCCGCTCTGGGCGGGAGCTCTCGAGGCCAACTGGCCGGGAGTAAAGGCCTGGGATTCGACAACAGAAATCGAAACCTGCGCTAGGGCTAACGAGCCAGGAACAATGGTACCGAGGACGATTGTGTAAAGACCGATCAATAACTTATTCGTTGTAAGCAACAGCTTTGTTTTCACGATCCTAGTCCACCGACTTTCGCTACTGGATTTCGACGCGTCGATTGCGGCTGTAAGCCCGTTCGGTTTGACCATTTTGATCAGGCCTTTCCTCACCGTAGCTTACCACTTCGATCTGAGAACGAGACGCACCATTGACGATCAGGTAATTAAGAATACCGTTGGCACGACGCTCACCTAATGCCAGGTTGTATTCGCGAGTACCGCGTTCATCGGCATGCCCTTCCAGGCGGATGCGCTTGCCCGGATTAGCGGCAAGATCGCGGGCATGGTAAGTCAGGGTATCGCGGTCTTCGGACTTGAATTCGGCGATATCAAAATCGAAATAGAACACCGTCTGGCGCAGCGCATTCTGAGCTGCAATCTCATCCTGGGTCAATTGACCGCTATTGGAGCCGGGCGTGGTGGTAGCCGAGGTGGGGCCACTACTACTGGGAGCAGTCTCGCCACCCATGCTGTCTTCCTCCGGCTCACTCGTTGAGCTACAGGCCGCCACGGCAAATAGTGAAATGACCATGAAACCTACTTTTAGAAATTTGTTGCTTTGCTTACTCACTCTAAGTCCTCCGAAGACCTTCTATCGTTTATCTAAAATCAGCAGCTGGAATGCCCCTGAATACTCGCACTTATTCTGTCAATCGCTCGATAATTCAGGAGCTCCCTAATTCAGGAACGGAGACCAGGAAGGTTCCCGCACGTCACCCTGCGAGGATGGTAGCCGGAACTTCACTCGCCCGTCAATGGATACGGCATCTAACACGCCCCTGCCATTGAATTTTGTCGCATACATAATCATGCTGCCGTTGGGTGCAATACTGGGTGATTCATCCAAAGAGGTGTCGGTGAGGGTGATCACTCTCAGGGTTTCAATATTCAGAATCGCGATCTGGTAATTTGGATTCTGGCGGGTTTCCCGTCGCACATGCACCAGATTCACTCCATCGGGAAGAAAAGCCGCCTTCATACACTGAAAACAGTCATAGGTGAGTCGCTCTACGTCGAAGGCGCTGGCTCCCAGCTCGATCTGGTAAATCTGTGGTTGCCCGGTTCGATCCGACATAAAAACCACGGAACGGCCATCCTTACTCCAACTCGGCTCGGTATCGATAAGCGGATGATCGGTAATCTGCATCAGTTGATTGCTGGTCAGGTCCTGCACGTAGATATCGGGAGACCCGTCTTTGGATAGGACCATCGCCAGTTTGCTGCCGTCCGGGGACCACACCGGAGAGCTGTTGATATTCGGATAGTTGGTAATTTGCCGACGCTGACCGCTGGCGATGTTTTGAATGTAGATGCGTGGCAGACTGGTCTCGAAGGAGACATAGGCCACATCCAGCCCCGTCGGCGACCAACTCGGCGACATGATGGGTTCCTGTGACTCCAGCAAGATCTGTGCGCGCTGACCGTCATAATCTGCCTTCTCCAGGCGGAAATTGGTGAGCTGGGGACTAATATAGTCGGCGACCACATACAGTATCTGGGTGGTGAAGGCGCCCCGGGTCCCTGTCACCTGCTCAAATACTACGTTGCTGATGGCGTGGCCAATGTCTCTCAATTGCACCACGCTGCCGGTTAACACTTCGCCGGCGAGCTTCAATTCCCGATTGATATCGAAAAATTCGTATTGCACCCGCACCAGTTGACTGCCGGCGGCGCGGCTGATCTTTCCCACCAGCAGATAATCCTGGGCCAGCAGACGCCAGTCCCGGTAGAACACCTCCCGCTCCTCGCTGGGCATACTCAACATATTAGAGCGGGAAAGCGCCCGAAATTCACCGACTTGCTCGAGATCATTGAGCACTATCTGGCTCACGTCTTCGCTCAATACGCCACTGCCCTCCCAGGAAAAAGGCACGATGGCGATGGGTATGGGGTTGTCGACACCCTTGGTGATCTGAATGCTTAATTCGCCGTGGGCGGCGAATGAAGCCAGTCCCAGCAGGCAATAGGCCACGGCCACGAATGTTGTGCGTGTTTTCAAAACAATAAATCCTCGGGTTGGAAGATCAGTGACAGGGTCCTGAAGTTCCTGTTAAAGAGGTTAATCGGCAATGTCTGCAATTCTCTGAACGGTGCCGCTCGGTAAACCGCGTTTTCTGCGGAGCGGTCGAAGGCCGCATCGCCGCTGCTTTCGGTGATCGTCGCCGACACCAGTTCGCCGGTGGGCAACATCCGTATCTGCAAGATCGCCCGCATGCCATTTCTGGCGCTAGGCGGTCGTGACCAGGTTTCCTGTACCAGCTGCTGGATCAAGGCGGTGCCGCTCTGCACCAGCTCGAATTCCGTTATCGCCAATTCCTGGGCGGCTTGCTGACGTTGACGCTCCTGTTCCCTGGCCTCATCTATTTGCCGCAGCCTGGCCTGCTCCTCCTGCGCTCTGGTCTGTTCCTGGCGGACTCGCTCCGCCTCGAGTCGGGCTTGCCGCTCGGCGTCGGCCTGCTGCTGCTGCCGCAGGGCATCGACGTCGACTTGTCTCTGCCGCTCCTGCGCCTGCTGACGCGCCCGTTCCTCAGCTGCGGCACGCTCTCGTTCCAGCTCGCGTTCAGCCTCGGACTCCCGGGGCAGTTCCTCCTCCCGCGTCTGGCGCTGTTGATCGAGGCGCTCGAGGCGCTGTCGCTCCAGGTTCTGTGCATTGCGCACCTGGGGATTGACATCGATAAGTAGCGCCTTCACCACCGTCGGCTGCACCAGATTAAGCACCTGCGGTGCCCTGTTTGCCTGAAAATAAACCAGTGCCGTCAGCACCATACAATGAAAGCTGACGGCAGCAACGATAGATACCGGATAGCCGTTATAGATCACTACATTGTCTAGGGTGTTGTGCATATTTCCTGAAACCGAGTCCTGGCCATTACAGGCTGTTGAGCGGTTGCGTAATAAAACTGGGGTTGGAAACCCCGGCCTGATTCAGTGTGGTGATTAGGGTAATCATCGCTCCCCAGCTTGCTGAGCTGTCGCCTTCCACCAGCACCTGAATCCGCGGATTGGCACTCATGATGCGGCCGACCTGGTCGCCGAGGGTCTCCAGCGTCACCGGGCGCCTGTCATCACCGGTGGCGCCGACACTCAGGTAGTATTCTCCATTAGACGTAATCGACACCACCAGGGTTTCAATGTTCTGATCGATCGCCAGGGGCTCGTTGTTGGCCTCGGGCAATTCCACCTCGATGCCCTGGTTCAACAGTGGTGCCGTCACCATGAACACGATCAGCAAGACCAGCATCACATCGATATAGGGCACGACGTTGATCTCGGCCATGGGCTTATGCCGCTTGCGAACCTTCATTTCCACTGGTTGATCCTGCCTCTCTAGTTCTGTAGCTCTGCTGTCTTAGTCGCTGTGTATCTGCCGATGCAGGATGCTGGAGAACTCATCGCTGAAGGTAATATAGCTGCCGGTGATGCTATCCACGTTCGCCGAGTACTTATTATAGGCCACCACCGCAGGAATCGCGGCGAACAAGCCCATAGCCGTGGCGATGAGCGCCTCGGCGATGCCTGGCGCCACCACCTGTAATGTTGCCTGGGCCTGGTTCGCCAGGCCGATGAAGGAGTTCATGATGCCGATGACCGTACCGAACAGACCGATATATGGGCTGACTGAACCGACGGTGGCCAGAAAAGGCAGATGCTTCTCCAGCTTTTCTTCTTCCCTGGAATAAGCCACCCGCATCGCCCGTTGTGCGCCTTCCATGACCGCGTCTCTGTGCACCGAAACCTGCCGTCGCAGGCGCATGAATTCCTTAAAACCGGCACGAAATATATTCTCCATGCCGACTATCTGCATATTCTCCCTCTGCATCTCGGTGCCTTCTTTATAAAGCTGGCTTAAATCCATGCCGGACCAGAATCGGTGTTCGAAGTTTTGCACTCCCTTCTTTGCCGCCGACAACACCAGCCATCGCTGCGTGATCATGACCCAGGAAACTACGGATAGCAGCAGCAAGATCAGCATGACGAACTGCACCGCCGGACTGGCATTCAGAATCAGTTGCAGCGGACTCAATTCATTCACGTAGTTTTCTCCAAAATTTGCAGCTTAACGCAGTCCAGATTATCAGTTATGACAGCCCTTACCCGTAGATAATCCGTGGGCTCAGAGGAATATTCGGCCAAATAGTGAAATAGTTTGGATAATAAGCATCGAATTGTAACGTTGAGGGGATAAATAAGGGTATTAAACGGGTCAAACGTGGCCTAAATATGACAGGCTGGGGCGGTGCTTAAATAGGGACAGATTTATTTTCTAAAGCCTACCTCCTCCCAAATAAATCTGCCTCTGTTCTAGAAAATAAATCTGTCCCTATTTACCCTATTTACCAGCGTCTTCCTCGTCGATCGAACCCTGGCTAAACAGGTCCTGGTTGTGGGCGCTGGGTTTGATACCAAAGTGTCGGTAGGCATGTTGCGTGACCACCCGCCCCCGTGGTGTGCGCATGATAAATCCCTGTTGTATCAAATAAGGCTCCAGCACGTCTTCCACCGTATCCTTCTCCTCCGAGATTGCCGCCGCGATGCTGTCGAGACCCACCGGGCCGCCATCAAACTTCTCGATCATGGTCATCAACAGGCGCCTGTCCATGTGATCGAAGCCATTCTTGTCTATGCTTAACATATCTAATGCCATGCCGGCAGACTCCCGGTCAACCCTGCCATGCAATTTTACTTCGGAATAGTCCCGCACCCGTCGCAATAGCCTGTTGGCGATGCGGGGCGTACCCCGGGAGCGCTTCGCGATCTCCGCCGCACCCTCGCGGTTGCAATCGGTGCCGAGGATATCTGCCGAGCGGCTGACTATCTGGCTCAATTCACTCACCGAATAAAACTCCAGTCGCTGCGTGATGCCGAAACGATCGCGCAGGGGTGAGGTAAGCAGACCGGCCCGGGTGGTCGCCCCCACCAGGGTAAAAGGTGGCAGATCCAGCTTGATGGAACGCGCCGCCGGCCCCTCACCGATCATGATGTCCAACTGGTAATCCTCCATCGCCGGATACAGGATCTCTTCGATGGCGGGACTGAGCCGGTGAATCTCATCGATAAACAACACATCCCCGGCTTCGAGATTCGTCAGCATGGCAGCCAGATCACCGGCCTTTTCCAGCACCGGACCGGAGGTGGTTCGGATAGCAACCTGGAGTTCGTGGGCGATGATATAGGCCAGGGTGGTCTTGCCCAGGCCGGGGGGACCGAACACCAGGGTGTGATCCAGGGGTTCACCACGATTGCGAGCAGCGCTGATAAAAATATCCATCTGCTCCTTCACCACCTCCTGCCCCACGTAGTCCTTCAGGGTCAGCGGCCGAATCGCCCGATCCTGTGAATCTTCCGTGCCGGTGCCGGTGCCGGAGATGAGCCTTTCTTCTTCCATCGACATGTTAAGCCATGCTCTTCAGGGCAAGGCGTATTAATTCTTCGCTGTTGGCGACGCCCGGCTTGTCTTTTATCACTTGGGCGATCGCATGTGCCGCCTGCATCGGCTTGTAACCCAGGCTAACCAGGGCCGTTTCCGCATCCTTGGTGACCGCAGAAGCACCGGACCCCACCTCGCTGCCGGCACCGACAGTTGCAGTCACCTCCCATTCGGCGAGACGATCGCGCATTTCCACGATCAGGCGTTCGGCGGTCTTCTTGCCGATACCGGGCATGTTCACCAGCGTGGCTGCATCGTTATTACGCACCGTGCGCACGAACTCATCCACTTCCATGCCCGACAGAATCGCCAGCCCCAGCTTCGGCCCGACTCCATTCACCCTGATCAGCGCCCGGAACATCGCCTTGTCCTTGGCGTCATAAAATCCATACAGCAACTGGGCGTCTTCGCGCACCACAAAATGGGTGTGCAAAACCAGCTTCTGCCCAATCTCCGGCAATTGATACAGGGTGCTCAGCGGCACCTGAATCTCGTAGGTAATACCCCCCACTTCCAGGTGGATATCCGGTGGTATTTTCGCCACCAGAATGCCGCGTATCTGTCCTATCAAAACCTGATCCTTATTTAGCTACCAGCCTAAAAATAATCCAATTCCACGTCTATGGACACAAACGTAAGGTGGTTTGGTGACGACGGGCTGCGTACCACCGCCCTAAAAACTGCAGCAAAATCTACTACGATTACAGGCCATCCGTAGACCGAAGCTCTGTCACCGCAGTCGCCTGCGGGAAAATGATTTCGCCCCTGCCATGCGGATCAGACTCGCCTGGGTGTGCGCGTGACAGATGGCGACGGCCAAGGCGTCGGCCGCATCCTCCGCTATGTTATCACTTATGGACAGCAGCGCTTTAACCATGTGCTGCACCTGCGCCTTGTCGGCGGCGCCGTGGCCCACCACCGCCTGCTTCACCTTGCGCGCGGAATACTCCGCCAGCGGTAACTGGTTCGAAAGACAGGCGACCATGGCCGCACCCCGGGCATGACCCAGTTTCAATGCCGCCGAGGCATTGCGTCCCATGAAGACTTCTTCGACAGCAGATTGCTGGGGTGAGAATTGCTCGATGACCTTCACCAGTTCGGCGTGGATTATCTGTAGCCGCTGCGGAAAGTCTTGGGTTTGGGTACGGATACAACCGCAGCCCACATATTCCAGTTTATTGCCCACCGCGTTGATCAGGCCATACCCTGTGACGCGAGAACCAGGATCAATTCCCAGTATGATGGCCATGTGGTTTCCTCAAGAAGTGGCGACCGCAATCAAGGACGGCAGCCCCCGGCTAAGTCGCGTAAAGTTGGCTGGCAATCTGGTCTGAAATATTCGCATTAGAGTAAACATTCTGCACGTCATCCAGATCTTCCATTAACTCGATGAGCTTGAGCAGGGTTTCGGCGGCACGCAGGTCGAGATCCACTCCGGTTGCAGCCAGCATCGTCATTTCCGCAGCCTCGGCTTCCAGTTTATTTTCCCTCAATGCATCCTGCACTGCACCGAAAGTTTCCAAACTCGTCATCACATCGATGCTGCCATCTTCATTGTTGACGATATCGTCCGCGCCTGCATCCAGTGCCACCTCCATGATCGCTTCTTCGTCACTGCCGGCGACGAAATTGATAATGCCGGTCTTCTCGAATAGATAGGCCACCGAGCCATGGGTGCCGAGGCTACCCCCGAACTTGGTAAATGCATGCCGGACCTCGGCGACGGTGCGGTTCTTGTTATCCGTGAGGGTTTCCACCAACACCGCGACGCCACCGGGGCCATAGCCTTCGTATACCAGTTCTTCCAGGGAATCGCTCTCGGCGGTGCCGGCGCCACGGGCGATGGCCCGGTCCATGGTGTCGCGAGTCATGTTGGCGGCCAGCGCCTTATCCACCACGGCGCGCAGGCGTGGATTGTCCGCCACCGCGGCGCCACCCATCTTCGCAGCCACGGTGAGTTCACGAATCAACTTGGTGAAGACCTTGCCGCGCTTGGCATCCTGCCCGGCTTTCCTGTGTTTGATATTGGCCCATTTACTGTGACCTGCCATAACCCACTCCGATGGTTTTCCTGGATCGGTGTTCAAATCCAGGCACACCGATCTATTTTAACTTTGTTGCGGCGGTTCCCGTAGCCTGATATTTAATTCTCGCAACTGTGCATTCGAAACCGGGCTTGGTGCATCCGTGAGCGGACAGGCGGCGGACTGCGTCTTCGGAAAGGCGATGACTTCCCGGATAGAAGCGGCGCCGGTCATCAACATGATGAGGCGATCCAAACCGAAGGCTATACCACCATGGGGAGGACAGCCATAGCTTAGTGCACCGAGCAGAAACCCAAACTTCTCCTGGGCTTCATCCGGGCCAATTCCCAGCACCCGGAACACCGCCTGTTGCATCGCGCTCTTGTTGATACGGATAGAGCCCCCACCCAACTCGGTGCCGTTCAATACCAGGTCATAGGCCCGGGACAGGGCGTTGACCGAATCCTTGGCCAATGCCTCGGCGTCGCAGGCGGGTGCGGTGAACGGATGGTGCAGGGAGGTCAGGCTGCCATCGCTGGCGCGTTCGAACATGGGGAAGTCGATCACCCACAACGGTGCCCAACCCGGCTTCACCTGGCCGAGATCTTCCGCCACCTTGATCCGCAGCGCGCCCATGGCCTCGTTGACCACCTTGGCCTTGTCGGCGCCGAAGAAGATGATATCGCCGCTTTCAGCATTGAGCTTCTGCATCAGGGCGGAGATCACGTCGGCGGACATAAACTTCACTATGGGTGACTGCAGGCCCTCGACGCCGGCGTCGATGTCATTGACCTTGATCCAGGCTAGACCCCGAGCGCCGTAGATCGCTACGAAATCGGTATAGCCATCGATTAGCTTGCGACTGAGGCTGCCACCGCCAGGAACACGCAGGGCCACCACCCTACTGTCAGGATCCTTAGCCGGCGCGCTGAAAACCTTGAATTCCACCGCCTGCATCAACTCGGCAATATCCACCAGTTCCATGTCGATACGCAGGTCTGGCTTGTCGACGCCATAGTGTCGGATCGCCTCGGCGTGGGTGATGACGGGAAACTTGCCCAGTTCCACATCCAGGTGGGTCTTGAACACGTGTTGAATCATCGCTTCCATGACCGCCATGATCTGCTCCTCATCCATGAATGAGGTCTCCACGTCGATCTGGGTGAACTCAGGCTGGCGGTCGGCGCGTAAATCTTCGTCGCGGAAACACTTCGCAATCTGGTAGTAGCGGTCCATCCCTGCCGCCATCAGTATCTGCTTGAACAATTGCGGCGACTGCGGCAGGGCGAAGAAACTGCCTGGATGGGTTCGACTCGGCACCAGGTAATCCCGCGCGCCTTCCGGCGTTGCCTTCGTTAACAGAGGTGTCTCGATGTCCAGGAAACCATGGTCGTCGAGGAAGTTACGTACGGTATTGGTCACCTTGGATCTAAACCGCAGGCGCTCGATCATCTCCGGGCGACGCAGGTCGATGTAGCGATAGCGCAGGCGGATTTCTTCGCCGACGCTGCCGTGCTCGTCCAGTTGTATGGGCGGCGTCTCGGCCGCATTCAATACCACCAGCTCCTTGCCCAATACCTCGATCTTGCCGGTGGCCATGTCTGGGTTAATGGTGCCATCCGGGCGCAGACGCACCCTGCCTTTAACCTGGATCACGAATTCGTTGCGTACACCCTCGGCGATCGCAAAGCTCTCTACCGTATCGGGATCATAGACCACCTGAGTAATCCCCTCGCGGTCGCGAACATCGAGAAATATCACGCCGCCGTGATCGCGGCGTCTGTGCACCCAACCACAAAGGATCACGTCTTTGCCTTCAAACGATTCGTCTAGTTCTCCGCAATAATTGCTGCGCATATTCGTTTCCTGTTTAAGCTACGCTCATAAAACTCTGCCGGCACCGCTGCCAATCCCCGGTGCCCATCACGTCTAAACCCAGTTTAACTGGATCCCTGCTTAGATTTATCAGTCTTGTTGCTGGTCGATTTGGAATCCTGTTGGCTGGAGGACTTGCTTTCTGACTTCGATTTTCCGGTTTCTGCCGCCGCTTTATCGCCACCACCGGATTTCTTGCTGGTATCACCATCACTGCTGCCGCCATCGCTGGCTGCCGCTGCCTTAACCGAATCGGATTCAGCCAGTTGCTTCTTTTCGCCGGTCTTGAAATCGGTTTCATACCAGCCCTTGCCCTTGAGGCGGAAACTGGCTGCCGACACCAATTTCTTCAGTGCCGGCCGGTCACAAGCCGGGCAATCCTTCAGGGGATCGTCGCTCATCTTCTGCAGCGACTCCATCTTGTGTTCACAGAGCGTACATTGGTATTCGTAAATTGGCATTTGCTTCCTTATTTAACTGATTCGTTGCCTACATGGGGCGGATCCCACAAGCCGATTCCACCGGCCCGGCTGATAAAAACCGGCGATTATACCTTAAGGAGACTCTGATTAATTGCTTTTTACCACGCACACTTTCCTGGCTATTCAATTTTCCTGCTGGCTTCGATGTGATCGACGACGTCTCTTTTTACCCGAGATAACAGTTTAACGAGCACAAATTTTTGCAGGACTTTTTGATATCCATGAGTTGAACATTGCCTATTTTTCCGCTCACTCAAATTCGAAATATGCAAGTAAAGCCTGTCATAAATTTCATCATTTTTACTTATTTAAATTAATCTGTTCAATTTGTAGTAATTGCTTGCGAGCTCAAGGTGAATGATTTATAAATGTAGCCCCTGAGACGTTCGCTACCATAAAACTAGGGTAAAAAACCTTTATTGACGAATCCTCCACCGGATCAATCTTAACCCACTAGAGAAAAAAGAGACTGGGCATGGCCGTAAAAAAATCACCAAAAAAAGTTGCCGCAAAAAACCGGACAGGCAACGCCGCAAAAAGAAAAAATCCAGCGATTCAAAAGAAATACACCAAGACCGAAATTCTAAACGCGATAGCGCAAGCCACTTCCATTAGCAAGAAAGAAGTGTCTGCGGTTCTCGATGAGTTGAGTAATTTGATCGAAAGGCACATCAAGAAGCGTGCGGTGGGCGAATTCACCCTGCCGGGTTTGCTGAAGGTGAAATCTGTAGCACGCCCCGCTCGACCGGCGCGCAAAAACGTACCTAACCCGTTCAAGCCCGGCGAGTTAATGGATATTCCACGCAAGCCTGCCACCACCCGCGTCAAGGTGTTGCCCCTGAAGAAACTAAAGGAATTTGCGCTATAGTTAGCACCCCCTTGTTGAGATGTTGGCACTTAACAGACTTCGCCCAGGATCGAAACGCATAAACTAATATGGGCAGGTTCAGTTTGTGAGGATTTCCCCATCGCAATAAAGCACAATGCAAGGCAGCCGATGGCTGCCTTTCTTTGTATGAGACAAGCTTTTATCTAACAAACTTTTATCAAACCGCCCTTAATCGAACAACCTTTTATCTAAAAATCATGCGAGCCAGTAAATACCTAATTGCCACTCTCAAAGAAACCCCGGCCGATGCGGAAATAATCAGCCATCAGTTGATGTTGCGTGCAGGCATGATCCGCAAGTTGGCCAGCGGCCTTTACACCTGGCTACCCCTGGGGCTGCGGGTACTTCACAAAGTCAGCCAGATCGTGCGTGAGGAAATGGACAAGTCCGGGGCCATGGAGGTATCGATGCCGGTGGTGCAGCACGCGGGACTGTGGGAACAATCCGGGCGCTGGCAGACCATGGGGCCTGAATTACTACGCTTCAAGGACCGGCACGATCGGGATTTCTGCCTCGGCCCGACCCACGAAGAGGTGATTACGGATCTGATTCGTAACGAATACAGCAGCTACCGGCAATTGCCCGCCAATTTCTATCAGATCCAGACCAAGTTCCGGGATGAAAGAAGGCCTAGGTTTGGCGTGATGCGGGCACGGGAATTCATCATGAAAGACGCCTATTCGTTTCACGTCGACGACGCCTCATTAAACCAAACCTATGAGCTCATGCACCGGACCTACAGCAGCATCTTTACCCGCCTGGGGCTGAACTTTCGCGCCGTGATCGCCGATTCGGGCAGCATCGGCGGCAGCACCTCCCATGAGTTTCATGTGTTGGCCGATTCCGGAGAGGATGAAATAGTTTTCAGCAGCGAAGGTGACTACGCCGCCAATATTGAAATGGCAGAGGGCTTATTGCCACCCACAACTGCTGCAGGAACGGCGCCACCGGCACAGCTCACCATGGAAATCATCGACACCGGCGGCGCCCATTCCATCGACGAAGTGGCCAGGCAGATGCAGGTTGAAACCAGGGACATGATCAAGACTTTGATCGTGCACGGCGCTGATGAAGATGGCAATCGCAGCGACGAACTCATCGCGCTGCTGTTGCGCGGTGACCAGGAATTAAACGAAACCAAGGCGCAAAAAATTCCCGGCGTCGCCAGCCCCCTGGAATTTGCCAGCGATGAGCTGATCGAGCAAACCATAGCTTGCCTGCCAGGCAACTTGGGGCCGGTGGCACTGAAGATAAAAACCATCGCCGATCCCAGTGCCCGCGACATGAGCAATTTTGTCTGTGGCGCAAATCAAGCGGGCAAACACCTGCGCAATGCGAACTGGGATGCGCGCATAAGATTCGATGAGGTCGCGGATATAAGAAAAGTTCAGGAAGGCGATCTTAGTCCCGATGGCAGCGGCATCCTGGCCATCAAACGTGGCATCGAAGTGGGCCATATCTTCCAGCTCGGCAGAAAATACAGCGAGGCCTTCAAAGCCACGGTGCTCGACGATAATGGTAGAGCGGTAACCATGACGATGGGTTGTTATGGCATCGGCATAACCCGGATAGTGGCTGCGTGCATCGAACAGAGTCACGACCCCCAGGGTATTATCTGGCCAGACAATTTGGCGCCGTTCCACCTGGTGATCGTGGAGATCGATGCCCACAAATCCCCCCAGGTAAGCGAAGTCTCAGAAGCCATCTACGAGGCCATGGAGCAGGCCGGCATCGAAGTCCTACTCGACGACCGCGATCGGAAAACCAGCCCGGGGGTTAAGTTTGCCGATTCCGAGTTGATAGGAATCCCCCATCGCATCGTGGTATCACCGCGCCTGCTGGCGGACGGCGTGCTCGAATACAAGGCCCGCAAGCAGCCGGAAAAACAGCGTATAGACAAGACTGCCATGGCCGATTTTCTCATCGAGACGATCAAACCTGGCGATCGCTAGCGACTCCCAGCAGGCTAGCTTACTATGCGAAAGCCTGTTGGTACCGGGCAATCTGACGGCGCCAGTGACACCGCCTCAACTTCCGCCAGCGGCGGGCCTGCCTGCAGCCACGCCAACATCTGCCTGAGCGGGTCCTCACCGCCACAAATCAGCACCTCCACAGAACCGTCGCCGGCGTTTCGCACCCAGCCATTGAGACCTAATTTCTGAGCCTGGCGCCGGGTCTCCGCACGAAAGAATACGCCCTGTACCCTGCCCTCGACAAAGCCCCGGTAACATATTTTCGGATTCTTCATGCTCTGGTACCGTCCTCGGGACTCTCAGTATCCAAGTCAATCATATGCCGTATAATACCCGAAACCTTTTTGCTGCAAGTTCTCCATGGCTATTAACTTTGCGCCCCTGCAAACCATAAACAAATTTCGCACCGGTCTCAGGAATTTTCTGTGGCAGCAGGATATCGCCAGGGCGCCCTTCGCCAAACGTCTCCTCATTAGAAGCTGCCAGATTCTGATCGCCGTGATTCGGGACCTAGTACAGGGACAACTCTCGCTGCGCGCCATGAGCCTGGTGTTCACGACCCTGATTGGCCTGTTTCCCCTGCTCGCCCTCTCCTTCGCCATACTCAAGAGCCTCGGTGTGCACAACGCCCTGGAGCCGACCCTGCTCACGCTTCTGGAGCCTCTGGGCGATCGCAGCATCGAAGTCACCAGCCAGATTCTCGGCTACGTCGATGGCATCCAGGTACAGTTGATTGGCGTCACCAGTCTCGGCCTATTGCTCTATATCGTCCTCGACATGATGCGCAAGATCGAGTCTTCGTTTAATTACATCTGGGCAGTGAAGCAGGGCCGCTCCTGGTCCAGTCGTGTCAGCGAATATCTGCTGGCGGTGATCGTCAGCCCCATACTGCTTTTCCTGTCTATCAGCATTACCTCTTCGGTCAACACCAATTTCTTCGAGCGCTTCCTGGAAAACCTGAGCTTCGGCGGCCTGCTCATCGAGGCGATGGCAGTGATAATGCCCATTCTATTCATGTCGCTGGCCTTCGCCTTTGCCTACAGCTTCTTACCAAATACCCGGGTGCGATTCAGTTCCGCCTTACTCGGTGGCTTCGTAACAACCATCATCTGGAAACTGATGGGTTCGGTATTTCAGGGCATCTTCGTGGCCTCTGCCCGGGAATCGATTTACCTGGCGTTCGCCACCGCCATAGCGGTGATGTTCTTCGCATACATCGGCTGGCTGGTGGCCCTGATCGGCAGCAGCATCGCCTTCTATCACCAGAACCCCGCCAAGGCCCGGACCGGGCGGGAGCCGACGGTACAGAGCATCGCCCAGCAGGAACAGCTCAGCCTCACCCTGGCCAGTATTATCATTCGACGATTCCATGAGGGTAAGGCTGCGCTGACAGAATCCCAACTGGCTTTCGCCATCAGTAGCAACCCCATCGTCATCGAAGACTCACTGCTGGCGCTGGAACAAATTGGCTTGATCGGCAAAACTGCAGACGACCCGGCGCGCTATCAACCCGCCCGCTCTATCATCGACTGCGCCCTGGTAGATATCTGGCGTGAATTGCGGATGCGCAACTCATACTACATGGGCTCGCATATCGAATCAGATGAGGCGCAGTCCATCAGAAACTTTCAAAGCCAGGTCGACGCGGTCATCGATAAGGAGCTGAGCGAGCAGAAATTTATCGATGTCAGTCACTAGCAACTTGTGGAAAGGCTCAGACGCTGGAGAAAAACAGATGATGAAACTAAAGATTTATTACAATCCCGATTGCTCAAAGTGCAGGGCGACCCTGGCCCTGTTGGAAGAAAACGGGGTGAACCCTGAAATCATCTATTATCTGGAGACGCCACCGGATATTGAGGAACTAAAGACCTTGTTGAAACAGCTTGGCCTGGGCATTCGGGAAATTCTGAGGAAGAGCGAGGCAGAATACGAGACCCTGGGGCTCGACGATGACTCTCTCAGCGATGAAATTTTATTTGAATTTTTGTGCGCACACCCGCGGCTTATGCAGCGGCCCATCGTGGTGCGCGGAGAGCGGGCAATTCTGGGCCGACCCCCGGAAAACGTGCTGGCACTGATTGGAGAGCATTAACATGGCATTACCCTATATCCTGGTGCTGTACTACTCTCGCAGTGGCGCCACAGAAAAAATGGCGCAGTTGATCGGTCGCGGCGTCGAACAGTCAGAAACACTCGAGGCCAGAATCAGGACGGTGCCCACCGTCTCCCCGGACACCAGCGCCAGCACCGCAGAGATTCCGGATAGTGGTGCCGTCTACTGTAGCGAGGAAGACCTGAGAAATTGCGCGGGCCTGATCCTCGGCAGCCCCACCCGCTTTGGCAACATGGCCGCACACCTGAAATATTTCATCGATGGCACCGCCGGCATCTGGACCTCCGGCGCGCTGATCGACAAACCGTTTGCGGCATTCACCTCCACTTCTTCATTACACGGTGGCCAGGAAACCACCCTGCTAACCATGGCCATACCGCTGCTGCATCAGGGCATGATCTATTGCGGCATCCCCTATTCCGAGGCCGCCCTCAACGCCACCAGCGGAGGCGGCACCCCCTATGGCGCCAGCCATCACGCCGGACCCAAGGGGGATAATCCCATCAGTGAGCACGAGAGTGAACTCTGCGTTGCCCTCGGTAAACGCCTGGCGCGCATAGCCTACAAACTTGCGTAATAAGCACAGCATGGCGAGCCCAGCACCCGCATTACCGGAAAACTTAAGGCGCACCAGGCGGCTAGCCCTGTCTGCCTATTTCGGCCTGTTGCTGTATTTTTTCGCCAACACCGCCATCGTCACCCCAGGGTTTACCCTGGCGACCCCGGTGATCTGGCTGATACAAACCCTGCCCCTGTTAATCTTCCTCAAGGGGCTGCTGCAAAATAATCTAAGAACCTACGCCTGGATGTGTTTCGTGGTGCTGCTGTATTTTACCCACGGCGTCCTGCTGGCCTTCGATCCTCCGCGGCGTTGGCTGGGAGTGACCGAAGTATTGCTATGCGTAATCATGTTTGTGGCGATGATTTTGTATATCCGGCAATACCGGGAACACTTCAAGGTGGACTTGTTCTCTTGAATCCCATGGCAGTGATTCGCTTCGAGGATTGGCTGTTGCGGCAGACCCAATGCTCTGATCGTTGACCCCTACAGTCCCAAGGTAGATTTAACAAACGGGATCGTTAGCTTGCGCTGTTCCTTGATCGAGCTTTCATCCAGCCGATCCAGGATTTGCATGAGGGCCACGAGGCTCCGCTCCGCCCTGGCGATGATGTAATCGGCGACGGCGTCGTGCAGTTCCATACCCCGATTTCCCGCCCGCAGCTGCAGCGCGATGCGTTTGTCGGTGTCATTCAACCCGGCAAGCCGAAACGTCAACCCCGATTGCAGGCGCGAAGCCAGATCCGGTAGTTTTATCTGCGATTCCTGGGGCGCACAATGGCTAGAGATAATGAGTTGGGTAGTGCCGGCCTGAATCTCATTGAAGGCGTTAAACAGAGCCGCTTCCCAGGCTTCATTCCCTGCCAGGCAGTCAAGATCATCCAGACACACCAAAGACAGGGTGTTAGCCCCCTGCAAAATAAGCGGCGCGAAATTCGCCAGCTCCTGGAGAGGCACATAGAGAGAGCGGTGACCGGCCGTCGTAAATCTATGACACATCGCCTGCAGCAGATGGGTGCGACCGGAAGAAGGGGCACCCCACAGATAAATAAATTGCTCGCCGACGCGGCTATCGGCGGCGGCACGGAGATAGCCTATGAGCTGCTGATTGGCAGGTGCTATCAAAAAGTTTTCGAAGGTCGCATCGTCATCGAGACTGACCCCGAGCAACAGCTGCCCAGGTCTGGATTCGAGGAGGGTGTTGGGTTTAGTTGCCTCCATTAATTATCGCGTCCACCGGTAGTGCAGAAATGCCTGCTCCACATCTAATGAACTCTCGATGGGCAATAGATCCCGATCCAGCGCAATCAATTCGAATAATTGCTGCGCATCGCCAAGCAAGCCCAAGTCGAGCTCCAGCCTTTCACCATCCAGGCCTGCCATGGTAACCCGCTCCACCAGACCCAAATTACCCACGTAGCCCAGCAAGGCCGAATAGGCAGTCAGGTTTTTGATTCCCTCTACGCGCAGGCGCACAATTTGCTGATTGGAGAACTCGGGAACGATGGCAAAAAATCCGGCCAGTTCGATGGTGATCCGATCCAGTGGTGCATACAGGTATGATTGCAGATCGTTGTCGACTATATCGAAGGTTTCCGCCTGTTGCTGAAATATAAACTGCCACAATCCCACCAGCTCGTTACTGGCGGTCACATACAGACGACCAGAGAGCACACTGTCTGCTCCGTAACGCGCACTGGCTTTGCCGATTACCTCCTCGTCCAGCGCCCAGAGGATATCCGCCGACAGATTCTGTCGGTCCTCAAAATCCAGCACCGGGAAAATTATGGGCAGCCCCCGCATCAGGGCAAAATCCTGCAGGATCTGGATGATCTCTGGATTGCCATCGGCGGTAAGCAAGCTACGCTCGCCGTCTTCGTTCTGCAGCACCATCCAGATCAACACGCTGGGGCGATTACTGTCCCACACCGGAATATTCGCGCCGGCCAATAATTCATCGATTAATTTTGCCGAAAAATCCACATCTATATAGCGTTGCTCGATGATGTCGGGCAGGCTCGCTGAGAAGCTGGCAGCTCCTGGTTCTGGCGCCGGCCCGGCACCAGTCGCCGCGGCAGCGCTTGCATCTACTGCTACGGAGACACTGTCGTAACGCATGGCTTCCACATAGTTCTGGGCATTATCCAGCGCTCGCACGACGGCAGGATGCTGCAGGGCATCGCGGTCGCCTGTCACCTTCACGATCACCGCCGTCAGTGCCTCGTGGAAGGCGCGCGTCCTCTCTGCATTGCTTTCATTGCTTACCTGTACCTGCTGGCTGTATAAGCCCGTGACTTGTAAGGCCGCGCTGAGTTGCAGGCCGAAGACGGCCGGCAGCACCAGCATCGACACCAACATAAATGCAGCCAACAAACTGAGTCCCAGGATGGATAGGTAAGACAGCGAATTTTTGAAATTAATCCCAATCATTGGCAACGATAATACTGTAATTTTCGATGTATGACCTAGCAGCCGCTTCTTGCTACTATTGGCGCCCTGGTTTTTATGTTGTTTGGACTCGTTGACCGTGTGTCAGGCAGATCTGCCTGCTGCGCGATCTTGCCGCCAAACAACGGGAAAAGCGCACCGCAGTCAAGGCCGCCAGTAATGACGTTGGACAAGGATTTAAACCCAGGTCTCTCCCGAAAAAGAGAATCCCTGAGCTATCGTGACGCCGGTGTGGATATCGATGCCGGCAACGCCCTGGTCGAAAAAATAAAATCCGTTAGCGCGAAGACGCTGCGGCCGGAGGTCCTGTCGAAGTTGGGCGGCTTCGGCGCCCTCTGCGAGATCCCGGAAAAATATCGACATCCGGTGTTGGTATCTGCCACCGATGGCGTCGGCACCAAGCTCGCCCTGGCCGTGAGCCTGAACCAGCACGACACTATCGGCATCGACCTGGTGGCGATGTGCGTCAACGATCTCATCGTCTGCGGTGCCGAACCGTTGTTCTTCCTGGATTACTACGCCACCGGCGCGCTCAATGTGGAAACCGCGAGCCGAGTCGTCGCCGGCATTGGTGCCGGCTGTGAACAGGCGGGCTGTGCCCTGATCGGCGGTGAGACCGCGGAGATGCCTGGCATGTATACAGGCGAAGATTACGATCTGGCTGGTTTCGCCGTGGGGGTAGTGGAAAAAGAAGATATTATCGACCCCCAACGGGTCGAGACCGGAGACTGCTTGATCGGACTGGCATCCTCCGGTCCCCACTCCAATGGCTACTCCCTGATCCGAAAAATCATCGAGGTGAACAATGCCGACCTGAACCAGTCCTTTGGCGACAGCAGCCTGGGCGCTACCTTGCTGACGCCGACAATTATCTATGTAAAAGCCATGCAGGGTCTCGCCGGTGTCGCCGACATCAAGGCGATTGCCCACATCACCGGCGGTGGTTTCACCGAAAACATACCCAGGGTATTGCCCGAAAGTACCCAGGCCGTCATCGATCTCGGCGCCTGGAACCGACCCCGAATCTTCGATTGGATACAGCAGCACGGCAATGTCAGCGACGTCGAAATGCACCGGACATTTAACTGCGGCATCGGCCTGGTGATCTGTGTCCAGGCAGATCAGGCGGAGGCGGCGCTGGATTGTCTCAATGGTGGTGCCCCAGACTCTGGCAATAACACAGCCTTCCTGATTGGAACCGTGGCGGCACGGGAGGCAGATGAGCCGGCCGTCGTTCTCAAATAATTACAGGCTCCCTGGCGCCAGCCCTGGCAACTCACAAGGCGAATTTTTAGATGGAAAACACACATTGCCACATCGTCGTGCTCATCTCCGGCAATGGCAGCAATCTACAGGCACTTATAGACGCCAGCGGTGCGTCCAAATTCAAGGTAGTCGCCGTGGTTTCCAATAATCCCGAGGCATTTGGATTGCAGCGCGCCACCGCGGCGGACATTCCCACACGGGTAGTCGATCATGGCGACTATTCATTGAGGCAGGATTATGATCGGAAACTCATCGAAGTAATCGAGGATTTTGACCCCAAGCTCATCGTGTTGGCCGGCTTCATGCGCATCTTAAGCCCGGTGTTTGTCCAACATTACCAGGGCAGAATACTCAATATTCATCCTTCCCTGCTGCCCGCCTATACCGGCGTCAACACCCACCAGAGAGTGCTGGACGCCGAAGAGAAGGAACACGGCGTCTCGGTTCATTTTGTCACCGAGGAGCTAGATGGCGGACCGGTTATCGCCCAGGAGAAAATAGATGTCCTCGCCACCGACACGGCGGCTCAACTGGCCACTCGGGTGGCGGCGAAAGAGCATATTATCTATCCCAAGGTGGTGTCCTGGTTCGCGGCAGGCAGATTGCACATGGAGGCCGATGGCGCCTACCTGGATCATGAAAAACTGCCAGTGAGCGGCGTGAAAAGGCAAATGGCCTAGCCGGAAACCACCTGGTCCGGATCTTCCTGTTCCTTGCCTGCCTTCTGTTCGGCAGCGCTGTCTACCTCTAATTGCTTTTTCTGCAGCGCGTATTTCTTGATTCTTTCTACCAGCGTCGTCCTGCGCATTTGCAGGCGCTGGGCGGCGCGAGCCACCACGCCTCCGCTGTCATCTAGCGCTTGGGCGATCATGTTCTTCTCCAGATTGGCAAGATATTCCTTGAGATCGATGCCATTCAAAGGCAGTAGGGCGTGGCTTAGGCCTTCCCCCTTGGTGGCGCTGCCATGCGCATCCGTGGCCGCCGCGGCGGCGTCCAGGCTGGTATCGCCGCGGCCAGTCTCGTCGTCATCGGCGGCGGTTAAATTGGCCGGTAGATCGTTGGCCCCGACGATGCCATGGGGGTGTAAGATCGCCATGCGCTCCACCAGGTTCGCCAGTTCCCTGACGTTGCCGGGCCAGCTGTATTGTTGCAGCACGGCGATGGCGGCGGAGTTAAATCTTACCGATCCCCGCTTCTCCGTCTCCATGATAGTGATGAGTTCGTTTAGCAACAGGGGCACGTCTTCTGCCCGCTCCCGCAGTGGCGGCATCTCTATGGGGAAGACATTGATGCGGTAATACAGATCCTGTCTGAACTCGCCCAGCTCGATCAATCGCTCCAGGTCTCTGTGGGTCGCGGCCAGGATGCGCACGTCCGTCTCCAGGGTTTTTACGCCACCGACGCGCTCAAAACTGCGCTCCTGTATCACCCGTAATATCTTTACCTGCATGTTTAAAGGCATGTCACCGATTTCATCGAGGAACAGGGTGCCACCGTCTGCCAATTCGAAGCGTCCTGCCCGGGAGGAGATCGCGCCGGTGAACGCGCCTTTCTCGTGCCCGAACAATTCACTCTCCAGCAATTCCCGGGCGATGGCGCCACAGTTGATGGGTACGAAGGGCTTGTCGGCCCTGGAAGAATTGAGGTGCAGATTTCTCGCCACCACTTCCTTGCCGGTACCGGACTCGCCGGTGATTAACACGCTGACTTCGGTGTTTGCCACCTGCCCCATCATGGTTCGAATTTGCTGTATTGCCGAACTGGTGCCCACCAGGGAACGAAACATATTGTAGTCACGCACGCCACCAAAATTTCTGAGCCGATTAAAATTCTCATGAAAAACCGCCGCCTGGTGCAGGGCATCCAGTAAGGGTTGGTAGCTGAGTGTCTTGGGCAAGGTTGAGGTGATGCGATTATAGATCTCTGAATCCAGATCTTTGGGTAAGTCATGATCGCCGAGTAAGACGAAGGGGGTGCCCGCCTCCCATCGGTGAATATCCGTGAGCAAGGTGGCGGTGGCCTGCTTCTCGCAGGCACCGATAAGCACGACAGCGACAGCAGATGGCTTGTCGACGGCAGCGGAAATCACTGTGCGCCAATCGTTGGAATTTGCCGAGACCGTGGTTTCACCCAAGAATGCAAGCACCGTCTCCAGGTCGTAACGGGATTGCCCATCGTCATCGATTAACAGTATGGTGGTTTCTTCACTCATCTAGCGGCGAATCCTGGCCTCGATACGTAACAGGATATGAGGGGCCATCGGGGCCGCCGATCGAGAAAATTCCACTGCCACGTCTGCCTGATGAATGATTTTGATTAGTCCGGTACTTCGGTGTATACAGCTGAGCATTGTAGTCTGTTTTAAGTCACTTTAAGACAAATTTCCGCAGAGATATTGCGCAGTCCTCAAGCCTGCGAAACTACGCCAGAATCGATCCTACCGCCGGCCCAAAGGCAGAAGATTTCGTGCTAGAATTTCGAACTTTTCTGACGCAAGATCGACCGATGTGAACTGGGATCTACCCTCCCCCTATACCTATGATATAGAAGTTCAAGCCAGCGATATCGACGGCATGGGCCACGCCAACAATGCCTGTTATGTGCTGTGGTGCGAAGCCTGCGCCTGGAAACATTCTGAAGAGCTGGGGCTGAGTGTCAGCGACTACCAGGCACTGGATCGTGGCGTCGCCATTCACAAGGCCAGCTACGAATATTTTCTGCCGAGTTTTGAAGGAGAGCGCTTGATTGCCGGAACCTGGTTGACGGCCTGCGACAACAAACTACGATTGGAGCGTCGTTTCCAGGTTCTCAACTCCGAAACCGGTGACACGGTATTGCGCGGTCACTGGCAGTTAATCTGCGTGGCCTTATCCAGCGGTAAGGCCTGTCGTCTTCCCCAGGAATTTATCCAAGTCTATGGCGGCGCCGTGATCGACAATTAGCCTGGGAAGAAATGTTGGCTGCTTGGCATGGCATCGCGGCGCCGATGTTCCTCCAAACCAAGTTTTTTCGGTGTTTCTGCTCTTTACCTACTCGAAGTATTCACTTACGCGGTACTGCCCGTTGCTCTTGAGATCAACCGGCGAAGCGGGTCCTATCGCCGGCCTGTGGCACAACCAGAGCGCCGGCCAAGGATCGGCGCCGGCGCAATTTTCAGGCGCCAGAACAAGCCCCGTATAAGATGTTTTATTTAACAATATCAATCAGTTGAAGGGACATTGATGATAACTATCGGCAGCAAAATTCGCGCTGCCCCATGGCCTTCATCCGTCACCGCCTGGATTTAAAGTTATCTTCCCGGCAGTCGTTATATTTGAAACCCGCTGCCAATTCGTCCACTGTTGCGTCCCTCTTTTCTCAAGCTGGCGGTAACAGCAGAGGCCGATTATCCCATGCGGCAATGGACAGGAATTGAATAGCGCGACCCAGGCGCCGGCGTTTTACCATCCGGCTCCTGCGGACCCGGTGACCATGGAAAATCCGGGCGCACACCGGCAATTAACGGACACGAAATACACAGCAGTGATTAAAACAGGACCCCATACAACTCGTTCGATGCCTAAAAGCCAGCAATCGAGTGTCGTCACCCGACTTTCGACGAGACCTAGAAGTCGAGTACAGATGACGAATTCAGACGCCGTCGCGCTGAGCTCTCCGGCGCTCGATCTACAGATGCTGAAAACCGCAATCGAACAACTCCCCGAGATTAATGCCGCCAGGGTCGTCGACCTGCATCACCGAATCATCGCCAGCGAATACAAAATTGACGCCAGGCAACTGGCCAAAAAAATGCTCGCCCTCGAAAAATCTCTCGATACACCCTGATCGTTTTCCGGTCAATTGCCAATATATGCATCGCCTGTCCGCGAATTTGAGTCGCCGATCAAAGGGGTCAGAGTCTGAGATATCCCCAGAAAATTCAATGTGCCCTACTGGGATTCGAAGTGACAGTTGCCTGTCCGCGGAGCCGAGTCGCCTGGTCCCTTTGCGCACGGCCACATCTCCTTCGCTTTAGCCAGCGATGCGGAACTCAACCATTTTTTGCAAGCAAAAAATCGGGATTCGAACAGTCCTCGCTCATTCCTGTCTAAAGCGAAGGAGATAAGCATGGCCTGACTGTGCGCAAAGGGACCAGGCGACTCGGCTCCGCTCAATCAAGTGAAAACTTGGCAGTTAGTGTATTTCGAGTAGCTTGCGTCAATTCAACAAACCTCACGTATACACTGAAGACAGGCATTTGCCTTCTGCTCTTGCTTCCTAGCTGACTTGCTTGCAGTCAGAGCACGTTTTAGCGCTTGTCTTTTTTCAGGTAGAGCGAGGACTGTCTGAATCCTTATTTTTTGCTTGCAAAAAACGGTTGAGTTCCGCAGCGCTGAAAAAAGACAAGCGCGGGTGCTCGCAAGCAAGAGCAGAAGGCAGCCGCCGAGAAAGTATCCTAAGAATAGTGTGTCAGCGACGGATTGAGGGTCTGGAGGCGTGGCAAGTCTGCTGGGGTATCGACATCCCACAAGGTGGGTAGCAGGTGGTAGTTCAGGTGCAGAGATTTGGCTCTGGCTAGGGTCTCGGCGAGTACACGCTCTGAACCCCAGGAAATATCGGCAAACAACGCAGCTTGCGGCTGGCGCATGCCGATGAGGACGTAGCCGCCGTCCTCTGCCGGACCGATGACCACATCGCTGTCTCCTTGCAAGCTGCTCAGGGCAGCTTCCAGGTAGTCTGCATCCATCACCGGACAATCGGTGCCGACGATGAGCATGCTCTGCGCCGCCTCAGTCACCAGCGTCTGATCGCAGGTAAATGCCATTTTCTCCCCCAGTTCATCACCTTCCTGAACATATATATTCATTTCATTACATATACTTAGAAATGATTCATGAGACGGATTAGAGGTTACCCACAGATCCAGTTGCGCCAACCGGGCAGTACCGATGCAGCTGCCGATGCGGGCCAGCATTTGTTGATATAGCGCCAGTGCTCCCTCTTCTCCCAGCGCCGCCAGCAGCCGGGTTTTGACCTTGCCCAGAATGGGTTCCCGTGCAAACACGGCAATACGGGAGTCTGGAAATTTGAATGTCATGGCTTGAACCCTGATTTCAACGTCTTTGATAGTACTGCTTCACCAGCACCTGGGGGCTCACCCCGAGAAAGTACCGCAGCCTTAGCCACCACATCAGCAGCACAGTCTTGACCAGGCCGTGCTGCTGCCAGCGCCTGTTGGAGGTTAGCGCCGCAGTTTTTATGGGTGCCGGCTTGGCTGCGCGTCGCAGCAATTTACTCATCGCGATGTCCTCCATCAGGGGAATTGCCGGGAAACCGCCGAGCCTGTGAAATAGCTCTGCCGTCACAAACAGCGCCTGGTCGCCGGTGCAGACGGCAGTGCAACGGGCCCTGAGGTTCATGGCCGCAGCGATGATTCGATATGCCAGGGAAGGATTGCTCAAGCGAATATCGAACCAGCCCCATTGCCGCCTCTGCTTATGGGCTACGGGGTTCATCGCCGCAGCTATCAGCTGGTCGGCTTGTGCTGGCAGTGAGGTATCGATGTGGAGGAACAGCAGCAAGTCTCCCTGGGCGAGTTCTGCACCCTGGTTCATCTGGGTACTGCGCCCGGGCGCCGAGATTTCGATTCGATCAGCGAGGCCGGCAGCGTTTTCGATGGTGTCATCGCTGCTGCCTCCATCGATGAGCACTATCTCGTGACCCTCAGCCCGATAAGCCTGCAGGCCTCGCAATTGCGACCGAATCAGAGAGGCTTCATTCAAGACCGGCAAGATGAAGCTTATTTTCAAGGCGGGGAGAGTGACACAGGACGGCGAATTAGTTGTCGAGGGCGCCGCCGCAACTGCTGCCCTGGCCGGCAGTACAGCCGAAGCAATGCTCGCCGATGGCGATGGGATTATGGGTGAGATCCTGTTTTCCCAGATCCGACAGATGGGTCCTGGATTTGCCATTCATTACCAGGGGCATGGCCAGCATCTGGTTAAAGTCGCAATCGTAGACGAAGCCTTCGTAGTCAATACTCAGCAGAGAACGGCACATCACGGTTTCCAGATTTTCCGCTCGATAGCTGTCGCGCAGAGTATTCATATATTGATGATACAGTCCCTTCGCCAGCAACATGCCGCCGAAACGGCTGATGGGCATATTCGTGATGGTGAATAACTGGTCGAAAACGATGCCGTGCCGTTGTTTCAGCTCACGCTTATAGTCTAACTCCAGAGCGGCCTGGGCAGGAGGTAGATTGATGCCATCGGGGTTGTAAACAAGATTGAGTTGCAGGCCTGGATCGATGCCGTAACCCAGGGCGTTAAGCGCCTTCAAGGCGGTGATGCTGTCCTGAAACACGCCCTTGCCGCGCTGCTTCTCCACATTCTGTTCGGTGTAACATGGCATGGAGGCGGTGATAGTGACGCCTTCGCCGGCCAGAAACTCGGCCATGTCTTCGTAGCCTGCCTCCCCCAGGATGGTCAGGTTGCAGCGATCGATGACTTCTGCACCGGTGGCCCTGGCGGCACTAACCAGGTATTTGAAATGGGGATTCATCTCCGGGGCGCCGCCGGTCAGGTCGAGGGTTCGCACGGCGTGGCTGTGCAGGTGCTGCAGCACAAGATCTATGGTCTCCAGATTCATCATCTCGGTACGATTGGGCCCGGCATTGACGTGACAGTGAGTGCAGGTCAGATCGCATTTATAGCCCAGATTTACCTGCAGCGTTTCCAGGATGCCACGGGAGATCGCGGGAAAGTCAGTCTTGATGAGTAAAGGTCTGGTGTCGAGCATGATGATCCGTTGAGTCCGGTTTTCGGCACCGAGTTGCTACTTCGGCAAGCCCACAATCGAGTTTATTCTCACCTCGGGTGATCGGGCACACATCAAACGACCCGATTGCCGAGTATTTTATGTCAAGCCTGCTCACAATGCATGTGATTCGACGCCCAGGTGACTGCGTTACTGCGCCCAATCATGGGTCGGGACCTGGTCTATGACCCCGAAAATAAGGCTTTTGCTCCACTAACAGAGATATCGGAGTATAGTCCATCATCTTCATCTGGCACCTGTATTCGAGAGTGTGATGGGGAACTCAATTTGCGACTTGCACAAGGATTAAGCTTGGATTAAGGAAATTTGGCCCAAAATTAGCCTATAGAGAAGAAAAAGGGAAGAAACAGAGAAAGAATGGAGAAGAGACTAGAGAAGGAGTAGGGAAAGAAACCAGGTCATGGAGGAAAATTCAGGACGAAAACAGGCACCCAGGCCGGGGCGGAATAGAAAGAAAATTAGTGCTATTCCGATCTTGTATTACTGAGGCTGTTGGTTTTTAATACGCGGCCGATATTAGCCCTATAGCGGGTGCCTAACGCCTTATCCATGGGCCTGGAAGCAAAAGGCCACCGAAGTCATGAGGCAGCATACTTATCGGTCAGTAACGAAGAAGGTCATAGGTAAAACAGTAACCGTGAACGCAAAGAATTTTTACATCGTAGCCACTGCGCCCAACGAGCCCAGCTTACAGGTGAAGATTTCGGGCCCCTATCTGACCCGGCAGGCTGCCCAGGCAGATCTGTTTGCCGCCATCGATGAGGCCATGGATATCGATCCCAGCGCCAAGCAGTATGATTACAGCATTACCAGGGTTGAAAGCCGTAAACCCGGTGTTATTCAACACATGGCGGCCCACGCCTGCTAGGCTCACTGCGGCCATTCCCCGCAGTAGTTTCCGTTTCTTTTCATTTTTCCTCATCTCCAGAACCCGCCTCTGGCTCCTTGCAAAATATGGGTGTAGACTGAATCCAGACCTCGGCAAACGCAGAACGATAGAGAGGCTCCTGTGAAAAAACTAAACGCACTTCATCACATCAGCATTATCGAATCCAGGGGCACGAATTGCGCCTGGGTTAGAATCAAGTATGACAATAAGAGCTTTCAGCAGTCCTTCCCCTATAAGAAATACGGCGGCAAGAACAAGGCCATAGTCGCCGCCAAGAAAAAACGCGACATAGAAGGCCGAAAGATTTATGGCAACAATTGGCCCTATGCCAAATTCAGCCCCCGCAAAATATCGCCGCTTAATTCCTCCGGCGAGATCGGCGTGAGTTACTCGGAGAAGGATCATTCCTGGGTGGCTACCTGGCAGGAAGGCAAGGGCGTGCGTCGCAAACAGAAGAACGCCTACTTCTCTATTAACAAGTACGGAGAAGACAAGGCCAAGCGCCTGGCGATTAAAGCCCGCCGGAGTTCGGTCAGGGAGAATCGAATTAGCTGACGGCGCAGCTACTTGCTGGATTGCTTGCGTCTGGCCGCGTCCAGCAGCTTGCGGATGCGCGTGCTTTCATCGTCGGAAAGACCACGATATTGCAGCAAGGCCATCATCAATTTATTCGGGTTACCGCCGCAGGCCTTGTCCACCATATCCATTACTCTCTGGCCCAGACTCTCTTCCCTGGGAACAGTTGGCGAATAAAGATAGCTGCGCCCCTGGGCACGCCGACTTAGCCAGCCCTTCTCCTGCATCCGTTCCATCAGGGTGCGAACCGTATTGCGAGCGACCGCTCTCTCGAGGTTAATTATCTCCGTCACTTCGAGTACACCGACCTCGTCGCGATCCCAGATAATTTCCATGACCTCGCGCTGGGCGCGAGAGAGCGGGATTTTGTTTTTCAAATTCATACTGGAGCTATTGGTCTGGTTCATATCAGCACCGAACAACTGGTGCGTTTCGGGGTTAACGGATCGTGTCGGGTTCTGGCGCCGGGACCGGTGTCACCGGAGCAACTTCACTCAGCGTTGACGGCGAACCGAATTGCGTAGTCAGATTATCCACGTCCTCTAACAGGGATTCCATGTGGAGATCGAGCCCCTGCAAATTTTCGCGCAATATTTCCAGGGACAACTCCAGATCTTTTTCCAACTGTGCAAAATCGATTGACTCGAGTTGCCTTTGCACTTCGCTCAGTGCCCGTGCGCTGATGCGGTTTATCTGTTCTTCATTAATACTACCGTCCTCCCCGATGAGGGCGTCGACTTCCGCCCTGCTTAGTCTCAATTGTTCCATCGACGCGGCCACGGTGCGTCTAATCTCCTCCACATTAATCGATTCGCGCACTCTAGTTTCTAACTCCAGAGCATGACGCTCAAGGTCAACCCTTTTGAGACTGAGTTCCTGCTGGAGACGGCGGAGTTGCCGCTCTTTTCTGAGCGCATCTACACTCAGGCGTCGTGCATCGTCCTGTTGTTGAACTTGCGAAGCTTGCGCTAGCAGCATTGCCCGATCTACCTGCTCAGCTCGTCGTTCCTGCTCTGCTCGTTGTACCCATACGGCTTGTTCCGCCAGTATTGCTTGCTGTACTCGAACTGCTCGTTCCGCCTGTATTGCTTGCTGTACCCGAACTGCTTGTTCCGCCTGTATTGCCTGTTGTACCCGCTGTGCTAGTTCCACTTGCGCTGTTGCTTCCACTTGCGTTACCTGCGTAGCCTGCGCTTCATCTCGCGGGATTACATCCTCCGCGGCGCCGACCTGACAGGCCGCCAGGGATATGGAAAATACCACAAGAATTAGTTGTAACAGATGGTTGATTCGCGTTCCTAGTTTCAAGGTTCTCTCCCGCTGATCACTTAATAGTTCACTGATGCGTTGTTCCAGCTTCCACTCACCCCCAATCATCCCCACCGCCACCTGCATAGCTGCGGCCTGGTTCCTTGCAGCGTATCCCATGCTCCTGCCTTCGCCATTCGCCTTGTTGGATGAAAAAGTACCGACATGCAACAGCGTCTCGCCGTAGCTAACAGCTTCGGCCTGAGCCAGCACATAGTTATCGCAGATCTCCTCCCGCGCCCTGGAAATCAGCCGGTCCATGATGTGAACCAGCGGATGAAACCAAAACACCGCAAGACAGATTTTTTGTAAAAAATTCGCCAGCACGTCTCGTCTTTCATGGTGAGCGAGTTCGTGCAGGAGTATGTTTTTCAGTTGTTGATCGCTGAGGCTGGCAAGGAATTGTGTCGGCAGCAGGACGGTGGGTTTGATGAACCCGGTTAACATCGGACTGTCCACCTGTTCGGAAACGCGGTAGTGGAGAGTTCTCGCTGCCGGCAGATTATCAGCCAGGACCTTGTTCAGCGCAGTGCTCTCAGATCCTGAAAGCCGATTCGACTGCCGCGACACCGCCTCCACCCGATGCAAGCTACGCAACAAACCGAAGGCCAATAAAGAAAAACCAGCGCCATAGCGAAGCCAGCATGCCTCCACCAAGTGAAACAAAGATCGTTGGACCTGGTACTTCGAGTTCCAAAACCTGCCGACCCGTACTCGCCAGTTCGCGAGCAGCAAACGTCGTCGCAGCAATTCCATTGTAGTTCATGTTCAGAGTCGCAGGAGATTGCAGATTCGCTGACGCAAGCGGAATGTACAGCAGATTTTTCTCACCCGTTTGCATGGCGACAGAGGCAGCGACCAATACCAACAGGGACAGCATGGCCGGGTAAAGAATCGCGTAGCGTATCGCCGCGTTATGCTTGAATCTCATCGCCACGACCAGGGCGACCGTGGCAAATATGGACACTTGCAGCAGCACATTCAGGACCACGAAATTGCCATCCAGGCCTAAGAGTTCGAACATAGTCATCGTTTGTGAACTCCCTTTTTGGGGAATTGTTTATAGGCTGCGGTTGTTAAGTTAACTTATAAACTACATTTGTAGTTTATAACGGCTACACTTGTAGTTTTTGTCAACCGCTTTTTGAATTTGGTCGACGGGTGCAGGTAAGAAGTTTGCTGGAATATGTCAGGACTACCCGAGAGATCGCTGCAAGCGCATTTTGCTATCGGCTTACAAGACTGGGGATAATCGAAATCAGTGCATACGTCATCAAGGTGGGGCTACGCGGCTCGCCAGTGGACCATGCGAATGGCCGGAAAACGCCCACCCTGCAAGGAAAAGGTGCCTAATTGATTTCTGCCCGGCTCGGGTTTTCCCATATCCGGCTGAGATCGTGCTGATTCGCGTAGATCAAGTTGGCATCGAAATTAAGCCGGTCGATACCATAGACTTCGAACAGGGCTTCGAAGCCGGCCACGGCCTCATCGGTATCGCTATCAATAGCCACCACCAGGTCATCCAGGATATCCGAATTGACCAGGGCCTGGGCCGTATGCATGAGGCCGGCGTCGCGCATGCCGGAAATCAGAATCACCTGGGTGTCGGTGCTGGCAGGAAAAGTCGAGAACATGCCATAGTCCCGAAACGGTTCTCCTGCCTCCGGCAGACCCGCGTCGGAAGTGTAATATTCGGCGGTCTTGACGTTGAACAATTCATCGTAACTACGGCCAATCCGCAGTCCGGAACCGGCGAAGACCATATCGGTCAGTTTTTCCAGGGCGCTGAGATAGCCAATATAGACGATATGATTGCTGCGAATATCCGCCGTGGTCAGGTCCGACATCATGGTGATGTTCACCGGCTTGCCGCTCTCCTGCAGGATCGGCAGAATCTTGGCCAAGGCGAAGGCGCTGCCCTCCGGCATATAGCTTAAATCCAGGTCCAGGTAATTTTCTGCCCGTTCGATATCGCTGAACTGCAGATCCTCCAGATCACTTCTGGAATTCACATTAAACTCTCGCACCATGCGGGCGATATTGCCATTGGCGTTGAGCTCACCAAAGATATAGTAGTCCCCCATAACCAACAGTATCGGTTGGCCATCACCCAACACGCTCTCCCACACTGGATGTTGGGCCGCCACCTGGTAGGCCTGCTTGGGTTCTGCATCCTCCCCCGTGAACATAAAGAGCAAGTTCGCCGTCAGCAGAATAATCACCCCGGCGAGTAGCTCATTACTGAGACTGAAGTAGCGTCTTGCTGAGAACAGGCTTGGTGCGTTGGGGTGAGCTTTTGCCAGAGGCGCTGCAGCCAAGGTGTAGCTTCCCTTCGGAATGACGATGCGATACTGCGCGTCCTGCTCATGGTTCTCGTAATAGGTGTCCAGCTTTTTCCGCAGTTGGTGCATGTAGACACGCACGGCAGAATCCACAGAAACATCGAAATCATCGCCCCGGCCCAGTACATCGATGGCCAGCTCGAGCTCCTTCGGGGATTTGTCATCGATAGAACATCGCACCAGGTAACTGAGCATGGCGCCATAATTTTTCGACCGGCCCAGCACGCCGCTGCCGATGATGCGCTGGCACAGGGCACGCAGCTCTTCAGGACTGAATATCTCGTGGATAGCCCGTAGCGATTGCGCGTCTGTTGGTTTGTTTGCCATACAAAAGCTACCTCCTCACCAAATAGCCGCCGAATAGTGCTTACGAATCTTTCGATCTTTGGTGATTAGCGATGAGCCGTCGTAACTGGATTGCGCGACGATGAGTCGATCAAAAAGATCTCTCGTCCACTCGAGTCGACTGGCGCTGGCGATCAGCGGACCGAGCATAAGATCTCGAGACTTCAGCCCAATGCTGCCCTCTAAACCTGCCAATACTCTATCAGGGGGCTGCTTAATACGGCCGGTTTCATGCAAATATTTCAATTCCAACGCGACTACCGGAGAATAAACCAGTTCTTCGGCTTCCTCTATCGCGATTTTCGCAGCATGGCTGAGTTTATCAATCAAACCCGCTGCCAGCCACACCACGACATGTGTATCGAGATACAGCATCTATAAGTTCTCTGGTTCCGACCATGTCGTAAGATCCACGCTCACCAATTCTTCGGGATCTCCCGCAATCAAATCATCAACTGCATAACGAGCGAGTACATCCATTCGACTCGGTTTGTCTTCCAGAATGATCTTCAGAGTACGACCGCGTCGGTTAATCTCAACCGGCACCCCGGTCGCCACGACCGCATCCAGTATGTTAAATAGATCTTTTCGCAACGCCGTTGGTGACAAATGCTTACTCATCATCATGATCTCGTTAGCAATACATGTACATATGGTATCTAAACAACATGTACATGTACAGCGGCGGTAATGCACCGATTACAATCGGACCCCGCTTGTTGTATAGCCCGCGCATTGAGCCCTAAATGAATGCCTCTTCCGCAAAACCCCGCGCACAATTCCTGATATCTACCGGCCAGGCCACCGTTTCCTGCTCGAAACCCGCCCTATCCCGGGCATACAGGGCCCGTACCGCCTCTTCAAAACCCGGAATATCGCCCGCCATGGCATGCATGAAGCGATTGGCGCTGTCCTGGGACCGGCGAACCAGGTCATCTCCCGCAGTCGCCTTGCGTTCCTGGTCGATAAGCCGCCGCAGCCGCGCCGAGGCCCCGCCACGCTGGTCATCCAACCATTGCCAGTGTCTCGGCAGCAGGGTGACTTCGCGGCCCACTACGCCCAGTTTGGGCCGCCCACGGGACTTTTTGGCGGGTACTTTCGGGCTACTAGCGGATTCTGCTGCCGACGCCCCGCTTTCATTTCCAGACTCCCCGGCGCCGGCCCGCAGGTCGATATCGATCTGGCGCCCATCACTTCCATTAAAAAATAAAGTATTGCCCGTATCATTATGTTTTATATGATTTTTAACCAGCTGAACTACCTCACCGAATGAACCCTCGGCGATGAGTCTCTGGGCGCTAAAAGCGAGAATTTTACTTGCCTGTTGCATGATGCTACTCCACCTCCTAGCATCGGGAGGATTTATTTATACCAAGATATTTTATAATTTTACCAAGGTAATAATAATTAGCAACAGAAATCTGACAATCACGGTTCAATAGCAGAGTGGAAGTAGTATGGAAGTGGATTCAGACTTACGCAGAAAACGTTTCCGCGGAAACGTCTAGTCGGATATTCCTACACCGCAACCGGCTTTGGCTGATCTTCTATAATCAAGCCATGGCCGATAGCTGCGAGTGCAACAACAACGCCATCCAGGCGAGATGCATGGTCCGGATTTACCAGGCGCCGAATCACCCCTTCTGACACACCCAGGCGTTGGGCAAGTGCAACATTGGACACTAACTGCTCCTGCATTGCTGATCGCAATGCAAGTTTGGCTGCCACTAGCGGCTCCACAGGCACCGTGTGCTCGCCTGGCTTCGCAGCGGATGGCAACGGTAGTGGTCGCCCTTCGAGGGAATAGCCAGCCAAAGCAGCAGCCAATGCTGCACCCATCTCTTCCACGGCCTGCGCTTCTGAATCTCCTTCAGTCAGGGCTTCAGGCACGTCTCTTGCGGAGGCAACATACTGCCCGTCTTCGTCTTGTTCCAGAGCTACCGGATAAACGTACCGCATTTTAAAACTCCTACTACAGATCAGCAGGACAAATACCGAGCTGAGAGCACATGGCCCTATACAAACCCTTCCCGACCTCTTTTTTCCGATCCTTCAAAGTGGTGAAACGCTCGCCGTAATACAAACGACCGTGGCTACCCTTGCCGTGTGGCTCGAATCGAACTTTCAAGCCCTTATGCCGGGCAAGTCGCCTCACCCGCTTTTCAAATTCCTTGTCGTTCACAGCCTGATGTCCGTATTCAGAGTTACATTCGTACATATGTGTACGAATGTCAAGCCTTCATCATAAACGCAACTATTTTAAAGTATAGGTAATCTCTGAGATTTTGCGCTCCTGACCAGATAAATCAGTTTGCATCGTAGGCTCTTAGGCTTCTTTCGAGAATGATCAGAAGTTTCGAGCGCTGTGGCCTGATGATGGAGCGAATTGCTACATTCGGGAGACAACCGCGTTAACGCCGCAGAAGAGAGGCAAGCAGCTGCAGATCACTAAGTAAAAAACTAGTTCTTCTCTGCCCGTGCCATGAAACTCTTATAGTCAACTGGTTTCATTATTCGAAATTCAACCTTCGTATCAAGCAGAGCCTTGTCCCCTGTAACCAATATTTCTGCCTCCCCGGATATTGCCAGGTCAATAAACATTTGATCATCTTCATCTGAGCATCGAGGGGCATCCAACACCGTCTGACCAGCAATACTTTCTGTGTACGGTAAATATTCCCCTAACAGTGCTTCGATCTCCTGTCGATTGAGATTGAATTTTCGATAAGACAAAACGCGGATGATTTCAGAGACAGTAGCTGTGGAAACCAGCGCTGTAATACTGCTTTGCTGCCAGTGAATTCTTAACCAACTTAATTCTCCACCCTTGAACAACAATGCAGATACCACCGAGTTGGTATCAAATACGACCCTTGTCCTATCTCTCATCCAAATTTACTACGGGCATTATCTATCGCGTATTGAATATCAGCTTCCTTAATACCCAGGGAATGTAGCTTGTCACGCACTGCATCAGCCTGCCCTGGATTATGGGGCTGCAGAATAATCCGGCCGTTTTCCGAGCTGACATCAAAGTATTCAATGCCCTCATAAGCCGCAATAATAGCCTTAGGAATCGTTATCTGGTTTTTGCTGGTTTTCTTAGCGAGCATACAAACCTTCATTGCTAATCTTTGTAAGGAATTCTTATTATAAGGAAGTAAGGAAACAATGCAACCTTGCTAACTGAGCGGCAATACCCAGGCCTTCTCCCCACGCACGCGCGGCTTAAACATCCCGTGAAGCATCCTTCCAACTCTTCGTTGTGCATAGCATCTGCTTGCTAATCCTGAAAAAGCCTCTCCGCTCCGATCAGTGGAAGCAATCTGGACAATACTTCGTCCATAACCCCATCTCCTGCCTCAGCGATCAATTTTGCTTTGCGCTCTCGCCAGGACAGAGTCTGGACAAAATTAGCCGCCACCACGACCGAGGGATGATCCAAATTGGTTACTGGCACTTCCGTTATGCCATCCCTGACACTCGTGGAAATCGGACAGCATATGATCAGGCCGGTGGCCTCGTTGTAGTCCTTACTCGAGAGTACGAACGCGGGTCGGTACTTGCCTATTTCCTTACCTTTTGTTGGCTCAAAATCGAGCCAAATGATGTCGTTGCGGTCCGGAGTATAAGCCTTCATTGATTGCCCCATTCCAAGGGCAAGGGCGTTGCCAGTTCGTCGGCATGTGCATTGAATGCCTTGAGCCCACTCAATAGTTCGGCTTCACTGAACGGCAGCGGCTTTAGGGCCGGCGTCAGGGGAGTCAAAACAATTGCCCCCTCTTTAACTTGAACATCCATTTCCGCTCCTTCGACCAATGCCAACTGACGAACCACTGGCGCTGGAATAATGGACCCCAGGGAATTACCCACTCGTCTTATCTGCGTTTTCATTCGAACACCCGTTAGAACTAAGTTATAACAATTTAGCCCAAGTCCTGGTATGTTCTAACACCCCTGAAACAAACGCAGAGTTTCCTGGTCAGTGGTATTAGAATTTAGTCTAGGGCGGTATTGGGATAATTCAAGAAAACTGCGGATTTAGCGGCCAATACACCGCCTGATGGAAGCAGCCGGGGCACTGCCAAAGGCAAGGCTTCAGCGGGCCTGATTCAAGATCCCCTCACGCAAATGAGAATCCTGTCGTTGCTGAGCCTATAGTCAGATGCAGCCGTAAAACTGCGGCAAGCTCACGCTCGGAAGGGCGTTATGTCAGGACTTGATCAACAGCGACTTCAACTTACCGTCATACTCCACTAAACCCTCGGTGATAAAGCGCTCATGATTGCGCTCGATAAAGCGCAGATCATAGAGGTAATTCACCATGGTGCCCCGGGATTGAGACAGGCCCTTGTCGCTGAGATCGGCGCCGGTATTGATCTGATAGATCATGGCTCCATTGCCCAGATGGAATCTGGCCACCGGGTCGGCGGGATACTTGCCCCGCTTCGCGTGCATGAGGTAGTTAAACACGGCCTTGCTAATGGTTTCTGATTTCTCTTCCACCGCATCCGCATCCCAGTCCAGGGCGCCAACTTCATCCCTGAGCGTGATCACTTCTTCCGGCTCGTCCTTTGCCTCATCATCCAACCACCGCTGAAACCCTGGGATCGGCGACAGCGTGACAAACTGCTTGATCGAAGGAAATTCCGCCTGCAGCTCCTGTACTACCTGCTTGATCAGAAAATTGCCGAAGGTAATATTCTTTAAGCCCGGCTGGCAATTGCTGATGCTGTAAAAGGTTGCCGTCGTGTATTTTGCAGAGTCCGCGCCCTCATCCGGAGAATCCTCCAGAATCGAGGCGATCGAATTCGGCACCGCATACCCCAGCGCCACCTCCACGAATATCAGCGGCTCATCGGTCAGGGCCGGATGAAAATAGGCAAAACAGCGCCGATTAACCGGATCGATCCGGCTGCGCAGATCATCCCAGTCCTTGATCTCATGCACTGCCTCATAACGAATGATGCGCTCCAGAATCGCCGCCGAGGTGGACCAGTCGATGGTCTGCAACACCAAAAAGCCGCGACCAAACCAGGAAGTGAACAACCTGACAAAGTTCTCGTCCACCGCCTTCAGGTTGGGATTGTCCCTGATCAGCTTCAGCAGATCCGTACGCATACTCACCAGGTCATGGGTCGCACCCGGCGTCTGGTTCAAGCGGCGCAGCAACTCAAGCCGGCGCGGTTCGGCCGCCCGGGCCAGGCGATTGAGATTCGAGCTGGTTGCCGCTTCCGTATACATCTCAAAAGCCAGCTTCACCGCCACCTCATTGGCGTTGTAGTTCTGCTCCAGGTTTTCAAAGAAGGCGAGCTTCGCCTCATCGTCGAATTCATTGTAGCTATCGAACACCTGCCGCGCCGTCAGCATGCCCGACACTTCCCCTAGAGACCCCATCAGCTTCTCTAGCAGCTCCTCGATAGACGGCTTGCCATCGCCGGAGAAGAACAGCTCCCGCTGTCGTGCCACCAGACCACTGAGAAAATCCTGAAACCTGCCAAACTCCACTGCCACTCCCCACAGCTGTAATCGATTGTTGCCGCAGCAGGAAGTTTATAGCATCGACGCAGCATTCGCATCGCCTGTCGTCACCGGCAATGTTGGGCAGACCGCCGCTGATAGCGCCGTTATCTGACTCTACTATGCAAGCCCACCAATCACGAAGTAAATCCCGGCCTTGATATCACCGCCGCAAAGCGCTCTACACAACAAAGCGTGAATCTTTAACGCAAAATTGCTGCTTGAATACTTCCACAATCCAGCTGGCTTCTTGGTGCTTTTCTCACTGTCACAGTGATATTTCTATCAAGCTTGATAAGCCAGTTCATCAGCAAATCAAATGACATTCCATCAATCCCCGCTCCACTGCTCAAACGACTAATTTGGGTTTGGTGGGCGCCAAGCAGCGTAGCGGCTTTTGCTTGGGTAAGTTTACGGTGTTTGATAATTTCACGAATAGAACGGGCAAGATCGGCTTTTGCTTGTAGCTCATCGGAGTTTTCTAACCCTAGATCGGCAAAAACATTACCACTGCTGCTTATGGATGCTGTTTCTTATACTTCACGGCAGTGCCTCCTTCTTGGCAGAGGCGGGTATCTCTCCACCCTGAACCATATCAAGGTCAAAGCCCACTTGCCTTTTGACCTCCATAGGAAATGCCTTCAAATCCTTCAGCGAACTTCCCAAACCCTCTAAATCTCGCTTCTTGAGTTCCGACATCCAGTCATTCCTTGGAATATTGCACTGAGATAACTATGCGAGATCACGCATAACCTATCAAGATAATATGCGTAAATACGCATATTCTAGATTTCAAAACAATTAACTGCCTGGCACGCTGATCCCTTATTACCCAAATGGAATCTTGCCACCGGGTCGGCGGGATACTTGCTTCTCATGGCATGCATGAGGTAGTCAAACACGGCTTTGCTGCGGCTGCGCAGATCATCCCAGTCCTTGATCTCATGCACCGCCTCATAACGAATGATGCGCTCCAGAATCGCCGCCGAGGTGGACCAGTCGATGGTCTGCAACACCAGGAACCCACGACCAAACCAGGAACTGAACAGCCGCACGAAGTCCTCGTCCACCGCCTTTAACTGCGGATGGTCTTTCAGCAGTTTCAGCAAGTCGGTGCGCATACCCACCAGGTCATGGGTGGCACCCGGCGTCTGATTCAGCCGCCGCAATAGCTCATGACGCAAGGGCTCGGTGGCGCGGGATAACTTGTTCAGGTTCGAACTGGAAGGAATACTTGCATAGCTTTCATAGGCCAACTTCACCACCGTCTCGTTGACATTGAAATCCTGTTCCAGCTTCTCGAAGAAGGCCAGTTTAGCCTCGTCATCGGAATCGCTGTAGTTATCCAATAACTGACGCGCGGTAACGATGGCCGACACTTCGCCGGTGTTACCCATGATCTTCTCCAGCAACTCATCGATCGATGACGCTTCGCCGCCGGAAAAAAACAGACCCCGTTGCCGGGTCACCAGGCCGCTGAGAAAATCCTGAAATCTACCTAATGCCACTGCCAACCACTCCTGCTGTGCCCTGTTACCACCCGCTCGAACGGGGCGTAGTCTACTCTGAAATCGGGGTTCGATACAGCTTGAACCCTGGCTCGCCTCCCTGATGTGATTATAGACATATGCTGTATACCTCTAGACTTTAGCACGGTGTCGTCCTATGATTTTGGTCGTTTCCTACTACCGCTTAATACCTATTTATAAAAACGAAGCAATTAACGCGCCACATCCCTACTACCGAGAGAATCCCATGCCAACAATGACAACAAACTTTAGCTTCAAACTAATCAAAACCAGCATCATCGCCTGCTGCATCCTGCTGCTGGTGGCCTGTCAACCCGCCACCACCCCAGATACTCAGCAGGCCGAGGCTGCCCCGGCGGCGGCACTGGAACGGGCCGCACCTGAAGCCGTGGGCATGGATTCACAGCGCCTGGATCGCGTCACCCAGGCCATGCAGGGGTTCGTGGATGAGGGACTACTGGCCGGAGTGGTCACCATGGCGGCACGCGACAATAAACTGGTGCATTTTGAGTCGGTGGGTTACCGCGATATCGAGTTGCAAGCGCCCATGACCAACGATTCCATTTTCAGAATCTATTCCATGACCAAGCCCATTACCGGCGTGGCACTGATGATTCTCTACGAAGAAGGCAAATTCCGACTGGCCGACCCAGTGGAGAAATACATTCCCGAATTCACCGATCTACAGGTCTATGCCGGCGAAGATGACGACGGCAACATGATCACCGAGCCACAGAATCACAAGATGACCATCCGCGAGTTGATGAGTCACACCGGCGGCTTGAGTTATGGCTTGTTTTCTCAATCCACGGTCGATGATCTGTACAACGACGCTAACGTGCTGGATTCCAACTCCACCTTGAAGGACATGATCAACAAGTTGTCTGCCATTCCCTTAAGACAGCAACCTGGCTCCTTGTGGCACTACAGCGTGTCAGTGGACGTGCAGGGTTACCTGGTCGAGGTGTTGTCCGGTCAAGGGTTTGGCGGCTTTCTGGAGGAGCGAATTTTCGATCCACTGGGCATGAGCGATACCGATTTCTACGTACCGGAAGAGAAAGCCAATCGCTTCGCCCAGGTCTATGGCTATGACGATGACGGTAAACTGATCGCACAGGAAGGATTCGGCGGCAGCAACAACTACTTAGAGGAACAGGCCTTCGAATCCGGCGGTGGCGGCCTCGTGTCTTCTTCCATGGACTATATGCGCTTCGCCCAGATGGTATTAAACGGCGGTGAGTTGGATGGAGTGAGGATCCTGGCACCTTTGACAGTTGGCCTGATGCATCGTAATCAATTACCAAAAAGCGTGGAAAGCATCACCCTCGGAGGCGGTGCGGGTACCACCTTCGGATTGGATTTCGCGATCATCGAAGACCCGGTCGAAGCCGAGTCGTATTCCAAGGGAGAGTTTTACTGGGGCGGTGCTGCGGGGACGTGGTTCTGGATAGATCCGGTTGAGGACTTGGTGTTTGTAGGAATGATCCAGCAGTTTGGGCAGGGGATACCGGATGTGAGAGGGACGAGTCGGAGGTTGGTGTATCAATCCATAATCGAACCTTACGGAATCTAAGCTGATTAGTTAAATGATTAACAAGCGACTTGTTCTAGTTCTTTAAGCATATCTAGAGCGAGTCGCTTTCTATCAAATTGTTGGGCAGCATCAAGGCAATTATTTCTTAACCTTTCCCATTCAGTCCTGTCTTCACATAGATTGAGAACTGACTCAGCGATCTGTTCTGGGCTTTCTGGGTCAATCACCACACCTGAATCATGTGCTCGCACTAGTTTTGTTGCCTCGCCTTCCGGCACACCAATCAGGACCGGTAGCCCCATAGCCCAGCTTTCAAATATTTTGGAAGGAATGACTTTGCTGAACAGCGGTGAATTACGAAGATGGACAATGGACAGGTCGCATAGCGACCAGATAGCAGGCATCTTGGACTTACTTTGCCGTCCCATGAACAATAGATTCGACAAATTCTTGTCTTGAGAAAATAGTCTGATTCGCTCAGCATTGGCTCCGCCTCCAACTATTAGAAATGAGATATCATCTCGATTTCTTAGCTTTTCAGCCGCTTCGATAACAACCTCCACGGCATGAGCCAATCCGATAGTACCTAAATACCCAATAACGAATTTGTCTTTGAGATTAAACGAATCTCGAAGTTCGTTATCCTTCTCACGAGGTTGATACACCTGTAAATCCACACCATTTAGTACTACTGAAATCTTCTTGGCATTGATACCTCGCGAGATAAGTTCTGCCTTGAACGAATTGGTAACAGCAATAATCAAATCGGATCGCCGATACAGAAATAACTCAACCTTTTCCAACATTCTGAGCAATCTTGAATTTTTTGACGCTCCAACTGCCTGAATGGATGCCGGCCAGATGTCACGCAATTCAAAAACAAAAGGTTTCCTCCGAAGAAAAGATAAGAACTAGCCCCCACATGCACAAAAAAATTGCGGTGATGTTGCGACTATTACGTTGGGTTTTCGAACAAATAGCCCCGCAATAATTGCCGAGAAAATGAATGATAGGTAATCCAGTGATCTCCTGGCGAAACCTTCGTTTGCAGTGATGTAGGTTTTTACGCGCCTGACTTCGATACCATCCATGTTTTCCATTTGAAATAATTTATTCTCATAACCTGGATAGACCTTGCCTTCAGGGAAGTTGGGCGCACAGGTAATTACAGTGACTCGATGCCCCGCCTTTACCCATTCCCTTGCGTGCTCGTAAGTGCGAGTTGCTGGCGCATTGCCCTCAGGTGGGAAATTGTCTGTTAAGAACAGAATATGCATCTAGCACCAATCATTGAGCTTACCAAGAGATGTTCACAGTACAATCACGTTCAGTTGACTCAATTACCAGGCACTTATTTTTTTGAGAAAGATTGAATCTTGGGTGATAAGTGGAATCAATGACACTCAATATTCCGCCGGTTACATCCAATTCGATTTTGTTTCCTTCAGCAACTAACTTACATCCAGAGTCGTAATTTTGTTCTACTAGCACATCTGTGTGCAGGTGTAGTCTTGAAATCGCTTGACCGTACTTCCCTTCCAATACATCAGTTATTTCTAATTTTGAGTTAGAGAGAATCCATTTCCTACTGTGAATTACTTTGCCTAGCAATCTTTTATAACCGTCATGCTTACATTCAACCTGGATATATTCATCTGTATCAATGACTGCTTGATCAAATGGTCTGGCGCGCCGGGCAACTCGAAAGCTGTTCCAGACTTCAGAAGAATTCTGCCCATCAACTTCAATAGTATTATGCGCGCTGGTACCCCGTTGTCTTTCCCTTTCTTCACCTACTTCATATCGGTCAATTCCACTATTTACGAATATCCTCTTATCAAATAAAGACAACTCAAATGATAACGTATCAGCATGACCATGCCCTGGTTGATAATCCGGTCCGATGGGAGCCACGTCACAAATTAAAGCGGCTTGATGGGCATTAGCTCTCACGTAACCGGATTCGTTGAGCTCCACTAGCATTTGGTTGGTGGATTGTTCTAATTCAATACCAATTTGCTCAGCATAATCTTTCAACTTTTCACAGTTAGGCGCAATTCCAGTTACTGAGTCATTGAAAAACGCTATGTAAACATCCACACCAAACTTTATTCAGATTGTAAACATCCCCTAGAATAGGGGCATCCCATTTTAGAGTTCTCCGGCATACACTATGCCTATAAGGAGAACGAAAAATGAAGAAGTCACGCTATAGCGTGACTTCTTTAGCCACATTCAGCCGAGCAAGTGCCTCTTTGGGTAGCACAATCCCTGTGGAGGAGCCCACCGTAGTTACTTTGACTGTGATCATTGCACTTTCCAACTCTGCGTTATAACGATTATTACAATAGTAAAGAACAAGGAGGTTCGCAACATTTGGCGAAAAGCAAGCTTTGAATAAAGGGCCGGAGGCATTTTTCATTTGGTCTGCTACACATTGTCAACAATATGATTGATTTATTGCGATAATCGGGTAATAATCGCTTACATCCTTATTTATTGTTGACATTTAAACGTATGGACTCACAAGTCCAATCCAAATCCTCTACCCTGGCAGACAGTGTATTCGAACAGATTCGTGCCGCTATTATCAACGGCGAGCTGCCACCAGGCTCCAAAGTCAACGAACCCCAACTCAGCAAGCAATATGGCATCTCTCGCGGGCCACTGCGGGAGGCCATTCGGCGTCTGGAAGGCTGTAAGCTGGTGGAGGTTATCCCTAATGCTGGCGCTAAGGTAGTTTCGCTTAATAGTGAGCAAGCCCTTGAAATATATGCCATTAGAGAGGCGTTAGAAGGGCTGGCTTGCCGGTTGGCGGCGGTCCGGACGACGGCTGAGGACTGCGCCAGGTTGCGCGCCCTGCTGGCCAATCATGAGCAGCAGATTCAATCGGAAGATGGCCGTCGTTACTACCAGAAGGAAGGCGATCTGGATTTTCACTATCTCATTGTACAGCTCAGCGGCAATACACAGCTTTTCAATCTGCTGTGCGGCGAGCTTTATCATCTGCTGCGTCTGTATCGGGTGCAGACCAGCAGCCAGCCTTCCCGTCCACGGCAGGCGTTTAAGGAACATCATCAGATCGTCGATGCGCTGGAAAGTAATGATGGGGAACTGGCAGAATTGCTGATGAAACGACATATTTCCAGCGCTAGAGAAACACTAATTAATAAAATTAATCAATGAGTTATATAGATAACTTAATCTTAAGGAGTAGAACATGAGTTCTGGATCAGCCGGGGCCCTTTCCGCCGGTGCAAAGTTTCGTAAGGCGCTACAAGACCACCATCCGCTGCAGATTGTCGGCACTATTAATGCCTACTGCGCCATGCTGGCGGAGGATGCGGGTCATGATGCGATTTACCTGTCTGGTGGCGGTGTTGCGAATGCCTCTTATGGGCTGCCGGATCTGGGGATTACCAGTCTTAATGACGTGGTTGCGGACGTGGAGCGCATCTGCAATGCCAGTGAGATCCCGCTGTTGGTGGATATCGATACTGGCTGGGGTGGGGCTTTTAATATCTCCCGCACGATTAAGGCGATGGAGAAGGCCGGGGCGGCGGCGGTGCATCTGGAGGACCAGGTGGCGCAGAAGCGCTGTGGGCATAGGCCTAACAAGGCGATTGTGAGCAAAGAAGAGATGGTGGATCGGGTCAAGGCGGCGGTTGATGCGAAGACTGACGCGGATTTCGTGGTGATGGCGCGGACCGATGCCCTGGCAGTAGAGGGCATGGATGCGGCGATTGAGCGGGCTGTGGCCTGTGTTGAGGCGGGGGCGGATGCCATATTTCCCGAAGCAATACTTGAGTTGGAACAATACCGGCAGTTTACAGATGCGGTTAAGGTTCCGGTATTGGCGAATATTACGGAATTTGGGCAGACGCCGCTGTTTAATTGTAAGGAATTGGATGGGGTTGGGGTGGCGATGGTGCTGTATCCGCTTAGTGCGTTCAGGGCGATGAGTCGGGCGGCTCTGGATGTGTATCAGGCAATTGCGATCGATGGGGATCAGAAGGCAGTGCTGGAACGGATGCAGCCGCGGACGGAGTTGTATGAGGTGCTGGGGTATCATGTTTATGAAGAGAAGCTTGATGCTTTGTTTAGGCAGTAAGGGGCTAAAAATAGTGTCAGTGACGGGTCAGGAACTCGGTATTTATTTTTGTGACACGCCGTGAATACGTCCCTGTAGGCTTGGCGCCCGTCTGACCGCCATGGATGGCGGGAATGCCGAAAATACAGGAGCGATTATTCGGCCCTGCGGGCGACAGTCACAAAAACAAGCACCGAGTTCCTTCCTCGCAGATCTGGGAAAAGGTTATTTACTTAATATATCAATTAGTTACTAAGTCTACTTAATTTGGAATTAGCAACGAAGGCGAACGAATACATATTACTAACGGAGATAGGGTATGGCGGAAAAGAAATTGGGGGGTGCGGGGCTTCGGGGCCAGGTGGCGGGGGAAACTTCGCTGTGTACGGTGGGTAAGACGGGTACCGGGCTGACTTATCGGGGTTATGACATCAGCGTGCTGGCGGAGAAGGCGAAGTTTGAGGAAGTGGCTTATCTGTTGCTGCGGGGGCAGCTGCCGACGCAGGCAGAATTAGATACTTATGTTAGTAAAATCAAATTGTTGCGTGACCTACCGCAAGAGTTAAAGGATGTGCTCGAGCGCATCCCTGCCAGCGCCCATCCGATGGATGTCATGCGCACCGGTTGCTCTATGTTGGGCAACCTGGAGACTGAAACTGACTTTTCTCAGCAGGATGATGCAATTGACCGTCTGTTGGCGATCCTGCCGTCCATTATTTGTTACTGGTATGTGTTCTCACACGAGGGCAGGCGTATCGATACGGCGCTGGATGATGCCTCTATCGGCGGCCAATTCCTGCATATGCTCAGCGGGAAGGAACCTGATAATTTATTCAGTGAAGTCATGAATGTATCGTTGATTCTTTATGCAGAACATGAATTTAATGCTTCTACCTTTACCGGCAGGGTTTGCGCTTCAACCTTGTCGGATATGCATTCCTGTATTACGGCGGCTATAGGCACCCTGCGTGGGCCCTTACACGGCGGCGCCAACGAGGCGGCGATGGATATGATCCAGGGCTGGACCAGCGTCGATGAGGCTGAACGGGAAATCATGGGGATGCTGGCGCGGAAAGAGAAGATCATGGGGTTTGGCCATGCGGTTTACACGGAATCTGACCCCCGCAACGCGATTATCAAGCAATGGGCGGAGAAACTGGCGGAGCATGTGGGTGATACCACGCTCTACGCTATTTCCGTGCGCTGTGAAGAGGTGATGTGGCGGGAGAAGAAGCTATTTTGTAATGCGGATTTCTTTCATGCTTCGGCTTATCATTTTATGGGGATGCCGACTAAGTTGTTTACGCCTATTTTTGTGATGTCGAGGTTGACTGGGTGGGCGGCGCATGTGAAGGAGCAGCGGGCGAATAATCGGATTATACGGCCTAGTGCGGATTATACGGGGCCGGAGACTTCGGAGTGGGTGGATATTGGGGAGCGGTAGGAGCTGATTCGCCGGTGATGGGGGTCAGACCCCTTTTTGGGGGATTTGGAGAAATCGCGGAGGTCGGTAGAGAAAAAGAGGTCCGACCCCTGGACGTTTGGAGATGTAGCGGAGGTCGGTGGAGAAAAAGAGGTCAGACCCCGGAGATTGAAACCGGATCCATGTCCCACTCTTTCTTAAGTACATTAGTTTATTAATTTAATTATTTGATTTATAAGGTCTTATTAGTGGTTAATAGTGTTAAATTGAATACGCGGCCGGCGCCAGATCAGGTGTTGGTGGATATTGCGGATTATGTCTGTGATTACGAGATTGACTCGGTTGAGGCCTACGATACAGCGCGGAACTGCCTGATGGATACGATTGGCTGTGGGTTATTGGCGCTGCGCTTTCCAGAATGCACGAAATTGTTGGGACCCCAGGTCGAGGGGACGGTCGTGCCCCATGGTGCGCGGGTGCCCGGGACCCAGTTTCGGCTGGATCCGGTGAAGGCGGCATGGGATATAGGCTGCATCATTCGCTGGCTGGACTATAACGATACCTGGCTGGCGGCGGAATGGGGCCACCCTTCGGATAATCTGGGCGCCATCCTGGCGGTGGCCGACTTTTTGTCGCAGCAGCATGTCGCCGCAGGGAAAGCGCCGCTGACGATGCGTGATGTGCTCACCGCAATGATAAAAGCCCATGAGATTCAGGGTGTTATCGCACTTGAAAACAGTTTTAACCGGGTTGGATTGTGCCATGTGCTGCTGGTTCGGGTAGCCTCCACCGCCGTGGTCACGAAAATGCTGGGTGGCAGCAGGGATCAGATCATCGATGCCCTGTCCCAGGCCTGGCTGGATGGCTCCAGTTTGCGTACTTATCGCCATTCTCCCAATGCCGGGCCGCGTAAGTCGTGGGCTGCAGGGGATGCGACTTCCAGGGCAGTCCGGTTGGCCGATCTGACCTTGCGCGGTGAAATTGGCTATCCGAGTGTACTGACGGCGCCAATCTGGGGTTTTTATGATGTATCTTTCAAGGGTAATTCCTTCAAATTTACAAAGTCTTACGGTAGTTATGTCATGGAAAACATTCTATTTAAGATCTCCTTCCCCGCGGAATTCCATGCCCAGACCGCGGCCGAAGCGGCGGTGCAGCTGCACGCTCAGGTGAAGGACAGGCTGGGTGAGATCGAGAAGATCGTGATCCACACCCACGAGTCCGCTCTCCGCATCATCAACAAGGTGGGACCGCTGAATAACCCGGCTGACCGCGATCACTGCCTGCAATACATGGTGGCGGTGCCCCTGGCCTTCGGGAATCTGGTGGCAGAGCACTATGAGGACGATTTTCACGCCGCCAACCCCATAATCGACGAATTACGGGAGAAAATGGAGATTCACGAGAATCCAACCTATACCAAGGAGTACCTGGAGCCTGAGAAGCGCTCTATCGCGAATGCGCTGCAGGTGTACTACAAGGATGGAAATTGCTCGGAAAAGGTGGAGATCGACTATCCGGTGGGCCACAGGCGCCGTCGGGAGGAAGGTATTCCGCTGTTGGAGGAGAAATTCAAGGCCAATTTGGCTACGCGCTTCCCTGCCGGGCGTTGTGGCGAGATATTTGAGCTGTGTAAAGACCAGCAGCGGCTGGAGCAGACGGTGGTGCACGAGTTTATGGATATGCTGGTGATTTGAGTGCTTGGGTCGGGTGTCACCGGAGTATTTGCATTAAATCAGAGGGAAACCAGGTTTCGAAGCGCAACTCGGCGCGATAACCAGGAGCCCCTGCTCGGTTAACTCGATCGTATTCGTTGTCGGATTGTTGGCGATGGGGATGGCGATGTTGCTGAATCACGTGGTTGCGATCGGCAATGCGCGTGTCCATGAATCTGTGGCGTGCTGATGCGGCTGGGGGCGTTCTTACGATTAAGACGCATTAGCGAGTGCTGGGCAGCAGTTAACCCAGTCAATTTCTTTTTCACTATAAGTCTTTAAAATCCTGTTGGTTTATTTTTCAAATATTTGAGTCTGGGGTTTGACAAGAAATTCTCGGTTTTTCGTGAGGAATTACTAACGGTGATGCAGTTCACACTTTTGCCGGCAGTCGTTTTTCAACTTCCGGGACGGTAAAGTGGAAATATTTGCTTCCGCAACGCAGTATTTTTTATTTATAACCTGATTTTCCTACTGGAGTTTCGCCACGCAAAGTGTGACGCAGTTCACACTTTTTTTCGGCTCTAATTTCTAACTTTCGATGCTTGAAACGGAGATGTTTGATTTCCGGTTCCGAAAGATTTTAGATCGCTGGCCTGATCGCTGTGAAGGATTATCGAGGCGGCGACTGTTAGATGTTCCGGGAGAACTCAACAATCCATGACTGTCTCTCTATCCCTGGCGTGTCTGGATCGGTCTGGCTGCGACGCTGATCCCCTGCGCCCCACCCCTGCTGTGTCTATCAATTGCGGGAAAGTTCCTACAATCGACGCTCGCCAGTGTATTCTCGGCAGCAATTAATCCAGTTAAATTCTTTTTCACTATAACTTTATCAATTCACTCAATATTATTTTTCGAATGGTTTAGATCCATGATCTACGGCGCAATTCTCGAATTACCGTGAGGAAATACTAACCGTGATGTGCGTCACACTTTATTTGCCACGTAATTTTTCAACTTCGCAGACAACAAGGCTGACTTATTATTTACGACAAGCTGTGATTTTCTTCAGCGCAATTTATTCTCTTGCGGCCGTGAAGTCATGCCAGGTGTGACGCAGTTCACGTTTTTGTGCGGACACAAATGAGGCTTTTCGAGCGTGAATATTTCCGTCCCTTGCTAATCAATCGGACATCTTTTTGATCGATGAAGCCAGCCCTGAAAATTACATCGTTTAGATTGATTTTGGTTGTCTAATCGTGCGCACTAGTCGTGCGTTCGAAACTGGTTTCGCGTCTGCAATTAGGACAGAGTAGCAAGGGGATTTTCACAAGATCACCCCGGGCGCTATCTGTAACTCAAAGCATCCCCGAATCCCCCGAAGCGTCACTAAAATGCTTGTTGAATTCGACCGAGCGCTCGCAAGTAAGACAAAATTGCACATTAAGCCCGACTGCTAATCCGATGTGGCTCTTTTCAACTATAAGATTATCAATTCACACACTATTATTTCATTAGTGAATCGGATCCGCGAGTTAGCGGACAAATCTCGACTACTTGTGAGGAAATACTAACGGTGATGGCTGTCACATTTCTCTTCAAACTGGTTTTCACCGCACAGACGGCGATTCCGGCCCACCACCCCGGCACTTTCTTGCTGTAATTCGAGACGCCAGCGAACGGGCTTCTTTACCTCCCCAGCGCCGTCCTGGACTGTCTCAGCGCTTGAAAAAATGCGTTCCAACCCCATATTAACCTTCGTGGCCGGTGCTCTTGAGAGGCTGGTCCTGACGCCCGATCGCTTTGATGGGCAACTATTAACCATATTGCTTTAACTAGAGGATATGACTATGCGCAATTTTGATTTTTCCCCACTGTACCGAACCACCGTTGGCTTCGATCACCTGTCGTCATTACTGAATGCCGTCAGCAGAGGTGACGCCAACAGCAATAGCTACCCGCCTTACAACATCGAGTTGTTAGATAAGGATCGCTATCGAATCACCATGGCTGTGTCTGGCTTCGTCGAAGACGAGCTGGAACTGCAGTCCGAAAAGCAGACCCTGACGGTTAAAGGCAGCAAGGCCGCCGACAAGGTCGAGCGCAATTACCTGCACCAGGGCATTGCCGGTCGGAGTTTCGAGAGAAAATTCCAGCTGGCTGACCACGTCGAGGTGACTGGTGCCAGGTTGGAAAACGGCCTGCTACACATCGATCTGAGCCGGGAGATTCCCGAAGCCATGAAGCCGAAGGTGATCCCCATCGGCGGCGGTAAGGCCAAACTGATTGACGCTGATAAGCGGGCTGCTGCTTAAAGCCCTTACAGGCTATTAACTGTGTAAATAGTGATGCCGGAGTCGAGACTCCGGCACCTACTCCACTGGAGTGCCGCTATTTTATTTTGCTAGTCTGTAACCTTTTTCCGGTTCAGAACGTTTAATAGGCAAATGGCAGACACATAGTCTGCATAACCCAACAAGACCAGCCTTATTGGAAGACAATGTTATGAACATATTCGAAGAAACCAAACAGAATGTCACCGAAGCGTTGATGCACTACTTCTGCATGCGCATGCAATTCAGAACTCACTTGCTGACTGAACCTACGGAAAAACCGGCACAAGATAAGATTCGGTGCGCAAACGAGCAGTGTATTCACTGAGTTTTTTGGCGAAGCCCCACGATTAAGCTGATGTTCTCCCCCGAGCATCTTGGGTGTCGGAGTTTTACTTCGACACCTTTTTTAATTCCTTTAGCTGCACCCATCCTACTCATAGTGAGTCCATAACCGTAACACTTTGACTGCCTTCTGCTTCTCAAGTACTTGATAAACTATTCGATGTTGGATATTAATTCTTCTGGAATATGCTCCATCAAGATCGCCGACCAGTTTTTCAAAGGGTGGGGGTCTTTGAATAGGACCTGCCTGAATTTTTTTTAAAGGCGCCTGCGCTTTTTCCCTCAGTCCTGCCGAAGTGAGTTTTTTAGCATCTTTCCGCGCTTGTTTCGTGTAATAGATTTGCCACATTACCAATCGAGTTCTTTATCACACTCCTCCAGGCCGGACTCCATCCCTTCACGAATTGATTCTCGCATTCCGGAGATCGATAACAGAAATAGTGTTTCATTAATTGAATTCCAGTCCTCCTCGGCAAGCAGGACTGCATTATTTCTTTTCCCGGTGATCACGATGGGTTTATGAGTTTCGGATGTCTCATCAATTAGCTTGTAAAGCTTTGATCGTGCCTCGGTGGCATTGAGAGTTGTCATTGCTTACCTCCATTTTCAAAGCGTGCGTAATTGCGTACGCATTGTCAAGGTCATTGTTGGGAGGGGTCAGAGAAAATAAATGGGGTGAGGGAAAATAAATGGGGTCAGAGTAAAAATTCCATTAAAAAGGGTGAAATGAATCATATTTAGGTGGTGGAAATTTTACTCTGACCCCATTTATTTTCTCCCATTTATTTCACCCCATTTATTTTACTCTGACCCCCTTGATTCTAATCCAGCATATGCACAATCAGGCCACTCTTCAGCTTGGGTTCGAACCAGGTGGATTTGGGCGGCATGACTTCGTCCGCGTCGGCAATCGCCATCAGACTTTCGATGGAGGTGGGATAAAGCGCGAAGGCGGCCTGCCACTGGCCTGAGTCGACCCGTTTCTGCAGTTCCTGCAAGCCGCGTATGCCACCGACGAAATCGACACGCTTGTCGGTGCGCTGATCTTCGATCCCCAACAAGAGTGTGAAGATCGAATCCTGCAAGATGCTGACGTCGAGACGCTTTACAGGATCCTGATTGTCGATGCCTGCCAGTAAGTTGGCGTTGGCGCGTAACTTGTACCACTGCCCATCCGTATAAAATCCGAACTCTCCGGCCTTGCCAGGTTTTGCATTTTCCAGGTCCGAGGGCTCGACATGAAAGTTCGCTTCCAGGCTGGCTTGAAAATCTGTAGCACTGGCTCCCTGCAGGTCTTGAACCACGCGATTGTAATCAAGAATCTGCACTTGATCGTCGGGGAACAATACCACCAGGAAGAAGTTGTAAGACTCATCGCCGCTGTGGTCGGGATTTCGTTCTTGATGTAAATGCCGGACTCGTGCCGCGGCAGCGGAGCGATGGTGGCCATCGGCGACATAGAGTGTGCTGATGTCTGCGAATGCGGCTTCGATATTGGCGGAGAGTGCGACATCTTCAACCACCCAAAACGTATGTTGGGTGCCGTCTTCGGCTTCGAAATCATACTCTGGCGTGGTCTCGACGACCTGGGCCATCAGGCGGTCGACGTCGTCATCGGCCTTGTAGGTTAAAAACACTGGGCCCACCTGGGCATTCAAGGCATCCATGTGAAAGACGCGGTCGTCCTCCTTATCCGGCCGGGTGAATTCATGTTTCTTGATGTGATTGGTCTCGTAGGCGTCGATCGATGCCACCGCCACCAGGCCAATCTGTTCGTGTGTGCCCATCACCTGCTTGTATACGTAGAACATTTCCTCGTCGTCTCGTTGCAGGGTGCCCTCTTCGATGAATCGGTCCAGGTTTTCACGACCCTTGTCATAGACGGATGGATCGTGCACATCGACTGCCTCGTCTATATCCACTTCGGGCTTGTTGATGTGGAGGAAGCTGTGGGGCTTATCTTTTGCGAGCTCATAGGCTTCACTTCGGTTGAGCACGTCGTATGGATGGGATGCGACTTTTGCAGCCAGCACACGGCTAGGCCGTAGCCCGCGAAAGGGTTTGATCAGTTTCATTTATTAATTCCGGTTAATTAAAATAGGGGAAGACAGAGTTAGGTGGTGGTTGGGGGTTAGTGGTTTAATTCGCGCTAGTAAATGGGGTTAGATGAATGGGGGCTGGGTCTGGGATAAATGGGGTCAGAGTAAAAATTCGCTTGCTCTGGGCTTTGAATTCCAACTTAATCGAGCGAAATTTTACTCTGACCCCATTTATCATCCCATTTATTACCCCATTTATCACCCCATTTATTCTGGGCCCCATTTACGGCCGATCCATAGATCAACAGCTATGTAGCAGTCTGTTTTTCAATACTTGTCTGGTTTCCAAGGCGGAGAATCCTCGAGATTCAAGAAACCGAAGTATTTTCCTATGCTGTTTCGAACCGAAACCAATTTTTTCATTGTCTCTCAGTTTTTTCCCCACCAGGGCCGCTGCGATCGCCAACCAGTCGTCGTCATCGTCCCAAAGGTATTCATCGATGAGGAACGCGGCAACGCCTCTCGAGCCGAGGTCGGCTTTCAGGTGCAGATAGCCAAAACCCCTGGATTTTCGATATCGAATGAAGGTGGTAGTGAAGCGCGTGTCGGACTGCAATTTGTCCTCGCGCAACTTGTCCAGCACCGCATCCATCACGCGAGGCTCTGCCTCGGGGTATTTACGTGAGAGTTTATGCCTGAGTTCGAAGGCGGAGTGTTCCCGACGGGCCAGGTAGTCCATTGCGGCCCGCCGGAGAACGGGGACATCGGTACTCGATTTACTTGTTACTCGTTCCTGCCTGAAATCCCTCATACCGGATCTGGCGTCGTCGCTCGACACCTTCCGTTATTTGGATTTCGCTGTTGCCAGCACCACGACGTCGTCGTTGGCCGGTTCGGTATCTTTGCTGTTGTCTTCTTCCTTACCTTCTTCCTTACCTTCTTCCTTACCTTCCTGCTTACTTTCCTCACCACCCAACAGCTCGGCGCGGATTGCAGCTTCGACCTCCTCGGCGATCTCTGGGTTCTCCTCCAGGAAGATAGCGACGTTCTTCTTGCCCTGGCCGATCTTCTCACCCTGGTAGGCGTACCAGGCACCGGACTTCTCGATCAGACCCTGCTTGACGCCGAGATCGATCACTTCGCCGAGGCGGTGGATACCCTCATCATACATGATCTGAAATTCGGCCTGTCTGAACGGTGGTGCCACCTTGTTCTTTACCACCTTGACCCGGGTTTCATTGCCCACCACCTCGTCGCCATCCTTGATCGAACCGATGCGACGGATATCCAATCGCACCGACGCGTAAAACTTGAGCGCATTACCGCCGGTGGTGGTTTCAGGCGAGCCAAATATCACCCCGATCTTCATGCGGATCTGGTTGATGAAGATCACCAGGGTGTTCGAGTTCTTGATATTGGCAGTCATCTTGCGCAGGGCCTGGGACATCAGCCGGGCCTGCAGCCCCATGTGATGATCTCCCATGTCCCCTTCGATCTCGGCTCTGGGGGTCAGGGCGGCGACCGAGTCGATTACCACTACATCCACCGCGCCGGAACGCACCACCATGTCGCAGATCTCCAGCGCCTGTTCGCCGGTATCTGGCTGGCTCACCAGCAGGTTGTCTACATCGACTCCCAGCTTTTCGGCATAGATGGGATCAAGCGCGTGCTCTGCATCGATGAAGGCGCAGGTGCCGCCGACCTTCTGGGCTTCGGCGATGACCTGCAGGGTTAACGTGGTCTTGCCGGATGACTCCGGGCCGTAGATCTCCACCACACGTCCGCGGGGTAAGCCACCTATGCCCAGGGCTATATCCAGGCCCAGTGAACCGGTGGAGATGGCCGGAATGGCCTGGCGCTCGGTGTCGCCGAGACGCATGATGGAACCCTTGCCAAATTGTCTTTCGATCTGCGCCAGCGCTGCCGCCAGTGCTTTTTCTTTGTTACCATTTTCTTCAATCATAGTTGTATCCTTTAAAGTAGTCCATACCTACAACTGATGCTGGATCCATGAGATATGCAGTTGTCCCCTGCAAGCTTATATTGGCCGTCTATTTTCCCGATTGCGGCGTCAGCTCCGTGCTCAAACCCTCACTTATTGGCATAAGCTCGGGCTCTGCGCGCGGTGCTTCTCGTGCCATGGATGGCACTTATGCAGATGATGCAGGAGCAATCATCTGCCTTGCACTCGAAAAAATATCCTGGCCCCTATAATGCTTACATACAATGCTCAGTTTCCTGAGTCTTAAGAGTAGCTTATTCCTCGCTACTTGCTAAATTTGTCCGAAATTCTTGCCGAGCTTCCTACCATCTTTCATGCCATCAATGGTCTGGGCTGGTGGTCTGAACTCGATGCTTTCCGAGGTGAATGACAAGGTGTCACTGAATTCACCGCGGGAAACATCGAGTTCAACCATAATGTCGATATTCTCTATATTCTCTATATTCTCTATATTCTCTATATTTACGCCACTACTGTATATACAGACAGTGCGTAGTAAATCAGAATATTACTGTATATACAATCAGTATATTGGCCAAATCCCAAATTCCTTTAACTTTTCTCTCCGATTGCTGAAAGGCCTAGCCGATCAACTCAATCAGGCCCTGTAAACCCGCCGTCACCGCGGCGAGGCGGACCGCCTCGCGGTCGCCGACAAACTGAAAACACCGGGCCAGGCTCTTGTCTTGCCATTGCCATGCGATCCACACGGTGCCCACCGGCTTATCCTCGGAGCCGCCATCGGGACCGGCGATACCGCTGACGGCGACGGCAACATTGGCACGGCTGTTGGCGATAGCGCCCCGGGTCATGGCCAGCACCGTCTCTGCGCTGACCGCGCCGGGGCCATCGACGGCAAGACAGGATGACGGCACCTCCAGCAGGCGTTGTTTGGCCTCGTTAGAGTACGTCACGAAGCCGGTATCGAACCAGTCAGAGCTGCCAGGGAGGGCAGTAAGGGACTGGGCGATCCAGCCACCGGTACAGGATTCGGCGGTTGCCATGATCAGTTTTTTTGCGAGGAGTAGCTGGGCCAGTTGCCGGACCAGGGCAGGATTTGTGCTTGTGCTGGCGTCATTCATCCGGCTTTCATTCACGGGCTCTCATTGATATGCATGGTATCCACTTGGCGCGTCAAATTAAACCGTAATCTGATCTGGAACCTTGGATTAATTCATTCGCCGCGGTGGGCTACACACGGTCCAATTATGAACAGAAACCGTGTAGAATTCTGAGCCTCGAATTAATGAAACCAGTTTCCAGACCTTGGCCGACGCGCAATCACAGACTCCCATGATGCAGCAGTTTCTGCGCATCAAGGCTCAGCATCCCGACGACCTGTTGTTTTATCGCATGGGAGATTTCTACGAGCTCTTCTTTGATGATGCCAGGACCGCGTCGGAACTTCTCGACATCACCCTCACCGCCAGGGGCAAGTCTGGCGGCCAGCCTATTCCCATGTGTGGCGTCCCCTATCATGCCGCCGATCGCTACCTGGCGAAACTGGTAGATGCCGGCGTCTCCGTCGCCATCTGCGAACAGATCGGCGATCCCGCCACCAGCAAGGGGCCGGTCGAGCGCCAGGTGGTGCGGGTACTGACCCCCGGCACCATCAGCGATGAGGCACTGTTAGATGCACGGCGGGACAACTGCTTGCTGGCAATAACGGCCGGTGGCAGTACCCGTGTGAGTGCCGACGTCGCCCAAAAGGTCTACGGTTTTGCCTTCATGAATATCAGCAGTGGCCGCTTCGTACTCTGTGAAGTCGTCGGGTTGGAAGCGCTGTGTGCCGAGATCGAACGCATCAAACCGGCGGAGGTACTGCTCAATGAACAATTGGGGGAAGTCGCCGCCGCCATCGATCATCCGGCCCTGCGCAAGCGACCGGTGTGGGAGTTCGATGTGGAAAATGCCACCCGCACCCTCAGCGGGCATTTCAATACCCAGGACCTGTCTGCCTTCGGCTGTGATCACCTCGAGATCGCCCTGCAAGCTGCCGGCGCCCTGTTGCAGTATGCCCTGGAGACGCAGAAATCCGAGCTGCCCCATATTCAGAGCATGCAGATCGAGCAAGTGGAAGACAGCGTCATCCTCGATGCCGCCAGCCGCCGCAACCTGGAGTTAGATACCAACTTATCCGGCGGTCGGGACAACACGCTGTTGGCAGTCATCGACCGCACCGCGACTACCATGGGTGGCCGGCTGTTATCCCGCTGGATCAATCGCCCGCTGCGGGACACCGGACAACTGCAGCTGCGGCAACAGGCGGTGGCAGCGCTGATCGTAGACTATCATTTCGAGACCCTGTTCGAGTTGCTGAAAAACATCGGCGACCTGGAGAGAATCCTCGCCCGCCTCGGGTTGCGCTCGGCACGGCCCCGGGACCTGGCCAGGTTGCGCGATGGCCTGGCGCTGCTGCCACAACTGCAGACTGCCCTGGCCGAATGCAAATCCGGCCACCTCGATTCCCTGGCCACGTCGATCGCAGAATTTCCCGATCAGAGCGAATTGTTAAGCCGGGCCCTGGAGCAAAACCCACCGGTGGTGATCCGGGAAGGCGGCGTCATCGCAAATGGATTCGATGAGGCACTGGATGAGCTGAGAGACCTGAGCAGCAACGCCGGCCAGTACCTGGTGGACCTGGAAATAAAGGAACGCCAGCGCACCGGCATCAACAGCCTTAAAGTCGGCTATAACCGCGTCCACGGCTATTATATTGAAATCAGCAAGGGCCAGGCCGACACCGAATTGCCCGCCGAATACATTCGCCGCCAGACTTTAAAAAACGCCGAACGTTTCATTACCCCCGAGCTCAAGGAATTCGAAGACAAGGTGCTCAGCGCCCGCAGCAAATCCCTGAGCCGGGAGAAGGCCCTGTATGATCAACTGCTCGAAGACCTCGCCCAGGAGCTCGGCAGCCTGATCGCCAGTGCCGCCGCCATCGCCGAGTTGGATGTGTTGAACAACTTTGCCGAACGCGCCGTCGACCTGGATTATTGCCAGCCCCAGCTGAGCCTCGAGCCGGGCATCGTCATAGAAAATGGTCGACATCCGGTGGTGGAAAAAGTCACGGCGGAGCCCTTCGTCGCCAACGATCTGTGTCTGAACCAGCAGCAGAAGATGCTCATCATCACCGGCCCCAACATGGGTGGAAAATCCACCTATATGCGCCAGACCGCACTCATCGTCTTGCTGGCGCTGTGTGGCAGTTACGTCCCAGCCAGCGCCGTCAAGCTAGGCCCCATCGACAGGATATTCACCCGCATTGGCTCATCCGACGATCTCGCCGGTGGCCGCTCCACCTTCATGGTGGAGATGACCGAGACCGCGAACATCCTCCATAACGCCACCGCCAACAGCCTGGTGCTGATGGACGAGATTGGTCGCGGTACCAGCACCTTCGATGGCCTGTCCCTGGCGTGGGCGGCGGCGGTCTTTATCGCCGAACGGCTGCAGGCTTACACCTTGTTCGCCACCCATTACTTCGAGCTGACGGCACTGGCTCAGTCCTATGACAATATCGTCAACGTGCACCTGGATGCGGTAGAGCACGACCACGGCATCGTCTTCCTGCACACGGTGAAATCCGGACCGGCGAATCAGAGCTATGGTCTGCAGGTGGCGCAACTGGCCGGCATTCCCAAAGCCGTCATCGAGGCGGCGCGCATCAAGTTGAACGCCCTGGAAACCGAAGCGCCCCTCAAAACCTCTGGAATATCAGAAACCGCGGCCGTCGACCCGATTCAGAATGAACTTTTCGCCGTCGCCAGTCACCCGGTGGTGGATTTTCTGGAGCGTTTCAATCCCGATGAAATCACCGCCAAGGAGGCGCTGACCATCCTCTATGAGTTAAAGCAGAAAACCTCGACTTGATTTAGAAAAGGACATCAAAAGCTGATAGAATGCCGCCCAGAGCGCATGGCCGCTGGACGTTCAGATGCCTGGCCAGAGCCAGCATAGAGACGAAGCCGCAAAATCAAGGTAGCAGCAGCCAATTGGTGTCACGACAGATGTCCAAATGGTACCGGAGAAAACCGCCGACACCTTGAAATAAAGCACATCAACACCCCGGAGAAAACATGACGTTCGTTGTAGGCGATAGTTGTATACGTTGCAAACTCACAGATTGTGTGGAGGTATGCCCGGTAGATTGTTTCTATGAAGGACCAAACTTCCTGGTGATCCATCCCGACGAATGCATCGATTGCGCGCTGTGCGAACCGGAATGCCCGGTCGAGGCCATCTATGCCGAAGACGAATTACCGGAAGATCAGCAGGGGTTCCTGGCCTTGAACACGGAGCTGGCCGAGATATGGCCGAACATCACGGAACAGAAAGACCCCCTGCCCGACTCCGACGATTGGGCCGACAAGAAAAACAAGCTGCAATACCTGGAACGCTGAACCAAATCCCATTGGCCGGCATTGAAATGTAACCATGTATGCCGCACCAATCGTCCTAAACTTTCCCGGCGAAGCTCCTCTACCCTGCTTTCCTTGCGACCATTCGCGCTTCCATTTTTTCAGCGCTGCGGAACTATGTTCCTCCAGGAGGATCTCTGAATCCGAATAGAATAATGCTTCTATCACCTGCAGAGAGTTCAGGTAGAGGGTTCTCTACGGCTCGGACAGTCCTCGCTCAACCTGAAAAAATGAAAGCGCTAAAGCATGGTCTGATTTGCAAGGCAAGCAGGGTAGAGGATCTTCGCCTCAATGCAGTGAAAACCTGCAGTATATGGTTTTAAACTACATCGAAGTCAATAAATTATCGTTCATCACTTAATCGAGCGAATTTGAGTCGCCTAGTCCCCTTGCGCACAATCAGGCCATGCTTATATCCTTTACTTTAGACAGATTTGAGCGAGGACTGTCTGAGCGCAGCGAGTTCCGCAGCGCTGGCTAAAGTAAAGGATATATGGGCGTGCGCGAGGGGACTAGGCGACTCAAATTCGCGGACAGGCGACACATATGTCCGCTCCGACCCAGCAAGATGCAGAGGATATTTTTAGTCTAATCTTTTCGAGTTAAACCGACATTTTATGGGGATAACTCAGACTCCCACATCTGACAACTATCGCCTCGGCAAAACCCGGATCGGATCTACCGAGTTGCCGTCCACACGAATTTCGAAATGTAGCATAGCCACCCCGGCGGGGTTCTCGCCAATTTCCGCGATCTTGTCCCCGGCCGTCACTCGGCTGCCTTCGCTGACCAGCATCACGCTGTTGTGGGCGTATGCACTGAGGTAACTGTCGCCGTGGCGAATAATGATCAGGTCGCCGGTGCCCTGGATGCCATTGCCGGAATACACCACCTCACCATCGCTGGCCGCCCACACCGGATCACCAAGCCGCCCTCCGATATCGATGCCCTTGTTACCCGCCTGAAAGGCGCGCAACACCCTGCCGGTATGGGGCCACTGCCAGTCAAGATCGAGGCTGCGGGAATTACTGATGGGTTGCCTGGTGACGCCGCCGGATCGCGCTCGAACGGGTTGAGCCTGAGCCATAGAATTGTTCCTCACCGCGGTACCCAGATTACTGGTGTCGGCTGCGGTCCGCAGGGCAGTATTGCTGATTCGGCTCAGATCCAGGTTGAGTTGCTGGTCGATGAAGATGGTATAGGGTGGCCTCAAGTTATTGGCGATGGCGAGATTGCGCGCATCCAGATCATATTGAAAGGCGATGGAGTGGAGGGTGTCGCCGGGTCTGACCCGGTGACTAAGCACGCTCGACTGACTCGCGGCAGGCACCACCCCGGGCGAGGTCGAAGAAGCCGCTACACGTGGGCGCGACCGGGGTGCGTTAAGACTGGTATCGCCCCTGGAGCTATCGACAATAATGGGGTTGCCAACGAGAAGCCGCTCACCCTGCTCGTCTACCGGCGCCTGGTAATTGTTGCCACAGGCGACTAACAGCAGCAGCGCCAGAGCTAGGCCACGGCGATAGCAATTTTGGTAACGGCTAGTGGCAACGACAGACACGATTATCCTCACGACGCCGACTTCGAATTGAACAGTCGATGTAATCCGAACACCAGCAGGGCACCGGCCAGGAAGCACATCAGCGCAAGCAACAGCGCCGGCTCGAGGCCCGTCACTTCGGCGTAATTTGTTGGCAGCACATTGGCACTCAATAGGGGCTGCACCTCGCCGGCGGCATCCGTATAGGAACTCACCATGTGCTGCCATGGCCACAAGACCGTGATCGAGCCCAGTAACATCCCGGTAATACAGCCATAACTCAATTGATGATAGCTGTGCAGCAACCACGCCAGTACACGGGAAAACAATAGCAGCCCCACCACGCACCCGGCGATGAACACTAGAATATAGGGCAGGTTAAATTCGATCAGGGCAAGCAGGATAAATTCGTAGACGCCAAGCAACAACAGAATAAACGCACCGGACAGGCCGGGCAATATCATGGCGCAGATGGCGAGGCTGGCGCTGAAGAAAACGTAAACCAATGACAGCTCCGCGATCCGGGGGCTGATCATGCCCATGGCGACCGTAAGCAGCGCCCCAAGCAACAGTGCCACAAGGTTTTTTGCCTGCCCCACTTCAAACTCATTCTTGAGCAGCCACGAAGAAGCCAGTACCAGGCCCAGGAAGAAAGCCATGAGCGCCTCAAATTGATTGGCCCGTAAATATAAAACCGTATTCGCCGAGATCAGCAGCCCGCACAATATGCCAAGCGCAAGTACCGACAGAAAAGTGCCATTGATGTGGCGCCACGCGGCCTTCACGCGGCGGTCGAAAAGTAGTTTTACGGCTGTCCCATCGACGGATTTAATGGAAAATATGAGCTGGTCGTAGATGTGGGTAATGACGGCGATGGTGCCGCCGGACACACCGGGCACAGAATCGCCCAGACCCATGGCCAGGCCTTTGCAGAACAGCAGAGTGTGTGATCCTGCACCGGAGGCCTGTGAACCACGCTGGTTTTCTCGTTCATCGGCAGCTGCGGACATCGTTCACTCTTCTCTTCACTTCTGGTCCCCGCCTCAACTAATCAGTGGTGTACCTGGCCCACCAGCAGAGGAACGAAGCGAACCAGGTCCAGTATCTCGGTGGTGAACTCCTTGCCATGACGCACAATCAGGCGCAGTTCCTGGTGGTTTTCGACACCGACCGGAATCACCAGCCTGCCCCCGTCCGCCAGTTGCGCTAGCAGTTCCTGGGGAATCTGTTGCGGCGCGGCCGTGGTAATGATGGCTCCGAATGGCCCTTTTTCTTCCCAGCCACCACTGCCGTCGCTGTGTTTGAATTCCACATTCCGCAAACCCAATAATTTCAAATTCTTGCGGGCCCTATCCAGCAGGGGTTTGATGCGCTCGACGGTGTAAACCGATTTCGCCAGCTGCGCGATCACCGCCGTCTGATAGCCACAGCCGGTGCCGATCTCAAGCACCTTGTCGAGGGGGCCATCGTCGATGATGGCCGCGGTCATTCGCGCCACCACGTAAGGCTGGGAGATGGTCTGGTTGAAACCAATAGGCAGGGCCACATCTTCATAGGCACGATGTGACAGCGCCTCATCGAGGAAAATGTGTCTCGGCGTCGAACGAATCACATCCAGCACCTCCATGTTGGATATGCCCTGCTCCATCAAGCGCGTCAATAAGCGCTCGCGAGTGCGTTGTGACGTCATGCCGATGCCGCTCAAATTCAATTTACTAATCAATTCTTCACCATTTGATAAATTAAAACAAAATAAAACTCTTACCGGTTAGTCTTTCTACTGTGCCATAAAAACCGGGTTAGTAGCACCATCTCCATCGCTTCAAATCAGTTTGTGCCCCGCGGGAAGATATATTCTCTCCCTGAGACACCCCCACAAAATTTAGCTTTTGCTGTAGGTAATTGATGCGTGTAGCGGGGCTTGGCAAGGGGCATTGTTTTTCCGTTCCGGTGGGCCATCCCTGGCCCGCTGACCCACACGGATGTGGGGAATGCAGGTTTTGCAGGAGCAAAAACCTGCCCGCGCTCCATCCCTGGGCGCTATTCACTACAAAACAATACCCCTTGCCAATCCCCTGTCAAATTCGGTGTTAAATTCAGCTGCTAGTCCTGCTATTTCTGCAATAAAATCAAAGAAACCAGTAAATATAAATTCAATTTGTTGAATTTTCTAATTATTTTGTGGGGATACTTCAGCCTCCCCTGTCTTTAATCACCTTTTTTAGTCCGTATCACAGAGCTCGCGCAACAAGCTGGTAGCGTAGCATCCTCGGCCCAGGGAAAAACGCAGTTCCAGTTCTCCGGTTTCGAGCCAGCACCACTCTAACTCACCGGGCAGGAAGCGCAGAGCCCTGCGCCCCGCCCGCAGGCCAAAGTGACACAGCCCGTTCACCAGCGTTGGAAATTGTTTCAGCACCGCATCTTCAATATCGGCCGCTTCGCCGCTGCTTACATACTTATCTTTCGGCGCTGTGATGCCCGCCAGAGGACCGCTGATGTGGATATCGAAGCTGTCCAGCCGCCGCTGCAGGGTTTGATCCCAGTCCTCATCGCCCTTAAGCAGGAAGTAGCGACCGGTGCCGCCGAGATTCAGCACGTCGCCGGCGACATACTGGTTCCAGTTTCCGCTGCACAGGCGGGCGGAAAGCAACTGGTTGAACAGGTAGGCCCTGCCCGCGGAGTACAGCATACCGCGCGTGTAGCGTTGGCCTTTGGGTCGCGTTTGCGCGCCGGCAGCGGCGATGAGTTCCAACAGTTGGGTGATATTGGTCATCTGGCGGCCGAAGCGCTGGGCACCGAAATAATTCGGCACCCCGATTTCCTTGATGGCAGCCAGGGCGCGGTCGAACTCAGACTGGGCGCCAACACAGTGCCGCAGTCGAATCCGGAAGCGGTTGCCCCGGTGGCTGCCGATCCTGATCTTGCGGCCGTTGCGCTCGGTTTCCAGGATGGTCAGCTGCTCGTCCTCGATCGCGCCGATCCGACCTTCTGCCAACTCTGCCAATGGCAGGCTGAACCACTGCGTGCATTCGGCGCGCCGGTCCTTGATGCCGGCATAGCCGATATCAGCCATAGAGGCCCCGGTCAACGTGGCGATGCGTTCGGCGACAGCGAGAGTGCTCAGATTGGTTTTTTTAAGGCGCATACACAGGTGCTCGCCGGCGCCGGTGAAAGCAAATCCGAGATTTTCATCGACACAGAAGTCGGTAATTTCCTGCTTCAGTGTCGCCCGCAGTGACGGTCGAGCCTGGGCATAATGCAATTGCTTCAGGGGGATAATGTCGATCTTCTGCGCTGCCGTCGCTTCAGGCATGGTCATATACCAGGGTGCCTCTGACTAATTATTCGTTAATACGACTCAGGAGTACCACGGCATGACAGGCCATTCCCAGCTCCTTGCCGATGTCGCCGAGGCCCTCGGTGGTGGTCGCCTTGAGATTTACCCGATCCTTCGCCAGCTTCAGAATAACCGCCAGGTTGGCCTGCATCGCCGCTCGATGTGGGGATAAACTGGGAACTTGTGCAACCACGGTGACATCTATATTCACCAGGCGAAAATTTTGTGCAGTCATCATCGCCAGCACCCTGGCCAGCAATAGTCGACTGTCTACATCGGCAAACTGCGGGTCGTCGTCTGGAAAATGCTGGCCTATGTCGCCCTGCCCCAGGGCGCCGAGGATGGCATCACAAACCGCATGCAGCACCAGGTCGCCATCGGAATGCGCCTCCAGGGTTCTTGCCTCTGGCAAGCGCACACCGGCCAACACCAGGGGATTTTTTTCATCAAAGCTTGGAGCAAAGCGATGCACATCATAGCCATGGCCAATGCGTAATCCGTCTACAGTCATTTCTGCCCCTGTACCTGAAGTATCTGACTCGCCAGCGCTAGGTCCGCTGCGTGAGTGATTTTAATGTTTGTCCTGGCGCCTTCAATCATCTGCGGGCGCTGCCCGATGAGTTCAACCGCACTGGCCTCGTCCGTCACCATGGCATTTTTCTTCACCGCGGATTCGATGGCGGCAAGCAACAAACCATAACGAAACATCTGTGGTGTGAAGGCATTCCAGACGCCGCTGCGATCGAGAGTCCTGCGCACCACGGCCTGGTCATCGACCTGTTTCAGGGTGTTCTCTGCCGGTGCACCTAACAACCCGCCTATGGCATGATGGTTTAGCTCGGTCAGCAGCTTGCGTATATCCGCTGTCGATACGCAGGGACGCACGGCGTCATGCACCAGCACCCAGTCCTGCTCCTGCGCTGCAGTACTAATACTCAGCAAGGCATTCAACACACTCAGGTGGCGCTGGTCGCCGCCGATGACAGTCACGACGCGCTCATCGAGGCTTGGCTGCAGCTTCGAGAACCACAGATCCTGAGGGTGCAGGGCAACCACGATCTTTTCTATTTCGGAGATGCTGGCGAGCTTCTGCAGCGCGATAGCAAGGACAGGAGTGCCATTGAGGGGCAGGTACTGTTTGGGTGTGTCCGATCCCATGCGAAGACCGATGCCAGCGGCTGGCACAATTGCCCAAATTGCCATAGTGCTTGCTTCCTCGTTTTTCGAATGCCGGGACGGGGATCTCGACATTTGCACATCTGAGCTGCTGTTTGCCAAATGCGTAAGCAGCCTATGATTAGCCACTCAGCGGTCAGTCGACTATGAGGTAGAAAACTTCCCCCTCACGGATCATGCCCAGTTCCGACCTGGCGCGTTCTTCCACCGCCTCCAGTCCATTCTTGAGATCCAGCACCTCAATTTCGACGAGCCGGTTGCGTTCGATCAGCTCGGCGTTACCCTGACGCTGAGCCTCGAGATCGACCTCCAGCAAATTCAGGGCGCGAATGCTGTCCTCGCCGAGCCACAGTTGATACTGCATGGTGACAATCACGAAGGCTAAAAATGCGAAAAATATTTTCATTGCGTCTCTATGTAAACCGCGCGAACTCTCCGAGCCCGCGATAAACCGAGCCACTGCCCAACTCTTCCTCGATGCGCAACAGGCGATTGTACTTCGCTACCCGATCGGAGCGACTCAGGGAGCCGGTCTTGATCTGACCTGCGGCGGTGGCAACGGCCAGATCCGCGATCGTCGTATCTTCCGTCTCGCCGGAGCGGTGGGAAATAACCACCCCGTAATCGGCCGCCTTGGCCATGTTGATCGCGGCCAGGGTTTCCGTCAATGAACCAATCTGATTAAATTTGATCAGGATGGAGTTGGCGATGTGTTCGCTTATCCCACGCTGCAAAATACGGGTGTCGGTCACGAACAGATCATCGCCCACTAACTGAACTTTATCGCCTATTTGGGCAGATAATTGAGCCCAGCCCTCCCAGTCGCTCTCGTCCAACCCATCCTCGATGGATAGAATGGGGTAGTTTTCACTGAGATTTTGCAGATAATCCGCAAATCCCTGAGAATCATAGCGCTTGTTCTCACCTTGGAGACAGTATTCTCCCCCCTCGAAGAACTCGGAAGCAGCACAATCCAGTGCCAGGTGCAGGTCCACACCGGGCTTGAAACCCGCTAATTCAATGGCCTGCAGGATCGCGTCCAGGGCTGCCGCGTGGGAAGGCAGATCGGGGGCGAACCCCCCCTCGTCCCCCACCGCCGTGCTCAGACCCTGCTTGGCGAGCACCGATTTGAGGGCATGAAACACTTCGGCGCCGTAGCGCAGGGCTTCGGTGAAGCTGGGCGCGCCGGTGGGAAGAATCATAAACTCTTGAATATCCACGTTATTATCGGCATGCTCGCCGCCGTTGATGATATTCATCATGGGCACCGGCAGGGAATAATTGCCCTCGCTGCCATCGATTCTGGCAATATGGGTGTAAAGCGGCACCCCGGTTTCGATAGCCGCCGCCTTAGCGGCGGCCAGGGACACCGAGAGGATGGCGTTCGCACCCAGTTTCGACTTGTTTTCGGTGCCATCCAGATCCAGCATCACCTGGTCCAGACCCGCCTGATCCAGCGCATCGTAGCCCTTCAGGGCCTGCTGAATCGAAGTATTGACGTTCTCGACCGCCAGCAACACTCCGCGGCCTAAATACCGGGAAGCATCCTTGTCACGCAGTTCCAGGGCTTCCCGGGAACCGGTGGAGGCCCCGGAAGGCACACAGGCAGTGCCCACCGAACCGCTGTCCAGCACCACATCTGCCTCAATAGTAGGATTGCCTCTCGAGTCCAGGATCTCCCGAGCCTTAATCGAGCTAATTAATGACATTTCAATTCCTTACATAAGTAAAAAAAAGGGGTCGGATGTAATTTTCGTTGTAAATCCGGGATTATTGGAGATATGGGAGAAAACGACATCCGACCCCTTTTTTACTTCATTGCGTATCGAGCTCAGGCAGGGTCTTTACCAGTTCATCGAGGGCCTTCATCTGTTCGAGGAACGGACGCAGACTTTCGAGCCGTAGGGCACAGGGACCATCGCAAAGAGCGGCGGCGGGATCGGGATGGGCCTCGATAAACAAACCCGCCAACCCCTGGGACAATCCGGCCCGGGCCAGGGCGGTGACATCGCCACGGCGACCATCGGCGGCAGCGGGCAGGCCACCGGGTATTTGCAGGGCGTGGGTGACGTCAAAAAGCAGCGGGTAACCGAGGCGTTTCATCACCGAAAAGCCGAGCATATCCACCACCAGGTTGTTGTAGCCGAAGCTGCTGCCCCGCTCGCACAGAAGCAGCTGATGATTTCCCGCTGCTTCGAATTTGCCCAGGATATGCTGCATTTCCTGGGGTGCCAGAAACTGGGCCTTCTTGATGTTGATGACGGCGCCAGTCTTCGCCATGGCCACTACCAGATCCGTCTGCCTCGACAGAAACGCGGGCAATTGCAAGACGTCGGCGACCTCGCTGACCGGCTGCGCCTGGGCGGGCTCGTGTACATCCGTGATGATGGGCAGCTCGAACGTGGTCTTGACCTCACTGAGGATCTTCAGCCCGGCTTCAAGCCCCGGACCCCGATAAGAATCCATGGCGGATCGATTGGCCTTGTCGAAAGAGGCTTTGAATACCAGGGGAATATCGAGATCGACACACACACGCTTGAAATGTTCCGCCACCGTCATAGCCAGATCTCGCGATTCCAGCACGTTGATGCCACCGAACAGGACGAAGGGTCGATCGTTGGCGAGGCTTATCTGCGCCACCTTGATTTGCTTGCTGGTCATGAACTCGGTGGGGATCCTGTTTCAGACAGAAAAATTATCCGGCTTGCGCGGCGCTGTTGGAGGCAAGCGGCTGCTCCGGGTTGTTGACCTCGGCATCGTCAGAGCGACTATCGCGTTTAGCGATAGCCGCCTTGATGAAACCGGTAAACAGGGGATGGCCCTCGCGGGGTTTGGAAGTGAATTCCGGATGAAACTGACAGCCGACGAACCAGGGATGGTCAGCTAATTCGATCACCTCGATCAGCATGCCATCTTCGGACTTGCCTACCAGATTCATGCCGGCGGCGCTCAGACGGTCGATGTAGTTATTGTTGAATTCGTAGCGATGCCGGTGTCGCTCCACGATCTCTTGCTTGCCGTAGCATTCGGAGGTGGTGGAATCGCTTTGCAGGATACATTTCTGGGCGCCGAGACGCATGGTGCCGCCGAGGTCTGATTCCTCATCCCTGAATTCGGTGCCACCGCTCGCGGTTGTCCATTCGCTGATCAGCGCGATGACCGGGTGTGGAGAGTCGGCGTCGAACTCGGTGCTGTGGGCACCCTCGAGACCGGCAACATTTCTGGCAAAATCGATCACGGCGACCTGCAGGCCCAAGCATATTCCCAGGTAAGGAATCTTGTTTTCCCGTGCATATTTCACCGCCACGATCTTGCCCTCTATGCCGCGTTCACCGAAGCCACCGGGCACCAGGATCGCATCCTGGTCTTGTAGAATCTCGATCCCTTTGTGCAGGATATCGTCGGAATCTATATATTTAATATTTACCCGGGTACGGGTCTGGATGCCGGCGTGGATAATCGCTTCATTGAGTGACTTGTACGCATCCAGCAAATCCATGTATTTGCCCACCATGGCTAGGCTGACTTCCTGGCTCGGGTGCAGATGCGCCTCCACCACCCTATCCCACTCTGAATAGTCTGCCGGCGGACAATCGAGATGAAATTTCCTGATGATGATTTCGTCGAGACCTGCGGCGCCTAGTTTGCCCGGGACGCGATAGATGGAATCGCTGTCGGGCAATGAGATGACCGCCGGCAGTTCGACGTTGGTAAACAATGAAATTTTCTTGCGAGATGATACGTCGATCTCCTGGGTCGAGCGACACACCAGCACGTCTGGCTGGATACCTATGGAACGTAATTCCTTCACCGAGTGCTGGGTGGGCTTGGTCTTGGTCTCGCCGGCGGTGCTGATATAAGGCACCAGCGTGAGATGCAGAAACAGGGACCGCTCAGGTCCCACTTCTGCCCGCATCTGTCGTATTGCCTCCAGGAATGGCTGTGACTCGATGTCACCGACGGTACCGCCGATCTCAATCAAGGCCACATCGGCACCCTTGGCCCCTTCGACGATACGGCGTTTGATTTCGTCGGTTATATGGGGAATGACCTGAATGGTGGCACCGAGATAGTCGCCGCGACGCTCTCGCTTCAGTACTTCTTCGTAAACCTTGCCGGTGGTGAAGTTGTTCGACTGCGACATGGTGGTGCGACTGAAGCGTTCATAATGACCCAGATCGAGATCGGTCTCAGCACCGTCCTCGGTGACGTAGACCTCGCCGTGTTGAAACGGGCTCATGGTACCGGGATCCACATTGATGTAGGGATCCAGTTTTAGCAGGGTTATGTTCAAGCCGCGGGCTTCGAGAACTGCCGCGAGAGAAGCTGAGGTGATGCCTTTGCCCAGTGACGAAACCACACCACCAGTAATGAAGATATAACGAATCATTGGGGCCCCATCTCAAGTAATCGAATCAGCGCTGCACTGACCCATGCAGATGGAATTGCAGCCTACCAGAAGCGCCCTTCAAGCTCAAACCAAAACCCTCGACAATGGTAGAAAGATTTTTCAGCAGCGCTAATTTCTTGTGCTCTTTTTCGCGCATAGAGCCTGAGATACCCCTAGGTAATATCTAGTTCACTCGAAAAGACTAGACCAACAAAGCTCCGATGCATATTGATGGACACACGTTTGTTGTTTGTCCGCGAATTTGAGTTGCCTATTCCCCTTGCGCACGCCCATATATCCTTCACTTTAGCCAGCGCTGCGGAACTCGCTGCGCTCAGACAGTCCTCGCTCAAATCTGTCTAAAGTGAAGGATATAGACATGGCCTGATTGTGCGCAAGGGGAATAGGCAACTCAACTTCGCTTGATTATGTGATAAACGACAAGTCAGTGATTTCAATGTAGATTAAAACCATATGCTGCAGGTTTTCACTGAAATGAGGCGAAGCTCCTCTACCCTGCTTGCCTTGCAAATCAGACCGTGCTTTAGCGCTTTCATTTTTTCAGGTTGAGCGAGGACTGTCTGAGCGGAGCGAGTTCCGCAGCGCTGAAAAAATGGAAGCGCGAATGGTCGCAAGGAAAGTAGGGTAGAGGGGCTTCGCCGGGAAAGTATCTTAAGAATGGGGCAGCGTGCCTCCGCCTAAAGTTCTAAAATTAATCAATCCCAAATTCGGGACTACGCCAACTGACCTGTATGCCCGGTCCATCTGCCTTCGCCGCGAATTGCTCGGCCACTCCTACTCCCGGTATACAGGCGAGAGCGTCTTCGATATAGAGCAGCGGCACGCGGTTACGCAGCCAGGGTTCGATTTCATGTTCCTGTAATAGTTTCTTCAGGGATTTGTTTGGCCGCCCGGTCAGCTGACAGGATTCGCCCCCCTGGCGATAGCGAATCTGTAGCCTGCCCCCATTCGGGAGTGTGAGTCCAGACCCCGTGGTCGGGCGCAGGTGCAGGCAACCGTTGTCGGGCAAGACAAATACCTGGTCGTGGTGGGTATCCCAGTACAACTGGCTGGAGGGATCGAGCTCGGGTACGGGCTTTAAGGCGTAGAGTTTTTGCTTGTAGCGTCTTATTTGAAAGCCATCCCCAAGCAGGCTGGCATCACTGCCGGCTTCGGCTCTGAGTACTTCGGTGCTGAGTTGTTGCAGGCGGTTCCAACCCAGCTCAGGTACTCCAATTTCGCTGAGCCAGTGTCGTAGCAAATTGCGCTGGCGGTCGTTGGACAGCGCCAGCAGAGGCTCGAGCCGGATTACCGAATGCCGCTCCGTGGCCATATTGCCGAGATCTATTGCCGCCAATTCCGCCAGCAAGTCCTGGGACTCCGCCGCCAGGGTCGCGGTTTTCGACCAGCTATGGCGATAGCCGGGCCATCTCGATGCGATCGACGGTAGCAGTGTGTGCCTGATGAAGTTCCTGTCGAATTGCTCATCTTCGTTAGACTGGTCTTGCAGCCACCGCAAGGCGTGGGCGCTGGCATACTCGGCGAGTTGTTGACGTTCGAAGCCCAGCAACGGCCGATATAGAAATCCCTGGCCCAGGGAGCGGGTGACGGGAATGCCGGCGAGACCCTTGATACCTGCGCCCCGCATCAGCCGCAGCAGCAAGGTCTCCATCTGGTCATCCAGGTGATGGGCCAGTAACAACGCTTCATCGGCCTGCAGATTTTCCTGGAAGGCCTGGTAGCGGACCTTGCGTGCGGCGTTCTCTACATCGTTACCAGGTAAACTCTCACCGAAATCTGCCCGCACGCCTGCTACCGCTAAATCGATATGCAACTCTTTACAGCCACGCTCACAATGCCGCTGCCAGTTATCCGCGTCGCTTTGCATGCCGTGGTTGATATGCAGCGCCCGCAGCGACCACTGGAATTCTGCTTGTTCGCTGAGTTGATGCAGGCCATGGAGCAAGACACTCGAATCCAGGCCACCACTGAATCCCACCACCAGGGAGCGACACCGGGGCATGGATTGCAATGCAGCGGCTAGGGATTCTAGAGTAAAGTTCATGGTCAGATCGGTCGCCGGGGCGTGGATTAAAGAGTGATTAAACCTGAGGTGGTGATTGTATCGAGCGCGATCTGGGCGAGCCGGGGGACGTAATAGCTGTGAGCTTTACATCCCGTACGCCATCAGGCGTTTATAGCGGCGATCGACCAGTTCGTCGGGGTCCAGGGCGGATAGTCGATCGATCTGTTCGATCAGTGCCGCCTTGATACTCGCAGCTACTGTGACCACATCCCGATGGGCGCCTCCCAAGGGTTCTGGAATCGTGAGATCCACAATACCCAACTCCTGCAGCCGCTCCGAGGTAACCCCCATGGCTTCGGCGGCGGCGGCGGCATACTCGGAAGATTTCCAGAGGATGGTGGCGCAGCCTTCCGGGGTAATCACCGTGTAAGTGGAGTACTGCAACATATTGAGCTGATCACAAACGCCGATGGCGATGGCGCCACCGGAATTTGCCTCGCCCGTCACCGTGGCAATCAACGGCGTCCGAATCCGCGACATCATCGCCATGTTTTCGGCGATGGCCTCGTTGACGCCCCTTTCCTCGGCATCCATCCCAGGATAGGCGCCAGGTGTATCTATAAAACTCAATACCGGCAGCCGATAGCGTTCGGCGAGCTTGATCAGCCTGCGGGCCTTTCTGTATCCCTCCGGCCTAGGCATGCCAAAATTATGCCGCACTTTTTCCTTGGTGCCTCGGCCCTTCTGGTGACCAATCACCATCACCGGCAGGTCATCGATTCTGGCGAGGCCACCGATGAGTGCCTGGTCATCTGCATACAGACGGTCACCGTGCAATTCATCGAACTCGGTGAATATATGTTCGATATAATCCAGCGTGTAAGGCCGCAGCGGGTGTCTGGCAATCTGTGAAATTTGCCAGGATGACAGGTTCGAAAATATCTTCTCGGTGAGCTTGATGCTCTTGCCTTGAAGATTCTGAATTTCATCGCTTATATTCAACTCATTGTCGCTACCAACGAGTCTCAGCTCGCCGATCTTGGCTTCCAACTCGGCAATGGGTTGTTCAAATTCGAGGTAGTTCGGGTCCATGATGATCCAGTCTATCTACTGACTCTAATGCCAGGGAGCCTCTGAATAAAACTTCAATATCTCTGGCCTTTATCGAATGCGTTGTGCTGACCTTCGCGAGACAACAGCGTTTTGTCTGACCTGTAGTCGAGACTCACCGTATCCTTGCCATACTCCAGCCGCAGCTTCTGAATCAGATCATCCACAGGCGATACGACCCAGTCCCGCCCCAGCATTATACACCCTGCGGAGTCCGCGCGTTCGTAATGTACCACCACCGTGCAACCGGAATCGCCCTCAGCCTCAGCGGCGCCGGCACCGTTACCTGCGCTGTCGAAATTGGCCTGCCCGCTGGCGCCCGCATCTATTGAGTCAGCACCGTTAGCCGCTGGATTGCCGGCCCCGGGCTGTTCGCCGTCTTGTCGGCGCCGGTAGGGCGCCAGGATATTGGCCAGGTGTTGACAAAAGTTTGACTCCAGGCTGTCGAACTTCAGCCTCAGCGCCAGGCGGTGCGCACAGCGCTCCCGTGCCTGGTCCAGGGTCATCACCTGGCGGCCTCTGCCACGGGTGCCTCCGGTGTATTCGTCCACGCTCACGGTGCATTCCACCACCAGAATCGTATCCTTGCGCAGCAGATCCCTGAACTCTTCATATTCCTTCGCGTATAGCGACACTTCGAGCCTACCGCTGCGGTCATCCAGGGTAAGGAAGGCGATGGTTTCCCCGGCCTTACTGCGCATGGTGCGAACGTTGTACAACAAACCGGCCACCCATTGCGATCCCCGTTGCGGGCGCAGATTAGAGATTCGATCGCTGGTGAGCTGGGATAACTCCTCCAGAAACTCATCTATGGGGTGACCGGAGAGATAAACCCCCAGCGCCTGTTTCTCTGCGGCCAGGCGTTTCTGTTCGGCCCAGGGTTTAACCTGGGCCTTGCCAAATATATAGTCGGCCCTGGCATCGAGCACCGGCGCGATGCCGCCAAACAGATCATCCATGCCACTGGCCTGGTTGCGATTGGCCTGTTCCGCCGCCTGCATGGCCCGGGGCAGCATCGCCGTCAGTTGCGCACGGGCGCTGTCAAGGTCGCCCTCGGTGAGTTTGTCCAAGGCGCCGGCGCGCAGCAGCGCCTCCATGGTGCGCTTGTTCACGTGCCTGCTGTCGACCCGCCGACACAGGTCCAGTAGATCGCTGAAGGGTTTTTGTTCCCGTGCCAGCAACAGGCTCTCCACCGGACCCTCCCCCACGCCTTTTATCGCGCCCAAGCCATATACGATCTCACCCCCTGGGTTCACGGTAAAATTGAACTGACCGGCATTGACGTCCGGCGGGATGATCGCCAGCTGCATCGAACGGCATTCGTCAATCAAGGTGACAATCTTGTCCGTATTCTGCATTTCCGCCGACAGCACCGCCGCCATGAAGTGTGCCCCATGGTGCGTCTTCAGCCAGGCGGTCTGATAAGAAACCAGGGCGTAGGCGGCAGAGTGCGATTTATTAAAGCCGTAGCCGGCAAATTTCTCCATTAGATCGAATATGGATGTCGCCACCTTTGCATCGACATCGCGAGCCCGGGCGCCAGCCATGAAAGTACTGCGCTGCTTGGCCATTTCCACCGGGTCTTTCTTGCCCATGGCCTTGCGCAAGATGTCGGCACCGCCGAGGGTGTAGTCGGCCAACACCTGGGCGATCTGCATGACCTGTTCCTGGTACAGGATGACGCCATAGGTGGTAGCGAGCACCGGCTCCAGCTCGGGGTGGGAATAGACGACGTGGGTTCTGCCGTGCTTGCGATCGATGAAATCCTCGACCATACCCGACTGCAACGGCCCCGGCCGGAACAGCGCTACCAGCGCGATGATATCGTCGAAGCAATTGGGTACCAGGCGCTTGATCAGATCCTTCATGCCGCGGGATTCCAGTTGAAACACCGCCGTGGTCTCACCCTTCTGCAGCAGTTTATAGACCGCTTTATCATTCAGCGGCAGGGTATTGATATCGACTTTCGCCTGCCCGTCCCCGGCCTGGGCGTTGATCATCTTAACCGCCCAATCGATGATGGTCAGTGTACGCAGGCCAAGGAAATCAAACTTCACCAGGCCGACGGTCTCCACATCATCCTTGTCGAACTGGGTCACCAGTCCATGACCGGCTTCATCACAGTACAGGGGTGTGAAATCCGTCAGCCGGGTCGGCGCGATAACCACACCGCCGGCGTGCTTGCCCACATTGCGGGTAATGCCTTCGAGCTTGTAGGCCATCTCCATGATTTCCTGGGCATCGTCATCGCTGCCGACGAATTCCACCAGTTGTGGCTCCATCTCGAAGGCTTTCTTCAGAGTCATTCCCGGCTCGAAGGGAATCAATTTCGAGAGTTTGTCCCCCAGGGAATAGGGCTTGCCCTGGGCCCGCGCCACGTCCCTCACCACTGCCTTGGCGGCCATGGTGCCAAATGTAATTATTTGGGCCACCGCATCTTTACCGTATAATTGGGCGACATGCTGGATGACTTTGTCCCTGCCTTCCATACAGAAGTCGACGTCGAAATCCGGCATCGATACCCGTTCAGGATTTAAAAATCGCTCGAACAGCAGATCATATTTCAGGGGGTCAATATCGGTAATACCCAGGGCGTAGGCGACAATGGAACCGGCGCCAGAGCCCCGACCGGGACCGACGGGAATATCGTTGTCCTTGGCCCACTGGATAAATTCCATGACGATGAGGAAATAGCCGGCAAATCCCATCTGATTGATAATTTTCAGCTCGATTTCCAGGCGATCCCAGTAGGTTTTGAGCGCCTCGTCCTGGCCGGCCTCGGCTGCGAACAAATTATGCAGTCGATTAGTCAGTCCTTCCTTGCTCAAGTTGGACAGGTATGCTGCCAAACTCAGGCCCGCCGGCACCGGATAGCTAGGCAGACTCGGCGCACCCAGCTTAAGCATCAAGCTACAACGCAGGGCGATTTCGCCGGCGTTTCGAATCGCCTCCGGAATATCGACGAAGAGTTTTGCCATCTCGGCCTCACTCTTCAGGTATTGCTGCTCGGTGTAATTGCGCGAGCGCCTGGGATCATCCAGAGCCCGCCCCTCGTTGATACAGACCCGAACTTCATGGGCGTCGAAATCATCCTGATCCAGAAACCTGACATCGTTGCTGGCCACCACCGGACAATCGCCTGCCAACGCCAGTGCCAGGACCGCATCGATGTAGGCGTCCTCATCGGGCTTGCCTAACCTCTGCAACTCCAGGTAAAAACACTCGGGGAACATGGCCTGCCACTGCGTCAGACGCTGCGCCGCCAGTTCCTTCTCCCCCGCCAATAGGGCCACTCCGATATCGCCATACTGGGCACCGGACAGCGCGATCAGGCCGGCAGATTTTTCAGCGAGTTTTACCCGGCTGACGACGGCCCCGCCATGACCGGGATTGTCGGTATAGATCTCGGAGATGATTGCCGTGAGATTGCGATAACCCACTTGATCTTTTATCAGCAGAACCAGGGGCGTCACTACATCGTGATCCTCATCGACCACTTGAATATCGCAGCCACAAATGGGCTTCAAACCGGCCTTGCTGGCGCCGCTATAAAACTTAATAAGGGCAAACATGTTCGACAGATCGGTGATCGCTACGGCGGGCATCTGCATCTTATGCAGACGCTGCAGCAGCGGTTTAATCGTGATCAGGCCATCGCTGATGGAGTATTCGGAGTGTAAACGCAGGTGTGCGAAGGGCGCAGAAAGCGTCTTAGTTGATGAATCATTAGGCATGCAAATAGATCAATTGGGGGGCGGCGAGTAATCCGTAAATATACGCTGTTTAGCCGTGAAAGTTTACTCAATCCTGAGACGGATAAATGCGCGATAAATCCTCGCGAATTGTGGAGCGAACTTAAATAGATTAGAAAAAGGGATCCTGTGCATCTTGTAAGAGCTGACCGAACATACATGTCGTTTATCCGCGAATTCGAGTTGCCTAGTCCCCTTGCGCACGGCCAGATATCCTTCACTTTAGCCAGCGCAGCGGAACTCGCCTGCGGCTCAAACAGTCCTCGCTCAAATCTGTCTAAAGTGAAGGATATAGACATGGCCTGATTGTGCACAAGGGGACTAGGCAACTCAACTTCGCTTAATTATGTGATAAACGACAAGTCAGTGATTTCAATGTGGTTTAAAACCATATGCTGCCGGATTTCACTAAAATGAGGCGTTGAACCTCTACCCTGATTTACTTGCAAATCAGGCCATATAGGAACTGCAAATCATTCGGAGAGGTTCGTGCTCTTGATCTTTATCGAATTGTAAGGACTGGCAGCGTCCACTAGATTGAGCTGCACACCTTCTGAATAAATCCCATAATCATAGTAATCTTGCCACCGGTGCGAAGCTGCGTCGGTGAATGGCGCAGGGACCTAATGCTGCCAGCGCCGCGAGATGCTTTTTGGTGGGATAGCCCTTGTGTTGAGCGAAGCCGTAGCCGGGATAGTCGGCTTCCAGTGCTGCCATTTCCCGATCGCGGGTCACCTTGGCCAGGACCGAGGCGGCGGCGATGGCGGCGATCAATGAGTCGCCTTTGACTATGGCCTTCGAGGCGTAGGGCCAGCGCGGGCAGCGATTGCCATCGACGTAGACAAATTCGGGTTGCAGGGTCAGGGCTTCTACCGCGCGCCACATCGCCAGCAAGCTCGCTTGCAGGATGTTGAGTTTGTCTATTTCGGCGACCGAGGCGCGAGCGACGGCATAAGCCAGGCTATTTTCCATGATCGCAGTGCAGCAGCGCTGCCGTTGGCCGTAGCTGAGCTTTTTTGAGTCGGCCAGCCCGGTGATGGGGATCTTCGGGTTTAAGATTACGGCGGCGGCAACCACATCTCCGGCCAAGGGCCCGCGCCCCACTTCGTCGGTGCCCGCGACGATGGCGGCGGTATTCCCCGAGTCCAGCCATTGAGTGTGCATCGGCAAGGGCTTAGCTCGCTCGTGCACTTGCGGGTAAATTCACGAGCTTGAGTATCGCCTCGGCGGCACGACTCGAAGCGTCCAATCGAATACTGCGATGGATGCGGTCAAATTCGCCCAAGAGGATGCCATGATCGGTCTGTCCCGCCATGAAGCTGACGATTTCATCTCGGACCCGGTCGACGCTTACCGCATGCTGAATAAATTCCGGCACCAGCTCTTTCCCAGCCAGTAAGTTTGGCAGGGCGATGTGCGGAATTTTCAGGATTCGCGAAGCGATGGCGTAAGTAAGTCCCCCTAATTTATAACAGACCAGCATGGGTCGACGCAGCAACATCGCCTCCAGCGTCGCCGTCCCCGACGCCAGCACCACAAAATCGGCGGCACTGATCGCCAGGTGGGAATCCTCCACCAGGGTGAATTGGTCTCCTGGAAACAGGCTGGCGGCACGCAACAGACCACTGATCTGGCTCTTCGCTGCGTCACTGGCACAGGGAATAATGAATCTCAGGCGTGGACAATGTTGTAAAGATTCTACCGCCGCGGCGAGGAACACAGGTCCCAGCCGCTTGATCTCTCCGCTGCGGGACCCGGGCATCAGGCAGACCACTTCATATTCATCCTTGAGATCGAGCCGTGCCCGAGACTGGGCTTTCTTGTTCTCGAAGCCGACGCTGTCGGCCAGCGGATGACCGACGCACTCAACGGCGATGTCATGCTCATCATAGATAGCGGTCTCGAAAGGAAAAAGAGTGAGCATGAGATCGACTGCCCGCTTGATCTTGTGAATCCGGTTTTTGCCGTAAGCCCACACGCTGGGACTCACATATTGTACGGTCTTAATGGAATTTTGGCGCAGAGGTTTTTCGAGACGCAGGTTAAAAGCCGGCGCGTCGATGCCGATAAATGCCAGCGGAGGATTGGAGATAAATTCGGCTTGCAGCCGCGCCTTGATTTTGAAAAGCTCGGGCAAACGCCCCAGGGGTTCCACAAAACCCATCACCGACAAGCGCTCCATCGGTGCCAGGGTCCGACAGCCGAGCTTGAGCATTTGCGGACCGGCGATACCGACAAACTCGGCGTTCGGATAGTGCCTGCGTAGCGCCTCGATGAGCCCGGCGCCCAGATTGTCGCCCGAACTCTCACCGGCGACGATGCCAAAACGTGGGTGTTTACTCATAGTGGCTTGGCGTTGACATGAGGGAACCTCAGATTATGCAAGCCTGATTACGCAGGCGTTCGGACGGCGATAGACATCGGTCGCCAGCGCTCATTCTCTACCGGCGCTGCCGATCGATGAACGCAGCCGGAATCCGTTATCGATGAATACCCTTCTCAGATGCTTCCAGAGAATCGATAAGCACCCCTAATGCCTCGCCGCCTGAGCTTATTGCCCTGATCTTCTCGATTGCTTCGCGCAGTTTCAGATTACGCTTGTACAGGATTTTGAACGCTTCCCGAATCGCCGCGATCGTGGCCTTGTCGAAGCCGCGCCGTTCGAGGCCAATGACATTAACACCTCGAATTTTGGCAGGGTTGCCGCTGAGTATCATGTAGGCAGGTATATCATTGGTGATATGGGCCATACCCCCAACCATGGCGTGGGCGCCAATTTTAAGGAATTGGTTGACGCCGACGTAACCGCCGAGGATAACCCAGTCTGCCACCTCAACATGGCCGGTGATGCCGACGTTATTCGCGAGTACGATGTTGTTACCAATCTGACAGTCATGGGCAACATGCACATAGGGCATCAGAAGATTATCGTTGCCGATGCGGGTTACTCCACCACCACCACCGGTGCCCCGATGTAGGGTTACACCCTCGCGAATGATATTGTTATCACCAATCTCCAGGTAAGTGTCTTCGCCTTCATATTTCCTGTCTGAGGGGTCTTCACCTATGGAACTGAATTGAAATATTCGGTTGTTGTTACCGATGCGGGTGTTCGAGCGGATGACCACGCTGGAGCCGACGTCGGTGCCGGCGCCGATACTGACATTGGGCCCGATAATACTCCATGGTCCAACGCTAACTCCTGCATCCAGTTCCGCTTTGGGGTCGATTCTGGCGCTGTCATCAATCGACATCCATCTGCCTCTCGGCGCACAAGATCGTCATCGTGCCTACCAGTTCATCACCAACTGACGCCCTGGTTGCAAATTTGTAGAGCCCGCGCCGGTTGGTAATAATTTCGGCCTCGAGTCGCAGTTGATCTCCGGGTACCACCGGGCGCCGCAGTCTCACATTGTCGGCGCCGACAAAGTAATACAGATAGCCGTCTTTCGGTTTCTTCTCCTGGCTCTTGAAACCAAGCACACCCGCAGCCTGAGCCAGTGCCTCGATGATCAACACGCCGGGCATTATGGGTTTACCGGGAAAATGGCCTTGGAAAAAAGGCTCATTGACCGTCACATTCTTGTAAGCAACGATGGACTTGCCCAGATCTAACTCCACCACCCTGTCCACCAGCAGAAAAGGGTAGCGCTGGGGCAGATATTCTTTTATTTCATTTACATCTAATATCATTGAGACCTTCTTCTATTCTGAACTACCAGATGACTTCTCTAATGCTTTTATTCTTTTCGCCATCGAATCCAACTGCTCGAATCTGACGATGCTGCGTTTCCATTCCGCGGTCTTCATCTGACCGGTGCCGGAGGAATACATCCCCGGCTCGGAAATAGTCCTGCTGATGAGGGTTCTTGCGCTCACCTGTACTCTATCGGCAATCGAGAGATGTCCGATAACACCGACGCCACCACCCAATACACAATATTTACCGACTATGGTGCTGCCGCCAAGACCGGAGCAACCGCAAATAACAGTATGCTCACCAATCCTGCAGTTGTGACCTATATGCACCATGTTGTCGAGCTTTACTCCGCGCTCTATGACAGTATCGTCCAGCGCACCTCGATCGATAGTCGAGCCGGCACCAATTTCCACATCATCCCCAATCACGATCCCACCCAGCTGGTGAAACTTGACGGACTTGCTGCCATCGAAGGCAAACCCGAACCCATCGGAGCCGATGACGGTGCCACTGTGAACAATTACACCGGATCCCATGCTCACCCCGTGGTAGATCTTAACGCCACTGTACAAGACGCAGGCTTTGCCAAGGGAGGAGTCCTCACCGATGTAGCATCCGGACCCGATTCTCACTCCGTCGGCGATGCTGACATTAGCATCGATCACCGCATAGGCGCCCACCGCGACATCGGCGCCCAGGCTGGCATCTGCGTGAATGACAGCAGTGGGGTGAATCGTCGCTGTAGAGGCGGCAGTGGGATCGAACAGGGCAGTGGCGTGGGCAAAGCTGACATAGGGCGCGGAAGAAACCAGTACATTGTGCGGGCAGCAGTCCGCATATTTATCCTCTACGATAATGGCGCTGGCCTTGCAGGAGGCAAGTTGATCGGTATAGGCGGGATTACTCAGGAAACTCAAGTCACCTGGGCCGGCACTGCCCAACGTTGCCAGCCCGGTAATTTCATGCTGGCTGTCACCAAGCAATTTTGCATGCAGAAGGTCTGCCAGCTCGCCAAGTGTATATTTTTTATTGTGTGCCACCTGACACTACCTTAATGCAGTGATTTCCGCTTACTATTGTCTCTGTGCACTCTCGTTTAATTTTGCTGTGACCTTGGCGGTAATGTCCAGGACCGGCGCATAGTAAGGCGCACTATCGACGTTCAGAATGAGATCGTATCCACCCTCGGCGACAACATCTGTCACCGCGGCAGCGAGTTCTTCCTGCATGCTTTGAAGAAATTCCTGGTTCTTCGCCTGCAAGGCTTGCTGCACCCTTTCCTGAATCAACTGAAGTTGTACCTGTAAGTCTTGGGCATTTGAGTTCATGCGCCTGATTTCTTCCTCAGACATAACCGCTTCGTTCTGCTGGTATTCTTCTTGCAGCGCACCAAGTTGCTCGGTGAGTTCCTGCGCTCTCTCTTCATCGATGCTAAATTCCTGCTCCAGTTCTTCCTGCACGACCTTGGCCGCATCGGAATTAAACAGCGCTTGCAGGGCGTTTAGAAGCCCGATCTTGGCATCCTGAGCGAAGGCGCCCTGGGATAACAGCAGCAGGCTCAGACAAGCGATTGCAATATAGGTTCTTTTCACGTGGTTTCTCCAGTTCAAGCAATGTTGCCGATCGATGTCAGCAAATAACACACCAAATAGTTTCAACAGCGAATACCGACTCGGCTAAAAACCCTGACCGATGGTAAAATCAAAGCTCTTGGTGTCATCCCCCTCTTTACCAAACGGCTTGGCTACATAAAAAGTCAGCGGGCCAAATGGTGACAGGTAGGTAACGCTAATTCCTACGGCGTATCTGAATTCGCCGAGGTCGAAATCGGTACAGTTCCCAAGCTCTGTCTGCCTTTTCGAACAGTTGGACGAAAATACGTTTCCGGCGTCAATAAAAAAAGCCGATCTCACTCGACTTGAATCTGGGACGAACGGTACGGGAAATAGCAGTTCCAGTGTCGCTGTGGCCAGTATATTACCACCAAAACTGTCATAATCCTTGTCCAGATAGAAATTTTGAACCGACAGACGCAAATCTTCGCCGGTATCCAGGTCGGTAAGGTTGGTCAAATATGCCGCGTCGTTATTGAAGCCAGCCGCCGATCCATCCTCTCGAGTGAGTATTTCACCGTCCTCATCCCGCAATAGCGTCACACCCCTTTCCAACAAATAGGCGGCACCGGGGGAACTTTGCGGTCCCAGGCTATTTTCCTCATAGCCACGGACCACACCCGCCGCACTCAATCCGCCGGCGAAGAAATTATTAAAGAAAGGCAACTCACCGGTGTCGCCATAGCCGATGCCATAGCCTAAGTTGGTGCGCAGACCCACGGTCCATGTGCGATCTCTGGTAATCGGCCAGTAAAACTGACCGTTGTAGCTAATCCTGACATATTCCAGGTCACTGCCTGGCAGGGTTATCTCCATGCCAAGATTATGCAAGAAACCATCATTTGCCAGCTGGCCTCGATTTAACGTGTTACGAAACCAGTTGCCGGTGATGGTGAAATTATCGAAAGTATCGCCAAATTTATCGACAAAGCCCTTGTTGGGATTTTGTTGAAGTTGCTCCGGCGTGAGTTCGGACACCGGACGAGTGACGGCGTCCGTAATCGGGCCGCCAAATACACTGCTATTGGCACGGGTAATGAGATATCGGTCCACACCTTCAAAAAACGTCGGGCTGGAGGCAATCTCCTGCACCGAACCCATACCGGCGCTTAATTCCGTGTGGGTATAGCCAATATCGAAGCCCAGCAGTTCGATTTCACTGAGTGGATAACTAAAGCGCAGTGAACCACCGAAGGAGGTGGTGTTGAAATTCGACACATTGAAAGGCGAATCAAATTTGCGCGCGAACACAGTAAAACCACGACTCACCCCGTCCAGCGTAAAATAGGGATCCAGGTATTGAAAGTTCAATCCCGACTGAAAGCGACTCTTGTTAACGCCGACAGAGACGGTGCGACCTGTGCCCAGAAAGTTTTGCGCCTGCAAGCTGGAACTGAGGAAGATATCACCACCCCCACCGGTGCCGAGCTGAAAACTAATGGCGCCAAAATTCTGCTCTAGCACCTCGTAGTTGACATCGATCTGATCTTCGGTGCCTGACACTTCTTCGGTCTCGACTTCTACCGTCTCGAAGTAACCGAGCCGTTCCAGCCTTACCTTGGATTGCTCAATTTGCAAACTGGAAGCAGGTGCACTCTCCAATTGCCGCATCTCCCGCCGCAGCACATCGTCGGCGGTAGAGATATTGCCAGTGAAATTAATTCGATTTACGTAGGTTCGATTACCGGGCTGGATAAAGAATGTGACGTCGACGGTTTGATCTTCCTCGTTCACCTCCGGCACACCGGTGGCCTCGGCGAAGGCATAGCCCAGATTTCCCAGGAACTGCACCATGATCTCCTCGGTGCCGGTAACCAGACCCTGGGAGTATATCTGCCCGGGCCTGACGAATACGGCTGCGCGCAACAGGGCCTCGGCATCGACCAGGTCCCCCGCCAGATCCACTTCATTGATGACGTACAAGTCCCCCTCGTTGACGTTGACCGTGATATAGACTTCCTTCCGGTCTGGCGTAATAGCGATGGGAGTGGAATCGATATTGAACTCCACGTAGCCGTTATCGAGATAGAAAGATTCGAGTCGTTCCAGGTCACCGGAGAACTGTTCCCTCGAATACCTGTCCTTCCTACTCATGATCAACCACCAGGGCTTGGTTCCCAATTCGAACAGGCCTAGCAAATCATCTTCCTCAAAAGCGGTGTTGCCGACGATGTTAATGTGACGAATTCTCGATTCTTCCCCCTCATTAATAGTCAGGCTGATTGCCACCCGGTTGCGGGGCAACTCTTCAATCTCAATCTCTACTGCGGCACCGTAACGACCTCGAGAAGAGTAGACATCCTGTATGCCCTGCCTGATGAGTTCTAAGGCGGCGCGGGTAAAAATCTGGCCCTCTGCGATATCGGCGCTGGCCATATTGTCGATGATGTCTTCGGTCTCGAGCACGCTGTTGCCTTCGATTTCGATCGAAGCGACCGAGGGTCTTTCCAGCACCGTAACGACGAGGATATTGCCTTCCCGGGCCACTTCGATTTCGTCAAAATACTCGGAACTCGCAAGCGCTCGAATAATTTCTGCCGGCGTCGTCACCCCCACCTCGTCACCGATGCCCACCGGTAGCAGGTTATAAATTATGCCGGGCGAGATACGCTGATAACCATCGACGATGATGTCGGCGATGATAAAATCCTGCGCCTCGAGGGAGTGGGAAAATCCGACAGCCAACAGCAAACAGCAAACTGTTTTTTTCATTTGTGATATTCTCAAATATTTATTTCGATCTTTTGGCGGCGGGTTTTTGGTTTAATATATAAGGTCGATTGGTTATTTTTTTAAAGTAATCGAACCACATCGTTGTAAACGGCCAGGACCATGATTCCTGATATCAGTAACAAGCCGAGCTGCAGGCCCCAGGCCTGAATTCGTTCAGGCACCGGGCGCCTGATCACGGCTTCGATTATGTAGTACATCAGGTGCCCTCCATCGAGGATCGGTATCGGCAACAAATTTAAGACTCCAAGCGAAATACTCAACAAGGCCAGAAACCCCAGGTAGACATCGATGCCGTAGGAAGCTGTCTGTCCCGCAATCTGTGCAATTGTTATTGGCCCGTTGATGTTCTTTACAGAAATCAAGCCGACAACCATTTTCTTCACCGACGCTAGAATAAAGACCGACTTATCCCAGGTCTCTTGCAGCGCCGGCTGAATCGCCGAGATCGGGTTATAAGTAACTTCCCGTAGCATCTCCGGCGGCACTAATTCAGAGAAACTGGTTTCCTGCACGTAGGCACCGATACTGCCAATCACGGCACCATCTTCCAGAGTCCTCGTCGCCGGCCGCAGCACGATCGCCGTCTCTATTCCTTCCCGTTGGACCACGGTGTCCAGTTCGAGTTCCGGGTTGGATCTAATAACTTCTACCCAATGCGTCCAGCCGCGGATGTCCCTGCCATTGACGGATAGGATTTCATCGCCTGCCAGCAGGCCACCGGATTCCGCGCGGCCCTCGGGGACAACGCCGGCGATGATCGCGGGAATTTCGATCTGCACAATGCCGAGGCTGAATACGGGGTTGGGTTCGGTTTCAGCACCCATCCAACTGATCACCGGGATGGAGACATCGCGCACGCGATTGGAGTCGACCGGATCGATGGTCAACACCAGATTTCCGGTCTCGCCCAGCCTCGCCAGTAACTGCATGGTGACCTGTTGCCAGATGATGGTTTCCTGACCATCGACGGCGAGGATTTCATCGCCGGTTCGCAGCCCGGCCACATAGGCTGGAGAATCTTCAACCACTCCGTTGATGACCGGGACGACGCCGCTAAGGCCAAAGCTAACGTTGATTATCCAGTACACGAATATAGCCAGAAGGAAATTCGCTGCTGGCCCCGCCGCGACGATCGCCATGCGTTGCCATAATGGTTTGTAAGCGAAGGAAAGATGTCGCTGGCTGATCGGCACATCGCCGACTGTACTCGAGGTATCCTCCTGGCCCAGCATTTTCACATAGCCACCGAGGGGAATCGGCGCGAGGACGTATTCCACGCCGTCCTTGCCTATCCAGGTTTTAGCCGCCTTGCCGAATCCGATCGAGAAGCGTAAAACCTTGACACCACAGCGTCTGGCGACCCAGAAGTGGCCAAATTCATGCACGGTCACCAAGATGCCCAGTGTGACCAGCAATGCCAGCACGCTTATAAAAAAGTTCATCACCATCGTTATCAACAGCTCAACCCTCGGCGAACCCGGATAGGGATCGAAAAAATCAACAGAAATCTTTTAATATCAGTTCATTAGCAATGTTTCTTGCATATTCATCTGTATCTCGAATGATAGCGAGGGTGGACGCCGCTTCACAAGGTATTTTCGTCATTACTGCCTCAATAATTAACGGGATTCGTGAAAAGCCGATTTTCTTCCCCAGAAATGCTGCCACTGCCACCTCATTGGCGGCATTGAGGACGATGGGCATGGTCCCCTGCTGCTGCGCGGCTTCCCTACCCAGACGCAGACAGGGAAATCGCTCCAATTCCGGTTGCAGGAACGTAAGCGGCTCGCTCGCGGTGAGATCGAGCAACCTTGCCCCCGATTCGATCCGCTGGGGCCAGGCCAGGCCATAGGCGATGGGAATCCGCATGTCGGGATTCGCCATCTGCGCCAGCACCGAACCATCGCGGTAGTAAACCATGGAGTGCACGATGCTCTGGGGATGAATAAGCACTTCCACCTGCGCCGGTTCCAGTGCAAACAGGTAGCAGGCCTCGATGACTTCCAGCCCCTTGTTCATCATGGTGGCGGAATCGACGGAAATTTTTTGCCCCATGCGCCATTTCGGATGTCGACATGCCTGCTCCGGAGTGATGTCGCCGAACTGCTCCGAAGGCAGGTCGAGGAAGGGTCCACCCGATGCGGTCAGGATGATCTTCTGGACATGGATGTTCTGCGAAGGATTCACCCCATTCTCGGTGCTGGGCAGGCATTGGTAGATCGCGTTGTGCTCGCTGTCTATAGGCAGAATGGCTGCGCCCGACTCGGCGGCGGCGGCCATGAACAGATCGCCGCTCATGACCAGAGACTCCTTGTTAGCGAGCAACACCCGCTTGCCACTTGTCACCGCCGCCAGGGTTGACTGCAAGCCTGCGGCGCCGACAATGGCAGCCATCACGGAGTCTACTTCCTCGGCACTGGCCACCTGGGCCAGGGCGTCCTCTGTCCTCAGTAACTCTGTGTCGCAATCGCTTTCCTGCAATAGCGCGGAAAAAAGATCCGCAGATTCAAGGTCTGTGACGACGGCAAAGCGAGGGGAAAACTCCCGGCACTGTGTCAGCAACAGATCGATATTACGGTGAGCTGTCAGGGCATAGACGCTATAGGCCGGGTGCGCCTCGATCACGGCGAGGGTGTTTTGACCGACGGAACCGGTCGAGCCGAGGATGGTTATCTTACGGGTCGCGGCCATCGGTTCAGCCGCTACCGTCAAAAACGAACATCACGAGCAAGGTATAGATCGGAGCCGCGGCCATCAATCCATCGACCCGATCCAGTAGCCCACCATGACCGGGCAAGATGCCGCCGCTGTCTTTCACATTTCGATTTCGCTTCAACATGCTCTCTAACAGGTCTCCGATAATGCTGAAAAAAGTCGTGAGCAGGGTCAGCATGAGCAGGGCGATAAATTGCCAAGGCTCCAGGATTTCTATGTACCTGTGCGCTGCCCAGCTCAAGCCGATTCCGACTAACAGGCACAGCCCGAGACCACCCCATACCCCTTCCCAGGACTTACTCGGGCTCAGCTCGGGAGCAAGCCGGCGGCGTCCGAAGCGGATGCCGACGAAATACCCGCCGACGTCGACGGCAGCAACGAGGATAATCAGGGCAATGACTAAAACACCGGAAGGCATCAGGTACTTTAATTGAATCACGGCAGCCCATACCGGAATCAGTGCAAACAGGCCCATGATCGCTATTTTCGACTGGTCGTTCCATGCCGTTTTATTGGTCGGATAAGTGATTAATATGATCAGGGAAAGCAACCAGAATAACGTGCCCAGACCCAATATTACGGCTAGCCGATATTGGTTAACTCCCAGAGCATCCCCGGAGATGTTCAGTGCCAAAAACAATCCCGCAAGCACCGTCGCGATCGCCGTCATATAGCCCGCCCTGGACAGTTGCTTGCCCAGGCCGGTGAGGCCACACCATTCCCAGGCTGCCAGCATCACGGTGACTGATACGAACAGTGCAAAGCCAAAAGAGGACAGCAAGGTGGTGGCGGCAATCAGGCATGCCAGCAGCACCACGGCGGTGACTATGCGCTGCTTAAGCACCGCCAGCGTCCTCGGCCACGTTGTCTGGTTCATGACCACCGTAACGACGCTGGCGGTTGATATAACTATCCAGTGCACGCTGAAATTCGATGTCGTTGAAATCGGGCCAATAACAGTCTGTGAAGTAGAGCTCGGTATAGGCAAATTGCCACAACAGGAAGTTGCTTACTCGGTGCTCGCCACCGGTGCGAATACACAAGTCGGGGTCCGGATACCCATCGGTACCCATATAGCCTTGCATTAATTCCAGATCGATTTCAGCACTGGCAAGCCTGCCCTGTTCGATGTCGCGGGCAATATTTTTAGCCGCGTTGGTGATATCCCAACGACCACCGTAATCGGCGGCCACGATGACGGTGGTACCGGTGTTATTCTTTGTTAGCTCCTCGACTTCGCCCATATTGGCCTGCAGTTTTTTCGAGAAGCCCGAGCGATTACCGATAAATCGCAGGCGCACATTATTTTTGTGTAACTGTCTTATTTCCTTGCGCTTTAGGACCGTGAGGAACAAGGCCATCAAGCCTTGTACCTCCTTGATGGGTCGCAGCCAATTTTCACTGCTGAAGGCGAACAGGGTAAGATACTTGATGTTTCGGTCGACGCAGGAATTGACGATCTCCCTGGCTACTTCTACGCCGTGCCGGTGGCCGGACTTGGCAGGCAATCCGCGAGACTTCGCCCAGCGGTTATTACCATCCATGATAATCGCAATGTGCTCGGGTAATTTCGTTTCAGAATCATCTGTCATTACTTCAAACTCTTTCCTACCGTGGCAACTATTTGCACCGCCGGGGCGCTCCCCTTACGGCGAAGGCACTCCCCTCACAGCCAATGTTCCATACCGGGGAACGCCTGAGAAGGGCGTAAGATTGACCACAGGGTCTGAAACGCACTAAAACGACAGCAGGTCGGCTTCTTTAGTGTGATAGGTGGCCTCGACTACGGCGATATATTTATCGGTAAGTTTTTGCACCCGTTCTTCGGCCCGGTGCTGCTCGTCTTCACCGATTTCCTTTTCCTTCCCCAGCTCCTTGAAATTGGAATTTGCGTCGCGTCGAATATTCCGAATTGCCACCCGTGCGTTTTCGGCTTCATGCTTTGCCTGCTTGGTGAATTCCTTCCTGGTTTCTTCCGTCAATACCGGCATGGGAACTCGAATAGTGTCTCCATTGTTCGCAGGATTCAGCCCCAGGTCTGACTTTAATATCGCCTTCTCGATATCACCGATCAAGGCTTTCTCCCAGGGTGAGATCAACAGCGAGCGCCCCTCTTCCACATTGACGCTGGCAAGCTGCGTCAGTGGCGTATTGGTGCCGTAGTACGACACCATGATGCTGTCCAGGATACTTGGGTGCGCTCTGCCCGTGCGAATTTTTTTGAAGGCGTCTTCTAAGGACGCCAGGCTTTTTTGCATGCGCTCTTCGGCATCGGCGATTGTTTTATTTATCATTTTTGTACTCCTTCACCAGCCCAGCTGTAGTCCATGACAAACCCTATTCGATCAGGGTACCGTCCGCTCTGCCCATGACATTATCGAGTAGGGCACCGGGCTTGCCCATATTGAATACCTTGATTGGAATCTTGTGATCCCGACTCAGGCAAATTGCGGTCAGATCCATGACCCCCAGCTTCTTCTCGATGACATCGTCATAGCTGAGTTTATCGAATTTTATGGCATCGGGATTCGTTACCGGGTCTGCAGAATACACCCCGTCGACCTTGGTGGCCTTAAGAATCAAGTCGGCATCTATCTCGATGCCACGCAGACAGGCAGCCGTGTCTGTGGTGAACAATGGATTGCCGGTTCCCGCCGAGAAGATGACTACATCGCCGGCCTGCAGATGCCGGATCGCGGTGCGCCGGTCGTAGTGTTCGACGACACCACTCATGGGGATCGCCGACATTACCCGGGTAGATATGTTGGCACGTTCCAGGGCATCACGCATCGCCAGCGCGTTCATTACCGTGGCCAGCATGCCCATGTGATCGCCGGTGACTCGCTCCATGCCGGCCGAGTGCAAGGCGGCACCGCGAAACAAATTACCACCGCCGATGACCATGCCAATCTGAATGCCCAGCCCCACCAGCTGACCCACCTCGACTGCCATTCGATCCAATACCTTGGGATCGATACCGAAGTCCGCATCGCCGGTGAGGGCCTCGCCACTGAGCTTTAGCAGTATGCGTCGATACTTTCGATCCTGTTTGGGCATTGCCTTCCCACTTTTGTCAGACTACTGGCCGCTTGATTATTTTTTGTCTACCTGACCCTGCTATGCGTCGTCCTTAGGGTCCTTAGGGTCCTTTGACCCCTTCGCCTGAGCGGCGACTTCATCGGCAAAATCGACCTCTTCCTTGTCGATACCCTCACCGAGTTCGTAGCGCACGAAGCTCACGACATCGGCGCCTGCTTCCGTCAGCAGGGCCGAGATGGTGATGTCCGGCTCCTTCACGAAGGGCTGTTCCAGCAAGCTTATCTCTGCGATAAATTTTCCCAGGCGGCCGCTGATCATTTTTTCAACAATCTCTTCCGGCTTGCCACTGGCTCGAGCCTGCGCAGAGTATATTTCAGTTTCATGGGCCAGAACATCTTTAGGCACGTCTTCGGCACGAACGACCATGGGATTAACCGCCGCGACATGCATCGCGATGTCCCTGGCCAGGGATTCATCGCCGCCCTGCAAGGCTATCAATACCGCAATTCGGTTGTTGTTGTGTACATAGCTCTCGACGATACCCTGGTTCGCATCATCAAACTTCAGTCGTTGCACCCGGCGCACATTGATGTTCTCACCAATCTTCTGTACCAGCGCTTGTCGCGCGTCTTCGAGACCCGCGTTCAGCAATGCGTCGACATCGGCCTCAGGATCCGCGAAGGCCTGGTCCAACGCCTGGTTGGCGAAGGTGAGGAAATTATCATCCCGCGCCGCAAAATCCGTCTCGCTATTCACTTCTACGACCACACCGTAATTGCCGTCTTCGGCAATCCTGGTCATCACCACACCTTCCGCGGCGACACGACTGGCTTTCTTTGCCGCCTTGACACCGCTGGACTTGCGTAAATCTGCTATAGCCTGCTCGATGTCCCCGTTCGCGTCACTCAATGCTCGTTTGCAATCCATCATTCCCAAGCCGGTTCTTTGACGCAATTCCTTTACCATGCTCGCTGTAATATCTACCATGTTTGTTGCCTCTTTCTTAAATCCTCTGCGCTAGTCGCTCACTGTGTCCAGGAGCGCGAATGCCTTCGTTAAAATCAGCTGGTTTAACTATAAGAAAGGGGCTATGCGCCCCTTACTATACCCCAGACCGGGGCTACCCTGCGGCTGCTTTAGGAGTCTTCACCGGCTTTGTCGTCGGCCGCTACAGGCTTCTTCTTGACCGGCGCCTTTTTCTTGGCTACGACCTTTTTCTTGGCTGCAACCTTCTTCTTGGCAGGCGCTTTTTTAGCTACTGGCTGTTTTGGGGCCGCCGGGGCTTTTTTGGCCGCCGGCGCTTTTTCAGCTACGGGGGGTTCTTCAGCCACAGGCGCTTTCTTGGCTGTAAGGACTTTTTCAGCTGCGGGCGCTTTTTCAGCTGCAGACGCTTTTTCGACCGCAGGCGCTTTTTCGACCGCAGGTGCCTCCTCGGCGATCGCTTTCTTGGCTGCTGGCGCTGCTTCGACTGTAGTTTCTTCTGTCGCCGCGGTCGCCTCAACTTCGGCAGGCTCCGATGTTACCGGCTCCGCCTCCGATAACTCCGCTGCCGCTGGCGCCGCCGCGATTTCAGGCTCCGCATCCGCGCTTGCAGCCGCCGGCACATCGTCGGCTGCTGCTACTGGAGCTGGGTCGGCTGACTCTGCTTCCACGGCAACTTCCGCCGGGGCCTCCGCCGCTTGCTCGTCAATTTCCACGAATTCGCTATCGCCGACAGCAGGCACACTGCGAGCGTGGCCTAGCAGGCAGGCGTCTGCGATTGCGGTGGTGTACAATTGTATCGCCCTGATGGCATCGTCGTTACCGGGGATGACGAAATCGATGCCATCGGGATTGCTATTGGTGTCCACCACGCCGATAACAGGGATCTTCAAATTATTCGCTTCCGTGACCGCGATGCGTTCGTGATCGACATCGACTACGAAGAGGGCGTCAGGCAGCCCCCCCATATCCTTAATACCACCAATGCTGCGCTCAAGCTTCGCCTTAGCACGGGTCAGCATTAGCGCTTCTTTCTTGGTCAGTTTACTGAAGGTACCATCCGCTTCCTGGGTCTCGAGCTCTTTCAGGCGCTTGATGGAGCCGCGAATGGTCTTGTAATTGGTGAGCATGCCGCCCAACCAGCGATGGTTGACGTAGGGCATACCTGCTCGTTCCGCCTCCTGTCGCACCAATTTCGAGGCAGCACGCTTGGTGCCAACAAACAAGATTTTCTTCTTCTTGTCAGCCAGTTCGATGACTGCATCGAGGGCCGAATTCAGCGCGGGGAGAGTATATTCGAGGTTGATAATATGGATTTTATTTCTGGAGCCAAAGATATATTGCTCCATTTTTGGGTTCCAGTAGCGACACTGGTGCCCGAAATGCACTCCTGCACGGAGCATTTCTTTCATGCTTACGGTCATGTTGTATCCTTCGGTTCGGGTTAGGCCTCCATACACCCCATGGATCAACCCTGCTGATAGAAATCATCGGCGAGGCACCCAGAACACATGTGACGGTGTATGTGCGACGTTATGTTAAAAGTTAGTTGGTTTAGTCTGCGCTAAGGGGCAGATTTACAGTTGCCGCAAAAGCGCGCCGCTTTATACCACAATCCAGGGCGCAGTTAAAGCGATGCGGCGAACGCCGCCGAGGCGGAAATGGCATGTCAGGCGGCCTATCGAGGCCAATAATCTGTCATAAAAGTAGTTGCTGTTTTACAATAGCCAGCTTTTGTCAATCCCTGCACCGAACCATCATGACTATTCAACTCAAATCCGCCGAAGACATCGTAAAAATGCGCGTCGCCGGCAAATTGGCCGCCGAGGTGCTGGAAATGATCGGCCCCCATGTGCAGGCGGGTGTCAGCACGGGTGAGCTGGATCGTATCTGCCACCAGCATATCGTCGAACAGCAGCAGGCCATCCCCGCCCCGCTCAATTACAATGGTTTCCCCAAGTCAATCTGCACATCGGTAAACCAGGTTATCTGCCACGGCATACCCAGCGACAGCAAGATCTTGAAATCCGGGGACATCATCAACATCGATGTCACGGTGATCAAGGACGGGTTTCACGGTGACTCCAGCAAGATGTTCGCAATCGGCGAGGTTCCAGCCCACGCACAACGGCTGATCAGAATCACTCAGGAATGCCTGTACAAGGCCATCGACCTGGTGAAACCCGGCATTACCCTGGGCGATATCGGCCATGTCATCCAGCAACACGGCGAGGCCCACAACTACTCTATCGTGCGGGAGTATTGCGGCCATGGCATCGGCAGGATATTCCACGAGGAACCACAGGTGCTGCATTACGGCAAGCCCAATACCGGCACCCGCATCGAAGCAGGCATGACCTTTACCATCGAACCCATGCTCAATGCCGGGTCCCGCTACACCAAGCTCTCGAATCTGGACGGCTGGACCGTCACCACCAAGGATCGCCGGCTATCCGCGCAATGGGAACATACCCTGGCAGTAAACAGCGACGGCTGTGAAATACTTACCCTGCGCTCCGACGAACAGCTGTGAGCCTGCTCAAGCCCGCCACCGCCGGCTCCCCCATCGCGAGTGAGCTGAGGGAAGAGATTTCCCTGCTGGATATCGAAGATCTGGAAACCAGACTGGCGACTTCGCGCAATAAAATCCCCCTGTACCGGGAAGCGATCCGAAAAGCCAGCGCCATTTTGGATACACGCTACAGGGAAAACCTGAATATTACCGACATCGTCCGGGGCCGAGCCTGGGTGATCGACCAGATCCTTAGCCTGGCATGGCTACAACAGCAATGGCCCGATGCAAAAGATATTTCCCTGGTGGCGGTTGGGGGCTATGGACGTGGTGAACTGCTGCCCCACTCCGATATCGACATCCTGATACTGACGCGCAGGAACAGAAACACAAAATACAGAAACTGCATCAGTACCTTCACAACGC
>Ga0208879_1000067_pt1 | contig 107132 bp, 86 predicted proteins | sample Knorr_S15_td_Bot_FD_185605 | JGI IMG/M metagenome (GOLD analysis project Ga0208879, IMG submission 185605) | Marine microbial communities from Southern Atlantic Ocean transect - Knorr_S15_td_Bottom_ad_5009_LV_A (SPAdes) (version 2) | ecosystem: Environmental > Aquatic > Marine > Oceanic...
CATCGCAGGAATCATGCGGCGCCTCAGGGGTGAGGACTATTCCGTGACGATGGACGGGAATGAGCAGTACAGCACTCCGGCTGAATTGATGGAGTTGTACGAGCGCATTCAGTCGACTCCGGCCCTAGAAACGCTCTGGAAAAACACCCTCTCGATGGAGCAGCCCATCAACCGTGCGCAGGCCCTGAATCCGGAACTGAGCGTTGGTATTCGCGCCCTGGCGGCCTTAAAACCCATTATCATCGATGAATCCGACGCCGCGCTGGACAGCTATCCGCAGGCACTAGCGATGGGGTACACCGGAACCTCGAGCAAATCCTGCAAGGGAGCCATTAAAAGTATCCTGAACGCGGGGTTGAACTGGCTGCGAAACGGCAAAGGTGAACGCTCAGATTATATCATGACCGCAGAAGACTTGACGACCGCTGGGATGATTGCTTTGCAGGGCGATCTGGCCCTGGTGGCCACCCTTGGAATCAACCACGTTGAACGCAATGGCCATCACTACTATCGCGGACTGAATTATCTGCCCACGAGTGAACAGCTGCGCATTCTGGAAGCCCACCCTGATCTCTACCACGCGTTTTCAGAGGGTGCAGCGGTAAATATTGACTCCGGAGACCTGAACATCACGTCATTGCAGTGCCCGGGATATGGTTTTGCGATCGAACCCGATCTCAGCAGCTATACCCACGCCGACGAGTGGGAATTCAGCTCTCTCGGAATCGATCAATAGCTAATCTTCAAAACCGTCTGTGTATCCGGGGCTATGCACACCTGCTCTTATCACGTCCTGTCGAATGAAGCGGAGGAGCGTCGCGAGCGCAAGGGACAATTCATTGGGGCGTAGGCCTCGTGTGATCAGCCGAAGGCGAATAAACTCTGCTCTCGGTACAGTAAAAGGTCTAAATACGGTCCGCTACATAGCCAATGGTTTCCACCAAGTGATCCAAGGATTCCATGATGTAGTATTTACCCTGGAAGCTATGACGATCATACGATTCACCGGATACCAGCGCTGCCTTCGTAAATCGAATTTGATTTTCTGGTTTGAACGCCTCAAAAACTTCAGAGGAAGAGTAGAACGTAGAGCCAAAGGCTTTAATCCCTGAGGATTCCTCGATCAGACCCAGCTCGATGAGCATCCCTCCAATGAAGTCCAGTTCTCTTAGCAAATCTTTTCGATCCGTCTCTATCGCCCTGATGTAAGTAGTAGCCAGTAATTGGTACATGTCTGAGTATTCCTTTTGAGCAAGGAAGGGTACATGTCCCATGATATCATGCCAGATATCGGGCTCATCACAATAGTCCAATTCTTCTGGAAGACGGACAAAATTGGTCATCGGCATCTCAAAACGGGCGATCATCTTGTACCAATCAATCTGCTCTAGAATGATCGTCTCGGACGTCTGAATAAAGGTGTATCCGGTATAGGGTTTGATGGCAATCGTCAAGTCTTTGGCCAACGGTCTTTTACTTTGATCCATTCCAAGTTTGGAAAACCCTGAGATCCACAACGTTGAAATAGCATTCAAGGATTGTAGGTTTTGAAAGTGCGTCTCAAACAAGGTTTCCCAATTTTTGTCATCGTTGAGAGGGTCAAACGTTCTTATCACTTTTTCCATGATTCACAAGACTGTGCCTAGGGATTTTCGATGTTTATATACAACAGATGCTGGTTAATGGCCACCTATCAGAGGGAAACCGTTCCCCTGATTCCGAACTCTTCTTCGAATTGTTGCAGAAGAGAGTCACGCGTCATGTACATCTCGTTGGCCAGCTCCTGACGCAGCTCGGCCAGGATATCCGCATAGTCGGGATCATCGATGAGATTGATCAGGGCATCCGGATCTGTTCCGTACGCGTATAATTCTTCCGGTACTCTGTTCAGAAATAGGTCTACACGTTCCCCGATGGCGGCATCAGTCCGGCCTACCTCCAGCATTGTGGCCCACGTGGGGCCGCTCATGGATTCCATCGCCACTTTCGTGTGACCATGAAAAGGATTGTAGATGTACCCGAATTCCGTGTTCTGGATCGCCCGCATGTGCAAGGGGATTCCGCTGAACGGCGCATTGAATTCCGTGAACACAGACGTACGCCCTCCCTGCAGGCCTCCAGAGAGTATGGACAGAAAGGAATTGCCGTCCATGCCCGGTACCTGCTCGAGGCCTGCCGCCTCGAGAATCGTGGGCATGTAATCGATCCCCGAAATGAAGTGCGTGGTGTCTACCACGCCGGGTAGGGTCGAGCCAGGAAACCGCACGATCCAGGGGGTCTTTGTGCTGTTGAGGTATGAATTGGCCTTGGCAAAAGGGAACGACATGCCGTTGTCACTAAGAAACATCACCAGGGTGTTATCCCGGAAGCCCTGCTCGTCAAGTATCTCAAGAATAGCACCTACAATGTCGTCGGCCCGGTGAACGCTGGTGAAGTAAGCTGCCACTTCCTCGCGCACCTGGGGCAGGTCAGGGAGGAAGCCAGGAACTTCAATTTCTTCCGGCGAATATTCCCGACTGACGGGGTAGTCAAAAGCCTCCCCTCCATTGCCGTAGAATGGCTTGTGGGGATCATGGGTATTGACCATGAGCCAAAAGGGCCTCTGCTGGGCGCTGGCCATTTCCAGGAAGCTGGTCACGTACTTCTCGTAGAGCTCGATATCCCGACCATTACCCAGGTCTTCCATTCCGACTCCCGCGCCGGGGTTGTCTGGATCCGGCCCAAGGTCCCAACCGAAACGAACCTTGGGTTGCAGGTGTCTGGTCTTGCCGATGCCACCATTGAGATATCCCGCCCTTCGAAGGCTTTCCTGGAGAATCGGGACGTCATCTGCAATCGGATCAAAACCCGGGGCCCCGTTATTGTGGGGAAATCTCCCGGTCATCAGCGTTTGCCGACTTGGCTGGCAAACTGCAATAGTTACGTGGGCATTGGTAAAACGGATGCCCTCTGAAGCCAGCCTATCAATGTTTGGCGTAATGTTTTCGACATTCGATCCGTAAACGCCCACGGAAGACCATTCCAGATCGTCAGCGGTGATTAGCAGGAAGTTCAACGGTTCAGCCTCCGGAGCCTCTGGCGAGGCACAGGCGGACAACATGAGGATCGCGAGACAGATGGCGGCAGCAGAGCGAACTCGGCCTGACGTCTGCCGGGATAGTATTGATCTCAGACTTGACTCCATTTGACACCAGAACTCCTTTAATCCGACTGAGACTGGGCGTTGCTGCTCAGCCTGCAATACCCCCACCATCTACGACCAGCGATTCACCGGTCACGAAGGAGGACTCGTCGGAGGCCAAAAATAGCACCGCATCCGCAATTTCGTCGGCAGTTCCAACGCGACCGAGCGGTCGGTCCGCAGCCCCAGCGACATATTCCTCCCATGACATGCCTTGCTTGGCTGCATCGTCGGGTAGCATAGGCGTCATCACGTCGCCCGGGCATACGCAGTTCACGCGGATTCCCTGAGGGCCGTGATCGATTGCCATGGCCTTGGCCATAATGACAAGTCCTCCCTTAGCGGCGCAGTAAGCCGCCGCGTCGGCGCCTCCCAGAATTCCCCAGCCAGAGCTGGTGTGGATGATGGAGCCGCTGCCTTGCTCAATCATCGACGGAAGGGTGTATTTCGACATCAAGAACGCGCCTTTCAAGCTGGAATCGATGGTCTCATCCCACTCTTCTTCCGTGCAGTCCGGCACCGACCGTGGATGAAACACTCCGGCGTTATTGAACAGCACGTCAATCTTACCGAAGCGTTCGAGGGTCCGTTCGACCGCATTGCGACACTCGTCCGCGAAGCGCACATCGGAGCGGATGAACAGGGCCTCGCCACCGCTGGCTTCGATCGCCTGGACGACCTCTTGTCCGCGTTCGGTACTGCGCCCGGTGATGGTAACCTTGGCTCCCTCGCGAACGAAACGCTCAGCGACAGCACGGCCAATTCCTGAAGTCCCTCCGGTGATGAGGGCCACTTTTCCTTCCAGTCTCATGCGTTAACTCTCCTGTCGATACAGTTGGTGGGGCGCATTATGCGCCGGTTTGGCAAGCTATTCGTGGGTCCACTGGCTGCAAAGCCCTCCGGTTGTTTCCGCGCCGTCCATGACATATTCGTGGCCGGTGGCAAATGCAGCGTCTTCGGAGGCCAGGTACGCGAACAGCGCTGCGATCTCTTCGGGTTTTGCGTGTCGTCCCATGGGAATCTTGCGATTCACTGCATCCAGCATCTCGTCCGAGTACTCTGCGCGCTGCATCGGAGTGAGCACATATCCGGGAGAAATCGCGTTCACGCGCACAACAGGGGCCAATTCCAACGCCATCGCCTGCGTCAGAGCGATCACACCCCCTTTACTCGCGCAGTAATCGGCGTAGTGCGGGTATCCGTTGTTTCCTCCCGTCGATGCCGTGTTCAGGATCACGCCCGATCCTTTTTCCATCATGTGCCGCGCAGCAGTCTGCGCCATGAAAAAGACTCCCTTGAGATTTACACCCAGCACCTGGTCCCACTCCTCAGGCGTTATGTCGAGAAAGTCATGACGGATGCTGATCCCCGCATTGTTTATCAGTACGTCCACCGATCCCATGAGAGAAATCGCCTCCCTGAACGCTGCCTGCACCTGCTCAAGATTCGATACGTCGGCGTCAAGCACCCCGCTCAATTCCGGTAGTTCGCGGGCCACGCGAACTCGGGCCTCAGCGCTGTAGTCGAGGACGCAAACGCTACAGCCTTCTTCAAGAAAACGTTGAGTGGTGGCGCGGCCAATGCCGTTTGCCCCACCGGTTACAAGTACGTTCTTCCCCTTCAATCCTCGCATTTCTCGCCTCTTGCTGGTTGTGGGTACAGGAGGCTAGTTGTCTCTTTCGTGGAGGCACCCACGCTCGTTCGTGTAGCACGCGTGCTCCGGATCACCACCAGAGAGTAAGAAGGCCATGATGTCGTTCACTTCCTCCTCATTGAGCCGATTCAAGAGGCGCGGTGGCATGATGGACACCGGCGACACCTCCCGTTTGGCAATATCCGCTTTCAGAACGCGAATCCGCTGGTCGGGATCATAGGGGTTCTGATTCAGCGTAATAGAGTCGTCATCTTCTCCTATCACCCTCCCAATGATGGTTTTTCCGTCGTTCATGGTGAGCAGTGCCGCCGCATACTGATCGGAAATCGTGTTACTCGGCAAATTGATAGCCATGAGGATGTCCCCCTTCGAAGCACGCGTGCCGATCTGCGAGAGATCAGGGCCGACAGTCCCTCCTACGCCGCCCATCACATGACAGGCCTGACACAACGCCGCTTCGTACATGCGCCTTCCAACTTCCAAATTGCGAGGTTTCATCAGCTCATCATCCATCAGATCGTTGAGCTCCTTCCTGTTCCAGTTCCGGCTCGGGCCCTCCGGTTGGGGTAAATCGGCAAAGTTCAACGCCCGTGCGGAATATGCGTCGGTGAGGTCAGCCAGGGCTTCGCGATCCGCCATGGGTACGTTTTCCAGCGCGTCGAATCGGATACTCTCCAGGAATCCGACATAGCTCCAGCCACCGCTCTTGCGCAGCGCGTCATAGAACCACTGGAAGTAAGTCGTGCGCTCGGCGAGGGTCCATCCGCTCGTGACCCCACGCAAATTCAACACCAAATCGATTTCCTGGGATCGGGGCATGTTGGCAATCATATTGGCGATGTCCGGGCCGTACTGCTCGCTTCTGGCAATAACAGAATCAGACAGTAACAGCCCGACGTTCGCATCCAGATCATTGTACCTGGCGAGCAACGCAAGCATTTTGCCGGTGATTCCGGGTGCTTGAAGCGCAGCCAACAGGCGCCCTACTTCGCGGTTCAGCACCTCGTCTGCCCCAGGAAACGTTGCATCGTAGACTGCAATGATCTCTGAGCGAAGGTCTCCTTCGGGAGCGCCGAGCCGAATCGTCACCAGACTGTAAGCGCGCACCAAATCCAACTGCTCTGTCGCAGAAATCTCGGCAGCGTCGATAGACAAGAGGGCCCGATACGCTTCGTCACGCTGAGCGACGTCGCCGTGGCGCGCCAGCGCGATGACCGCATAAAGCCTGCGAGCAGGGTCTTCTTCGGCGAAGACCAGACTTTGCCAGGTCGAAACGGGTTGGTGTTCCACCGCCACGCGCGCGGCGAAACGAACATGTCGATCTTCATGGTTGAGGTGGAGCCACGCCGAACTTACAGCCAGCGGATCCTGATGTCCGTGGAACGCTTCGAGCGAGCGCCGGAGGCGTTGCTCGGCGTTCAGCTCGGGAGCCCGGGCCGCCCTCGACGTATTCTCATCGCCTACGTAAGAAACGCGAATCAGGTAGGAGTCGAGTTCTCGACCACCTGTAGAGAAGTAGAGCGCCCCATCTGGTCCAATGAGTCCGTCTGTGAGGGGCAACGGAACGCCTGAGAGAAATTCTTCGGCTTCTCCCGAATACGTGCTCCCATCCTCTTGAAGGTTGACGAAGTAGATCGTGCCGAAGCTCCAATCAAATACGAACAGTCCTTTTTTGTAGCGCTCAGGAAACGCCGCATTCGCACCGCTCACTACCCCGGTCGGCGATCCCTGTCCAATGTCGACGAGGCTTGGGAGGCTGTCCGGGTAGTGGGCCGGCCACTTGCCGGACCCCCTGCGCCATCCGAATTCGCTTCCACTCGTGACGTGGACCACACGGATCGGACGGTACCAGGGCATTCCCATGTCCCATTCCATATCGGAATCGAACGCAAAGAGATCTCCGGCCTCGTTGAAGGCCATATCGAAGGTGTTTCGGAAGCCCGTGGCCACCATCTCCCACTCTAAGCCGAGAGAATCAGTGCGTGCGATCCATCCGCCGGGCGCCATACGATCTGATGCATGACCTCGCGGATCGCGCAGGGCCGGCAGCACTTGATCTTCCTGCCACACCTCGGGAACGAGGGACTTGTACGTTGTTGGAAGCTCTGTGTGATTTCCGGCCACTACATACAGTGACGATCCATCCGGTCCCAGGAGTATCGAATGCGGCCCGTGTTCACCCCACCCATCGAACGTAGCGAGGTGGTTAATGGTGTCGAATTGATCGTCGCCATTGGTGTCGAGGACCCGATACAAACCGCTGCTACGCCCGTCCACACCCTCTTCGCTGTTGACCACTACGTAGAGGCTGTTGAACGCCCAAAGAAGTCCCTGCGCGTGCCCCAGCCCGATATCCAGCTTTTCAACTTCCGTAGTGGCGGGATCGCTTCCCAACGCTGCAGGCCGGATGCGGTAGAGCGCTCCGTACTGGTCGGAAGCCAGCAATCGCCCCTTCGAATCCATCGCTAGAGCAACCCAGGAGCTGCTGTCACTAGCTGTTGGATTGTACAGGATTTCCGCTTTGAATCCGTCAGGGACCTTCAAAATGGGCGGGTCGTTGCTCTGGACCGAGAAGGGATCCGCTTTAAAAGCCAGGCCCACGAGGAGACCAAGACACAGCAATAGAGAAAACCGTAGGTAACGCATGGAATAGGTGGGATTTTGCCGAATGGGAAGGCATCATGCCTGTCATTATCGCATCAGAGTATAGGAGATTTCTTGATAAGCGTCGGGAAGCTGGCTGATGAATTCGAAATCTTCCCTTCTGGCCGTTGAAACGGAAGGGGAGAATCACGAACTTATCGCGCGCCAGGCGGCAGGCGATAAGCATCCTCGTTCGCCCACACCAGGAAAAACCCAACTGCCCAACTGACGTCTGGACGAGGAGTATTCCGAAACGAGAGAAACACCCATGCCCGTAGTACTGACACTCGATGAAATAAAGCGCGTGATTGATACGCCTCAACTCATCCAGGAAATCGAAGCCGGATTCGTTCTCTATTCTGAGGGTCGGGTGGTCGTTCCGCCCGTCGGTTTCCTGCATTTTGAGGAGCCCCCGGGAGACGTTCACATCAAATATGGCTACGTAAAAGACGACAACTTTTATGTTCTCAAGATGGCATCCGGGTTCTACAATAATGCCGAACTCGACCTTCCTGTCGCCGACGGAGTGATTCTGGTCTTCAGCCAGAAATCCGGACAGATCAAATTGATTCTCCATGACGAGTGCTGGCTGACCGATATGCGCACCGCTGCTGCGGGAGCCGTGGCCGCGAGACATCTCGCTCCAAAAAACGTCCGCCATATTGGCATCGTCGGTACCGGCGTCCAGGCGAGAATGCAGTTGGAAATGCTGCATGGCGTCGTGGACTGTCGAAGCTGCCTCATCTGGGGAAGGGATGAAACCAAGGTTCAACAGATGATCGAGGATCTACGAGCGAAGGAAGGGATTCAGGAGTGGGGATTGGATCTCAAATCAGCTGCAGATATCGATGAGCTGGTCTCGAAGTGCAATCTCATCGTCACCACCACATCGGCGAGAGAGCCGTTGATTCGGGCAGATCAGGTCCGTGAGGGAACGCATATCACGGCGATGGGCTCGGATGATCATGGCAAACAGGAGCTGGAAGCAGGGATCCTCGCAAAGGCTGATCGAGTCGTTGCGGACAGCATTTCCCAGTGTGTCAATCACGGAGAGTGTTTTTACCCGGTCCGAGACGGTCTGATGGACGCTGACGCTTTTCTTGAGCTCGGAAACGTCATCAAGAACCCGGAAATCGGCCGAACCGACGACAATCAGATTACCGTAGCAGACCTGACCGGAGTAGCAATCCAGGATATCCAGATTGCCAAGATGGTCAACGACGTGTTAAACCCCGCAGAGCCCATATGATGCCTGAAGTTTCACAAGAGCTGGATGTACCTCAGCTGGTGCGCGAAGCGTACGAGAGAAGCCGGAAATACCTCTCACCGACCCCGCTTGAATACTCTCTGTATCTGAGCAATCTGATCGAGGGAGAGGTCTGGCTCAAGCTGGATCTGATGCAGCGGACGGCGTCTTTCAAGTTTCGCGGCGCGATCAACAAGATTCTCTCGCTTACTGAAGAAGAGCTGGACAAGGGCGTGGTATCGGCCTCTACCGGGAATTACGCCCTGGCCGTGGCAGAAGCGATGCGAATTCGAAATCGCCGTGCAACCATCTATGTGGCCCGCGACATGGAGGACTCTCGAATGGATCTGTTGAGATCTCACGGCCTGGATCTCGTCGTTCATGGGGAGTTTGCATGGGATGCCGAGGAGGAGGCACGCCGAGTCGGTGAGACGGAGGACAAGATTTACGTGTCCCCCTACAACGATCCCATGGTGGTCGGTGGACAGGGAACGTGCGGATACGAGATCTCCGAGCAGCTTCCGGATGTCGATGCCGCCTTCTTCGCATGCGGTGCGGGTGGACTGCTGACCGGGTCAGGAGGCTGGTTGAAGTCATTCAATCCAGCAATCGAGGTCTATGGGGTCTCTCCTGCAAACTCGCCCGTTATGTACGAGTCCTGGCGAACCCGTCAGATGGTAACGATGGATACGCTTCCGACGCTCGCCGACACCTGTGCGGGAAATGTGGACAAGGACACCATCACGCTGGACTTGTGCCTCCGACATGTTGACGAAATCATGTTGCTCACCGAGGCGGAAATCGAAGAGTCCATCCGACTTCTCTTTGAGCAGCATCGCCTGGTGGTCGAGGGTTCAGGAGCCCTTGGTGTGGGCGCTCTCCTCAAGCGAAAGGAGCAATTCAAAGGCAAGAAAGTCGTCGCCGTCGTCTGCGGCCGAAATATTGATCTGGAAGTGTTCAAACGCATCGTCGCCTGAGCGCGCCCGGGCTGAATCTGGGGGCTTCCGGGGCCTGAGACTGCCGGCTACTTCAAGAGCAGAGCGGTCCTTGTCTGAACATGCGATCCCTGACTGATGCGCCATAAGTACACTCCGTCCGCCTGGTCGGCGGCGTTCCACGCGATCTCGTGGATACCAGCCGGGAGTTGTTCGTCGAGGAGTACCGCGACCTTGACGCCCAGGAGATTGTACACGTCAATCGTTACATGCCCCGCCTGCGCGACCGAGTATTCCAGGACACTCATAGATTGGAAAGGATTCGGATAGCTGGACACGATTTCGATGCTCTCCGGGGCCACGCCCGGCTCGTCGACGGAGGTCGCCAAACCCTGAATACTAAAATCACTCCCTATAGACTGATAATCAGTACCGGTCGCATTGTCCTGAACGACTCTGATTCTGGCTTGTGAGATACCCGAAGGGATGGTCCAGTCATGGGAAAACGAAAACTCACTGATATTCAGTTGAATGACCTTCCAAGACGCACCTCCGTCCGTTGAGTAATGGAGATCCCAGTTTGAGGGCCCGTGAGATATGTCTAAACCCCATTCTATTTTGACGGTCTCTCCAACCATGAACGAACCGCCACCCACTGGGAAAAACAGTGTCACGTGGGCGGCCGCGGGAATAACCCACGTCATTGATAGAAGGAGAGCGATCAGAAAAGAAGCGCCGCTCCTGAAAAATCGTCTCGAAATCAGTGGTATTGAAATCAGTCTACTCATGTCGCTACCCACCAGATAAGGTGTCACAAGTGTGGAAACTACACGGAGTTAAGTCAACAGAAGTAGCCTGCAAGACTAGTCCCGTAATTCTATTTTCGCTCATTAGGGGACGATTTGCAAGGTGATTCCCGCTGGACTGCGGTTTCCCTCTGTTCACCGCTGAATACGGCCAGGCCGCTCAGCCCAATCCAAGAGCCATTCCGCCCTGATAGATTACCAGAGAGAACAGGTATGCCAGGCCTGTCATGTACAACCACATTACGGCCGGCCATTTCCATGTATTGGTTTCTCGGCGGGCTATGGCCAGCGTGCTCATGCACTGAAGGGCCAGCACAAAAAATACGAGCAGGCTCACCGCGACCAGTGGCGTGTAGACTGGACTTCCATCCGGATATCTATCAGCCTTCAGTTTCTCACGCAGGATTGGACTGTTTTCATCCGAGTCCCCAACGCTGTAGATCGTCGCCAGGGCCGAAATGATCACCTCGCGCGCCACAAAGGCCGATACGATCCCCGCACTGATCTTCCAGTCGAATCCAAGGGGCCGCATTACGGGCTCAAGGCCATGACCCAGCATGCCAATGAAGCTCCTTTCAATGCGGTATCCCGCCGCGTCGATATCGAGTTGTTGAATTGAGGCCTCGAGGATCAGCGCCGCCGCCTCGCCGTTGCCACCTGCGGCCACCGATGCTTCATAGGTCTCTTGAACCGAACTCCTTCTGGCTTCGAAAGAGGGATCCAGCTCCACGCTCGGATATCTGGCCATGAACCAGAGCAGGATGCTCATCCAAAAAATGATTTTTCCTGCGCGGACAACGAAAGCCTTGGCGCGATCGATCATGCGCCAGAATATCTGGCGGAGCCTCGGACGCCGGTAGGGAGGCAATTCCATGGCGAAGAAGGATGAATCGCCTTTGAATACAAATCGAGACAGCACCCACGCGGCAAAAAAGGATAGGACCGTTCCGAGGAGATACATGGAGAACATGGCCACTCCCTGATAGGAAAAGAGACCAAGCACGGTTCCAGTCGGAAGAAACGCTGCGATAAACAGCGTATAGACAGGCAGCCGCGCCGAACAACTCATCAATGGGGCCACCATTATCGTGATTAACCGATCCCGTGGATTGGCCAGCGTCCTCGCCGCCATGATCCCTGGAATGGCGCATGCGAACGAACTCAAGAGAGGAACGACGGAGCCTCCACTCAGGCCTACTCTATTCATCAACCGATCCATGATGAACGCTGATCTTGCCATGTATCCCGTGTCCTCCATCAGACCGAGAAAGAAAAACAGGAGCAGAATCTGTGGAAGGAAAATGGTCACGTTTCCGACCCCCGCGATCACGCCATCTACCAGAAGGTCGCTGAGCCAGGGAGAAGCCACGTTGGACCGAACAACGATTCCAAGCGCGACAACTCCGTTCTCGATGGCATCCATGGCGGGTGTCGCCCAGGAAAAAACCGCTTGGAAGATTACCAGGAGCAAGAGGCCGAAGAGAAGCGGTCCGGCAATCCGGTGCGTAACGATGGCATCAATGCGATCAGACAGTGAGCGCTCTGAAGGGTCCTTGTGTCTTTTTGCTACTTCTGCGGTGATGGGACCCAGCCAGGCGTATCGCCCTATTATCTCTGCCTGCAAGTACGGAGCCTTGACCTGTTCCAACTGCTCGCGGGCCTCGAGGATGGCAGCATAAAATTCAGGTGATCGATCTTTCCAGACGTTCAGCATCAGATCGCTGGTGAGACACTGCAGGGTCTCGATGAATCGTCCCTTTTCCTGAACCTCTTCCGAAAGTAGAGCCATCAGAGCGGGGAGCTTCTCGTCAACGACGGGCATGATGGACCAGTGACGCTCCGCCCTCGCGGGTAACTTCGCCTGACGCATCAAATATTTCAATTTCCCGAGGCCCTCGTTTTTAGAGGCGACCATCGATACGATGGGCACTCCGAGGCGCTCCTTAAGAAGGGCTACGTCAATCTGTACGCCGGCACTTTCAGCCGCGTCGGTCATATTGAGGGCCAGGATCACGGGAAGCCCGAGATCAATCACCTGCGTAACCAGATATAGATTTCGCTCCAGATTACTCGCATCCACAACGCAGACAACGAGATCTGGTGCTTCCTCTCCCGGCAGACGACCCATTAAAACGTCGTAGGCAATTCGCTCGTCGAGGGATTTGGGACTCAGGCTGTACGATCCAGGAAGGTCGATGATGTCGATCTGGTCTTCACCCGAAAGACGGCCGACTTTCCGCTCAACGGTCACACCGGGATAGTTTCCTACCTTCTGGCGCATCCCCGTCAGGAGATTGAAAACCGTCGTTTTTCCAACATTTGGATTGCCAATCAGAGCAATCCTTCTTCCGCTAACTCCTTGTCGCTCCGTTTCTAGTTGCATCGGGTTGGGCTCTAGGAGTTGATATCCTCAATGGTCACGAGAGCTGCTTCGGACTTGCGAATCGAAAGATGATATCCCCGCACTTTCAGATCGATGGGATCACCTAGTGGTGCGTAGCGGACGAGCTCGATTTCTGTACCGGGCAGAATTCCCAGCTCAAGAAGGCGGGCGGGAGGATTCTGGGTGGACCAGTTCACTACACGTGAGACCTGCCCTGGCTTGAGATCGAGTATCGTCATATCTCCTGGATCGTACCGAATATGTTCATCGCGACTTCTCGCCGAAGCACTACACGACTGGCTTCGATCTTGCAGATGAATGACTCTTCGTTGCGAATGACATGAATCGCGTTGCCCTCGCGCAGCCCCAGTTCTCTCAGACGCTCTGCCTCCATCGGGCTCAGGGAAAAAAATGCGAGCTGAACCATAACACCACACGCGAACGTGGTCAGGGGTCGTGGCAAAGAAACTGGACTCATGTTGAACGAATGTAGGTAACGAAGGCGAATTCAAAGCCAGAAGGTGGGATCTGGTTCCTTATTTAGAATGAATCTAAATAAGAGTCTGTGAAGAGGCCCGCAACGAACGGTTAAGTTTTGGACAAATAACTTTTCAGCCGCCTCGTGGGCCCTACCCGTCTCTCGCGCACCGAACACCGATCGTTGGCGTCCGCACGGTCCGGAGCGTTCCTGCGCGCCAGTACGTTCGCGTCACCATGAATTCAGCCGAGAATCCACCTCCCCGAGCCAATCGCATATTTCGATTGGCAAGATCCATCCAGACCACGGGCTCTCCCGGTTCGGGGTATTTTTCGTAGTAATCGCCGATCCACTCGGCGACATTACCGCCCATGTCGTAAAGGCCGAAGAAATTCGGCTTCTTTCGGCCAACGGGAAATGACTCGGCGAGACTGTTTTCGAAATGTCGGATGAAATCATCCATCTCATCCTCATTGTCCGTCCCTGGATAGAGCTGTTTTGCTGCTCCACCACTGGCTGCGAATTCCCATTCCTGTTCTGAAGGTAATCGGCCTCCGACAAATTCACAGAATGCCACCGCGTCATCCCATGCCATGTTTCCAGCGGCTCGCGTGCCTCGACTCACCTCAGATGGGAGAACCGTTTCCCGGCCGGTCTGCGAGGCGAACCAGTCGTACTGATCGAGCGTCGTTTCGTAGCGTGAGATATAGAATCTGTCAACGTGCACCGGGTGGACGGGAGTCGCGTCTTCGTTCAACCCTTCAAGGGTGTCTCCCATTTCGAAGAGACCACCGTCGATCCTGACCCACTCAAAACCGATTTCCTGGAGTTCCGAGGATAGGCGAGTGCTCGAACACCCTGAGAATGCAAGAATAATCGCGAGAAGGCCGAGGAAAAGGCGGTGCATGTGACCTGTGAGACGGTGCGAGAGGTGGTAGACAGTCCGGATAAGACCCCTTCTCACGAAAACAGTTGCCTACCAAAAAGAAATGAGGGGCGGGCCGTATGGCCCGCCCCTCAAAAACGTCACTTTTCGCTGTGGAATCTTACTCGCGGAGTTCTACTCGTAATGCAGCGCTTCAACAGGATTAGAAGTTGCCGCTCGAATGGCCTGATAACTCACTGTAAGCCATGCGATGGAAAGCGCTGCGAGGCCGGAAGCCACGAAGATTCCCCATCCCATTGTCGTAGCGTAGGCAAAGTCCTGCAGCCACTTGTCCATGGCGTACCACGCTATCGGAAATCCTACAGCACACGCAATCAATACGAGATACGTGAACTCTCTGGACAGGAGTATCACGATTTGGGGCACCGTCGCTCCCATGACCTTCCTCACTCCTATTTCCTTTGTTCGCTGGGTCGTGATGAACGAAGCCAGACCAAACAGGCCAAGACAGGCGATCATGATCGCCAGAATAGTGAAGTAGCTGTAAAGACTCCCGAGTCTCTGTTCCTGCTCGTAGAACTGCTGGTAATCTGAATCGAGAAAGAAGTATCTGAATGGGTAGCCCGGTTCCCAGGACGTCCAGTTCTCTTCTATGAAGGCTAGCGTCGCCTCGGTATTTTCAGGCCGGATCCGAATGGGCACATATCTTTGTTCGGTTTCCAGGCTGCGAAGGCAGCCTCAGCGGATCCAGTGAGATCGCTCCGGTACGAATAGCATTAGCTTTTGACTCGAGTAGTTACAGCGTCCTCGGCCAGGATCAGATCCAACGACTGGGCGAGGTGGTCTGCGTTGTCTTCCGTGAAAACCAGTGGTGGCTTGATCTTCAACACGTTGTGCAAGGGACCGTCGGTAGAAATCAGTATACCGTTGTCACGCATTCGGTCGGTGACATAGGTCGCTTCTGTATCTGCCGGCTCAAGCGTGTCCTGATCCCGAACGAGCTCGATCCCGATGAAGAGTCCTGCGCCACGGACGTCACCGACAATTGGATGCCGCGCCTTCAGTTGTTCGAGCCCTTCGAGAAGATGGTTTCCGACCACTCTTGCGTTTTCCTGAAGGCCGCAATCTTCGATCTCGTCGAGGACCGCCAACCCAACGGCGCAGGACGCGGGATTGCCTCCGAACGTGTTGAAATACTCCATTCCGTTGTCGAAGGCGTCGGCAATGGCACGGGTGGTAACCACGGCGGCCAGCGGGTGACCGTTTCCAAGGGGCTTGCCCAGGACAACTATGTCCGGAACGATGTCGGATTCGATGCTGCCGGACGCGTCATCATCGAGTTGGAATCCCCAGAAGTGAGTACCCACCCGACCCAATCCCACCTGAACCTCATCTGCGATGAACACGCCTCCGGCTTCTCGAATGTGTGCGGCGGCAGCGCGCAGATACCCGGGAGGAGGCACGATTTGTCCGCCACAGCCCGGCACGGACTCCGCGATGAACGCAGCTACATTTCCGCCTTCGGCGGCTTTCGAAACTGATTTTGCATAGGAAAGACCAGACCGGGCGGTCATGCCCTTGTACGGGCCACGATACGTATCGGGCATCAGCGAGATGTGGGTTTGGGATGGCTTTCCGCCGCCCCCTGCACCATCAAATTTGTAAGGGCTGATGTCGATCAGAGTGGTCAGATTTCCGTGGTATGCGCCGTCGAGAACGACGGTGTCCGAGTTTCCGGTGTACGTACGGGCGAGCCGCAAGGCAAGATCAGTGGCTTCAGAACCAGAGTTGAGGAAAAAGCACACTTCCAGCGGTGCAGGCATGGTGGCGGTGAGTCGTTCCGCGTATTCGAGCCTAAGCGAATGCAGGTACCGCGTATTGGTTGTGAGTGTCCGCATTTGTCGGTGAAGCGCATCCACTACCCGGGGATTGGAATGTCCGACATGGGGCACGTTGTTCACTGCGTCCAGAAAAGCACGTCCTTCGGTATCGTAGAGGGTCTGCATGTATCCTCGCACGATGTGAAGCTTGTCCTTGTAAGCAATGCTCAGGGCCGAGCCCATGTGATTCGATCGCTTGTCAAGCAGCTCACCGGTGGACGAGTCTTGCGGCGCGTTAACCTCGTCCGACAATCCGAGCAGGTGCATCGGGCTCGGCGAAAGGCTCCTCCACGTTTCGCGCTGGCCGGGGGCAGCGACACCGGGAAACGTGCCTTCCATATCCAGCATGTCTGTGATGATCTGGAAATGAAGGTGTGCTACCCAGCCGCCATTTTCCTCGAACCGTCCAAGATGAGCGAACACCTCGCCCTGTTCAACCAATCGTCCTTCAACCATTTCGGAAATCGAAGCATGGCTCAGGTGGCCATACAGCGTCCAGAACACCGGGCTGTCCTCGGGCCTGTGTTCCAACACAATGCAGCCGCCATAATCGAAGCGTTCGTGGTGAGCGCAGAACGAATGCACAATTCCGTCAAGAGGGGCGTGAACAGGCGTGCCATCGGGGCGGAATAGATCGACACCCATGTGGACCGTTCTGCGCTCACCAGACATCGAGAGGTATTGATCTCCCGTGTAGGCCAGTCGCACTTCATCCCATCGACCTACGCCTACTCCGCTTCCCGTGCGGCTCCAGATCTCCGCTTCTACGACTCCGGGGACAGTCAGGGCACTTGGTCCGAATTCGAGACTACCGACCGAAAAATCGAAAATCACGGGCGTCGCGGTCGGGTCTTCGCCCCGGACCACCGGCGCGAATTGCTCTTCTCGGTTGGCAATCCACCGTTTCACGTCTTCGGAGCCTGGAACGGGCTCCCAGCCCAAAGCAGCCCGAAGCCGATACGTCGCCTGGCGTGGGTGGATGGTAACCAGTTTGCGAAGACAGTTCAGCGCGCCCTCTTTGGACACGCTCAAATATTCATTGTCGGGCTCCTGAGAACGCTGCTTGGCCGACACAGAGAGAGTCGTCGCAAGGCGAACGCCAGCCAGCGCAAAGAATACATCCACCTCTTCATCGCTCACCTCATTCACAGAGTGATAACCGGCAAGGACCGCACACATCGTGTCAATCGGGTCCTCTTGGTGCATCGCGAGGTACGCTGCGGCGATCGCTGCATTACCGATTCGAGCGGAGTGCACCATATCGCCGAAATCCAGAATGCCCTTCAGCTGACGGGGAGATTCGGTGGCTGAGCCGACGAGAAGATTGTAGTCGTTTCCGTCGTTATGAATCGTTTGTTTTGGCAGAGATGCCCATCGCGGCTTGACTCCCAAATCAAACAGATCCAAGAAATGCTGCACCAGGTGAGTATCAACTGGCGAAACATACTGGATGTGTTCACGAAGCGTTTTGGATGCGTTGGCAAGATCCCAGGCGAACGTCGACGAGTCACGTTGTTGGTCGATGCCTTTCAGTACCGCATCCATCTTTCCCAGGACGCTCCCAACCTGATGCTCCAGGTCTGATGTGATCGGCCTAGCCAACGCAAGGGGCGTTCCATCGAGCCAGGAAACCAGCCACACGTGGTGCGACTCTCCGGCATGTTCAACCGTCGATTGATTCAGAATTCGCGGGACTGGAAGCTCGGATTGAGCGAGCATGGCGAGAGCCTGCACCCGATCGGCGATGAGACTCACTGGTTCCAAGCTATTGAAGATCTTCAGAACGGCCTTCTCGCCGGACTCCTTCCGGAGCTTGAAATTCTGATCCCGCTCGCTAACGAGAGGGGAGGCCGCAGCGTCGAACCCAAATAAGTCCCCGGCCAGCTCTTCAGCTTCGGCCTGGCTGAGAACGGGCCTTCCACGCATGACCTGGGTGGGACTACGGGTGGGAGTATGGGTAGGTGCGCTCATCTGTTGGCTCTAAATGGCTCGGCATTCAGGGATGGGGTCCGTCCCGCGATCATCTCAGCTACGAGTCGCCCGGTGATCGGTCCGTGCGTCACCCCCATCATCCCATGACCCGTGGCAACGAACACGTTCCCGGCCTTGGGAAGCGATCCGATGTAGGGAAGGCCATCGGGAGATGCCGGCCGAAAACCGGACCAGGTCTGGATGTCGTCCACATTCGAGCAGTAGAGCGCGGCCTGGCGCCTGATGGGTCTCACGCGGCGCTCGTCAATCGAGGAGTCGAATCCTTCAAGGGCGAGTGTACCTCCAAATCGGATACAGCCCGGCATGGGGGTGATTGTCAGCTTTTCATCCGTAACCACGCAGGGAATCTTAAATCGAGGGGCGTCTGCGTCGGAATCGCAATTCTCCAAAGGCACCGTCACGCTGTAGCCCTTGGCGGGTTGCACAGGCAGGTTCAAACCGAGACTGCGCGTGAGGTGCGGAGTCCACGATCCGGCGGCTAGTACAAAATGATCGGCCCTGATCTCTTCACCGTCCGCGGTGACGCTGGACACCGCGCGACCACTCGCATTCATTGACGTTACTTCGCCGTCTCTGATCTCGACGCCACCAGCCCGGACATGGGTTTCAAGGGCTCGCAATAGCAGTTCGGGGTGGATACTCGTGTCCTGCCGGAAAAAGACAGACCCTGAAATCTGTGTTTTGAGCGCGGGCTCCACCTCGAGCGTACCTTCGCGATCGAGCCGGTCGACTTCCAGGCCTGCTTCTTGGGCCATGTCGGCCAGCTCTTCGTTGGCACGGGCTGTTTTGTCTGAGTTGTGCAGCATCAATAAGCCGTCGTGCCGAAGGCCTACATCCGCGAAGCCAGGAAGGGCACAAATCTCGGTCAGCAGTTCGCTACTGGACAGGCTCAGGTCACGCAGAATGGGCGCCGCGTACCGCACGTGGGCTGGCGTGCAGTGCTTCTGAAACAGCCACAGCCATTTCATAAAATGGCGATCCGTACTCGGCTTGATGTAGAGCGGACTCTCGGGATTCATCAGCCACTTGATTCCATTGGCAATGACACCCGGCGCCGATAGAGGGATGATGTGGCTCGGCACGATCATACCCGCATTGCCTGTTGATGCGGCTTCGGTATATCGACCGCGATCAATGACCAGTACGCGTGCGCCGTCTTTCTGCAGATAATGAGCGCACGAAAGGCCGATAATCCCTCCCCCGACAATGACCACATCAAATTTGTTGCTCATACCGCGCGCCTTAAATGACGGAAAATCCGTAAGCATAGGGATCATCATCGTCGATGATAATCTGATTGTATCCCGTTACCCGGGCCCACCCTTCGATACTCGGGATGATCGCGTCGAACTTGCCCACGCTCGTAGTATCCTCCACACGCCCAGTAAACTGAGTGCCAATAATACTCTCGTGGACGAAGACATCCCCTTTCTTCAATTTGCCGTGAGCCGCCCACTGCGCCATGCGGCTGGATGTGCCCGTGCCGCAGGGTGATCGATCGATCGCTTTGTCACCGTAAAAAACAGCGTTTCTCCCGTCGGAGCCTTCTTTTTTAGGCTTCCCCGTCCAAAGCATGTGACTCATGCCCCGAATTTCATCGTTTTCCGGGTGCACAAAATCATATATGTCGTTGATTCGCGAGCGCACTACCGGACTCCAGCGCACCAGGTCGGCTGCGGTATAGTCGTCCAGGTCCGAGTAATTTTCCTGGGGATCCACAATCGCATAAAAATTCCCGCCGTAGCCAACGTCGACGCTGATCTTGCCCAGATCGGGGCACTCGACCACCAGGCCCTCCACATACAGAAATGATGGAATGTTGACCAGTCTGACGCTGGAGACTCGATCTCCCTCCATTTCATAGTAAACATCCACGCGTCCAGCCGGTGTATCGAGGCGCACGAGACCTTCCTGGGCAGGCGTGACGAGACCTTCCTGGATCATCACGGTCACCGTGCCGATCGTACCGTGCCCACACATCGGCAAGCAGCCGCTCGTTTCTATGTAGAGCACGGCGATATCGCAGTCATCCCGAGTCGACTCATACAAAATGCTGCCGGACATAATGTCATGTCCCCGCGGTTCGAACATCAGCCCGCGTCTGATCCAGTCGTACTCCCGGATGAAGTGAGCCCGTCGCTCAATCATTGACGAGCCTTCGAGCACGGGGCCACCACCTCGCACCACCCGTACGGGATTCCCGCAGGTGTGTGAATCAACACAGTCGAATCGATGGATGCCCATTTAGCCCGGAATGGTTTATTCGAGGTCCAGCGCGCGGCGCGCGAATGCCTCCAGGTAAGCTATCAATGCAGCGGAGGCTTTCCCAGCTTCTTCTGCGTGTCCGGCAGCAACTTCTCGCAGAATCCGTGAATGCAATTCGGCGCTCTCACGGAGGTTTCCGAAGTGGCGGTACATCGACCAGAATCGCCGGCAGTGAGCGTGCAGAGATCCGGCCGCCTGGGATGCATAAGGATTTCTGCTCGCTGCGGCCAAAATCTCATCTCCGGAGCGATCGAGCCGCATGAATCCCTCATCGTCTCCGGCCTGGGTTGCCTCGGCAATTCCATCTGCACACGCGGTGAGCGCTTCTCTCTGTCGGGGTGAAGCTCGCCGCACCGCCTGGCTGGCGATCAGATGGTCGAGTACACCTCGGGTGTCCAGCAGATTCAGATACTCGGAGGCATTGATTTCTGTTACCATCATGCCCCGGCGAGGCAGGGAAACGATCAACATATCTCTCGCAAGTCGTTGCAGCGCTTCTCTGAGAGGCGTACGGCCGATGTTGATCTGTTCCGCCAGTTCCGACTCGGAAAATACTGTCCCAGGGGGAAGCTCGAGGGAGATGATCATGCGCTCGACCTCGTCATACGCCTGATCACTGAGACTGCGGGTATCGGATTCAATCATGATGGGCGGCCCGCCTAGACGAAGTCGGAGACGTCAGGACGGTTGTCAAGTGCGGTCTGGATGACATTCAGGACAAATTTCCTCTCTTCGCCGACAAGAGGTAGTCGCGGCGGGCGGGTTGTTTCGGTCCCCAGCCCCACGGCTACCTCGGCCAGTTTGATGTTCTGGACCAGCTTCACGTTTACGTCCAGGTCCAGGAGCGGCCTGAACCAGCGATATATCTCTCGTGCTTCCGCGATTCGGCCGGCCTGAACGAGATTGTAGACGGCTACCGTTTCTTCTGGAAATGCACAGACGAGGCCTGCGACCCATCCGTCCGATCCCATGAGAAGGCTTTCCATTGCCAGATTGTCGACTCCGGTGAAGAGTTGATAACGATCGCCAAGACGATTCACTATATCCGTTACGCGGCGGACATCGTCCGAGGACTCCTTTACTGCGACGAACATTTCTTCATCGGCCAACTCTTCCAGCATGTCCACCGTGCAGTCCACCTTGTAGGCGACGGGATTGTTGTAGATCATGATCGGCTTGCCAGCTGCTTCAGCCACCGTTCTGAAATGCGCTATCGTTTCTCGTCGATCCGCAGGGTATAACATGGCTGGCAGCAGCATGAAGCCGTCGGCTCCATTCACCTGGCCGTCCTCGACAGCCCGGCACGCCTCGGCGGTCGTGTTCTGCGCCACACCCATCAACACCGGGACGCGACCGTCTGCGGTCTCTACCGCGATACGCAGGACCTCCTGTTTCTCCTCGTAGGAGAGGGTGCTGGACTCGCCCAGTGATCCCGTAGTAATGATGCCATGAACGCCTGCTTCAATCTGCGCGTTTATACCATTCTGTGTCCCGGCATAGTCCAGGGAAAAGTCTTCTTTGAATTTGGTCGTGACGGCGGGAAATACGCCCTTCCATGGAGTGCTCATGGTCAAATCGATCAGTTTTGGTAAATAACTATCCTAATATATCACATATATATTAATAATATATTGAATTGGACGTTAACACTCTGAATAGACCTCGGCTGCCTATCTTTTAGGGTCACCTTCGGATCAATTCACCTTCGGATCAACTCCTCTTCGGATCAACTAATGCCCCATTTTCGCCTCCTTCTATTCCTTCTCCTTCCCATCCTTTCGATATGAGTGCGGTCGACATTCTGGATATCGCTGGAACGTTCGTTTTCGCCGTCGCCGGGGCGTTTCAAAAAGGCGCGAAATGCGATCTTGGCGTTTCGGATAATCATGATGTGACGACGTTGGTGCGGGGAAAAGGCTCAGGTGCGTGCGGTGGTAGGGTACTAACGAGACGTAGAACCACTTATTGTGTTGCCGCTCCGATCACGGCCACTGGAAATGAATGCATTACATGTAACTTTTATCGTGTCAATCTGGTGTTGGTACGATTGCATTTGGGCTCGGATCAATCGCCGTGATCGCACTCGTTTCGATCGGAAGTCAGACCCTGAAGGCGGCACTCACCAATCCGATCGATAATCTGCACGACGATTGAGCACTTAGGAAAGCCAGCTCAAACCTCGCCCACTCCTCCGAAGGCCACTCCCGACAACCGAGCCATATCCGGGCTCCAGGTTGTCAGATCATTCCGATTGAACCCTGATATTGCTGAATGGCCGCAGGCCCTGGAAAGGACCGTCATCAGCTGGGTCGTGGCTTCAAACCAGTTTTTGAGCCGGAGCGCCGAGGCTTTTACGATGAGCCGGGCTCGCAAGTGCTCTTGTTGCGTGGCAATTCCCACCGGACAATTATTCGTGTGACATGCACGCATGCCAAGGCAACCAATGGCTTGAAGGGCAGAATTGGATATTGCGACGGCGTCGGCACCAAGGGCCAGGGCCTTTACAAAATCCGACTCGGTCCTTAGACCGCCTGTGATGATGAGGGTGATGTCAGATGCGCCGAGTGAGTCAAGGTGCTTCCGAGCGCGAGCCAAGGCCGGTATAGTCGGAACGGAGATGTTTTGTTTGAATATTTCTGGGGCTGCTCCCGTCCCTCCACCGCGTCCGTCCAGAATGATGTAGTCGGCCGAGGCTTCGAGTGCGAAATCGATGTCGTCTTCGATATGTTGGGCGCCCAATTTAAACCCGATGGGAATTCCTCCACTCGCTTCGCGGACTTCGTCTGCAACGCGTCGAAAATCCTGGGCAGTTACGAGATCGGTGAATGTTGGAGGGCTGATCGCGGGGACCCCAGGTTCAAGGCCTCGCACTTCGGCTATTTTTCCAACCACTTTATCGCCAGGCAAGTGCCCGCCCGTGCCCGTCTTAGCGCCCTGACCCCCCTTGAAATGAAACGCCTGGCAGGACGCCGCTTTCTCCAGACTCCAGCCGAACTTGGCAGAAGCCAGCTCATAAAAATATCGACTATTGGCCGCCTTTTCCTCGGGCAACATTCCGCCTTCGCCCGAGCATATGCCCGTCCCCGCCATCTCTGCCCCTGTGGATAGAGCGATCTTTGCTTCCTCGCTGAGCGCTCCAAAACTCATGTCTGAAACGAAGAGCGGAATGTCCAGAACGAGCGGTTTCTTGGCCCTGGGACCTATAGTGACGCTCGTATCCACCTCATCCTCGTCGAAAAGTGGCTTTACAGCCATCTGAGCCGTGAGAATCTGAATATCGTCCCACAGTGGAAGCTCGTTCAGCGCGATCCCCATGGCGGATACGGGCCCGTGATGGCCGACTTTGGTCAAGCCGTTTACCGCCAGGTCCTGAATGTGCTTGTTATTGGGTTCCGCTGGGGTGCCCTGATGGTCCTGATACAGTCCCAGATACTCGTCCCGACTGTAGGGCTGAGGATTGATAACGGCCCACGCCTCGATTTCAGCGGCATCCACCAGAACCGAATCCGTCTCCGAATCGATTACGGCATTGAATTTTTCCAGGACCTCGTCATTCGCGTATTCGCTGACGCCCGTATCGTATCGGTAGTCCCAATTGTGGACGCCACAGATCAGATTCTCGCCATCGACGTGGCCGTCGGACAACAGGGCGCCACGATGCAAGCACCGTCCATACAGCACAGAAACTTGATCGTCGTAGCGAAGGACTACGAGGTCAACTCCGGCGACCAGAGCATAAGTGGGTTGACGATCCGCTAGCGTCGACCAGGTGGCAACAGAGGTGGGCTTTTGCATGGGTCCCTGAGTTTATCTGAGAGGCGATTGATGGGTATACATTATGTGACCTGGGGTGCGCAATTGTTTCGGTGGTGGGGGGCTGCTGGTTAGGGGGTACGCCTGATCCGAACAAATCGGCTTCCGAATATCGAGATCACACCAACGGCAATCCCCACGCCAGCCGCAATTCCCCAGTTGTATTCGAGACCGCGCGGGGAGAGCACCAATCCCAAAATGGGAGTTGCCACGAAGACCGAGATCGAAAAAGAGAGCGCCCCGAGCCGGGCCTGAGAGGCCGTTGCGGGTTGCCAACCCAGATAGAGACCCTGCAGAGCGCACAGCGTCACAAACACGTACAAGTGACCTACGTACGGCAAATACATGAATGCCGACGCAAATATTCCAGCCAGAGCGGCTGTCACTATCCACTGCTTATTGTCCATCGCTGCTGTTCAGTCTGTTTATTGTGAGGGACGGCATGAGGCGGGTGGCCGAACCTGATAATGAGTTGTTACCAGGGCGAAGGTTGCTCAGATACAGGCGGCTACTCAGAAAACGCAGCGTCGAAGGCCAGGTCAGAGCCGGGAAAATCAACCGCGCGCACGAAATCACAGGCCTCCTCAGCCCCGTGCTCTCGATCCATTCCGATGTCCTCCCACTCAACGGAGAGGGGACCACGATAGCCCGATCGATTAAGGGCACGGATGATCTCTTCGAAATCAATACACCCCCTTCCCAGCGATCGGAAGTCCCAATGTCGCCTGATATCCCCAAATTCTGTGTGGCCCCCAAAGATGCCAGCTTCCGTCGCCACGGGCGACCACCAAACATCTTTCATATGGACGTGATAGATGCGAGTGGAGAATTTATGGATGAAGCCAACGTAATCGACACCCTGGTAGCCCAGATGGCTCGGGTCGTAGTTAAATCCAAATGCTTCTCGATTGTCTAGGGCATCGAGGGCGCGCTCCGCGCTGGCAATGTCGAAGGCAATTTCTGTCGGGTGCACTTCCAGCCCGAACCGGACACCCGTTTCATCGAATACGTCCAGAATGGGATTCCACTTATCGGCGAAGTCCCTAAAGCCTGCGTCGATCAAATCGCCCGAAACTGGCGGAAAGGAATAGAGCATGTGCCAGATCGAACTTCCGGTAAATCCGTTCACCACCTTTACGCCCAGTTTTTGGGCAGCTCGGGCGGTATCCATCATTTCGGCTGCAGCACGCTCGTTCACCCCGACCGGATCGCCATCGCCCCACACATGGGGGGGAAGAATGGCTTCATGCCGAGCGTCGATGATGTCGCACACCGCCTGTCCAACGAGGTGTGCGCTGATGGAGTGCACCTGCAGACCGTGCCCGGCCAGAATATCCAATCGACTTTGGCAATAGTCCGGCTCTGCGAGTGCGCGGTCCACTTCGAAATGATCTCCCCAGCACGCCAGTTCCAGCCCATCGTAGCCCCACGCGGCCGCCTTCTCGGCCAAAACGTCGAGCGAGAGGTCGGCCCACTGGCCCGTAAAAAGTGTAATCGGTCGGGACATTTTTATTTTTCGGGTGGAGTGTAGAAAGCGTCGACCCAGGCCCGGGCCTGGCTGCTTCGAAGAGCCGTGTGGATAAACTGTACGCCGCGAGCACCATCCTGTACGGTGGGAAAGTCGAGATCGGCTTCGCTTGGCTCTCGACCCTCGATGCGCGCCTTGATGGTGCGAGCGGCATTCTTATAGACATTGGCGAACGCTTCTATGAAGGCTTCTGGATGCCCCGCCGGAAGACGAGTTGCAGCCGCGGCTTCCTCGCCCAGATACGAGTTTCCACGCTTCAGAATCTGCTCGGGCCTATCTGCGAATTTCATGTAGAGCCAATTTGGATGCTCCTGCTTCCACTCCAGTGCCGCCTGTGTGCCGTAGATGCGAATGGTCAGGTTGTTCTCCTCGCCAATGCTGATTTGTGAACAATACAGGATGCCGCGGGCGCCGCCTCGGTATCGTATCAGGACCGAGGCATCATCTTCGAGCGCCCGCCCTTCGACAAGCGTCGATAGATCCGCGATCATTTCATCCATTTCGAGGCCGGTGATGTAATGGACCAGATTTTCGCAGTGTGTACCAACATCACCGAGTGCCGAGGATACGCCAGCTTTTGCAGGGTCACTCCTCCAGGCTGCCTGTTTTTGGCCCGTGGCCTCAAGCAGTGTGGAGAGCCATCCTTGTGGATACTCCACTACAATTTTTCGGATCTCGCCCAACTCACCATCAGCGACCATGCGCCTGGCCTGCTTCACCATGGGATAGCCCGTGTAATTGTGAGTCAGCGCGAAGATGCACCCGGACGCCGCTACCACTCTGCACAGATCTTCAGACTCCTCGACCGTCATGGTCATCGGCTTGTCGCAGATAACGTTGAATCCCGCCTCCATTGCCGCTTTGGCGATCGGATGGTGTAAAAAGTTAGGCGTGACGATGCTGACATAGTCTATTCGATCCGTGGTCCGTTCAGACTCTGACTTGAGCATTTCCTGCCACGACCCATACACGCGAGCCGGATCGAGATGAAGCTCCCTTCCCGTTTCAGCCGATTTTTCTGCAGACGAGGAAAACGCGCCGGCCACGATCTCACTTTCTCCATCCAGGGCCGCTGCCATTCGGTGCACCGCTCCGATGAAGGCGCCCGGGCCGCCACCAACCATCGCGTATCGCAGCTTTCGATCCATCAATCCTCTTGGTTTTTTTGGCTCTTTCAGGCTCTTTTTGGTTCTATTTGGTTCCGGTCGGAAATCTGCCAAGCCGACATCTACAGCGGATGATATTGAAGCCAGACGGACCCTGCAACAGAGAGCGCCTGCCTGAAAGGGTCAAAGATTAGCGTTGACAGATAAATTTCCATCTATGACTCGAATCGCCATCCCTGTAACTGATCCTCGTTGCGGTTAATCTGGTCGGCCAACTCACAGATATTTCCCTCTTTCACTGGATCCGTCGATTAACCAAGGGCAAACATCTTTGGCTTCGAGCCACGGGCTCCACTTTTGGATCGCAGTTTCTAGATACCTTTATCGTCCTGTCCATCGCGTTTTACGGTCTTTGGACCATTCAAACGATTCTGGCCGTGACCCTGTTCAATTATTTGTACAAGTTCATCGTGGCCATTCTGATAACGCCTGTAATCTATGGGGCCCATTGGCTTATGGATATCTATCTTGGGGCTGAGTTAGCCGAGGAATTGACGCAGAGTGCAGAATTGGGCAATTCGGAATCCCTTCCATAAAATCAGGATTCCGGCCCCGCTGGTTTTTACCTTTGTTGGCTCAACTCCGTGCACTATCCAGTACGGATTCACCCTTTCCCGAACCATTTTTTTGATTGCATGAGGATTCGCTACGCGATTTTTACCTTCGCATGCCTGGCATCTCCCCTCTTTGCCAGCGCCCAACCGGTGACCCAGCCGTTCACCTTCAGTATCCTCTCTCAGGATCTCCCCGCGGTTCATCAGGGCAGTGTCTCCTGGGGAGACATTGACGGGGACGGTGACCTCGATTTGTTTATCAGCGGCGATATTGGAACGGGTATTCACTCCGCGTTCTATCGAAATGAGGGATTGGGGGCCAATGGCCACGCCATATTCTCTCTCATACAGGGAGACGTGAAACAGGTCGTCTATTCATTTTCCTCTTTTGGTGATTTCGACGGGGACGGCGATCTGGATCTGGTGGTCGGCGGAAGTCAATCCCTGGAGTTTCCGTTCCAGGCAGCCACTACTCTGTATCGAAACGACGGGGGGGCATTTGTAGAGGTCTCATCTACGGGCCTGCCCAATTTGCACAGTGGTTCAGCCTCCTGGGGAGATCTGGACGCGGATGGCGATCTCGACCTGATCATCACCGGCGTCTCGAGTTCAGATGAACTGACTAGCGTCATCGCTATCAACGATGGTGGCGGGTCTTTTACTACCAATTCCGACGAATTGGTAGGCGTGGGTTATGGAGATTCTGACCTGGGTGATATTGATGGCGACCAGGATCTGGATCTGGTCCTGTCCGGTGCGTCAGACAACGGATTTATTACGACTGTCCTGCTCAACGACAACGGGTCCTTCACGCCCGTGAGCGCGGCCTTCAGCGGCTATGCCTTCTCTTCTGTCGATTTTGGGGACTATGACAACGATGGTGACCTCGATCTGGTGGTATCCGGTGGTGAGGTTTCCCCTCTGATTTTCGAGGGCGCCGCCGAGATCTGGCAGAACAGTGGTGGAGCGTTCAGTCTTGTGGACTTTGAATTCGAGGGCGTACTCGCGGGCGATGTAACGTGGGGCGATTATGACAATGACGGAGATCTCGACCTTCTCACGATTGGAGCGGAGGAGGCTCTTGGACGCCGTAGTGCAAGGATATTTCGAAACGATGGCGGTGGCGATTTCGTAAACTCATCGCTGCTCGTGGGTACCATATTTGGCGATGCAGATTGGGGCGATTTCGACGGCGACGGCGACCTCGATCTTCTAGCGACGGGACGTACGACCTTCGGACCATCCATTACCAACCTCTACGAGAATCGGCGCCAGGCCATTCCCGCAATACCATTGGCTCCCCACAGCTTGGTAGCTGAGGTGACCGATGAGAGGGTTCAACTAGCCTGGCTGCCTCCTGCGGGTCTGACAGGGCCCAATGCCAGCGTAACCTATAATGTGCGGGTGGGACGAACCGTGAACGGTTCTGAAGTTCTGTCGGCGATGGCTCATAAGGTTACCGGAAGACTGTTGATGGCTCACCCGGGCAACGCCGCCTCGGCCAAAACCATGGTGTTGGACCATCTTCTGAACGGCACCTATTTCTGGAGCGTACAGACGATAAATCACGCTTTCATGGCATCCGCCTTTTCGTCGGAAGGCACGTTTTCGATAACCGGAGCCCACTCGGTCGGATCCCAAGAAGATGCCCTCCTGCCACAGCAGTTTGCCGTGTACGCTAACTATCCTAATCCATTTTCGCAGCGGACAACCATCCAATTCGATCTACCTGAAGCGGCGAACGTCGAATTCAGGATTTTCACATTGCTCGGCCAGGAAGTGACTAACGTGAGTAAGGGTGTTCTCGGCGCGGGTCAGCATCATATTGACTGGGATGGCCACTCAAGGACAGGCGTCCAGTTGGGCTCAGGAATTTATTTTTACGAGCTGAGAGCAGGTGACCGCGTCAAGTCAGGCACCATGACGCTGGTGCGATGATTCGTCGATCTGAAGCCCCTCCCCTACTCCATATTAATACGAACAGCGACTTAGAATTCATGATTTCAGATAATATGTCGGCGCCCGATCGCTACCGATTTCCGGCGCTACTCCTTCTGGTTTTCTTCCTCTTCTTCGGCCTTCAATCTGCCTCGGCTCAGCGGCAAATCGCCGGTGTCGAAGGCATGCCCCCCGTTAGATTCGGAGCGCTCGCAGGAGGCGATTACGATGGAGATGGAGATGAGGACGTTTTTCTGACCGGTGAACTTCAGGATGGAACGATTCACTCCGCCCTGTACCGGTTTGTGGAGCGCAGGGTAACTCCGATTCCGATGCAAAGCCCCAGAATTACGGCCGTCTATCAACGTGTCCCGTTTCCGAAGCGAGACGTGAAAGGTGGATCAGTTGTCTGGAAGGATTTGAACAATGATGGCATGCTCGATATTCTTGTCACCGGCCTCGCTCTTGAAGAGGTGACAACGGACTCGGAGGTCTTTCGAGCTGCGACGGACATCTACATCAATGGAAACGGCACCTTTTTCATCAATGGGCTCTCCAGATTGCCTGGTGTTCACAACAGTAGAGCAGATGCCGCCGATTTTAATGGCGACGGAATAATGGACATCGTCCTTGGCGGCGAAACCGACACCGGAGTAGTGCTGGGGGTCTGGGTTGCTGACAGTAGTGGCTTCTACTCTCCAGGACCAACGACCTTCGAAGGATTGTCGCTTTCATCCCTCGACATTGCCGATATGGATGACGATGGTGATCAGGACTTTGTTGTTGGCGGGTTCACTGCGTCCGGTCGGCCCGTTGTCCGTCTTTTCAGAAATAACGGGGACGCTTCCTTCGTCGAGGTTGACGCCGATCTACCGGAACTATATTTCGCCAGCGCCTCGTTTGGAGACATCGATTTTGATGGGGACTCAGACATTCTGGTGAGCGGGGGGCGCCTGGCTCCAACGATTTTAAGGGGGTCCACGACGCTTCATCGGAACGACGGGAGCGGAAATTTCACCCAGACCGAGACCTCCCTCACGGGTCTGTTTGCCGGCGGCTCTCTGTTTGGTGATCTGGACGGGGATACCGACCTCGATTTTGTGACCTGGGGCCAACAGGATCTGAGTGATCCCGAAAGTCAAAAGCTCCTACTGTATGAAAACATTGACCTGAGCTTCCTTCAGATTGCCAATCTTAGAGGCGTATTGTTCGGAACGCTCAACTGGTTCGACTCGGACGGCAATGGGCGTCTAGATATTCTGTTGACCGGTGAGCAGGAAGGAGAACTCATCATCACCTTATTCGAGTTTTAGTCGCTTCAGGCTCCATCTCTGTCCAGGCCGCGCTCCGGCCATCTGTGCAGCAATTCTGTCCCAACCAGATCGAGCCTAGAGGCTTCCAAGCCCGCTCAGGGCATCCGAGCGGGATCGAAATCAGGCCGTTTCCCGAACAGGCACAGGGGTCAGCCATCCGTGCGGATCGTTACCGCGGTGGACGATGTCGAAAAACGCCGTCTGCAGTCGGCTGGTTATTTCCCCACGACGACCCTCACCAACAACGTGGTGGTCGATAGATCTGACCGGCGTCACTTCAGCGGCAGTTCCGGTAAAAAACACCTCGTCGGCAATGTAGAGTGCCTCTCTGGGAATGCTCGCCTCAACAATTGAAAGGCCCATATCGCGCGCCAGCGTCATGATACTGTCGCGGGTAATCCCGGGTAGAATGGACATCGTGACGGGTGCGGTGTAGAGCACACCATTTTTTACCAGGAATAAATTTTCTCCAGAGCCTTCGGCAAGATGACCGTCGGTGCTGAGCATGATTCCTTCCGTGAAACCGCTCAGTACTGCGTCCATTTTGACCAGACCCGCGTTCAAATAATTCCCGCCGGCTTTTGCCATGGAGGGGAAAGTGTTCGGGGCCATGCGATTCCAGGACGCCACGTGGACATCAACTCCGTTTTCGAGCGCCTCTGCTCCCAAATATGCTCCCCACTCCCACACAGCGATGATCGTATCTACCGGATTATTGTAGGGATTGACGCCCATCGCGCCCATTCCCCGGAACGAAAGAGGTCGAATGTAGCATTCGTCAAGACCGGAACGAACAATAGTATCTATGACCGCCTGCTCGAGTTCTTCGCGCGAGTATCCAAGATCCATGCGATAGATTCGCCCTGAATCGATGAGACGCTGCATGTGCTCTGGATGGCGAAAAATGGCCGATCCTTTATCCGTCTTATAACAACGAATCCCTTCAAAAATTGACGAGCCGTAATGCAAGGCATGTGTGAGCACGTGCACGGTTGCGTCTTCGAACGGGACAAATTCCCCATTGACCCAGATATCAGCTTTGGTCATTCGTACTCTCTTTTATTCGGCGATAGGGTGGGAAGAAACCAGAATGGTTCGGGCTCGCGGAGTCAGCAACTGCTCAGCAATCGCCACGCGACGTTATCGAACTGAAAACGGCCCGGAAAGGTCCTTTCCGGGCCGCCAGATATTGCCGCCTGCTGCCTATTTCAAGATTGCTCTCGCGCGCTATCGCTTGCCTGGATAGGTATAACCAATCAGAGAGGTGATTTGTGGACTGAGGGTCCACTCAAACGAATACTGGTTGAGGGAGCCAAAAAATCCAAAGCCATTGTTCACGTTGGAGAACGTCCCAGGCTGCACGAGCACCTCGCGATCAAACACTCCGTCTGGCGGACGCCACGAATCATCGGTCATGGTGAGTCGCATCCCGACGGACATCAGGAACGGCGCTGACGAATCCGACAACCCAAGTTCTTTGGTGACGTCTTCCTTGTCATTAGTTAATCGGACGAGAACCTCCCACTTGTTGCCCTGAACAACCTGACCATATTTGTCATCCACATTACCATACGTTAGGACCGCCATCAGGAAGGGCAGGCTTGGCGAGGAGTTCAGAAATCTATACCAGACCTCAACTCGAAATGGCCGAAAGTCGATGTTCGACCAGCGAACTTTCTGGAACACCGCCGCAGTGGAAATGGTCGGGTCATCCAGTTCTACGCCTGTTATCAGGGGTATCGTGGTCGAGGCGCTCGACTGGACGCCGTCCGATCTACTGATAGTGAGATCATAGGTCCACCCCGGTACAGGTCGAAAGGAAGCGTGGAACACGTGCCCTACTGAACCATCATTGTACGTGATGAGAGAATCCTGCCAGACGACAGTCTGGCCGGTTTCGACCTCAAATGTCGTAACACTCGCGTCGATCGTGGTATTTCCCAGGTCCGCAAAGTCGGTTCGAAGAGGAATAACGCGGACAAACTGCTCCTCAGCAGCGGTGTCCAGATATCCGAAAACGGTGAAGTAGCGGTCTTCCTCGACAAAGGGATTTACGGACTCTTCGCAACCCATCACGAACAGGACCGATACAAGAAGCCCCAACGGAGCGAGCGTTCGAAGTCTCGACCCGCGAAAAATATTTCCAATTTTCAGGGTAGGCATTACTTGAATTCCAGTTTTAAGCCGACGGTCGGGATAAGGGGGAGCTGATTCACGCGGCGAAGCGTGAAGAGGTCCAGATAAAACAGATTTTTACGATCGTACGCGTTAATAACGCCGGTCTGGACCGTCAGGAACGTAGTAGGTCCGACCCGGAATTCGCGATCCAGCGACAGATCCAGACGGTGATAGGTCGGAAGCCGCCCAGTGTAAGGTCTTCCGTAAAGAACGCGTTCGTCTCCCGGTACCTCGGTGACCGACACCAGGCTGTCAAGCAACACAAATCGATCGAACCCGAGGGATTCGTTGAACGGAAGCCCCGATCCAAACTGCCAGCGCGCTGTAAAATTGAAGCCCTTCACCCTGATCGCGGTCATCACATTGATCTGGTCTTTGCGATCGTGCGGTGGGGGGTAGTTGACCTCTGCTTCCCCGGTGAGGAGCTGAAGTGCGCGCGCCGTGGTCGAGTATTCCACCTCCGCCCTACCCCAACTGATCGTCGTCTGAAAGGCGTCCGAGCTGCCCAGTTCGATTCTGAGGTCGAACCCCTGGACCGTACCGTCTGCATGCTGGATATTTGTATTGAACCGGGGGAAGGCTGTCCACTCCGGAACGATCAGGTTTGAGAGTGTCTTGTAAAAGCCTTCCGCTGAGAATCGAAGCCACGAATTGGGTTCAATCCGGTATCCTACTATCACATGTTTTGCTTCTGGAATCACACCGAAAGGAGAGGCCGTCCAGGCGGTGAAGATGTCTCCAGCATCACGCCTGTCGTTGAGTCCTGTCACTTCCTGGTGGTAGATTCCGCCTGCCGTTGAAAATCGGTGTATTCCGGTGTTCCAAACAACTCGAAATCGCGGCTCAATGAATGACTCGCTTTTGCTGGGAAACGTCTGAAGTCGAATACCAGGTGTAATCGTGAGGCCTTCCACCGGCTTGAGTTCAGGCTCGAAGTAAGCCCCTACCTCTGTAATGAACTCCGTTTTCAGGTCGACATTCTGGAACGCTCCCCCCAGATTGGCCTCAAGCCTCGATGAACTCAGGAAAAATCCCCAGTTGAAATTGGACGTCCCGACGTAGTGGGTGATGTTGGTTGAAAACGAGAAGAGGCTCGCCGTAGTGGTCCGCTCAGGATTCCCCGCCGGACCAAACTCGTTCTGCAGTGTCGAATAATTGATCAGTATTTCCGCAAAGACTGGCAGCGTTGCGGGCAGGAAAATGAAACGTGTTCCAACCGCGACATTTTCCCACTGAACTTCATCCTCAGTGATTCCGTCAGCGTCTTCATTCAGAGGATTAACCCCGAGTCGTCCCTTGTCGGTGGTTCTCAGGCCTGAAATCGAAAGCTGCGCGTTCTGACCCAGGTTAGCATGAATCTTTCCGAACATGTCGTCGAAGGAGAACGGCAGTGGTTCGTTGATCAGTTTCGAGGCGCCGTGTTCAATAACGGATTTTCTGAAAGACGCGAGGAACGAGATTTTACCTGGCAGTAGCGGACCCTCCAGGCGAACGCTGCTCACGAACGGAGCGGCTGTCAGCGCCCCTACAAGTCTTCTTTTATTGCCCGTCCGAGCCGTGATGTCTATTACTGAGGAGAGACGTCCCCCGTACTTACTTCCGTATCCACCCGCATATACATCGGCCGTATTGATGATGTCCGACGGAAAGGCAGAGAAAAATCCAACGATGTGAAACGGTTGAAAAACCTGCATTCCGTCCAGCATGACCAGATTCTGCGTAGGTTCACCCCCACGGATAAACAACTGCCCTCCCCGATCGCCCTGCGAGACCACTCCTGGAAGAGCGGTCAGATAGTTCACAAGGTCAGCAGAGATATCAGGAGAAGGAATCAGCGCGATGTCTGCGGGGCGGATCGTCTGTAGTCCTGCGGTAACGTTTGCCGCACCGACCGTTTCCCGAGCGCCTTCGATCACGACCTCTCCAAGTTCCGTCTGCGAGATTTCCAGTTCAATGCGAAGTGTCTGTATCTGCCCCGCGACAACAGTTATCTGCTGCTCATAATCAACGAATCCGACAAAGGAGGCGCGAAGGTCGTAGACACCGGGAGCGACGCGCGATATAGCGTAGAAACCATCGGTATCGGTGGCCGAGCCCAGGAGTGCTCCAGCGGGGTTGGTCAGGATAACATTGACCCCAGGAATGGGCTGGCCGTCCGACGCGTCCGTAATGAACCCGCGAATCGTTCCTGTTTGAGCGAACGCGGTTGTGGTCAGGAATAAAATCAGCAACGAGAAGGTCGCGATTTGAATGGTTCTGATCTTGAAAAACAATTAGGTGGGGGTGTTTTTTGGAATTCGGGGAGGAGGTTACGCAGGAAGGCGCTTGCTACAAAGTCAAATTAGGGCAAATCCCTTTCACCCCGTCAATTAAGTGTCTGATCGTCCACATATCCGATCGTAACGATGCTTTGCGAATCCAGATGCCAGAAAAATTCATAGTGACCCACGGAGCCGAAAAATCCATACGCTCTATCGAGGTTCACGGGATCCAGGACATGGGCCCAATCTTCGCTTTCGATCGTAAGAGAAAATCCGAGATTCCGAAGACGAACATTTTTATCCTCGATACTTCGGTTGAGGACGCGCATGATAATAAAGCGATCAGTGGCCAACCGAACGTCGAATTCCCATCCAACCGAAGACGAGGATCCGGCTTCACCATAAAAAATGTCGATGGTCTGTGGCACCTCCGAGTCTACATCCACTACCGTGTACTGAACGGTCAACTGCTGCGGCTGCTCCTGAATGTCGACCAAATAAATCTTCTGCTTCAGGTCGAGCGTGTCACCCCGGGTGGGATCGAGATAGAAAACGGGCCTCTGGGGCACCTTCGTCGTTGCGGATGCTCCGATTTCGTCTGATCTACCTACCCGCAGTACATAAGAGTGTCCTTCGACCGGACGAAAATCGGCGTAGTACAAATGCGCGCTGGATCCGTCGTCGAGTGTGACCAATGAATCATTCCAGAAGATCAGTTGGCCATCATCAAGGTCTATTGAGAAAACTCTCACACCCTCCATCTCCTGGGTCGGCGATAAAACAGTCGATCGCAGGGCCTCAATTCGAACAAACTGTCGATCCAGTCCCATATCCAGAAATCCGTGGATCACGTAGGAAGTGTCGCCGTCTTGATCGAAGGGCTCAATCGTGTTTTCGCAGGCAGTCAGAGTCACACATCCAGCCATCAGCAACGCTATGTATCTAGGCAGCATGTTCATCTGACATCAATCCTCACGCCAATTGAAGGAATCAGCGGAAGTTGGTCTACGCGCGAGCCGGTAAAAATATTGTACTCGAAAATGTTGGCACGGTCGTATGCATTCACAACGCCCGCCTGGAAGGTGAGTTCGGCCAGGGACGTCGAGACCCGGCGCTCGTAGGTTACGTCAAGACGATGATAGGTCGGAAGCCGAGCACCATAAGGCTCACCGCGAGAGACGAGCGTTGTTCCACCCGCCGTATGGAAGGCATCTTCACTCGATTCCAGTGGGTCGAGACCGGTATAGTAGCCATTTACCTGGGTGAACGGCAGCCCGGATCCGAATTGCCAACGGACTCCAAGCTTGTTCTTTCCGAATCGATACTGCGCCATCGCATTGACCTGGTGACGTCGATCATGCGGCGGATTGAACTGGAGTTCTGGCAGCAGTTCTGTCCTGCCGGTTCCAGCTCGAAAAACAGCTCTCGACAATTGTTCGGGGCGCGTGTACTCGACTTTGGATCTACCATAGGAAACCGACAGAAAAACGCTGGCGTGAATGATTTCCACCTTGGCGTCATAACCTTCGGCCCTACCATCGACCTGCGAAAATTCCGCCAGGTCACTGACTTCGTTGGAAAATACTGGAAACGACAGGCTTGAAAGGTTCTTTCTATACCCTTCAAGGCTCAGCTCGAGCCATGGCGCCGGGCGCCCCTTCCACCCGGCAATGTAGTGGGTTGCTCTCGGCACGGCGGTGCCGCGAGGGGAGGCGCTCCAGATCGTAAAGACATCTGAGACATCCTGTTCATTGCTTAAGCCGACAATCTGCTGATGATATCGTCCCCACGCCAGGCTGAATCGGTTATGGCTTCCCTTGCCTGCGGGGAGATAAATGAGGCGCATTCGCGGACCAAATGAACGCTTCAACCCTCTGGCAAAGGCTTCGAGCCTCACGCCTGGCTCCAGTCGCAGCCGTTCACCAAACTGAACTTGGCCCTCGAAGAATGCTCCACCACTGCTCACCCCACTGCGGACAGGCGTCTGTGTGCTCCCGAGGAGATACTCAAAAAAATTGGTCGTGCCAAAAATTCCAAAATTGATCTGATTGGGTCCAAGCAGATAGGTGAACCCCATATTGAAGGATAATTCAGAAACATCCGCGCTTCGAATTTCATCTTTCGTGAGTCGATAACGACTTTCTAGCGATGAATAGTACACCGCGAGTTCGGTCATCACGGCCGCCTCCGCTGGGATGTAGGTGAACTTCCCGCCGTACGCCTGATTCTTCCACGTTGATTTTCGGATCTGATCATCCGGACCGCCAGTTTCATCGCCCTGTAGATTACCGGTGTCACTCGTGCGTAATGCCGTGATGGTCACGCTGCTGGTCGGAGTCAGAAACGCATGGAATTTGGCAAATCGATCACCGAATCTGAAAGGAAGCTCCTCACCCAGAATGTCTGCCGGAATCCGGTCGATGAGAGACTCTCGAGCCGACAGAACCAATGAGGCCTTTCCCACAACAACCGGAATCTCAAGTTGAATTCCACTCAGAAACGGTGCCAACGTCGCCGAACCCCTAACTCGGTGTTTATCGCCGTTTTTAGTCCGAATATCAATCACGGAGGAGATGCGCCCTCCGTAGCGCGCATTGAAGCCTCCAGCATAGAAATCGACGAAAGAAATAATGTCGGCAGGGAAGGCGCTGTAGAATCCTACAATGTGGAACGGCTGGAAAATTCTCATGCCATCGAGCAGCACCAGATTTTGTGTAGGTGTGCCTCCACGTACAAATAGCTGCCCTCCACGGTCACCAGTAGAAACAACACCGGGTAGGGTGACCAGATAGCCAGCGAGATCATACGAAATGTCAGCCATGGGCACCCGAGATAGGTCCTCCTGACGCACCGTTTCGAGGCCTGTAGCGAATCGCTCGTTGTCTATCCTCAGTGATTCAACCACCAGTTCATCCAGCAACGTCCGGGTAGGCTTCAACAAGAAATCGTGCCGGTCTGCAAGCGGGAGTGTGAGGGTATCGCGGCGAGACTCGTATCCGATGAAGGAAGCCTCTACGATGTAGGTGTCGATATTCAGTCCCGAGAACCGATACTCTCCATTACCATCCGCAATCTGCCCGGTCAGCTGAAGGTCTCCCCGCATCAGAACGAGGGTAGCGCCTGGAAGAGAGAGTCGAGTTTCTCCGTCGAGTACTCTGCCCTCTATCACCTGCGCGTAACTCACAGTCGCCACCGACCCAGCGAGCAGGATCATGGACAAATATTTCAATCGACGAGAAATCATGAACGCAGGTGGGGTGGGTGGGGGGTCGATACCGGATGACAGCTCAGATCGATGTAGAAAAATACAAAATGAGAGGAAATATGACCGGGCAAAAGGGAATCGTGCGAACTTCGCAAATAATATCCGCGTGTCTACATCGACCTCGCAAATTTGCTCCGCTGATCCCTATTCTGCACGAGTACACGAAATTCGGCCAGTTAAATGAAAATACGTGCTCGTTTCTATCTGGTACTTGGTATCGGGCTGTTTCTCCTGGTTGTTCTGGTTGACTCTCTGGGCGTTTTTGATTCCCGGTCCTATAATGAGGTCCCACACGGAAGTCACACCCACTTCGTCCCCAAAGACTGTAATCCCCCTCTGGCTGTAGGAAATTCTCCGACCCGCAGGCCCACTGAGGACGAACACATTACGTGCGACGGTCAGATCGTCAGCGAATGATGGTCACGACTCGGTCCACAAACGTCCGCTCACTTCGAACTCGAAGTAGGTAGGTTCCTGCAGGAAGTCGGATGTCGTCGATCACCTCGTATATCGGGACGCCACCGGCGCGGCCGATTGCCCGAGTCCAAAGTCGGCGACCCAGGATATCGTAGAGTTCGGCAATCGGCCGCGCACCCAGCGGGGCATCCACGCGAAAGCCGATGATTGAACGGGTAGGATTTGGATAGATGGACACACTCAAGTGACCCGGAAGTCCCTCTTCGACCAGGGTGGTTGCGGAGGCCGCGTCACCTCTCAGTATCCATCTTTCGGGATCAACCTCGACCGCTAGAGGAGCGCCCGGAAGGTCTACCTCGTAAGTCTGCTCTCGCAGCGTATTCTCCACGTTGTAGAGCACGGAGCCTACGGTCGTACGTATTTGAAGCCACACACGCATCTCAAAGGCGTCGATGTTTGATACGTCGGGCTCCTGGGTCTGCGCCAGGATAATTCGGGCTCGATTTCCACTTCCTGTCGATATGTCTTCTATGGTAGCCGAGTAGGTTGGATAGCCTGTTCCGCTGTAGACCCACTGATCGAAAAATGCCTGATAGGATCGAGAGGTAACCTGTTCGACAACGTCCTGAAAATCTTTCGTATTGGCGCCCCCGTAGGCCGCACCGGGCGAGCGAGCGTACGTACGAAGGATTTCTCGAAAAACGGCGTCTCCCGTCATCCCTCGTATCATCCTGAGGACCGTCCAGCCTTTTGCGTACACCCTCGGAAAACTGAACATATTGAAGATGTCGGTCGTGTCCGCCAACACGAGCGTTCCACTCGAGAGCCGTGCACGATGGAAGTACAGGTCGCTCAAGAACAGGCCGACACTTGAAAAATCTGGATTGGACTCGAAGACCAACATCTCACCCATGGTCGCAAATCCTTCGTTCAGCCACAGGTCCCGCCATGAGAATGGAGTAATTTTATCGCCAAACCACTGATGGGCGAGTTCGTGGGATATCAGCTCGATGCCAATATTTCCCATCGAACTGAGCGTCTGGTGCTCCATCCCTCCCCGGAAGGTTACGTGGGCGTTCCCATACTTCTCTTCTGCAAATGGATACGGTCCAAACCAGTCTTCGAGAACGGCCATCGCCTCAGACGTCAAACGCCAGCCGCTTGCGGCATTTATACCCTCATACGCGGGTGATCCTCGAAACGCGTAGTGTTCAATCGGAAATGAAGCGCTTCCGTACTGCTGCCTCAAGTTCTGTGGCCGCACATACATATCGACCCTGCGTTCGTAGTCACCAGCAGCAATCGATACCAGATAACTTGCAATCGGATAGCGATGCATCCAGTCAAAGGTCACGGTATTATTGAGATGGTGCACTTCGCTCTGAAGCAATCCGTTGGAGCCTACGACGAGAGGCTCAGGAACGGTGACTGTAATTCGAACGGAGTCGGCCTTGTCTGAAGGATGGTCTTCAGACGGCCACCACTCTTTAGCTCCGTACGGTTCTGAAAGTGTCCATATATATGGATCACCCGCCGCTCGGACGCCAGTCTCAAAGCTCCCGAAACCTACATCGGCTGGATTTCCGTGGTAGACAACATCCATCCCGAAGGATTCTCCAGGCTGGAGAGGCGTTGAAAGAGCGATCGTGATCATATTCCCCTCGTGCCGGGTCATCAACTGATCACCAGTGGATGAAAACACGATGTCGAGCGTCATGTCGTCCGACAGATCCAGAACCAGGCTGTCGACGGGCCCGATTGATCGCCCCTCCACGCGCACACGACCCACTAGAATCGGATCTCGCTGAGCATCAAGGTTCAGCGTCAGATGGTAATACGTGATGTCGAACGCCGAGGCCAGCGGTGAGACGGCCGTTCCAGTTTTTACGAGCTCGGTACTGGTTCTGGGAGAATGGGGTAGACGAGCGGTAACTGGATCTTCCTGAGCGATTGCATCTTGCCGAAGGGGCGAACACACCAGGAGGAGGCCCAGAATCAGGCCCCTCCAGGATCCCGTGATGATTGCTCGGGCATTGTTGAGTCGCATGTCGTTGTCACGATTTCTGGTGACGAGGGTTCCGGAAAACGCTCTAGTGAATGAAAACCCCCTCACGGACGTCAAACCTATTGCCACGTGCTCCGGTGTCATGATTCGCCGACTTTGGCACTCCAACGAGGAAATTCAGAGTCCTCTGGACACCACTGAAACGTACTACCAAAACAGAAATTGACCCACATGAAAAGTATTGCTGTAACTCTCCTCTTGATCGGTATTACTCTGCCCGCATTGGGTCAGGATCAAGGCGAAGAAAGGAAACCCATTCGGATAGACAGAAATCACTCTACGCTGGGATTCAGAATTCCCGTGGTCCACGGTCTTTCGACCGTTACAGGAAAGTTCACCGATTTCTCCGTGGATCTGTTCTGGGATGCTGATGATCTAGAAAACTCTTCTGTCAATCTGGAAATCCAGGTAGAATCGATCGCGACCGGAATCGAGAATCGGGACAATGACATAAGAAGAAGAATCCTGGACGCTGAAACGTATCCAACCATTACCTTTGAAAGTTCGTCCATCGAAGGTGGTCCGTTCTCATATGACGTCACGGGCACGTTCATGATGCACGGTGTGTCCAAAGAAATCACATTGAATCTGGATGTAATGTCTTTTGACGATGCTGAAGAAGACTTCGCTTGGACCGCGTATCGAGTTTCATACACGATTGATCGCGCCGACTACGGAGTCGACTGGAAACACGGAATCGTGGACTACTTCGTAGGGGATGACATCGTGACGGATATCGTGCTGCTCACTCGGTAATCGGGATCAGGCCATCGAATTCGGTGCTGCCATCCTCAAGCATTCGTCTGACATAGGGAAGACACAGGCCACAGGACCGTCCGAATGGGCGGTCCTGTTGTAGGTTTTGAACCGTACGTATTTTTTTCGCCTCCGCGAGCATTTTCAGCTCGGCAAAGGTGACATCATCACATACACAGCGAAAAACGCGCATCAGACTCTCAGTTGAGAAGTTACCCTATACTATCCCACGGCGTCCAGAACCTCGGGGGATTCGTGCGCGTTTCTACTGGGTTCCAGGGAGTGACAGGTCCAAAATACATTTCTCCAAGCTTGGCATGATCCGATTATACATCATTGGTGCCGTTTTCATTTTTGCACTCCCGGCACTGGCGCAAGAGCAGGACACGATCCGTGTATCCCTGGCCTCCGCCATCGAGAGATCACTCGATATCAGCCCCGAAGTGTGGGCAAAACAGGCTAGAACCGACTTTTCGAGAGCGCGGTACGCCCAGGCAAGGGCATCCAGGTTTCTGACCGAGTTTACCGCAACAAGTGCGCACGCCGTCGCGCCCGCTATCGACAATCCAAATGACACGCCCAGGGATCGATTGTATCTGGATCCAGAAGTACGCAACGATTGGCAGACACTGTCCCCGTTCAACAGAATTGAATTCGAAGCCATTCAGCCCATCTGGACGTGGGGTGAGCTGAGTGGATCACTGGCTGCTGCGCGCGCTGGGATAGATGTTGATCGGGCGGGTACGCGGACAACTGAGTTATCCGTGGCTGTACGAACCGCCGAGATCTATTACTCCCTCCTGTTGACCGAAGCGCTCAGCCGACTGACCTCGGAGGCAGGCAACATCGTCGAGAGAGCAAAAAACGAAATCGACAGGCTGATCGAAGAGGGCGCCGAGGATGTGGATTACGCGGATCTGTTTCAGGTTCAGATAACGGAACAGGAGTTTATCGAACGCCGCCTGGAAGTCGAAGAGAGCCGACTGACCGCGCGAGCGGCGCTCTCGCGTCAGATGTTTCTGGCGGACAACGAGACGATCGCACTGCAGGATCGCATCATGGTGCCCATCGACTTTGTTCGCGAACCCCTGGAGATCTACCAGGAGCTTGCGCTCAGCTCGAGGGCGGAGCTGGATCAGGCCTGGGCTGGTGTTCTCGCCAGAAATGCGCTGGTTGACGTCGCTCGGGCTGACCTCTTTCCCAAGTTCTTCCTCGGCATCACCGGTAAATGGTCCTACGCGGCAAATCGCGAGCGTCAGCGTAATCCGTACATCAGCGATCCATTTCTTTCGAGAGGCGTCAGGGCGGGATTCGGTCTTCGGCAGAATCTGAATTTTGGTCAGACACGATCAAAAATTCAGCAAGCCCAGGCCCAAGCTGCCGAAGTTCGCTTTCAGGGTGATGCCCTGCGCCAGCTGATCTTATTCGAGGTGGAAGAGGCTTTTCGAAACCTGATTATCGCCGAAGGCAGATTGAAGGCTCGCGACGAGGCGTTGCTGATCAGCAAGAAGTGGCTTCGAGATGAGGAGATCAATTTCGATCTTGAGATCGGAGACACAGAGAATCTTGTAAAAGCGGTCCGCGAAAATCTTTCCCAGAGAGCGCAGAAGGAGCAGGCGATTTACAGCTACAATCTTTCGGTGATTCGGCTGCTGGAAAAAACTGGTTCGTTGATCTTGGCGCTCGAAGCTGGCACGTTAGTTGGTCTATAACACGATAGGAAAGGCTGTATCACTTGAAATGCCGGTTTTACCGGTTTCAACCCCATTATGGTGTATCTGAATTTATACAGGCGTCTTGTACTCTTGACGCTTCTGACGGTAGTCGGCTCTCTACAGTTCACGCACGCTCAGCAAAGTGAATCCGATATTCTGACCGTCATGGAAGAGCGCCAGGACAACATCAAAATGCACCTCCCTTCGAGTGGTGAGGCGAGCGCTGATCAAAAATCTCAACTTCGACTCGCGGTCAATGACATGTTCGACTTTGGCGCGATGGGACGGGCTGCGTTGGGTCGTCACTGGGCTGATCTGAGTCAGGATCAACAGGACAATTTCGTTCGGGTATTTTCTGACATCGTTCGGCATCAATCCCTTGCTGACCTGGACGTTTATCGCGCAGCCGTGACCTATGATGACATTGAAGTGACTGGCGCCTCCGCACGGGTTATTACTACGACGACCTACAAGGATGTACCTACGAAAGTCGAGTATCTCCTCGTGTTCTCACAAGAAAAGTGGCTCGCAACGGATGTGATTCTGGATGGAGTGGGTACGGTTGAAGGCTACAGCAGGAGCTTTCGGTCCGTCATCAGAAAGAGGGGCTTCGATTCTCTGATGAACAGTCTGAACAAACGCCTGGTAAGAACCAGGGGCGGCTGATCGGCCGGCTTCTGGACGGGGCCACGTCAGGAACACCGTCCCTCCGAACCTAACGAATCACATTGCGTTTGCGGACGATTGACTATCCCCAAGTTTAGTTCTGCGAAATAGTGGAAGGCTACGTTCTTCACACATACGGAAAGGAAAAATACCTGCGCCACGCCGTGGCATCGGTCCACACCTTACGGCGCTACGATACCGAACGGCCCGTCGCGCTCTACGCCGATGAAGAGCAGATCGCTATCCTGAAACGGACGGGTCTGGATTCCATGTTTGCTGTTCTCGAAGTGTTGCCGGAAAAAAATCGTTCTATCGTGGGCTTCAAGCACCACCTGGCCGATTTCAAACCTTTCGAGAGGAGCCTGTTCGTGGATGCGGATATGGTCTGGTGTAGAAACCCTGATCCACTCTGGCGACAATTAGCGGCGTTTCCCTTCACCATTACGGGGCTGGAAAAGGCCGATTTCTGGTTTGGCGGTCCGAAAGGATTGGGTATCATTGTCGATCGTTTTCTGGATAGGCGGCGTCGCACGATGAAACGATTCGGATTGACCTACCTGCCTCGAATTCAGGCAGGAATGATTTACGCTGAGGATACCAACACCACTGCTGAAGTCACTCTGCAGGCGAGGGGATTCCTTGACCGGCGCGCCGAAACGCATTTTCGAAGCCGACTCGATGAAGGAAGGAGTGAGGAAACGTGTGAATGGAGCCTGGCCATGGCTATGAGCTATCTGAATTTGCCGATTTTCAACTGGTTCCAGGGACAGTCAAGCCCTCAAATGGACTTCATCCAGGGATTTGTAGAGCACGACGAGGATTTCCATAACGTGCGTTGCCGCTACTACACCGATCCCTTCGTGTACGGCTTGCGGGGTCTTCCAATGCTGGGACTCAGAGACCTCCTCGTCGGGGTTTTCAATCAGCTACCCGGCCGAGGAGATTTCATGTGGGTGACACCGTTCGTCCTGCACTTCGGATGGCTCCACCATAAGCAGCCGTTTTATGATCTCGCCGATAAGATCTGGAACGAATTGACGCGCGAAGTAGGTTCGACCGGGGATGGCGAGCGTGCAGATCTGGCGGTGGAAGCCCTGGCCAACTGAGTCTTGAGTTGGCCATCGACCCGGGCGCGATCCGATCTCACGATCCGATTTCACGACCCAACCACCAAATTCCAGATATAGATCGTTTCGTCGGTGTTCATCACTACCCATCCGAGAAGGATCATCGTGCCCAGGATGAGCGGATTCAGCAGCCAGACGACCACTGCACCACCGAGGGGTAGGGAAGTAATCTTGAATAAGTCGTAGGACGTTCGAATGCTCGACCAGTAGGCAGTACCAATCCACGCAGCGGCCAGCAACAGGATCGACCAGATCGGAACGGCGTCTGCCGACGCAAGGGTCATGGCCAGCGGTAGTAGCAGAATCACCTGCCATCTTGACCAGACCGCCAGCATCAACGCTTGACTTGGAAGGAGCGGAGCTCGCCGTCCCGAAACGACCATCCAAAGCCCCATCCAAAGGGACATGGCGACCAGCGCTACGCTGCCCATCAAGATCGCCAGGACGAAAGGAGCATCCAGGATTGAAGTGACGGACACACGCCCACCATCAGGCAACAGGAAAAATAGATGCCGAGCGAGACTGGTTTCTTTAAGCTCGGCCAGGACGAAGGAGGCAATCAGGCCAATGGACAGTCCTGTCAGCGTGAGCATGGCGGTACTTGTCAACGGTAAGACCTCCCGTGCCTCCCGAACTGCATTTCGAAAAAATCCGTGCGAGAAAAAGTATCGCGGGATCATTGATCTGAACGGTGAGCTGCCCGTGTACATCACCGCAACCATCGTGAGAAGGATCCAGCCCAGCAGCAGAAACCATGGAAAGGGGTCCTCTTCAGGCCCTGCGCTAACAAATGCAAACGTTGACTGGGTGCCGAGAAAAAAACCGTGAACCACCTGAAGAGCCGGTCGTGGTTCTGCTTCTCGCGTGTAAAGACCATATTTTCGGCCGTACAGATCGGCCCTCAGGCCGCCCATTCCGGTCTGATCCCGCCACCGGTGGATGAAAATCCTGTTTACAGATCCTGTTTCGAGTTCGCCCAAAAGATCTTCGAAAAATCGCGCCTGGAACTCCACTGATCCACGTCTCTCCCACCCACGCGCGCCCTCATCGGTGACGAACACTCCCACCCGCGCAAGTCCTGTGGGGGTCGAGTGTGCTGCATCCCACCGCGACAGAAGTGCCAGCGGATCCGGCTCGTCGAGACCGTCGATCAGGACGAAATCCATGGAGCTGCTGCAAAGATCGTCTTCGATGAAGTGGCTCGAATAATATGCCTGTCCCCCGGCTTCCTGGATCCGCGCTGCCAGGCGGGAAAGCGCGGCGCACGCCCTCTCGGACGCTGTGTTTGAAAACTGGGCCAGGCCGATGGGCCCCGCACTCGAATGTCGAAGCTGGCCCTCTAGGAGCAGAGACACCAGCGAGTCGGCCTGGGAGAGGGAGTCTGAGAGGGCCCGGGCCGCGAGCCTCACGAACGGCAGCTCGCGGTAGAGGACGAGTCCCAGAGAATCGGCGATCGACAGAATGCGCTCGTCAAGAATGAGCCCCGTACGAACGGCTTCAACACCTACAGCGTGCATTTCAACCAGATCCTGGGCAGCCTCTCGGTAATTCGAAGGGGTATCCCATACCACGCCTTTCACGACCTGAGCCCCTGCCGAACAGGGCCAAGCGGCGGCGGCGATGGCCAAAATTACGATGTGAAAGGATGTCCTAGTTCTGATCACTTCAGGGGCTCTGATCATTTTTCGGAAGAGAAGATAGATCACGCTGACACGTCAAAAAAAATGGAGGCGCGGCCCTTGGCCGCGCCTCCACCATACCGAACCCGCACCACACCTGATACTGATACAGCCAGCAAACATCAGGCTTCTTACCGACCGTGCTCAATGGCCGGGAACGGGGCTGGATGACCCGTTCATGGCTGGTTCGTTATCGATAGGAGATTGGGTTGCCCTTAGTCCATCATCTTGCGAAGAAAGGCTGGTACTTCCGTCTCGGTAGTGTCCACCTTCTCCACATCCTTGATTTCATCTGCACTGAGCAGGCGAACACGAGTCGACCCAGTTTCGTCGCCTCCATCCCCGAGGTTAGGCTCAACATTCAGCGGGGCTCCCCGCCGTTCATAAGCTGGTTTGTCCAACTCCTTGAGACCCTCTTCGCCTTTGTATGGAACGGGCGCACGGCGATACCCCTTGGGGGTCAGCTCGACCCGCCTGGCCGCGATCGCTTCTTTCTTGCGATTTTTTTCGAAGCCGGTAGCAATGACCGTAATGCGAATGTCATCACCCATCGCGTCGTCTATGACGGTTCCAAAGATGACCTCAACATCATCACCCGCTTCACTCTGGATAATGGCCGTTGCGGCGGTGGCCTCACGAATACCCAGACTCGTGCCAGCGGTGATGTTCACGAGAACATTTCGCGCTCCATTGATGGTCAGACCGTCCAACAAGGGGCTCGACAGGGCCTCGCGCGCAGCGCGCTCGGCCCTGTCTTCACCTGAAGCAGTCGCCGCCCCCATCAATGCCGTTCCACCGCTGCGCATCGTGGTTTTGACATCAGCGAAGTCAAGGTTGATGAGGCCGTGCACCGTGATCAGGTCGGAAATACCCCGGGTTGCGTTGTACAGCACGTCGTCCGCCTTCCCAAAAGCGTCGATCATCGAGGTGTCGTCACCCGCAATGTCGAGCAACCGCTCGTTCGGAATAATGATCAGGGTGTCGACGTTTTTCTTGAGCAAATCGATTCCGGCTTGTGCCGACTGAAGGCGTCGAGGTCCTTCGCATACGAACGGTTTCGTGACGATCGCCACCGATAGAATCCCGAGATCCTTGGCAATGGCCGCGACAATGGGAGCACCCCCGGTTCCCGTGCCACCACCCATCCCGGCGGTCATGAAAACCATGTCGAAGCCACTGAGAGCCTCCTCAAGTTCGTTTCTACTTTCTTCCACGGCCTCCGCACCAACACTCGGCCTGGCTCCGGCCCCCAGACCTTTCGTGAGACCTCGTCCCGCTTGAATCTTGAACGGAGCCAGATTGGCGTCAAGTGCCTGGGAATCGGTGTTTATGGCGTAGAAATCAACACCAACGATCCCTTTTCGAATCATGTTGTTGACCGCGTTGCCTCCACCCCCGCCTATTCCGATGACGCAGATTTTGGCCTCTTCATTTTCCGCATCATCGAATGCGAAGTGGCTGCTAAATAAATTTTCCATGTGAACCTCCAGTCGTTCTTTTGTGGCTGTATGCGTACCTCGGCGGACGAGCAATCCGCCTCGGTTTCAGTTTGTTAGAGCTCATCGAACCACGATTTCATGCGTCCGATTATTCCACTGGCAATCTTCTGCCCGCTCCCATTCGATCCCGATCCATCCAGGTGATCGGTTCTAAAGGGCGTGCTTCCAATCATCTCCGGACGGAGCCCGTATAACACGAGACCTACTCCGGTAGCGAATTTGGGGTCAGATACCTCCTGTACCAGACCGGCGGTGAGGCCCATGGGCCTTCCGATCCTGGCTTCCAATCCTAATATCTCAGCGGCCAGCTCGGCGGTGCCCGGCACCATCGAACCTCCGCCCGTCAACACCGCTCCTGCGGAGAGGTGGCGGGCGTAGCCGCTACGTTTAATTTCGATGGCCGCAATCTCCAGAATTTCTTCTAGTCGCGGCTGTATTATCTGAGCGAGGGTGCTCCGACCTACGCGCTTCTCATTTCTTCCGGCAACACCCGGAATGGCGATCTCTTCATCGGGTGCCATTTCTACCATGGCTGCACCGAACTCACATTTGAGTGCCTCCGCCTGATCGCGCATCACCCCCAGGCCTTTTCGGATGTCATCGGTCACCTTGTTTCCCGCGACGGCCACGACCGCCGTATGACGTATCGTATTGTCTTCAAAAACGGCTATGTCCGTCGTTCCTCCGCCGATATCAATCAATGCCACGCCCACTTCCTTTTCGTCGGAGTGGAGCACGGCAAAAGACGAACCAAGTGGCTCCAGCACGATATCTGCGACCTCATATCCAGCTTTTTCGATGCACCGATAGATATTTTTGGCTGCCGAAACCAATCCCGTAATAATGTGGACATTGGCTTCCAGGCGAACACCGCTCATTCCGATGGGGTCGGCCACTCCGTCCTGTCCGTCAACAATGAATTCCTGAGGGATGACGTGCAGTATTTCACGGTCCGCCGGCATCGCCACGTGTGTAGTGTCCTCCAGGAGTCGGTGCACATCTGCTTCGGATATTTCACCGTCCCGATTCGATATCGTAACCACACCGCGAGACTGAAAGCTCTGGACGTGATCGCCTGCGATTCCGACGATTACATTTTGCACCGTAATTCCTGCCATACGTTCGGCTTCCTCTATGGCCAGGCGAATGGCTGAAACGGTCTTGTCGATGTTTACGACGACTCCTCTGTTCAGACCGTCCGATTCCGCCACACCGACGCCCAGAATCTGAACTCGGTCCAGCTCGTCCGATGTCGCGACTACGGCGCACACTTTCGTTGTGCCGATGTCCAGTCCTACGACAATTTGGTCAGTTATTTCATTCATATTTTTCAACGTGGTTGCCCCCTATCTGAGGTGCTCTGTTACTACCGCCTGGCCGTCAAAACGGAGATCTATCAACTCAAAGCGTTTGTTCTGGTGAGGCAAAACCTCATGGTCCCAGAACGCCTGCAGTTTCTTGAACTTCAGCGCAAAATCATCTTCACCAAGCCACACAGGGATGGAAGCATGATTTCCGCTACCGGTAAGCCTGAGCTCCCAGCCCGATTTTATCCACACAAATTCAGAGATCAGCGCGTCCGTTTCCCTGGGTAGGCCGGGCAGAGCGGCCAGTAATTCGAGGGTCGATTTCTTCTCTATCCGTCGCATCGGATGGTAGGCTTCCATGTTGCCGCTGATCAGTGGAAGATCGTAGGACGTTCGAGGGGTCTTGGGCATTCTATGGCCGACGCGGTCTGCGAAGTACGTGCCCCTCCCGTCTGCATCAATTAAGATTGCGACCGGGATTCTTTCCACAATCTCGATCCGGAGTAGTCCGGAGGGAAGTCTCGATACAGATGCACTCTGGATCCATGGGTGTCGCACCAGTCGATCTTCCAGTAAGACCTGACTGATGTCGTACATCACCTCGCCTTCCTCGACGCGAATGATTCGAAGAACTTCAGCCTCGGTTACATTTACGGCACCCGTAATGACAACCTCTTGCAATGTCACCTGCTCGAGCCACCGGAAGCCTGAGTATCCGGCAGCGATGATCACCGACACCACAACGGCGGCGGCAGCTTTATGCCAAAATGTGAATTGAGTGCTACTCATGATCTGACGAACTTCCCTCTTCAAGTTTTGAAAACAGCTCCCTGTTCAGACGCCAGATATCCCCGGCTCCCATGGTGATGATCACATCTCCCGGCCGGCTCAGTTCGAGCACGCGCCCCACCAGATCTTCTTTCTTTGGCACGTACATCACGTGAGGATGACCACTCTTTTTTGCGCCCTTTGCGATCACCTCACCGGTAATTCCTTCGATGGGCTCCTCGCGAGCGCCGAACACATCCATTATCACAACCACATCCGCATCAAAAAACGCTGAGGCAAAGTCATCTTCGAAATCTCTCGTTCTGGAGTACAGATGAGGCTGAAAAACCGCCATGATCCTCCGGTCCGGCCAACATCCACTTGCGGCTTCGAGGGTAGCCTTTATTTCTGTTGGATGGTGGGCATAGTCATCCACCACAAGAACACCGCGTGCTTCACCTATCTCATGCATCCTTCTGTCGACACCTCGGAATGCCGATATTCCGGCCGCGATGTCTTCAAAGATCATATCGAGCTCAATCCCTATTGCAATGGCGGCCAACGCATTAAGCACATTGTGCCGTCCCGGGGCGTCCAGTGACACCCGCCCGAGGCGCTCTTCTGAAGAGATGACATCAAAATGCATGATGCGCCCTTCCTGCTGGATGGACTCCGCGCGAATCTGTGCCTGTCTGAGCGTTCCGTAGGTCACCACCCGACGATCGATTTTTGAGATAATGCCGCGCACATTCTCGTCGTCCAGGCACACGATAGCAGCTCCGAAGAACGGAACACTCGAGGCATACTGGATAAATGCGGCGCGAATATCGTCAAGATCCTCGTAGCAGTCCAGATGATCTGCATCGATGTTGGTGATCACCGCCAGCGAGGGCGTCAATCTGAGAAAGGTTCGATCGTATTCGTCCGCTTCGATCAGGATGATGTCTCCCTCACCCGAAACGGCATTGGATCCGAAGGCGGCGACTTTGCCACCCACGATGATCGTCGGATCGAACGCACCTGCACCTACGACGTGGCCAGCCATCGTCGTGGTAGTCGTTTTTCCATGGGTCCCGGCAATACCGATACCAAACTTCATCCGCATCAATTCGCCGAGCATCTCGCTCCTTCGAATCACCGGAATGTGTTTTTCTTCGGCGAACAGGGTTTCCGGGTTCTCTGTGGGATCTACGGCTGAGGAGTGAACCACGACGCAGGCGCCCCCCACATAGTCGGCGCTATGTCCCTTGAAGATTCGGGCGCCCAGGTCTTGTAAATGCCTGGTGACGTCATTTTCAGCAAGGTCTGATCCAGAAACTTCGTACCCACGTATGAGAAGAATCTCCGCAATCGAGCTCATACCGATACCACCCACGCCAACCATGTGCACGTGCCTCGTCTTCCCGAACGTGGGTTGACGGCGCAGCACATCAGGCCCCCTTTCGAGGGCCGAATCAGGCATGTTGTATTTAGTTGTGCCGTTTGGCTTCATCGGATTCTTGTTTGGGCAAGGCCCAGAATGTCCTCCGCGATTTCTCGTGCGGCGTTCGGCTTGGCCAATTTCAGGGTGTTTTCTGACATCCTATCGAGCCGATCCTGATCCCCGAGCAAGTCGCGTGTGACATCGAGGAGTTTGTGATGCATGCGCGACTCTTCGAGCAGCGCGGCGGCACCGGCCGAGACCAGACTCAGGGCGTTCTTGGTCTGATGATCCTCTGCAACGTTGGGAGAAGGAATGAGAATTGCGGGTTTTCCCGTAAGCATCAGTTCTGAACACGTAGACGCTCCGCTTCGGCAGATGACCAGATCAGCAGCCGAATACGCCATGTCCATGCGATCCACGTACGCTTTCAGCCTCAATCTTGGGTGGTCGGATACCGATGTCTGAAAACGCTCGAAATATCTTTCACCGGTCTGCCAGATTACACCGATTCCCCTCTTCGCCAGCAACGAGCGGACAATGGCAGCCATTGCCTCGTTCATGGCTTGACTACCGATCGACCCACCGGTCATGAATACCACTTGTCGGACATCTGAAAACTCGAAATAATCCAGTGCTTCCTGCTTGTTGGGATCTGCCAGATTCTGGCGAACCGGATTCCCCGTAATGCGTGTGTTTGATCCCTTTGATTTCGGCGCCGCTTCGTCAAATGCGATATGAATTTGATCGGCAAATCGCGATACAATCCGATTGGTCAATCCCATGAACGCATTCTGCTCCTGAATGGCGGTTCGACGGTGCAGATACCGCGCTGCCAGGAGTAATGGAAGGGCAACATACCCGCCCGTTCCCACCACTACATCGGCATCAAAATGTCGGATCAGATCCCGCGCTTCCTTCAACCCCTTGGCTACGACGAAGGGTAGCGTCAAATTTTTCAGCGTCAGCTTTCTCTGTAACCCCTGGACCGATATATGATGAATGGAATAACCTGATTCCGGCACCAAACGCCACTCGATCCCCGTCCTCGACCCGGCGAACTCGACGACGGCGTGTCGATTGATGCCCCCGATGGCGTCCGCGATGGCCACGGCGGGATATACGTGACCCCCTGTTCCACCACCCGCGATCAGGATCCGGGGAGAAAACCCATTCGATATGAGGGCGCTGCTAAGCAATCTGTCTGGAGATGTTGAGCAGGATGCCTGCCATGATTCCGTTCGCCAGGAGGGAAGTACCTCCGTAGGACACGAACGGAAGAGCCAACCCGGTCACTGGCAACAAGTTGGCGGAGACGCCGGCGTGAACAAATCCGTAGAGCGAAAACATCACCACGATCCCCACCGCCAAAAAAAGTCCGAGCGGATCAGGAGCGTGCCTCGCAATTCTGAGAAGCCCCCTGAACAAGATCAGAAGGAAGAGACCCAGCAGGACAAACGCCCCGATGATACCGTATTCCTCGGTAATGATCGCGTAGATGAAATCGTTGTATGGCGCGGGTAAAAAGTGTTTCTGGGTACTCTTCCCGGGACCTACTCCCGTTAGCCCACCAAGGGCTATCGCAATTTTGGCCTGATGAGACTGGTATCCCTCGTCTCTCACGGACAGCACCTTTTCGGCGACCGTGTTGGGGAAGAGCTTCATGCCAACGAACGATTCTATGCGGGCCGCTCTTTCGGGAGAACCCAGGAGCATCACGTACGCGAGCACCAATCCGAGCACGCCCGCCATCGAAATATGCAGAACGCTGACTCTCGCGATGAAGCACATTACCAGAACGCAGACGAGCAGGACGGCGGCGGTCGACAGGTCAGAGATTCCGATAGCACCTATTGTGACGAGTATCCAGACGAAAATCGGTGCAAACGATCTGGAAAACGACTTTATGTAGACCTGCTTCTGGGCCAGTAGCGTTGAGACATACAATACCAGAGAGACCTTCGCCATGTCCGAAGGTTGAAAAATGACTCCCGCCAGATTCAGCCATCTGGCCGCGCCACCAGAAACGATCCCGACAACCTGCACCGCTATCAGCAGAGCGATGGAGATGATGAGCATGGCGCGACTCAGCTTTGCCAGCACGCGGTAGTCGATCATCGAGAAGATGCCCATGGCGAGCAGAGCCAGGCCGACGCGAAACAGATGTTTGAACAGAAGTGCTTCCGTATCGCCGTCGCCTTTCGTGGCGGCGAGATACGAAATCGCGCTGTAAACCGCCACAACACCGATCGCGCTCAGGAGCATAAAGGCCCAGAGGACATATTTGTCCACGGATTCAAAGCCCTTACTACGCAATGTTAAAATCTGCGTTAAAATCTGCATCGTCCGTCTCGGCGACTTCGGTTAAAGGTTGGAAACAATTTGCTTGAATTGATCTCCACGATGTTCGTAGGAATCAAACATGTCGAAGGAGGCGCACGCGGGACTCAGGAGAACTACATCTCCCGGACGAGCCAGCAGGTGAGCGAGCTTTACAGCTTCTTCGAGTGACTCGGTGGTTACTCCATCTGCCGTGAACTCACCAAGCTCCGCCTGAATCGCCTCGGCGGCTTCGCCTATGGTTATCAGCGCCCGAACGCGTGTTTGAACGAGTGACTTCAGGCCCGAGTAGTCGTTGCCCTTGTCTCGTCCCCCGGCAATCAGCACAATGGGTTCAGTGAAGCTTTCTAGCGCGTACCAGAGTGCGTTCACATTTGTCGCTTTGGAGTCGTTGACATAACGAACACCGTCGATGTCGCGTACGATCTCAAGGCGGTGAGGAACCCCTTCGAACGATCGAAGGCTCTCTCTGACCACATCGCTTCTGACCTCCACCACACGTGCCGCAACGGCTGCCGCCAGCGAGTTGTACACGTTGTGACGGCCCCTCAAGGCCAGTTTTTCAGTCGGCATTAGGTTTTCCTCTTGATCGTTGATTCGTAGCATCAGATTACTGTTTCTCAAAAAACCTGCTGCACGGATCTCATCCGTTATTGATATTCCGAGGGCAATGGGCCCCCGGACTTTCTTGCGGATGAATCGAGCAATACGCTCGTCATCCTGGTTAAAAATGAAGGTGTCGACACCAGTCTGATTCTCGCAGATCCGCAGTTTGCTGGCCGCGTAGCGATCGATGTCTTCGTTGTATCTGTCCAGATGGTCCGGGGTGATGTTCAGAAGAATCGACACGTCAGGTCGAAAGGAGTCGATGTGGTCGAGCTGAAAGCTCGATACTTCGAGCACGACCAGATCATCAGGCCCGGTCCGGTCAGTGTCATCGGAGAAGGGACGACCCACGTTGCCGCAGACAAACGTGTTTCGGCCCGCACTTCTGAACAGATGACCGAGCAGCTGGGTCGTCGTCGTCTTCCCGTTTGAGCCCGTGATCGCAATGATGCGTGCAGCGCAGAACCAGCTGGCCACTTCAATCTCCGAATAGAGGGGTGTGCCTCTTGATAGTGCTTCCTGCATGGGTTCCGCTTCGTCAGGGACCCCTGGGCTGGCTACAACAATATCTGCTTGCCAGGCTAATTCTGTGTGACCCGAGGCCTCGTAGGCGATTCCCTGCGTGTTGAATGAGTCCTGTGCACTTTCGGCAATGCTACCAGCGTCCGAGACGAACACATCCGCTCCGTGTCGTTTCAAGAGTGATGCTACGGCTCGACCGCTCCGCGCGGCTCCAAGAACTGCGACTCGCTTTCCGCTCACATATGGTGCTCCTCGGGTACTCATCTAATCCGCAACACGAGTAATGTGGCAATGACAGTGACGGTGGTAATCAGCCAGAATCGAAGGACAATCTTTGCTTCGTGAGTCCCGCCGGCTTCATAATGATGATGAATGGGCGCCATGCGGAATACACGCTTTCCGGTCCCGGTTTTCTTCCTGGTGTATTTGAACCAGGTCGTCTGAATGATCACCGAAGCGGTTTCGAAGAAAAAGACCGCACACAAAAGGGGCAGCAGTAATTCCTTCTTGATCATCAGGGTCATCGTCCCGATGGCAGCTCCCAGAGCAAGTGATCCCGTATCTCCCATGAACACGGTGGCCGGGTAGCCATTATACCAGAGGAAACCGAAACAGGAGGCGGCAAGCGCGGCCGCAAAAATGGTCAACTCTCCGGCTCCCGGCAGCTGCATTTCAGTTAAGAACTCTGAGAGAACCTCATTTCCCGCGATAAACGTCAGGGCGGTCAGACCAACGGCTACGATGCCGGTCACCCCCGCGGCGAGTCCATCGAGACCGTCTGTCAGATTGACGGCATTCGAGAGCGCCGTCAGGATAAAAATGACGACTGGAATGTAGATCAACCAACCCAGGTCGATGTCGGTCACGAAGTGCCGAAAAACATCATAGTCGAGCGTTTCGCCTGCTACAAAGGGTAGATAGGTGAGCGTGTTCGTTTCGGCGAACTGAGGGTGGAAGTACAGAACGGATCCTACCAATAACCCGAGCGTGACTTGGCCAGTTATCTTGATCCTGGCTGGAAGACCCGACTTATTCCGTTTTACGATCTTGATGTAATCGTCGGCAAATCCGAACGCGCCCATCCAGGCGGTCGCCACCATGATCAACCAGACGTACACCTCCGCGATCGCCCCCCAAAGTAGTGTCGCGCCCAGGACCGAGACCAAAATGATGAGCCCACCCATGCTCGGGGTGCCCTGTTTGTGCGTGTGATCAACCGCCCCTGCATGAATTCCCTCGCGAACCTGCTCCCCAAGTTGCTTTCTACTGAGCCACTCGATGATGTAGCGGCCAGCGTAGAGCGAAATCACCAGCGCCGTGATGGCCGCCAGAGACGCCCGCACGGTGCTGAACTGGACTATCTGAAATCCCGGGGGCTGAAAGGCCTCCTCCAGATAAATGATGAGATAGTAAAGCATGGATTGAGGGTGTGTTTGCCCGGGCGCGAACGCCGCGTGCCTACATAGTTCGTTTGCTCGATGTCAATTCAGCGCCGAAAGCCAATCTGGCCTCCTCCCGATCGTCAAAATGAATATTTGTTGTGCCGATCACCTGGTAGGTTTCGTGGCCTTTCCCGGCCAGAACCAGCGTATCTCCCGGCGCCATACTTGCAGCAGCCTTGCTGATCGCATCACGACGGTCGATTTCCCAGAACGCGTCCTCAGGATTGAGGAGCCCCTGTCTGACGTCGTCCATAATTTGCTCCGGATCTTCTGTCCTCGGGTTGTCACTGGTCACGATTAGTTTATCTGCAAGACGCTCGGCGACGGCGCCCATCTGCGCTCTCTTTCCAGGGTCCCGGTCGCCTCCACAACCGAAAATGCACCACAGCGTCGAGCCAGGCTGCATACTCTCAAGTGTTGCCTCCAAAACATTCTTCAGCGCATCGGGCGTGTGTGCATAGTCCACGATGACCATCGTGCCGCCGTCGAACTGCATTCGTTCGAATCGACCTTCGACCGGTGGACTGGAAGCAAGTGCGTCGATGCTCTCGAGTGCTGAAAGCCCCAGTGCGCGACTTGCTGCATAAGCAGCGGCCAGGTTGGATGCGTTGTAGGTTCCGGCGAGTCGGAAACGCCTCCGGTGACCGTCAATGGTCAGATCCAGGCCGGACAGATCGTTACCCTCTATCGAAAAACTCACATCTGAGTGGTCATCCAATCCAAACGTGATGACCGATCCGGTGGTGTCGGCGGTTATCTCCTTGCCTCGAGGATCGTCTGCGTTGACCACGGCAACTGCGCCGCCCGGCAACTCATCGAAGAGCTTCTTTTTCGCCGCGAAATACAAATCCAAGGTAGAGTGATAGTCCAGGTGGTCGCGCGTGAGGTTGGTGAAGAGGGCTACGTCCACGTCTCTCATGCGAATTCTATCCTGATCGATGGCGTGTGACGACAGCTCCATCGAGCAGTGTGAACATCCACTGGCCAGCATCTGTCCGAGCAGTTCATAGACACGAACTGTGGACGGGGTAGTGCGGACAGCCTCGAAAAAATTGGTTCCATCCTTATAACCGGTGGTGCCGATAAATCCGGATTTATGATTGTTCGCATCGAGAACGTGAGCCACTAGTGTGGCAACGGTGGTCTTTCCATTGGTGCCCGTGACCGCAAATACCTTCAGTTTCGAGGCGGGATCAGACTCCATCAGAGAAGCCAGTTCTGCGAGTGCGCGCCTGGAGTTCTTCACGCGTGCGATGTCGGGGCCGGCCACAGCCGGCCCCGACTCGCACACGATGGCGATAGCTCCGTTTAAAACAGCTTTGTCAATGAACAGGTGGCCGTCGACGTTCGTGCCTTTGAGGGCGACGAAACAATCCGATGACCCGACATCCCGGCTATCGATAACCAGGCGGTCGAAAGAAGATTGTGCATCGCTCGACGCTTCGACCAGCAGGTCGCTTTGCCGAAGCCGTCCTATGCACGTTTCGAAACGCATTTGTTTTTTTTCGGTCTCTCTCGAGATTCATGTTGATGGTCAGTTCAGTATCAGTGTCACCTCTTGCGGAAGCTCTCCTCCCGCGGTCACTGATTGCGATTGTACCGTTCCGTGGCCGTCGATTCTCACCTCGATATTCAGGGCTGCAAGCCATGATCGAGCGTCGCGCCCCGCAAGCCCGGTCACATCAGGCATCACGCGGGCAGAGTCCACACTAACCGTCAATTCCACTGGAACGCCTGAGAGGACCTCTCTTCCCGCCGCCAGATTCTGGGTGAGCACAGATGCTCTGTAGTTCGAGCCCGTCACCGGTGTATTCAATCCCAAAGCAGAAAGCAGACGAACTGCAATGGGTGCCGGGAGATCGGCGACATCTGGAACGATGGCCATGGATTCTTCAATTTCTTGGTGTCCCTCGGCGTGCACGTACTTGGCCAACTCTGGCATTCGAGCCATCCAGCGTTTGGCTACGGCCTTGAACACAGGTGCTGCAACTACGCCGCCGTAAGAACTCTTTGTCGGCTCATCCATCACAATTGCGAGGACGATCTGCGGATCCTCAACAGGATAAAACCCGACAAACGTTGCACGATACTTGCCCTTCATATAGCCAGGCCCATCGGAACGCGCTTTTTGAGCAGTACCCGTCTTACCTGCGATTCGAAGTCCGTCGACCATTGCCAGCGGCGCCGTCCCTTCTTCGGATACGACGGTTTCGAACACGGGCGACAATTTTCTGGCCGTGTCACGCTTGAATACGCGCCGAACGGAATCCGGATGGGCCATCCATGTCACGTTGCCATGTGAGTCCCTTCGCTCTCTGACCAGATACGGCTTCATGAGAACGCCTCCATTGGCCAAGGCGGCGTAGGCAAGGACAATTTGTAATGTCGAAGCATGGATGGCATACCCTCTGCTCATCGCGCTAAGTGTGCTGCCGTTCCATTTTTCAAGCTTTCTGATCCTAGTGGCTACCTCTCCGGGCAATTCAATTCCGGTCTTCTGATTGAACCCGAATTGTCGAGCGTACTGGTACAGCACACCGTTGTCCATTCGCTCCGCAACGAGAGCGATGCCAATATTGCTGGACTTCTGGATGACCTGCCAGAATGGAATTCGACCGTTCGGGTGGGTATCCCTCAAGGTAAACCTGCCCTGATCCAACACACCGTCTCCAGTATCGATGGTATCGGAGAGCGCGACCACATTCGATTCCAGCGCAGCCACGGCCGGAATGATCTTGATGACAGAACCCGGCTCAATCTTATCTGTGATTGCGCGATTCCGCTTCTCGTTGTGATTGTATCGACCCGGATTATTCGGATCGAACGTGGGATAATTGGCCATCGCCAGTATCGCGCCGGTGCTCGGATCGACGGCCACCGCCGAAGCCCATTTCGCTCCTGCATCAATAGCCCCCTTTTTGAGCTCTTCCTCCAGAATCGACTGCATGATCAGATCGATTGTCAGATATAGCGACTCCCCGTGAGTGGGAAGGATTTCTTCACTACCGGGAATGTATCTCGTCACGTTCATTCGGTCGAGGTGCACCGCGCGTCTTCCATTTTCCCCACGCATCACCGCGTCGAATTGGAGTTCCAGGCCCGATTGACCCGCATCAATTCCCGCTACTCCCAGAACATGTGCTGCCGCTTCGCCATGATTGTAGCGACGGCTCGTCGAATGCCGCGCGATGGCGCCCGGAACCCTGCCAAGCCAGTCCAACTCATCCGAGCTCAGGTGGACATCCTGGGCGAGCGTGACAAAGCTGGGGCTCGTTCGCCCGTCAACGCGAGATTTTAGCACCGCAGCCGATGTGTTGATCATCGTCGAAAGCTTTCTGTAGAATGCTACCGCTTGTCGGGAAAATCCGTCTATACTCGGATCCAGGTCTATATCCAACCGCTTGATATTGACTACCAGAGGCCGATCCTCGGCATCGAATATTTCGCCCCGAATTGCCGAAATGTCCCTGAATTCTGTAGACTGCTCCTCGGCCGTCGTTCTCAGGTCCGGACCATCGAGCGTAGTTACCCTCAAAACCTGCATCGCGACCAAAATCGGCAGCAGGCTGATCAGCGTGATCACCACGTACATCCGAGCCATTATCTCGTCTTTAAGTTCCATCCAGCGATCGGTAGCGGTTTAGTTCAGTCGAGTGTGATTGGATTTCCTTCGGGCAGGCGCTCGCGAAGCCCCAGCTTTTCAGCCTCTGTGAAAATGGCTTTCGGGCCTACCTGATAGTTGAACTCCCCCTCAAGTTTGTCGAAGCCCATTTGGAGCGCGATGTTTTCATTTCGAAGCCTCACAACCTCTGAAGACAATTTCTGCGTGGAAAACACGTGCCCTACATAGAGTGTGAACAGCGTGGCAACGGCAAGAACAATCGCGGCAAATCGTGTGGTGGAAAGTGCCCCGAGGTAGGAATCGACCTCGGGATGCGGTCCCCGATTGCGATCATTGATCTTCGCGAGATCCCTCCACTGCGGCGATTCGGTCGGGCCCTGGAGTCCTGATCTTTTTTTCGACTCAACTGATTTTCTTGTCGGAGCCTTCTTCTGGTTAGAAGTCCGGGCAGCGGTCTTCCGGGAAACCCTGCCTTCTTTACGTTTCGAGGCGGTAGCCTTCTTGACGAATCGAACAGGCTTCGCAGCCCGACCTTTCGCCGATGACCTTGATGGTCGTGATTTTGATGTTGCCATCTGTCTTCTATGTCTTAACTCGAGCTTTCACTGTCATTCAGGCGCTCAACGATTCGCAGGCGCGCACTCCGGCTTCGCGGATTGTCTCGAATCTCTGCCTCATCCGCCATGATTGGCTTTCGAGTGATCATGCGCCACGGAGTGAGCTGATTTCCGAATACATCCCGTCGGACTTCCCCCTCCAGATTGCCACTGCGCATATACCGCTTCACTCTCCGGTCTTCCAGCGAGTGATAGCTGATCACAGCCAGCCGAGCTCCGACTTCCATGATGTCCTCCGAGCCAAGCAACACACGATCGAGGGCGTCCAATTCCTCATTGACCGCAATTCGCAAAGCTTGAAAAACTCGAGAAAGCATCTTCGCCTCCTGCCCCCGTGGTGCCAGATCGCGAATGAGCCGTGCAAGATCTTCTGTTCCTGAGATAGGCCGAGCCCGGATGATGGCCCTCGCAATTCGCCCTGACTTCGGTTGTTCTCCGAAGCGGCGTATCAACCGGGCCAATTCTTCTACACCCAGTTCATTGACGAGCTCATTCGCATCCACGCCCTGTGAACGGTCCATTCGCATGTCAAGCGGCCCATTTTTTCGATGACTGAATCCTCTGTCAGCTTCATCTATCTGATGGGACGAAACCCCCAGATCCAGCAAGAAGCCGGTCACCTTGCCAATCCCGGCTTCGGCGAGAAGCTGTTCGACATCGGCAAAATTGCCTTTCAGCAAGGTCAAACGGCCCGACGCGAGATCGGGAGACAGGCGCTCGGAGGTTTCCCCGATGGCATCGTCATCACGATCAATAGCCACGACCCGACCACCCTCATCGAGCGCGTCGAGCAGGGCGGCGGTGTGACCACCGCCGCCCAACGTGCCGTCGACGTAAAGTCCATCGGTTCTCAAAACGAGTCCCTGAATAACAGCATTGCAAAGAACAGGCGCGTGATACTGGGATGCGTATTTCAATACATGCCCCGAATTATCGCGCGCATTTATATTTCCATTTGGATACTCAATTGAATCAGGAGCCCATCACCTGTTCGGCCAGCGTTTCCTGATCGATCGATTGTTCCTTCAAATAGTCTTCGAACGCAGCCGGATCCCACAATTCGATGCGATCCATCGCGCCAATGATGAGTGCCTTTTCCCCGATACCAGCATATTCAGAAAGCGGTTTGGGAAGAGATATTCGACCCTGACCGTCGAGCGATACCTCTTCAGCCCACATGAGAATCATGCGCACCAGATGCCTCGCATTTCTGTTGTTGATATTCAGGGCCGAGTACTCAGCCTCTTTTAGTTTCCAGTTATCTTGCGGATAGGCGTAGATGCACTGTTCGAACCCTTTCGTCAGGGTAAACGTCCCCTGGGCATCCGGACTCAATGCTGCTCGCATCTTGGCCGGAATGGCGATCCGTCCTTTCACATCGACGGAATACTCTGCCTGTCCCTTGAAACCTGCCATGAATGTGGATTAAAACGTGCACTACGGGGTTGCTGTACCGCTTCCTGAAGGTGTGTAGGGAGTCCGGTGGTGAGAAAACTCCCCACTTTTCCCCACTCAACCAGTAATGTACGTTTTTTGGCCGAGATGTCAAGCAAAAACGGACATTAAAGTGTTCGTATTCTTGACTTAGGGGTGGCTATTCGTTTAAAATCAAGCAGGGGGAGTAATGTGGGGAGATACTCGGCCTTTGGGGCACCTGCAGGACCAGAAAACCCTCTCGCTAGGCGCCCGAACGGCGATTCGAAGGGTTAAGGGGGAAAGGTGGTGGCGACTCGCGGCGTTTATCATCCGGACTCGAGCACAAAGTTACATTTTTGCGGAAGCCAGCTGTCGTTTTTTCTCGCGGATCGGTAACCTCTCCATTCTCATGGTATCGGTCTCGGTTGCGTGCTCGACGCATGCACGCACGAAGGAATTGAACAACGGATGGGGATTTCCAACGGTGCTCTTGTATTCGGGATGGAATTGCACGCCTACGTACCACCTGAGATCGGGCAACTCGACGATTTCAACGAGATCTCGCTTGGGATTGACCCCTGTAAAATGCAATCCGGCCTCAGCCAACTTGTCCCGCAGTGCGTTATTGAGCTCGTAGCGGTGGCGGTGGCGCTCCTTGACCTGCTCACGAGAATAGATCTCACCGACCCTTGATCCGGCAGTCAGACTGCACGTGTAGGCGCCCAAACGCATGGTCCCTCCTTTCTTGGAGATGGCCTTCTGCTCTTCCATCAGGTCGATGACCGGAAACTTGGTTTCCTTGTCGAACTCGGTCGAATTGGCTGAATCCCAACCACAGACGTTGCGGGCATACTCGATAATCGCGCACTGCATGCCCAGACAGATTCCGAAGAACGGAATATTGTTTTCCCGTACGTAGCGGATGGCATCGACTTTCCCTTCAATTCCGCGTCCCCCAAATCCGGGAGCAACCAACAGTCCCGAAATGCCTTTGAGTCGATCTTCCACGTTCTCTGCTGTCAAATCGTCGGAGAGAATCTGCTCGAGTTCAACCTGAACCCCATTTGCAGCCCCGGCCAGGATGAAGCTCTCACAAATGGACTTGTAGGCGTCTTGATGCTCAACATATTTGCCGACGAGGGCGATTCTGACCGATCCCTGTGATTCTTTCAGTCTGCGAAGGAATCGGACCCATCCGTCCATGTCGGGCGCCTCGAGAATTTTTCCCTCGAAATCTTCCATCATGTGCAGTTGCTCAACCGCAATGGCATCGAGTCCCTGCTCCTTCATCAGCAGTGGAACATCGTAGATCGACTCCGCATCCTGTGAGGCGATAACCGCTCGTAGATCGACATTGCAAAAAAGAGCGAGTTTTTTTCGGACATCTTCAGTGAGAGGTCGGTCGGTCCGACAGACAAGGATATCGGGCTGCAACCCGAACGACAACAGGGTCTTGACCGAATGTTGAGTCGGTTTTGTCTTGATTTCGCCGGCCGCATCCAGGTAGGGTACGAGTGTCAGGTGGATGTTCAGGGTGTTGCGCGAACCGAGTTCGTAGCGCAGCTGGCGGATGGCCTCCAGATACGGCTGACCCTCGATATCTCCGACCGTCCCGCCAATTTCCGTTATCACTACATCATAGTCACCAGTCTCACCGAGCTTCAGCATCCAGTGCTTGATCTCATCGATAATATGGGGAACGACCTGCACGGTTTTACCCAGATAGGCACCAGCGCGTTCTTTTCTGATGACCTCCAAGTAAACACGACCCGTGGTCACGTTGTTGGCCTGACTGGTGCTTATTCCAAGAAATCTTTCGTAGTGGCCCAGGTCGAGATCGGTCTCTGCGCCATCATCTGTGACGTAGACTTCGCCGTGTTCATACGGGTTCATCGTCCCGGGGTCGACGTTCAGATACGGATCGAATTTCTGAATGGTCACTCGAAGGCCGCGATTCTCTAGCAGACGGCCGAGTGAGGCACAAACTATTCCTTTCCCAAGCGATGACGTCACACCGCCGGTTACAAATACGTACTTGGTTTGCACAGGTCCCGAGTGTTGGTGGAGAAGAAATCGGGCACGCCGGTACCCCAGGTGTAACTGAGGTGGTTTTACACGGGGGTGCCCAGCAAAAATACGAACATCAGGGACGATGTGCTACTACGATAAGACCTGTTCCAGTCTCATTTTTTGAGAAGATATCCAACGCATTCAGAATGATCGCCAGTGGTAGAACGAACAGGTAATAAAAGGGCAGTATGAGGACAGCCAGAAACGTCGCATTCAGCATCATCATGGGCCATTTGATTGAGATTCGCCAGGCAAGACTGCCATACTTGCCGTAGGCGTAGTCGATCGTGTCCACTTGCAGTCCTGCACGATCCAACTTTTGCCGGATCTCTTCTACTGGGTACCCATCGCGGACGTGCTCGCCGATGAAGCCCTTCTCTTGGCCTTCGTGAGTGTCTGATCCTCCCTGATCCGAGGGCGTATTGATGATCAGCGACCCTCCGGGTCGGAGCACCCGGTAAAAATGCTCGAATACCGTTACGTCCTCCAGGATGTGCTCCATGACATCGACGGACAATATCAGGTCATAGGGGCCCGATGCCTGAAGGTCTGTAAGGTCATCGACGCTGAACGATGCGCGCGCGCCGAGCCCTGCTTGATCGAAAAACGTACGAGCTCGCAACAGGTAGTCTTCTTTGATATCTACAGCATCCAGCTGCAAATTCGGATACCGCCTGAGGACCCAGTAGGAGAATTGTCCGAATCCAGTTCCTGCATCGAGCATCTTTACAGCGCCGCTCATGGGTGCGAGAACCTGTCTGAGGGCTCGCCTCACGTACCAGGCTCTAAGAAAAAACAGGTGCAGAAGTCCGAATAAGACTCTGGTTGGCCAGTATCGATGCGCAACCAGATCGCCGAACCGATCTTTTACAGGATCATATTCCATGGATGAAGTCGGTCTTGCTGGTGCCTCTGGTCGGAGGGCGACCTCTGAATGAAGAGTGAATCGTGCCCTTCAACTTGGGTTGGATGAGTAGTGCTTGATAAACGTATCCCAGGTGAAGCGTTCCCGGGCCTGACGGGCTCCTGCAGCAAGGCGCTCGGGTGTGCCTGGCGAAAAGAACCGCTCAATAGACTTCGCCAGAATCGCCGGATCCTCAGGAGCAAGAACCAGAGCGTCTTCATCGTGACAAACCATCTCGGGAAGACCTCCAACGCCCGTCACAATGACGGGACATCCGAACTGAAAGGCGGTCTGAACGACCCCGCTCTGGGTGGCTGTCCTGTATGGCTGCACCGCGACATCTGCGGCCGAAAAGTAGAGATGGACCTCTTCATCCGGCACGTACGCATCGGTGCGTGTGATCAGATGGGCGATCGAGTACTTCTCGATGATTTCGTTACAGAGATCCTGATCCTCGTACCACTCTCCAGCGATCAGCAATTGTCTTCCTGGAATTGCGGCTTGCCCGAAGGCTTTGAGCAGGATATCCAACCCCTTGTAATGCCGGATGAGACCGAAAAACAATAGTACTTCACCTTCCTCCTTCAGTCTCAGCTGGCGCCGCGCTTCGGTCTTGGCTATGGCTTCTCCGAACTGCGAATAGGTGGGATGAGGAGAAACCGTGACTGATACGCCAACCCCCATGGCATCAATATCCCTTCTGACTGTTTCGGAAAGGGCAATGAGCCGGTCACAGTTACCCAGAAAGTAGCGGTTCAGCCATTCTCCAAACGGCTGCCGTTCGTGCGGCTTCGCGTTGTGCACGATGGCCGTAACACGAATGCCGGCCTTGTGGAGTCGCGTCGCCATTTGGCCGTAACACGGAGCAAAAAAGGGCATCCAGTGCATAAAGACCACCTCTTCCACCCCGGCCGCGATCAGGTGATTTGCAGCACTGATCCAGGAGAGGGGGTTGAGGGAATCGATCAGGCGTTCAGCCGGAATCTGCTCTCTGCTCGGCGATATTTCCTGACTCTTTCCAGGGAAAAAAATGCCGGGGTACTGGCGCGAAAACGACACTCCGGTTACTTCTTTTACAGAAGCCGCCAGATGGATGTGAAATTGTTCTGTGAATTGAGCGATACCGCCCCGGTAGGGGGGATACGGGCCAACAACGCCGAGCGAATTCGCCTTTGGCATCGAATTATCCAATTTCGCGCTGTGTGGGTCCGAATTCCTTCGCTACATGAACCCCATCCAGGCGTTCCATCCGCGGCAGGATGATCATCTGTCCAATGAGCCCCGTCGTGAACATCTGAATACCAACCAGAATCATCATAACTCCCAGAAGAAGCAACGGTCGGTCTCCGATCGGATTTCCGTAGACCATTTTGTCGATCGAAATCCAGAGACTGATGGCGAAACCACCCATGAAGGCCAGTGTCCCGAACATCCCGAAGAAATGCATCGGACGGCTCGCAAAACGGGTCATGAAGAAGACGCTCAATAAATCCAGGAAGCCTCGGATATATCTTTCAAATCCGAACTTCGTCCTTCCGTATTTACGCGGGTGGTGCTGGACCACCTTTTCGGTAATCCTCGTGTACCCTTCCCACGCGGCCAACAGGGGAATATATCTGTGGAGCTCTCCATGCAGTTTCACACTCTTGACGACTTCCAATCTGTACGCTTTCAGACCGCAGTTGAAGTCATGGAGTGAAATGCCAGTTATACGTCGGGTGACAAAATTGAAAAACTTGCTTGGAATGCGTTTTGAGAAGGGATCCTGGCGCTTCTTTTTCCATCCGCTGACCAGGTCATATCCAGTCTCCAGCAGGGAGATAAGACCGGGAATCTCAGCTGGATCGTCCTGAAGATCTCCATCCATGGTCACCACGTACTTGCCGTCTGCGCGTTCGAACCCCAGTGCCATCGCCGCAGATTTTCCGTAGTTGCGACGCAGTTTCAGGCCCGCAAATCGAGTGTCCAGATCGTGCATCGCCTCGATAACGTCCCAGCTATCGTCCGTAGAACCGTCGTCGATAAGCCAGACGTTGAACGAGAATCCGGCACCGTCACAAACACTCCGGATGCGATCCACAAGTTCAGGAATCGATGCTTCCTCGTCCAGAACCGGTATGATGATGGTAAGATCAGTAACTGAGCGATCAGTCATGATGTATTCGGCAGGATTGACGGACTACACGTCAATCGTCGCGTATTTGGCGTTTCTTTCGATGAACTTGCGCCGAGGTTCGACCGCATCACCCATCAACGTACTGAAAATTCTATCGGCAGCAGCGGCATCATCGACCGTAATCTGTTGCAGCAGCCTCGTTTCAGGATTCATGGTCGTATCCCAGAGCTGGTCTGGATTCATTTCTCCGAGGCCCTTGTAGCGCTGAATGGTCACTTTTCCTGGAGAATCGCCCCCAATTCGTTCGATGACCTCCTTCAATTGGGTGTCAGTCCAGCAATATTCTTCCAGTTTACCTTTCTTGGCCTTGTAGAGCGGAGGCTGGGCAATGTATATGTACCCTGCTTCGACCAGAGCGTTCATATGGCGATACAGGAACGTCAGCAGAAGGGTTCGGATATGTGCGCCATCGACATCAGCATCCGTCATCACAATAATCTTGTGGTACCGAAGCTTTTCAGGATCAAAATCTTCTTCTCCGGCTCCCAGACCGGTTCCGAGCGCGGTCACAATGTTTCTGATCTCTTCATTGGCCAAGATTCTGTCTAGCCGTGCCTTTTCTACATTCAGAATCTTGCCCCTCAGCGGTAAGATGGCCTGAAAGTGACGATCTCGAGCCTGCTTGGCGCTTCCCCCGGCCGAGTCTCCCTCCACCAGATAGATTTCGCATTCTTCTGCGTTCTTACTCGAGCAGTCGGCAAGCTTTCCGGGCAGACCTCCGCTCGAAAACGCATTCTTGCGCTGAACCAGTTCGCGCGCATTGCGTGCGGCGGCGCGCGCTTCCCCTGCGAGAATGACTTTATCGACGATCCGTTTAGTTTCTTTCGGATGGTCATCGAGCCATTCACCAAGCTTCAGGGAAACCAGCGATTCGACCGCTCCCTGAACCTCCGAATTTCCGAGCTTGGTCTTTGTCTGACCCTCGAACTGCGGCTCCGCAACTTTTATAGACAGAATTACGGTAATGCCTTCGCGAAAATCATCTCCGGTAAGGTCAACTTTAACGTTTTTCAGCAGATTGTTCTTTTCTGCGTGATTTTTCAATGTGCGTGTGAGGGCGCGGCGAAAGCCTGAGACGTGCGTTCCCCCTTCATGCGTGTTGATGTTGTTCACGAAGGAAAGGACGTTCTCGGTATATCCGCTGTTGTACCTCATGGCCAGTTCCACGGGTACCTCTGCATCTTCGTCGGCGATGTAAATCGTTTCTTCGTGGATGGGCGTTCGCGCCTCATCGAGATATTCCACGAACTCGATAATGCCGCCCTCGAAATGATACTCGTCCCTGAGTTCTTCCTCCTCTCTGAGGTCTTCGATGGAAATGTAAACGTGTCGGTTCAAATACGCCATCTCCCGAAGACGGTCCGCTAGCGTGTCAAATCGAAACTCTGTGTTCTCAAAGATCCCGCCGTCGGGCCAGAATCGAACAAGCGTTCCCGTGGATTCACCCTCTTCCATGTCTCGAACCTTGGCCACCGCACCCACGGGGTCTCCGTACTTAAACGTCTGCTTCCAGAGTGCTCCATCACGCCAGATGCTCGCCTCCAACTTTTCTGAGAGTGCATTCACGCAAGAAACGCCCACGCCATGCAGTCCGCCCGATACCTTGTAGGTGTCCTTGTCGAACTTGCCACCGGCGTGCAGTGTCGTCATCACAACCTCGAGCGCCGAACGTTTCTCGATCGGGTGCATATCGACGGGGATTCCCCTTCCATTGTCTTTGACAGAAATGGAACCGTCCTCGTGGATGATTACGTCGATGGCGTCACAATGGCCAGCCAGAGCTTCGTCGATCGAGTTGTCTACAACTTCGCTTACAAGGTGGTGAAGACCTCGATGTCCGATATCACCGATATACATTGCCGGCCGTTTTCGGACGGCTTCCAGGCCTTCGAGAACCTGAATATTGGATGCGCCGTATTGATTCGAGGCGTCAGTTTCTGCCATACAACGTGCTTTTCTGCTTGGAATGAGAGTGGGTTTGACTGGGCCAAAAATACGAAAACTGAGGGCTCAAAACGATGGTTTCTGAGGGTTCCATCCGCATTTCGCTCAATCCCATCTGATACGCTCGGAAGGGTGTCGGGTTCGGACCGAGATGATCGCTTTCAGGCTTGTCAATACCATCTGAAAGCGCGCTCTAGCCGACCGACCAGGACTACACTTCCAGATAGTGCAGGAATTCCTGGACACGGTCGAGGAGATCTTCTGAATCTTCTTCTTCGCCGAACGCAGCGACTACGTGATATCCATTGTGCTCAAGAATGTGACGAATTCGGGAGGCCTCTTTCACATTCAGCTTGATCGTGATGCCCACGGTCGGGTCGTCACCTTCCCTACTCTCTGTCGAAAGCGAGAGTACGCGCACATCATTCTGTTCGATCAAATAGATGATCTGACTGAGCTGAACGTCGCGTTCATTCACCTCGAGTGCGACAATCGCGCCGGACTCCTGGGTGGCCAGCATTCGTGCAAATCGTTCGAACAGATCGTGGCGGCGTACCAGTCCTACATACATTCCGGCTTCGGAAACCACTGGAATGGTCGTGAGATTGTGATCCATGATCACCTTGGTCACATCAAAAACGTGGGTTTTCTCGGAGATACTGATGGCCTCGGGGCCCAGTAATTCTCCAATCTTTACGCCCGGATTGGCCGCATCGAGAAGTTGCTCCTCAGAAAGAACGCCCATCAGTTTCTTACCGGCACCCACAACAGGAAGGTGTCGGACCCGGAGCTCCATCAGGAGCCCGAGACCATATTCTACCGTGTCGCTCGGCTGGAGCGGCGGCATTGTATGGCTAATGAGGGTTTCTACTGTCATGCTGTCTTATTGGTAGCGTCAGAGGCTGCCAAATTTGGAGATTTCGTTCCTCCCTTAGACGGTGCAATAGGCGTGCCGTTTCTAATGAATACCCCGATTGGGCATCAATTCACCTAATGCTGATGATAAATCATCCTTTATTGACTCAATTTGTCCACAAATCACGGCAATAGATGCCTATTGAGGGGCGTTTTATACTGACGCCCCTCCTCGGGAAAAAAGCTGTGCTGACCGCCGGCTACTCGCCGTTCAGATTTATTTCATTGTCCGCTACGACCTGAAAGTCCCGATAGCGGGCTACGAGCGGTTCGACGTCTGCCTTGAATCTGGGTGCGACACGAAATCGCAGACGCACGACCGCATGAATTTCATCTTCGTATGGAGTTCGAGCCCAGGTGTAATCCTCAGAGAGAATTTCGCCGATGCGTCTGAGATGCGCCACGGCCTTTTGATCGGTCACCGGAAGAAGGACGTCCCCTTCAATGAAATCAGCTTCCATGAAGCGGAGCAATCTGTGCTTCAGGTCGGTGAGTCCAATGCCTCTGAGTGCGGACACAAACGCGGCGTCCGGAAAATCGTCCTTCAGACCAAGCAATTCCTCGGTGTCCGCGATCGCATCAATCTTATTGAAAATAATCAGCGCTGGATTTTCGTGTGCACCCAGCTCCTTGAGGGTCTCGATGACCACCTCTTTTTGCTCCCGCCAGTTTCGATGTGACGCATCGATGACATGCAGCAGAACGTCCGCTTCCCGAACCTCATCGAGCGTACTCTTGAAGCTCTCGATCAAACGGTGAGGGAGCTTTCGAATAAAGCCCACCGTATCGGAGAGCAATACCTCTTTGTTCGGAGCGATGTTGACCACCCGTGTGGTGGCGTCCAGCGTTGCAAAAAGACGGTTTTCAGCTACGAGATTCGTCTGAGCAAGGGCATTCATCAGCGTCGACTTTCCAGCATTGGTATAGCCAACAAACGAAACTCTGGTATACTGAGAGCGGCCCTTGCGTTGGGTCTTTCGTTGACGGTCAATCTTGATCAGTCGCTCCTTCAGCGTTGAGATGCGTGCGCCGATCATGCGGCGGTCCGTTTCAATCTGTGTTTCGCCCGGCCCGCGCATCCCGATTCCACCTTTTTGACGACTCAGGTGGGTCCACTGCCGGGTCAATCGAGTCCGCATATACTCGAGCTGCGCCAGCTCAACCTGGGTTTTAGCCGTAGCTGAACGCGCGTGTCTCACAAAAATATCCAGAATGAGCGCCGACCGATCAAGCAATTTGCAACTGACCTCGCGCTCTATATTCCGAAGCTGAATTGGACTCAGGTCGTCATCGAAGATGATCAGATCCGCCTTCCTGTCCGCGGCGAGCTCGGTCAGCTCGGCGATCTTTCCGCTCCCCACGTACGTGGCCACATTGATTTTTCGGACAGAGGGCAACATGACATCTGTAACCTCTGCTCCGGCAGTCTCTGCCAACAGCGCCAGTTCCTGGAGGGAATCATCCACATCCAATCGAATCTCACCCGGAGTTACAACTCCTACCAGGATCGCCTTCTCGCGATCACCCTTTTTGGTGTTGTGATGTTTCTGCTCTTTGTCGGAGATAGGCCGTCGACCTCTGATCAATTCTCGAGTGCTCTTCGCGCCATTACCCGCTCGACGGTTTCCTCGAACTGACTGTCCAGCTTACCACGTAAGATGCTTCTGAAGCGATCCACTTCCTGAAACGGAACCACCAGATCAAGACGTTTTCGCTCTCCGAAATTGTCCTGATATAGAAAGGTGAAATGAACGCGCTTCTCTTCCTGGACCTCAAAATAATCCGATATCTGTCGCCACCCGACCGCTTCGCCTGATCGGCCCGCTTCGGGAATCAATCCATATTCGGTCACAATCACTGTCGAGGACAGAGCCACTGCGAGAAACCAGAGCATTCCCCCTGCGAAATAGCCGATGAAAACCGTCAGGCTCACGCTCTCGATGGTGTTCTGCGCGTAGACCAAGAACACGGCCACAATGCCCATAAACAACGTGGGCCAGATGGGCAGGCTGCCGATCTTTCCTGAACGCCATGTCATGCAGACACCACGAATCCGGAGCCGCTGCATCAGTGTCATGGACAGCAACACCGCCGTGACGGCCACGAACGAAATCACAAGAATGGTATGAAGCGTATTAATCAAAATATACCCTGTCGGGCTCAGGCCGCAGCTTCAGGCCGGAAGTGTTTGCTCACTATCATTTCAAGGACGAGAAATACCAACGCAAGTCCTAAAAAGACGTTCCAGAGTTCGACGCCAGTTCGGGCTGCCCTCAACTGGTCCTCCAGGGCGGCGGATCCTGTCAGTGAAAGATGCATCACTGACACTTCCGTGCCGGACAGAAGGGATAGATGCTCTGCGACCTCGGCCGGATCTGCCAACGCGAGATCGGATTCGTTGGGCGAGGGGTGCACCACAAAGCGTCGAATGGTATTTCCAGAGGCAATGATTTCGAATGTGCCAGGAAGAAAAAACGGTCCCGCCAGATTGATGACAACTCCGCCGAGTACCCTCCGCTGATCAGGAATAAAATCTCTGCCGGTTTCGTCGCGAACGGTAATGGACGCTCCGTCCTGTAACCCCGCAAGACGGAGTTGCAATGAAGACCCCGCTATCATTTCATCGCCGCTGACACTCCCCGTCGCGGAGAGATAGTAGAGCGAGCGGTAGAGCATTGGAATAAAGAGCCCGCGTACCGGAAAGTCACTCCAGACGGCCCCGGCTTCGATCGAGTACAGAAGCACCGATCCCTGTCCTGATCGAATTTCCTGGAGAAAGGGATGGCCGCTCGTCAGTGAGATGACGGTCTGCTCCGTCCCCCGACCTGGTTGATAAGCCAGCGTCTTGAAGATCACTGGCTGCTCGAGCTGTGGCGTCCTGCCGTTCGGGTCCGGTTCAAACATCCCCTCGAACAGTGGATGATCGGTGTCCACCGCCTCAAAGGTGCCAACCATTTCTGCATCCGAGCTTCCTTCGGATATTCCGGTGATAGTGCCCGCGCCGAGGTCCGCCAACAAGTCGTTGTAGTCCCCGAGAACCAGGTTATCCCCCGAAAAGACGAGGAGTCCTCCACCACCTTTCACGTATTCTGCCAGTGCGGCCCGTTCGCCGGAGGACAGATCTCTTACACCTGCCAAAATTACCGCGTCGTAGGAGCCCAGGATGGTTCCAGCCAGGGCAGTTTCTGGAATTTCATCGGCGGAAAATCGCATGGAACCGCCGGCAAGCTCATTGGACAGGCTCAGGCGAACGTATTCATCCCGAGCCCCCGTGCCGGTGACGATGAGAATGTGCCGCTCTTCGGGTACGTGCAAAGTGAACTGGCGTTTATTGTCGAATAAATACTGATTGTCGTCGATCTCCACATGCCCAGCGAGCCACCCGCGCTGGCGAGGGGACGCTACAAATCGCGCCGTGGCCGTAGAAGATGCCTGAATATCGACGGTTGCCTGGGCAATACGCTCGCCCTCCACGAACAGGGAAGCCACGAGGCCCCTGACATCTTCGGATCCGTAATTGGTGAACTGCGCTTCAAACTGGACCGGTTGACCCTCGGTAATAATCTGACTTACGACTCGCACGTCAGACACGGACAGGTTTCCACGGCCGTCGGTACCAACCGGAAGAAGGACGATTCGAATATTTTCTCCCACATCCAGTGCCGAGCTGTCCGAAAGTGTGCTGCTCTGAAAATCAGAGACCACAAATAGGTCCAGATTGATATTGGCTCTTTCGGCGAGCCGCGAAGCGGCGAGCCGAATGGCATCGGTCAGCTTCGCATCTCCGTCCTGGAGTTGGATGGCAGCCAGGGCATCAGAAGCGGATTGAGCATTTTGGTGGGGAACTGTCGTTGAAGGAAGGCTCGGACTGGGAATGAGCATGATCTCATCACCCGACTGAAACTCATCGAGCAAGCCCGATGCAATGGTTTTCGCCTGATCCACATAGGATCCAGAGCCATCGCGAAGAATCATCGAGGTTGAATTATCCAGCACCAGCGCCGTCGATGTACGGCCCCTTCCCCCGAGTTTGCCTACCAGAGATCCGCGAAGAGTGGGCCTCGAGAAGGCCAGAACCAGGCAGGCAATGGCAAGCGTCCGAAGGGCAAGCAGCAGCCACTCTTTGATGCGAACGCGTTGCATCGTGCTCTTTTTCAACTCGTGCAGAAATGCGAGAGAGCTGAAATCCACCCGTTTGGGTCTTCGGAAATTGAAGAGGTGGATAATCAGGGGAATCGCTGCAGCCGCCAGCCCAAACAGAATGAACGGATTTAGAAAGGTCATAAGATCCGGGTAAAGAAGAGCAGGATGGTTGGGCGCGGCGTTTGTGCGCACCCTCCTACCCGGTGCATGATTCGCCTGTTCCGCCCCGTGAATGGGCAAAATCAACCCTCTCTGACGTCGACCGCCGCGTGTTTGTTACCCACCGGGCAAGAGGGACTCCTCCGGCGCCTGGGCTGGTTTTCACCCCGCTCGCCTGGGCATCCCCGGTTGCAGTGACAAGATATTTATCCTCCTTCGAAGGCATCCAATTAGTCGCTGATGCGTTCTTGTGGTTTGCGCCTTTGGGTTCGCTCGTCCACCCGAGCCTTCTGCTGCGGCGCTTTTAGTCAGAGATGAAGTCGGAAATCCGTTGGCAGCGAAAAAGACATCTATCGAAAAAGGGAAGCCGTCTCCCAAGAGTAAGGAGCGCGTCATCACGATACGGGGTGCCCGCCAGCACAATCTCAAAGGGGTGGATCTTGACCTGCCACGGGGCAAACTGATTGTCTTTACGGGGCCTTCCGGGTCTGGAAAGTCCTCCCTGGCGTTCGATACAATCTATGCGGAAGGACAGCGACGTTACGTCGAGAGCCTGAGTGCCTATGCTCGTCAATTTCTCGAGCGCATGGACAAGCCCGACGTGGACTTCATTTCCGGTCTCGCTCCCGCCATCGCCATCGAACAGAAGACCGTTTCTCGAAACCCTCGCTCTACCGTCGCGACTCAAACGGAGATCTACGATCATCTGAGATTGCTGTTCGCCCGCATCGGCAAGACGATTTCACCCATCTCTGGTGAACAGGTCACGAAGGACTCTCCCCGTTCTTCGGCACAAAAAATACTCGCCGCTCTCTCGGACGGCACGCGATTTTATCTCTGCTTTCCCTTTCCGACCCACCGAAAGGCGTCCATGAAAACAGAACTGCACGCGCTTCAGCAGCGCGGCTTTTTTAGGCTACTCGTGTTGCCGACAAAGAAGCAGGCCGAAAAAGGTGGGCTAGAGTCGATCATCGACTTGAACGAAACCTCTCCAGACAAAGTCAAGACTCCGCGCACCCGACTGCTTGTGCTCGTGGACCGACTCATTGCAAAACCGGGCGACGAAGCTCTTGAATCCCGTCTGGCTGATTCCATAGAACAGGCGTTCACGGAAGGGAGCGGAAGATGTGTTGTCGTGGTCTCGGGAAGAGCGGAGGTCCAGGCCTTTTCACAGTTTTTCGAACGAGACGGCATGCGATTCGATGAGCCAACTGCGCACCTGTTTTCGTTCAACTCGCCGGTCGGAGCCTGTCCGGTGTGCCAGGGATTCGGTCGAACGGCTGGAATCGATCCGGACCTGGTCATCCCGGACCCTGAACTTTCCATTCGGCAGGGTGCCATCGCTCCGTTTCGGGGTGAGTCATGGAGCAGGTATTTCCGCGCTCTGATCTGGGTCGCAGCCGACGAGCGCATCAACATTGACATCCCGTTCAACCAGCTCGACTCCTCTTCTCGGGAGCTGGTCTGGGAAGGAAAGGCCGATTATTCTGGAATATTTGGTCTGTTTCGATACCTGGAAAAAAATAACTACAAGATGCACTTTCGCATCTTTCACGCTCGGTTCAGGGGTTATTCCGTCTGCGAGGAGTGCGGCGGTTCGCGACTGCGCAAGGAATCGGGATACGTTCAGATCGCGGGACATACGATTGGTCAGCTTAGTGAGATGACCACCGTCGACGCTCGGACTTTTTTCGATAACCTGAGTCTCAGCGAACACGAAGAAGCCATTGCGGGCCGCATCGTAAAAGAAATCAGAAGACGGCTGCGCTACCTCGTCGAGGTCGGCCTGGAGTATCTGACTCTTGATCGTCTGAGCCAGACCCTGTCTGGTGGGGAGAGTCAACGCATTCATCTGGCCACCTCACTCGGTTCATCACTGGTCGGAAGCCTCTATGTCCTCGACGAACCTTCCATCGGCCTGCACCCTCGTGACACCGATCGGCTCATCAGTATTCTCGAGCACCTCCGGGATATCGGGAATACCGTGTTGGTGGTGGAACACGAGGCCAAAATGATGGAGCGGGCCGACTATATCGTGGATCTCGGGCCTGGTGCCGGACGCCACGGCGGCCACATCGTAGCAAGGGGACCAACAGAGGCAATCCTCGCGGACCCGGCTTCGCTGACCGGGGCCTACCTCAATGGGACAAAACGAATCGAGGTACCCAAAACGCGGCGAAAGCCGGATGAGCGCAATCGCATCATCATCGAAAATGCCCGCCAGCACAATCTAAAAAGAATCGACGTTGCCTTTCCGCTCGGCGTTATCGTCTGCGTGACCGGTGTAAGCGGATCTGGAAAATCTACGCTGGTCACAGATACCCTCTGTCTGGGTCTGTCCAAACTCAAGGGAACGCATTCGGGCGATGCCAAGGTCGGTCGACACACCTCGATACGGGGACATCAGTTGATCGACCACGTTGAGATTGTGGACCAATCTCCGATCGGACGATCGCCCAGATCAAATCCTGCGACGTACATAAAGGCGTTCGACACGATTCGCGGGCTCTTCGCCTCCACCTACCAGGCGCGCATTCGCGGATACAAGCCGGGGTACTTTTCCTTCAACGTACCCGGCGGTCGTTGTGAGACTTGTCAGGGCGAAGGTGTCGTAAAAATTGAAATGCAGTTTCTGGCGGATCTGTATCTGGAATGTGAGGGCTGCAAGGGTAAGCGCTACAAGCAGGATGTCCTTGAAATTCACTTTCAGGGGAAGGCGATTGACGAAGTCCTGGATATGACTATCGAAGATGCGGTCGACTTTTTCTCAGAAGAAAAGTCCCTCGTAAGAAAACTTAAGGTGTTGTGTGACATAGGATTGGGGTACCTCAGCCTGGGTCAGCCATCCAACACACTTTCGGGCGGCGAAGCCCAGCGAGTCAAGCTGGGAGCGCATATGGGCAAGGCCACCCGGGATCGCACGCTGTACGTTTTTGATGAGCCCACGACCGGACTCCATTTTGACGATATCAAGAAGCTGCTCGGAGCATTCGACGCCCTGATCGAAAATGGGCACTCCGTAATCGTCATCGAGCACAATATTGACGTCATCAAGTGCGCAGACCACGTCATCGACCTCGGACCTGAAGGCGGTCTAAAAGGCGGCTTCGTAGTGGCTGAAGGAACGCCCGAAGAGATTGCTGCGGTCCCCGAAAGTTACACGGGATTTTTTCTCAAGGAAGTACTCTGATCACGCTCACAGAAGCGCTGCTCGGCAGTGCTGCTGGCCCGAGCAGATAATCACTGCTTTATAGAAAGCACAATGTTGTCGAAGTCGACTTCAGCCACCGAGTTGGTGTTATCTGAATCCGACCAGAGCCTGATGAAAAGTGGCTTCGATCGCGGTTCACCACCGAACACCTTCCGGTAATCCTCGACCACATTTCTCTGTACGTGTTGCCACGAACCCATTCCCTCCCGACCGCTCGCCACAACAATTACCCTGAGCTTGCCATAAGAGATTACCGTACCCACTTCGAGGCTCGTACTGTAGACGTACTTTATCGCCTTGGGTCGCTTGATGATCAGTCCTGCCATCGAGAACACGACGTAGACCCCCCCGCCCGAATCGTTGAGCTTGTCACGGTCCTCTCTTGCTCCGTTCGGCAGCGTGTTGGCCCTCCAATCCCAAGACAGAATTGGCATTTCACGGACATCCCAGTCGAATCCGTCCCCATTCTTCTTGTTGATGTGGACGGCTTCGCCCTTTGAATACGCTCTCACAAATCCGTTACCGTCTTCTCGACGCACGTAGAACCACTCTCGGTCGTTGACGAATTGTTCAGTCAGCGGCACCAGTTTTCCATTCAATTGGGCATTCCATATCGTCGGTAAATCGCCGTCGTCGTACGATTCAAAATCATCCACAATGATTTGCTGTCGGGCGCCATCCTGAGAATGAGCGCCGGAATCCGACTGGGCCAGCGCGACATTGGACATCAGCAACAGGATCAAGCAGGCACTTACGATATGTGAATGGTCGATCGACCTCATACGTGGGTAGCCGGATTCAAGCCAGGAAAGGCAACAAAGTTGGTAAACATTTTCATTGCAATTGTTCATTTTCATCACAGGCATTCACAAACAAGCATCGTGCCCACTTCTAGCATAACGCACACCGATCCTGGGAATTGTAGCGGTTTCACCCTTTTCAGACATTAATTGGGTATGTTTGGCGCCTGAGAGCTTCTGGTAGCCTCTTCTGACTTCCAAGCGGGAGCCGTTTTCGACGCAATTCGTGGACATAACACCGACCAAACCGGACACCCTCTTTTTTATGTCGACTTCTCCTCTCATCAGCTGCGTTATGGTCACCGCCGACCGTCATTCTTTGTGTCGGCGAGCGGTAAAATCTTACAGCGCCCAGACCTGGCCCAATAAAGAGCTCATTGTCTTGGACAATGGACGTCAGCCCATGGATGAGTTGCTGGCCGATGTTCCGTACGGAGAAATCAGGTATTCGCGCATCGAGCAGAACACCGAGACGACGATTGGTGAACTCAGAAATATCTCTCTTGAAATGGTCCAGGGTGACATCGTGATTCCTCAATGGGATGACGATGACTGGTCGGCGCCCGAGAGACTCGAACGACAGTTCGCAGCCCTTTCGGCCAATGAAGCAGATGCCGTCACGCTGTACGCGACGCTGATGCACGTGAACGAGGCTGAGTATTTTGATCATCCGTTTTATGGTCTGCTCGACGGTGGAGTCCCGCCGACGATCATGCACGCCAGAGACGATGAGGTACGTTTTCCAGAACTGAGGCGAACCTCCGACACCACCTATAAAAACGTCTGGCGGTCCCGGAAATATCACATCATGCCGATGGAGGACGCCCACTTACATCTACGCTATTTTCACGGTGAAAACTTGTGGGAGCAGGACCATTTTCTTCGACGAATGCGAAACACTCCGAAGGATCTGTTAGCCTACGGGTGGCACAAGTTCATTCGGCGCAACGTGTTCGGGCATCCCAGATTTCGCATCTCAACCGAGGCGCGGCGCGCGTTCGAGACGTATCTCTCCCTTTCCAGGGAGTGCGGGATTTTCGATCAGATTTGATCGGTCTGGGACGTCTTCAGGACTCGGTCTATGATTGCGGGCCACGGAAGTGCCAGAAGCAAAAGCTCAATCATAGAGAGCTGGAATAGAATGTCCATGGTCAGCCAGATTCCAATATGCAGGCCCAAAATAGCCCAAATAACGTAATAGCGGCACTTCTTGAACCATACGAGCCAGGCAAATAATTCTGTCACAAGGCCGAACGCGAGAAATAGCGTCGCGATGACCATATTCTCAAGAGCCCACTCCTGGATCCAGTTCAGTTCAACGAATCCGGACCGGGCGATCTCATCAACCGCTTTTTCATTGATCCACATCCAGAGGTGTCGACCATCTGGCCACCGCCAGCCCGAAGCGATCAGCTTGCTCCAGGCTGAAAAGGTGTAGGTGAGACCTACGAAGAAAATGGAAAACCCGAGGCCAAATTTGCTGCGGCTCGCATGAGCTGAATAAGCAATGTCACCGAGCGCATAGCCAAGCAAACCAATTCCAACGAGATTGGCGCTGTGAGGTATTTCTCCCAACGAGAACCGGGCCGCGTACTGAAAAAGAAGCAATACAAATGCCAGTGAGTACGACCACCGTCCTAATCGAGAAAATCCGTATGCAGTCAGAAGAGTGATCAGCCCCGCGTTCCATAGCGGTAAGTTGTTGCCATGCATAAACGAAATGTCGAGGTACCGCGCAAGACCGAGTGGCAGAACGACATCGCCGATCCGAAGGGTATAGCGCCCCCATTTCCATGCCAGGTAGCAGGTCGCAATAACGATGAAGAGCTCGAACGCGCCACGATAGATTCGCTGTCCGCGCGAATCAGCGTCATGAAACCCGAACAGATTGTCTGACAGGTTCAGGTTCATGGCTTGATGATCGGATTCAGGAGTACCCCGCCCGGAGCGATCAATACATAGGGGGTCGCCTCAATCGCCACCTCACCGCCATCCAGCAGTTGAGCCTGGACCCGAAAAATGAGAAGCCGTCGATCAGGAGCTTCGCTCGCAAACAGCATGGTCGAAAGTGCACGCACTCGGATGGGATCCCACCGTTCGGTTTTCGAGACAAAGTTAGCCAAATCAATCGGGTCGATTCCTTTGGACGCGACCCCGAACGGAATGCCCGGGAGGTCATCGAGTCCCGCACTATTCCATGACACCGCGTCGCCTGTAGGCATCTCCCGGACCAGTGCTCGCGACCAGGAATTTCCACCCTGAGAGAACATTGGGAATATGCTGAAAGGCCAGAACTCTCCCAGATTTAGAGCGACCGTCAGCACATATACGACGAGAACCGCCGAAATTGTGTTTCTCGCTTTTTTCGTTGCTGAAGTGCCTTTCATTGAAACGGGAATATGTAGATTGTCGCTGTCGCTGAGCCAATCGGCCATCAGCACAGCAAGCCATCAAACAACGGGAGAGCCTTTCGGGTGAGTCGCCTGCAATCCATTCGAGCAACCGCCGAGCAATTCATTTCCTCTCCGACTGGAAGCCGGATCTTGAAGGCCTTGCGTTTGCTCATAGGGGCCGCAGTCGTTTTTATTCTCTTCCGGTATCTGTCCAGGATCGGGTGGTCAAATCTTCTGAGCGAAATGCCCCGGACGCCGTGGTTCTACGTGATCGTGGTGGTAATGTACTTCTTATTGCCGGTTTATGAGACGGGAATCTACAGGAGGTTTTTCCCAGCGAAAAAACGATCTCTGTTCTCGGCTTTTATTCGCAAGAAGGTGCTGAATCTGGGCCTCATGGGGTACTCAGGAGAGGTGTTTCTTCTCCTATGGGTGAAAGAAAAGCTGGGAATTTCGCGCGCCAAGGTGCTCCGCATCATGGTTGATGTCGGTATCACCTCTTCGATGGGTGCATTCACAGCGACGGGACTGCTTCTCGGACTCCTGCTCAGCACGGGCTCCATTAAAATCGAGCAACTTGTAGGCGAAAACGATCAGGTCCTGTTTTTTGGGATGATCATCGTGATAGCCGCTGTGGCAAGCGCTGGATATCGGTTCCGCCACACGCTTTTCAAGCTGGATAGTCGAACTATAATGTGGCTCTACGGCGCCCATCTCAGTCGCTTTCTGTTCATCTACATTCTCCAGATTCTGCAATGGTGGGTAGTGCTGCCCGACGTGCCTTTCCAGATATGGGGCACCATGTTGGCTATTCAGACAGTGACAAATCGATTACCGTTTCTCGTGACTCCCGACCTGATTGCTATGGGGGTCATTCTGGGGATTCCGGGTCTTCTCGAAGGGGGGGAAGCGGCGATCGCCGCTATGTTGGTGACCAGAAGCGTTCTGGATCGTGTAATCAGCGTTTCGATGTTTGTGCCGCTGTCTATTGCAGGGGGACGAAGTCTGGCGCATTCTCGGAATGGCAGTAACGATTCGTCTGGAACAGGCGACGAAGGGGAAACTGACGCGTAGACATGGCTGGAATCACACCGATAGCATCGCAACGTGAAAAGCGTATTGCACTCTTCACGGGCGCATTCAATCACGTGGTGGACGGTGTTTCCCTGACGCTCAACCGCCTGGTTTCCCATCTCGAGAGCGAGGGAACTCCGGTTCATGTATTCGCTCCCACCGTCGAGAATCCTCCGATCAAACATTCGGGTGTGCTCACGGGCGTTCCCTCGATCAAGATGCCTGGGCGGCCCGAATACCGAATATCAGTCGGGATGAATCCAGCTGCTGTCGAAGAGCTGGATCGATTCAAACCGACTATCGTGCACATTGCGACTCCCGATCTGGTGGGCCTGCAGGCGCTGCTTTATGCCCGAGTTCAAAAAATTCCAGTCGTGGCATCGTATCACACTCACTTCAGTTCCTATCTGGGCTTCTATGATCTTGACCGATTCGAGGCCGCGATGTGGCGGTATCTCCGATGGTTCTATGCCAGGTGTGAACACTTGTACGTGCCGAGCCTTTCGATGGTAAGCGTTCTGAAGGAGCACGGAATTCAGAAGGGGATCGAATTGTGGCCTCGCGGGGTGGATATTGTAGCATTCAGTCCGGAAAAACGATCCATGGAGTGGCGTCGAGAACTCGGGTTCACGGATGACATGGTTGTAATTGCCTATATCTCCAGACTCGTAATTGAAAAGGGCCTGGACGTATTTGCCGACGTAGTGCGCCGCCTTCTCGACGACGGACTGAATGTTCGGAGCCTCATCGTTGGTGAAGGCCCAGCTGGAGCGATGTTGAAGGAGAAGCTGCCCGAGGCAGTCTTTCTTGGGCATCTTCAGGGGGATGAGTTGTCGGTGGCATATGCTTCGTCGGACCTGTTTCTTTTTCCGTCTGAGACAGAGACTTTCGGAAATGTCACCCTCGAAGCGATGGCAAGTGGTGTGCCCACGCTGTGCGCGGACGCCACGGGAAGCAACTCGCTGGTTTTGCATGACAGGACCGGATTCCTGTCTAAAGGAAGGGACATAAAATCCTTTGCTCACTACGCGAAAAGCCTGACGCTGGACACATCTCGAAGGCTACAAATGGGCAGCGCGGCCCGGGCCGAGGCAGAGACCTATAGTTGGCGTCGTATCTTGGGCAAAATCGATTCATTCTACGACCAGATTTTGCAACTACCTGAGCGGGACTAGTTCGCACTGTCTAGCCCTTTAACGCGTCGTATTCTCTTCCCTCGCCACTGTGCGTCTTATTTTCGTATCTCATTCTTTTTCTCCACCTGATCGTCCCCTTTCGAACGTAGGGGGCATGCAGCGCGTTGCGATGGAGCTCGACGCAGCACTGATCAGAGATTCGGAGATTCAAGATGGTCGAATCGACTACGACGCGATTCACCTTACGACCAGTTGGGATTGGATACACATTCTGACCTTTCCATTTCTGGTAGTGACGTACTTCCGTCTTCGACGCCGAATCAGCCAGGGCCAGGTAGATGTCATCCTGTTTTCGAGCATGGTGACTGCCACAATATCGATTTTCTTGCGACGTCTGTCAGTCCGATCGGGAGTCCGAGTCGCGTCCATTGTACACGGCCAGGACGGCACACTTCCCGTCCACTTCTATCAGAAGTATATCGTCCCAAAGGTGTTCCGCGCCGTCGATCTGGTCATGCCGGTCAGCAAGGCTACAGGAGAGGCGTGCATCGCGCGCGGTCTATTACCCGAAAAACTACGTGTAGTCCACAACGGAGTTGATCTGAGCCGCTTCCCGGCTCCAGAAACGTCGGCGGGATTTCGTGATGGGCGATCATTTCGCGGCGACCTTCCTAGTGGAGCTTTCCTGTTGTGCTCGGTGGGTCGCCAGGTGAAGCGCAAGGGATTCGCGTGGTTTATAGAAAATGTGATGCCCGAACTGCCCGAGCACGTACACTATTGGCTGGGTGGAATGGGGCCTGAGGGCGACTCAATCCTGGCAGCCATTAAATCTACTGGGTTGGAGCGGCGGGTTCGCCTGATGGGAAAACTCGGTAACGACGATCTTCGAGATCTTTACCAGAGTGCTGACCTTTTCATCATGCCCAATATTCCGGTGCCGGGTGACATGGAAGGCTTCGGAATCGTGATGTTGGAGGCGGGATTGAATGGACTTCCCACGGTGGCTTCGAGGCTCGAAGGTATCATTGAGGTCATCGAAGAGGGGACAAACGGATATTTTTGCGAGACGGGTGATACGGTGGGTTTCGTGAGCAGAATTTCCGATCTGGACAGGAATCGGACCGCGCTGGCCGACCTGTCTACTCATACGCGAGAGCACATCCTCAGTCGACACGGCTGGGACGCAGTCTCCAACCGGTATCTGGACGCACTGGAACTCTGTTAGCGATCCTCGAGCCACTGCAGCATGGCGGGCAAGAACAGGAGTGCTGCTACCAATGTGGAGCCAATACCCAGGACAGCGAGCAGTCCAATGGATTCGAGTCCGGGATGAAAGCTGAGCAACAAACCCGCGAATCCAAGCATCGTAGTCAAGGATCCTATGGCCACGTGTTCACCGGTTGATCGGAGAACGCTCATTAAGGATCCCCGTCCTTCCTCGCGGTATCGGTGAACGAGATGGACTCCCGCATCGTTGCCGATTCCAAGAACAGCAGGGAGCACGATCAGGTTGTAAAAGTTGAGCCGCGCACCCAGAATTTCCACCAGTAGCAGCATCCAGAGCACGCCGACGATGAGGGGCAACAGAGCCAGTAACGCCCACTTCACCGTGCGAAAATTCAGAAACATCAACGCGGAAACAATGAGCAGGGTGGCAAGAACCATCCACGGGGCCTCGCTGCGCATGAGCTTCAGCATATCTGCCGCCACGAGAGATGTTGACCCCGCATGGTACTCCCGGCCGTCTGCGGTAACGATTGTGGAGACATCGTCCGAAAACGCCATTGACCGCCGTCCGTCGGACAATCCAAAGGCGGGATAGATGATCACGAAATTCCCCAACTCGCCGGACTTTGAGGTGAACTGCTTTCTCAGGAACTCGGGCACCGCCTCGAACTGCAGGACTCTGTCCGTTGACGCGGCTGCGCGCAGTCGATCCATTTCGGCAGAGTCATCTTGCTTAAGAAACGAATCGTCCAGAAGCTCTCGAATGTATGCGAGCCGGTCCAGGCGCACCTGCTGTGCTTCGGGATTCATCGGGAATCGATCCTGAAGAGACTCGATTCGGTTGATCGATGGTGAGAGGCTGTCTGCCGCCAATCGGTCGTTCAGAACCTGGGTGATGGGCCCTATTTCGTCGGGCGAATCCACAACCACATACGCAGGATTCCTGCGCCGCCGATCATTGTACACCTTGCGAACAACGGCTCGGCGCTTGTCATATTCTTCGTACGTCGGTTCGAGTTCGCCAAATCGGTATTCGAATTCGACCTTCGGCAAGAACGCCAGGGCTGCTACGACGGTCAGCAGACTCAGAATCAAGACCCCTTTTGCACCAGGAAATACCCTTCCTGTTTGGAAACTGGTTGGCGATTGGGTGCCCCCCTCAAGATTGAGCAGGTGAATCCGCTCAAAAACCGACAGAAGGGCTGGCATCACGACCAACATGGCGACGAGCGCAAAAAGAATCCCCGTGCCCGCGATAAAACCAAACTGGCTGAAGCCCCGAAAATCGGCAATCACCAATACGTACATGGCAAGCGATGTGGTGAGCGCACCAATCGTGATGGCCTGCCCCGTGCTGGCGAACGTCGTTTCGATCGCATCCAAAACGGTCTTTCCCGTCGCCCTCTCTTCTGAGTACCGCGCGTAAAAATGAATGCCATAGTCGATTCCCAGGCCAAACAGCACCAGGCCGAGTGTCGACGTCATCAGATTGAGCTGTCCGTAGGCGAGATACGCGATCCCGAACGTCCAGGAAAGACTCATCAGAAGCGGCAGGCCGATTATGAGCGCCATTACCGGCATTCGTATCACTTCCACAAGCAGCACAACGGGTTGGAGGGTTTTCCCGGCGCGGGCGCGATACGATTTGTAGAAGAAATAGAAGACAACCAGCAACAACACAGCCAGGGCTCCCATCCCAAACGAGCCGAGAACATCTTGCTGGATGGTCTGAACCTCGATCATCTGCCTGAGCAATCGACCTGCTGTCGTCGTGTGCATATCCGGATGGAACGACGAGGGATCGATCCGCGCAATCGCAGCATCGATGTCGGCATAGGCCCTTTCAATGAACCGGATATTTGATGACGACTCGGCGGGAAAGAATCGAAGCACCATCGTCAGACTGTCTTCAGAGATCGGATATTCTTTTGAGACGATTTCGTCATATACAGCCCGGAGCTCTTCTCCGACCGAGTCGGGCTCGGCTTCGAAGTCGTCGTCGTCCTCCAGGTCGAAAAAGAAAGGATTTGCGTCCAGACGCGCGTCCGTAATCTTGTCCTGCAACCAGGTGTCTACCAGATCCAGCTCCGCCGGAGTCGCGAAATACAACGCATTGGCTTTGAGGAATTCCGTGTCCTTGTAGTACTCAACTCGCTGGAAGTAGGGCTCATCATAGCCGTCTCCAACGAGACTCAGTATTTCCGGGATGAGCGCTTCCGCGAACGCCTTGTTGGCTTCGAAAGACGGGCTTTCTATCGCAATCGCAGCCTCACTTTCGCCTCCCACCGTGTCTCTGAGTCGTTCCAGAGCCTGAACACTGTGGTACTCCGGTGGAATCAGATTGGCCAGGTCTGTGTCAATCGACAGTCGCAGGGCTCCTCGAATTCCTAAGGCGGACAATAGGAGAGCCAGCAACAGAACCCAGTGTGCCTGACGAACCACCACCCGGATGAAAGGGCGGAGCGACTGAAAAAGACTATGCATCATGGAGCCAAGAGGATCGAACGCCAATTGAATAAGAATGGGGCATCGAACTCACCTACTGATGCTATTGTTCAATTATTTTCGTGGGACCGCGATTTCTGCCCCATCAACCCCTCGAAGACTCCAATTTTTGTTTGGGACTGATCGGCCCCCGCGTAATACTTTTTTTATTCATCAGCACTATCATTCGAAAACCCCACATTTAACCGTAGGTTTGGGAAGACATTCCACTCGAAGATCTCCGCAGTAATGAGCTCCAATCCGAACACATACGATGCGCTTGAAATAGGCCAGAAGGTCTCTATCAGCCGTGTATTGACGGCCGAAGACGTCCAGACGTTCGCGAATCTGACCGGGGATGATAATCCGATCCACATCGACGCCGAGTACGCTGCGTCGACCCGGTTTGGAAAACCCATCGTTCACGGCATGTTTCTGTTGGGGATCATTTCGAAGGCACTGGGGCGTGATTTTCCGGGTCCTGGTTGCGTGGCCGTAAATATTTCTGCTCGATTCCTGCGCCCCGTTCCCGTGGGGTCAGAGATTACCGTCGAGGTTCGAGTCGCAGAAAAAATCGAAAAGTACCGCCACATTAAGATGCGGACCTACATCTATCTGGGAAAAAAGATGTGTGTCGCTGGCGACGCGACGTTGATCCCACCCGGTGAGGGACAGGACTGAGAGGGAGGAGCCGTCACTTTTCGGTGACCTGCAGTCCCTACAGTCACTTCACCGTTTTGTAGGTCTCCCCAGCCGGAATCTGATCGGAAACTTCCACCTGATTCAGTATCGCCAACGACAATTGCGACAGTCCCGGGGGAAACGTCGATCCGATCAACGCTCCAAACGTAGTGGACTGCCCATTCCTTCGTAGCGTCACCCTCTGCGGTTTTGTGTCCAGAATTTTTGGATCGGTGACGGTGCGAAATCCCTGCATGGTTCTGGAAAAGGATGCCGCATGGTCATCGTAACTGGTTCGAAGGGTGTATCCCGTGAACACGAAGACACTTCCCTCTTTTTCGATGTACTGTTTTCGGAGGCGAAGCTCCTGTCCATCTGAAGAAGTTGCATCGGCGATGATGTAGTGCATCACCATTCCACCGGCCTGGCCGATGCCGCTTTCTACTACCTGAATATCATCCCGAGCCTTAAAGGCGTCCGCGGCTGAACGAGCTCGTTGATGTTCAGTGTCAATTTCCATCACGATGACGGCCTGCTGATCTTGGGCGGCCATCACAACCTGTGTGGGTTGATTGACCAGGGTGTAAGCCGCCGGGACGGGAAAGCTGAACTCCATCTGGGGGTGATAGAAGACTCCGTTTTCCTCAAACCCCTGGCGTGGATCGGTGCCGTAAACCAATCCCCCAACGTGTCGGAAGAGTGCCCCACGGCCAACTCTGTCCATGGGTAGCTCCGATGCCCAGCGCGCCGAACGCTGCTGAATGTAAAGCTCCCTGTCGCCCGGATCGGGATGGGAGGAGAGGAGTCCCGGAAGCGACTGTCCCGATTGATCGCCCAACCTCTCGAGAGAACGAAAAAACGCAGAAGCCTGAGAGGCATCGTAACCGGCGAGCGCCGCGTAGTCCACGCCTAACTGGTCCGATTCCGACTCTGCACCTCGACCGTACTTCAGAAAGAGAAGCTGCGAGGCTGTGCCACCGACATTCATGATGTTCTCTGCTGCATTTCCACCAAATACAGCCTGTCCTCCGATGGCACCCAGTAGCAAGGCACCCGATCCAAACTGCCTGCGCCACATGGCTTTAGATCCATGTCTCCCGACCACGTGACCGATCTCGTGACCCAGCACTACCGCGAGTTGGGCTTCATTTTCCAGGTGTGCCAGGAGTCCTCTGGTTACGTAGATGAATCCTCCCGGTAGCGCGAAGGCGTTCACCACGGGGCTGTCCAGCACGCGAAAATGAAAACTCATGTTACCGAAAATTGGATCAATACCCGGCCGCCGAAAATGACTTACCTGGGCCAGCTCCTGGCCCAAAGAATCGACATACTCTGCCAGAGAATCGTTGTCATAGAGTCCGTACTGGGCGACAATCTGAGGATCGGCCTCCGCCCCGATTCGGAGCTCTTCTGCGGGTGACCACGCATAGTTGAATGCGCGCCGACCCGAAATGGGATTCGTGGAGGCTGCACATCCTGTGAATGCAACCAGGAGCAGGACCACGAGACCTGTCTGGATCTGTCTTCCAAGAGCAGCACAGACAGCCGCAGGTACGCCCTGGCGCCGGAGGTCGCCCGGGTCTCGATTGGTTTCGGAACGAGTTATAGAAGAAAAGTCCGTCATTCGGCGGTGATAATGATTGTTTCTGATGTTATCGTTTCTAATCGCTGCTCGCACTGTCACGCGTTCCGATCAATACGTCCGTGGGTTCTTTTTCGAGTACAAGACCCCCGGTCTCCACAAAAGTCGTTCGACATGGATGCGAACCAAGATGATTGTACACTATTTCCTTCCGCGCCGCTGTGGTGATACTCTGGCCGATGACATCAGAATCGAGTATATCCAGAAAGGCGCCTATCCGGGCGGGGTCAAGATTGTCAAAAATATCGTCCAGGAGTAAGATGGGCCTCTCCGCAGATCGCTCTTTCAGATAGTCGTATTGCGCGAGCTTCAGGGCCATTCCGAACGTGCGATGCTGACCCTGGGATGCAAAACGCCTGACCGGCATCTCATCCAGGTACATTTCCAGATCGTCACGGTGGGGCCCGACAAGAGTTACCCCTCGGTCCAGTTCTGATTGACGTCTGCGTTCGAGCTCCGCCTGGTACAGATCACTTGCATTTTCTGGTGTAGCAAGGTGATCTGCAAAAGGCGTGTACACGATAGTGGGTCGTTCGGCGACTGAGCTTATCTGTTCGAAGGCGCGCTCGAGATGTCCAGCATACTTTTCTGTGAAGCGAATTCGATCGGCAATGATTGCTGCTCCGTGTAGAACGAGCTCCTGAGTCCACGAATCCAGGAGAACGGCGTCCGGGACCTGTCTTCTCTTTCGGGCGCTCAGAAGTAGTTCGTTACGCTGCTTGAGAACCTTTTTATACCGCAAAAGGTGGTCCAGATAGAGGCTGCTGGACTGGGACACAATGTTGTCCAGAAAGCGGCGCCTGAATTCCGGGCCTTCCGCCGTAAGTCGTTGATCTCCGGGAGAAAAGACAACGATCGGAAACCGGCCAACCAAATCGACCATTCGCTCCAGAACCGCACCCCCGACGAAGATTTTCTTTCCCTCTCCGGGCACGAAGGCGGCTCGAACCGTAACGGACCCTCGAATATCGGACTCGAAGTGGCCTTCCACCTCGTAAAATGGTTCACCCCTCCGAAGAACGTATCGGTCGTTGGATGTCAGGAAGCTTTTGGACAAGCAGAGCAGATGCACTGCTTCCAGAATATTGGTTTTTCCGACGCCGTTGGGTCCAACAATCAGATTTATTCCGTCGTCGAAATTGACGGTCGAGTCCTGATGGGCGCGAATTCCTTTCAGATGTATCGACTTGATAAACAAAGAGCCGACTGAAAACTTTATCTTCGACAAATGTGCGGGCGGCACCACTTTCAATGGGCGCTGATGCGCTGAGGGTGAGTGCCTGAATGGGTACGCAGATCCTACGCATTCGTTCGAGGAGGAGGATGGCCTGGTGGCCATCCCCGCCGCCGCCACCGGTAGGTTGCGGGTCTGAGGAATTGGAACCGCCAGCCCAAAAATATTGCGTTATCTGCCTTACAGAGGCTTTCCATGAGTAAAGCACCTCCTCTTTTTTCTGAAATCGAGAAATTGGCCACCGAGCAGAGGAACCCTCGTTCCAGAAATATCGACACAGAATCTGTGCGCGGCGTTCTCGATATTATCAGTTCTGAGGACAGACTCGTAGCGGAGGCGGTCGCCACGCAACTGGACTACATCGCCGACGCCGTCGACATAATCGTTGAATCCTTCAACGCTGGAGGCAGATTATTTTACGCAGGCGCAGGTACGAGTGGTCGTCTCGGCATTCTTGACGCCTCGGAGTGCCCACCAACCTTCGGTTCCGACCCCGACATGGTCCAGGGTTTGATCGCGGGAGGCCCGGCGGCTGTATTCAAGTCCCAGGAAGGTGCCGAAGACCTGACGGAAAACGGACATGACGCCATTCGCGAGGCAGGTGTTAAAAGCGGTGATGTCGTTTGTGGGATTGCGGCCAGCCGCAGAACGCCGTACGTGGTGGGCGCCGTTGAGAGGGCAAAGCACATTGGCTGCAAGACACTGTTCATCACGTGTACACCGCGCTCGGAGTTCAATCTGGACGTGGATATTGCGATCTGCCCGGTTGTCGGACCCGAAGTCATCATGGGATCGACAAGAATGAAAAGTGGCACCGCACAAAAAATGGTGCTCAACATGCTGACAACGGCTAGTATGATCAGGATCGGTAAGGTCTACGAGAATATGATGGTCGATCTTCAGATGACGAACGCAAAACTTGTCGAGCGATCCAAACGAACGGTCATGATCGTGACTGGCGTCGATTATAGCACTGCATCAGCCGTTCTTGACCGCGGTGGCGGGCATGTAAAGACGGCCCTCGTGATGCACCTGGCCAAAGTTTCCCTGGAAGAGGCCGCGTCTCGACTGCGCGCATCAAGAGGATTTGTCCGGGGTGCAATTGAAGGCATCGGCTATGAGCCAGACTAGTGGACCCGTTGAATCCCTTTGCCGTATCAACGATCGTTTTGAAAATTTCTGTTCGCCGTGTCGCTCGAAGCTCTACGTCAATTAATAGCACCCGCCTCCTTCTCAAAGCAGCTCGTCAAGTGGGCTGGTGAGGCGCCGACAACAGATGCGGTTGAAGGAAAGCACGTATCTGTTCGCGGCGCTGTCGGTTCGCTGCCCGCTTTCCTCACCGCCGAAGTATTTCAACGAACCGGACGTCCTCTTATCTGTGTGCTGGCCGATCCCGACAGCGCCGCATTTTTCGGTTCGGACCTTCAACAAATTCTTGGTTCAGACGAACAGGTTCTCCTGCTTCCTCCTTCGGACAACCGCCCTTTCGATTCTGAACACATTCCCGATCCTTCCCCTACAATTGCGCGAGGCGATGTCCTGCAAAGGCTAACGGAGTCGTTTGCGGATATACTGGTAACTAGTGTTGACGCGCTCATCGAGAAGGTGCCGCCGCCAGATGCCATCGAGGGAGCATCCCAACACGTGGAAATCGGCGATGAGATCGATCCTGAAGTCCTGATCGAACGACTCGTCGAACAAGGATTTACGCGCACTGAGTTTGCACAGGCTCCAGGAGATCTCGCCCTGCGTGGTGGCATCCTGGACATTTTTCCTTTCATCGGATCCTATCCGATTCGGATTGAATTTTTTGGGGATGAAATTGATTCGATCCGCGAGTTTGATATTCACACGCAGCGCTCCATCAGCAGAAAAACCAGCGCGCGCATTGTGCCGAATCTTGAGGGCACCTCCTCTCCCGCGGACTCACGAATCTCATTGACGAGCTATTTCCCTGCGGGGTCCCTACTGATTCTGAATGACAGTGCGGCGCTCTACGAAAGCGTCACGGAGGCTTTCAATAACAGAGCCGCGTCTCGAGCGTCAGCCATCACCCGCGCTGCACAACAGAAGACAGGATCGACACCCGATCTCCCGGAAACTGAGTCGCTCTACCTCGATGAGGCGGCTGTTCGAACCGCTACCTATCCGCTGTCGACCATTCATTTTGGGACCTTCCAGGAGGACGTCGCCGATCGAATCGAAGCAGATTCCGCGCCGCAACCGTCTTTCGATGCCAGAATTGCACAGCTTCGGCGCCGAATACTGGAAAACAGTACGAAGGGCCTGAATACGACGATTCTATGCGACAACCGTGGGCAGGAAGGCCGGCTTACCGAGCTCCTCGAAGATGATATCGTCGCGGAAAGAGTCAGGCTGAAGGTGGAATCCATCCATAGAGGATTTGAAATTCCGGAAGTGAATCTGGCCCTCTATACCGATCATGAGATCTTCGAAAGGTACCACAGACCGACAGCGAGGAAACAGAAGAAGCGATATGGGGGGCTCAGTCTTCGTGAACTTCAACACCTTACGCCAGGGGATTTTGTGGTCCACATCGATTACGGGATCGGAAAATTTGCTGGCCTGGAGCAGATAACGGTTCGCGATCGAAAACAGGAAGCCGTCAGGCTCGAGTATCTCAGTGGCGACACACTCTACGTGAATGTCAACGCTTTGCACAAGCTCCACAAGTACAAGGGTAAGGAAGGCCACCAGCCGCTCCTCACGAAATTGGGCTCGGGTCAGTGGGAAAAAGCCAAGACTCGGACCAAATCACGCGTCAAAGACATAGCACGGGATCTGATTCGACTCTACGCCCAAAGAAAGGCGTCCGACGGCTTCGCCTTTTCTGCCGACACCGTGTGGCAACGTGAACTCGAAGCGTCTTTTCAATTTGAAGATACTCCCGACCAGGCCTCGACGAGCGAAGCGGTCAAAGAGGATATGCAGCATCCACAACCCATGGACCGCCTGGTATGCGGGGATGTCGGATTCGGTAAGACGGAGATTGCGATCCGGGCCGCGTTCAAGGCCGTGCAGGACGGAAAGCAGGTCGCCATTCTCGTTCCGACGACCGTCCTGGCGATGCAGCACCACCGCACGTTCCAAAAACGACTGGCCAACTACCCTGTCGAGATCGGAGTGCTGTCCAGATTTCGAACACCGGCACAACTGAAAGAAACGCTAGCGCGGCTCGCGGCTGGACAAGTTGACATTCTTATCGGTACTCATCGCTTGATATCGAAAGACGTATTGTTCAAAGACCTGGGATTACTCATTGTGGATGAGGAGCAGCGTTTCGGGGTTACCATGAAGGAAAAGCTCCGAAAACTTCGTGTGAGTGTGGATACGTTGACTCTGACCGCCACGCCAATTCCGCGTACCCTCCAGTTTTCATTGATGGGTGCGCGCGACCTCTCCATCATCGCCACGGCTCCAGAAAACCGTCAGCCCATCAACACCGAAATTCATGCGTTCGACAAAGATCTAATCCGGGATGCCATGCTGTACGAGGTCAATCGAGGTGGGCAGGTATTTTTCATTCACAATCGCGTCCAGTCTATTGATGAGTTTTCGGATATGCTGCGCATGCTCGTACCAGATGTCCGGATTCAGACTGCCCATGGGCAGATGAAGGGCGCCGATCTGGAGAGAGTGATGATGGGATTTGTCGAGGGTACATTTGATGTTCTCATCAGCACGAACATCATCGAAAACGGCCTGGACATACCAAACGCGAATACAATAATCATCAATCGGGCCGATTATTTCGGCCTCGCCGAGCTCCACCAACTTCGTGGACGAGTGGGTCGGTCCGATCGCAAGGCTTTCTGCTATCTACTGGTTCCTTCTGTCCACAGTCTTACCCGCGAGGCCAAACAGCGTCTTCAGGCCGTAGAAGAATTCAGCGAACTCGGGAGTGGATTCCACATCGCTATGCGAGACCTGGACATTCGCGGAGCAGGCAATATGCTCGGCGCCGAACAGAGCGGATTCATTGCGGACGTAGGGTTCGAAACCTACCATCGCATACTTGACGAGGCCGTCGAAGAACTCCGGTCTGAAGAATTCTCAGAATTGTTCGAGGGATCTCGGAAACCGCGGGCCTCGGAGACGACGATCGAAGTCGACGCCGACGCCCTCATACCGGAGTCTTATCTGTCCAACAGGGTCGAGCGTCTGAATTTGTATCGGCGAATCTCAGAGTGCAAGCTCGCCACTGATGTCGCCGCCATTCGGGACGAGCTCGAGGACCGGTTCGGAAAACCTCCTTCAGAAGTTGAGAATCTTTTCTGCAGCGTCGAGCTCAAAATGTTGGGCCAGGAATTACGACTGACCAAGGTCACCTTCAAAAATGAACGACTCTTCTTGAGCGTTCCTGGTGCCGATGATGATGCATGGTTTTTTGACAACATCTTTCACCCATTACTCGAGCGGCTTTCAAAACTGGACAACGAGTATGTAATGAAGGAGAGCCGGGGTGGAAAACTTCGAGCGATCATCCAAACCGTTCCTTCCCTATCAGCCGCTCGAGACCTGTTAAAAAAACTCTCTGACGCCGCGTGAGTCGTGTAGTTATCGGCTCCAGGATTAATCGATGAACGTAGAGCGGCATCAAGTTTCCGATTAGTACTTACAACACTGTGTGCTGCAACGAGTAACGGAGGCAATCGAAATCGTCGGTAAGAACTGTACTATATACTAGTAATTGCCCACTATTTTCTGCGCGGCCTCAAGATGCGCTTCGGCTAATTCTACAGGCTCAAGCACCCGGACCGCCCCGCCGAATCTAAGTAACCATGATGCCAGATAGTTTTGATTCCCGAAATGGAAGGTCACCTCGACTCGGTCCTCCACACGGGTCTCCTTTTCTACTCGGGCAGGTATACTCGTTCTAGCTCTCACGTATGCAGTGTCATCGAACGACAGTGTTACCCGGATACTCGATGTCTGTTGCCCGTCTTGCTCCAGGTACGCCTGAAGATCGAATCCCTCGGGTCTGTCGAATCCCTCGCTCAACACGAACATCTCTTCGATGCGATCGAGGCGGAAATTGCGAATCTCCTCGCGCAGGTGATCGAATGCAATAAGATTCCAGTGATCAGTGTAGTAAACGAGGCCCAGCGGGTCGACACGACGCTGGGTCAATTCCTGGCGGCTGTCCACGAAGTATTCCATGATCACCTGTCTCGATCGAGCCGCAGCCTCAGATAGTTTGTACCATTTACCGGACTCTTCGCCCTCTGTACGAACCGCATGTACCCAATAGGGGTCGAGTACGGTATTGTCAGAAAGCTGATCGATGTATTCTCGAATCTCCCTTGGTAGAACAGATCGGATCTTCAGAGAAACGGCGTCGGCATCTTCCCTCATCGAAGCATCCGACTGGAGTTTCATGAACTCGGTACCCACGATCAACGTCGCCGCCTCTCTGGCGGTCAGCATTAGTGGCGGCAATTGATATCCCTCAAGGATTTCGTACCCACCGCCCTCAGAGTACGTCAGGGGAACGCCTGAGTCAGAAAGTGCGCGAAGATCTCTGAAGACCGTTCGGCGACTCACCCCGAAGTGCTCTGCCAGGTCTCTGCTCGTCAGATTAGGACGATTCTGCAGAAGTAAAATCGTCGCGAACAAGCGCTCCGTACGTGTTCCTTGCTTATCCGATTTGGCCATGAATCAGCTATTAGACTGTGTGACGTGTACCAGGACCTTCGATCTAAAATAGGGATCACCGTCAAGCATGGATAGAGGTCTTATCGCGGTGTCCAGTTGGGGATGATCTGCTTCCAATTCCGCAATCTCTTTGGACAGATCTCCCCCCTTCATACAAATAAGACCGGTTTCCCATTCCTGGTCTCCTGACGTTGACTCATTTTTCTTTACCCTCATATGCCACTCCCACAACTCGGACAGAGACGCTGTTGCACGAGAAACAGAGTAATCAACGCTCCCCATCCAATCCTGGGCCCTTCCGTGCCAGGAGTTGCAATTGCTCAATCCCAGACGCCTGCAGAACAGATCTACCGCACGCGTTTTATTTGCGTTCGAATCGACGGCAGTAACCTGAATTCCAGGCCAGAGAATGGCAATGGGTATTGCCGGAAGCCCGCCTCCAGACCCCCAATCAACTACTGAACACCCGTCAGGAAAGGAAAGAGTCGCGTAAGCCAAACAGTGTCCGATATGATGCTGTCGTACCTGATCGATATCCGATCTGGAAATGAGGTTAAATCGCTGATTAACGTTCAGAAGCAGTTCCGCATACTCGTTCAGCAGCCGTTCCTGATCTTCTGACAGGGGTATCGGATAGGGTGTCGTCATGCGCAGTGCTCCCGGAGTGGGCGCTTGACCCGACGCAATAAAGAGTGCGCAGAAAGTGTTTCACGTGAAACACTTTTCTCAGAAACAGTCATGTCAGCTCTCTGAAGCCCCATTCTTGACCACCCTTCCGGATTTTAACAGGATCATCAGGACAGAAACGTCAGCTGGAGAAACACCTGATATCCTCGATGCCTGACCCAAATTCTCGGGTCTGATCTTCGAAAGCTTCTCACGTGCCTCGATGGTGATGTTTGTGGTGCCCTGATAGTTGAAATCAAGTGGAATCCTCAGACCTTCCAACCGCTCCATTTTCTCTATCAGCTCATTTTCGCGCTCTATGTAACCCTGATACTTCAGATCGATCTCAACCATTTCCACGATGGCCTCGAGTCCCTCTGCGTGCTCGATCAGGCCTTCCATTTCAGAGATCTTGAGCAGGTTTTCCAGATTTACCTCGGGCCGAAGTGCGAGCTTTGATAGTCTCTCACCGTGCTTGATCGGTGTACTTCCCACCGATTTCAGGTATTCGTTCACTACGGCCGGCTTCACGGTTGTCTTTTTCACACTTTTTACCGTCCCGCGTCTTGCAGCGCGGCGAGCGCGCATGCGCGCGAGCCGCGCTTCATCAACCAATCCATATTCCGCACCCAATTCTGTCAGTCGCTCGTCGGCATTGTCCTGCCTGAGCATCATGCGGTGCTCCGCTCGAGAGGTAAACATCCTGTAGGGCTCATCTGTCCCTTTTGCCACCAGATCATCGATCAGAACGCCGATATAGGCCTGTGATCGCTTCAGAATGAGCGCTTCAAGGCCGCGCACGTACTGTACGGCATTGATTCCCGCTATCAATCCCTGCGCGCCCGCTTCCTCGTATCCCGTGGTGCCGTTTATCTGTCCTGCGAAGAATAGGCCACTCACATTCTTCGTCTCGAGCGAATATCGAAGCTGATATGGGGGGAAGTAATCATATTCAATTGCATATCCCGGGCGCAGCATATGAACGTCTGCAAGACCCGGGACCGCGCGTATGGCCGAAAGTTGAACTTCCTCTGGGAGACTCGTCGAAAAGCCATTGACATAAATCTCATCCGTGTGCCACCCTTCCGGCTCAAGAAACAGCTGATGGCTGTCCTTTTCGGAAAACCGATCGATTTTATCCTCGATTGAGGGGCAATAACGAGGACCTGTGCCCTTGATACGACCAACAAACATGGGACTTCGCTCGAATCCAGTCCTGAGTATATCATGAACCTCGGGACTCGTCAGGGTCAACCAGCAGCTTTTTTGGTGTTCCGGTAACACATCCGTCATATAACTGAACGGGGTCCGATATTCATCACCCTTCTGCTCTTCCAGCAAGGAATAATCAATTGTCCGGCCATCCAATCGAGGAGGAGTACCCGTTTTCAGGCGTCCTGATTCAAATCCAAGCCGGTGAAGCGCGCCTGTCAAGCCCGTGGAGGCTCCCTCCCCCATCCTGCCCCCGCCATACGACTTATCGCCTATATGGATCTGACCATTCATGAACGTACCGTTCGTCAGAATCACGGCTCGACTGGTGATATTCATTCCAAGTTGCGTCGTCACCCCAATGACACCTGTTTCATCGGTAAGCAGATCCATCGCCATGTCCGAGCGCATGAATAGATTGGGTAATCCTTCCAAACGCCTGCGGATACTGGCCGCATACATATATCGATCACACTGCGCACGGGGAGACCAGACGGCCGGCCCCTTGCTTCTATTCAGCATGCGAAATTGAATACCAGATTCGTCGGTAGCCAGACCCATCAAGCCGCCAAGAGCATCGATCTCCCTCGCTATCTGCCCCTTTCCGATGCCGCCGATCGCCGGGTTACAGGACATCCGACCAATCGCCTCCAGGCTCATGGTGATGAGGAGCGTTCGCGCGCCCATCCGTGCTGCAGCAGCCGCGGCTTCGCTACCAGCGTGACCGCCTCCTACTACTATTATATCGTAATTTGTCTTACTCAAAACGTTATGTCGTCGTTACTCGTTGTTACACATCTTGTTATGTTCCTTTCTATATCGGTCATTTCCCGATACAAAACTTTGAAAATATCTGATCCAGAATATCCTCGTTGGTAATTTCTCCCGTTATGGCACCGATCTCCTCAATGATCTGCCGGATATCAGAGGACAGCATATCCCCCGATGCACCCGACGACAGCTGAGCCTTTGCACGCGCCGTGGCATCGGATGCAGCTCGAAGGTGGGACTGCTGCCGGCTGCTCGTTACAACCTGGTGTTCTTCACCAACCGTATCTGATCCGACCGTTCTGACGGCGATCTGTTTCATCAGACGGTTAAGCGCCGTCTCGTCTTGGCCGATCTCCACGGCCGCGATTGTCATATCCAGGTCGTCGGTTCTCTCGTCATTCGAATCAATCAAGTCCACCTTATTCCCAATTCTGAGTACAGGTAAGTCCGGGTGTTCGAGCGTAATCATTGCGGCCAGACGTGTATCGCCGCCGTCACCATCCGTAAGATCTACCAACTCAACGACGAGATCGGCTCCGGCCAGCGATTGGTAGGAGCGTCTCACACCTTCAGCCTCCACTGCATCATCCGTCTCTCTGAGCCCAGCGGTATCCACAAACTGAAACCGCACTCCTTCAAATTCTACTTCACTTTCGACCTCATCCCGGGTCGTTCCGGGTTTTTCATTCACGATCACGCGGTCATATCCCACAATGGCGTTCAAGAGGGTAGACTTTCCTGCATTGGGACGACCCGCAATTACCACACGTATACCTTCGCTGATTGCCTTTCCGTACTGATAGGAGTTCAGCAACACATGAATTCGGGCCTCAGCTTCGTTCAGTAGAGCCACGAGCCGGGCACGATCGGCAAATGCGACGTCTTCCTCGCTGAAATCCAGCTCCAGCTCAATGAGAGATACCAATTCGATCAGTTTTGACCGAATCTCGGACAATTCATCCGAATAACGTCCGCGCAAATGAGCCAACGATATCCTACCTGCACGTTCGGATCGAGCATGTATCAGTTCTGCAATGCCCTCGGCCTGAGCGAGGTCGATTTTGCCATTCAGAAATGAACGCAGCGTGTATTCACCCGGCTCGGCATGACGAGCCCCCTTGCTTGTGAGCAATTCAATTATTGTATCCGTTGCCACGTCGCCTCCATGACAAGAGAACTCCACGATATCCTCTCCCGTGGCGCTGTTTGGAGCCAGAAACAGCGTCGCTACGATCTGATCGATTGCCCCTTGGTCGCCCCGCACTAAACCGACGTGTGCGGTGTGAGTCGATTGTTTAAGGAGATCGTGGCCTTCGAACACCCCGGCCGCAATCTCTAGGGCCTTCGCCCCGGACAAGCGTATGATGCTCAGTGCGGAGGCGCCCCGCGGCGTAGCGCGGGCGACGATGGTATCTCCCGTTCCAGGATACATCATGGGAGAGCCACTATCGGTGGCGTGACTTGGGCATCGCCTTACCCGTGATGGCACCAATGCCTTTGGAAGGCTTAGCCTTGGAATTTTTTGTGTTGGAACCCTTCCCGCCGGATTTTCGCCCTTTCGCGGCTTTGATTTTAGCCTTTGGTTTCAGCTCTTCGGGATGTTCGTGAATCTGCTTATTGATCAATTTCTGCTGAATGGCTGTGAGCACGTTATAGCAGAGGTAGTACAGATTAAGTCCGGAGGCCAGTTTATTGAAGATGAAAAAGATGAAGACCGGCATGACGTAGGTGAAGATCTTCGCCTGCGCGTTCGACTGCGCCGTCATGGAAACCTTCATTTGGAACACCATGGATATCCCCATGAGCAGCGTAAAGCCTGCTATTGCGCTGCCGAAGTACGGTATCTCAAATGGGAGATTGACGATGACGTCCGGCGCTGAGAGGTCATTGGCCCATAGGAATCCCTGTTGGCGAAGCTCAATGGCCTGGGGCAGGAACTGCCACAGCGCGATAATCACTGGATACTGAAGGAGCATGGGCAGACAGCCACCGAGCGGGTTTACACCCGTCTCTTTGTACATCTTCATCGTGGCTTCCTGCTGCTTCTTCGGATCGTCTTTGTACTTCGCCTTGATCTCCTCCATTCGGGGCTGCAGCTCCTTCATCTTGCCCATGTTCTTGAAAGAAGACTTGGTAAGAGGATATAGAACCAGCTTGATCAGAAAGGACATGATGATGATCACCAGACCATAACTCGGCACGATCCCCGCGAGGAAGGCGAACAGCGGTATAAACACAAAGCGCGCGAGGGGACGGGTGACGATTTCGAAAAAATCCCATCCTAAGTCGACCATCTCATAAAGGCCCAGGTCATACGAACTGATATTACCGTACAACATGGGTCCCATATACAACTTGAAGCTGTCCGTCGCCCGGCTGGGAGAAGGCATCATCAGGCTCGCCACATAATCGTGCCGAAGGTCTCCATCTTCGATGGTGCCCACTCGCTCGCCCCTCAACTCCGCTCCTCTAGTATCACCCTGCGGCATCACCGCCACGGTGAAGTACTTGCTCTTTACCGATACCCAATCGACATCTCCCGATAGGCGTTGTTCATCGTATTCTTCTGAGGAGAGAGCGACAGATTCGACCTCGCCGCCGCTACGGGCATAAGCTCCCGCTCGGAGCGCCGAGTTCTGAATATCCATCTCAGAAAACGGAATCCCGCCACTCCACACGAGCTCGTAGCCGTCTCGCGTTACAAATGATGCAGAGCCGTCCTGCGTAACTTCCAGGCCTATTTCGTACGAGTCTGGAGAGAACGTGTATTTGAACGAGATACTTCCATCCCCGATGGGAGTCGAGAACGTGAGAGTCGTTCCGGCATCTCCGACTTGAATGTCGCTGCGATTCGTGTCGGTAGAAAAAACGAAAGATCGGGAATCATAATTTCTGTTCCCTGGTGAGGTAAACTCGATTCCCAGAGCACCGCCTTTCGTGGGATCCACCAGCTGAACCGGGTCTTCGCTCTCAGCTCTATTGTACTCCTTGAGTTCAAACGAGGTGAACGTGCCACCCTGCGTAGAGAAAACCGCACGGTACAAATCACTCTCCACGGTAATGGAACGCACAACACCGTTCTGACCACCAACGAAGGTCATATCGTCTTCAGCCAGCACGGGAGCAATCCCCACTGCAGGTAATGCCTGCTCCACAATCTCAGCGGGTGCTTGAACCTGTTCTGACTCGACTCCGGAGGCCTGGTCGGTTGCTTCCGGGGGAGGAGGTGCCAGCCACGTCAACCAAACGATCATGATTATGGCAATCAAGACGGTGGCAGTAAGGACGTTTCTATCCAAGGGTGGCCTCGTTCAGGGTGTGGGTGAGATAAATGGCGATTGCTGGAATGGTGGGTGGGTTCGCGGTACGGAGCTTCGGCTTCTCAGTTCCGTTTCAGGTCTCATCTTGCTTGCGTGAGAGCGTATGCTTCACAAGTCCTGCGTTCAATTTACCCAGGGCGGTGAGCGTATCCCTGGTGATGGTCTCTGAATCGAAGCTCCGCCCCCGATACAATAGCATTGCCGTCAGTAACCCGTCCGCCAGGTTGGCGGCTTCCAGGAGTGAATTCTGATTGAGCCGGACTGCTTCCCAGATGATCCGCTTTATCCGATTCCTTCTTACCGCCGTGCCTGTCGATTTTCCAACGGCAACTCCGATCTGAAATGGAACGAGTATGGAATCTGGCTGGACCTGTCTGAACATCAGCCGAATACAACCCGAGGCAATCAAGCCTGTCGACGGATCGCTGCGATCGAAGAGCGGCTCAATAAAACGTTTTCGCTTGAGGTGGTGGGAGCGCGAAAGCGTCTGCCGTTCTCGGCCTGAAAACGCGGCCACCGAGGTGCTGGACACCGCTAAGCCTATTTGCTTGGCTTGGTGTCGCTGATCGTCAGGTTGATTCTGCCCTTCGACCTGCGTCGCGCCAGAACCCGGCGACCATTCTTGGTCGCCATGCGGGAGCGAAATCCGTGTTTGTTTGCGCGCTTGCGGCGGCTTGGCTGGTAGGTTCGTTTCATCTTCTTATATGCTACTTCTTATATGCTGCCTGGCCGGGAAACTATCTTTATTGGCCTCTCTGAGGCCCTGTGTCGCAATTTATTCCGAAAAACGAAACGGGGGTGATCGTCGCGGAATGACACAGACTGACAAAGATACGCAAAGGTGTACAGATATCAAGAACGCGCGTTGACATTCATTAAAAGTCAGCGTAATTTTACGGGCTCGGAAATATGTGCGTGTCGGCTCCTATTCCGGATTTCTGTGAGGGCGTTTAGCTCAGTTGGTTAGAGCACCTGCCTTACAAGCAGGGGGTCACTGGTTCGAGTCCAGTATCGCCCACTTCAACCCCGTGTATACCGTTGGTGTGCATGGGGTTTTGATTTGTTGGTACAACATAGGTACAACAATCGCCCCGAAAACCAGACAATTAGGCCGTGATTGGGGTCCCATTCCGACGTCTTTTTTCCCTGCCTTGCTAGGGGTTCTCGCATTTACTACACCCCAAAAATCGAGTCTCAAGTATTAGTGTTTCGATGGGGAGTAATCTTGCTTGAAAAGACGTCGTGCGAGCCCGCAACATGCGCTTGTTATACGCTAATCAAAACTGATCAATCTTGTCACCTTGTCCACTAATTCAATCGCCTTAATTTCTTTTTCTGCTCCATAGTGCAGTTCACGGTGACAATTGGGACAAATAGCTACTGCATTTTCAATCGTATCAGGCCCCTTGTCGGCCAAGCGAGTTACATGGTGAACCTCCAAATATGGAGTGCCATCCTCACGAACAAATGGGGCTTCTGCATCGCACCTTTCACAATTTCCCTTTGCTTCGTCTAGCACCCACGAAATCACCTCCGGATCACGAGCATACTGAGTGGAAGTGACTTCCTTTCCCTTCGGGTTTGGATTACCCTTAGGTTTTTTGGACTTCTTTGCGGCCTTTTTGGCCTGATTTACTTCCGCCGCTAATCGCGCCACTCCGCCAAAAGACTGCCCTCTATTTCCGCTAGAATGTTTTCAAGTTTTGTTGCAACGTTTACACCGACATTTTTGGCCGGTACTAATCCAGTCAACCACTTGCGGCCTTGTGAGGCCAATACAAAGGAAATGTTCTGCATTCGATACTCATACGCCGCCACTGTCCGACCGAATCGGGCACGCAAACTTTCGTAGTACCGCTTCTTAACGAAGGTCTCACCTGAACGCTGATGAGAGAGCATTTCCCGATAGACCTCAACAGCAGCTTTGGGCTCCTCATCTGTCCATTTTTTTCTTCCCATCTTGATTAGCGTATGACGGCTGGCGGATTTGCGGCAAGGCGGCACACGTCCAATACCGCGGTGTCCTCGCCAAGCTGTCCCGGATAAAGCCTAGCGAGAGCGCCATCTGCGCACCGTCCTAACGACTAGAGAATCTACGGAGGCAATAAGAGCGCGTCTTCAGTGTAACCCTACCAACGCAATCCTTCAATAGGTCGAAAGGACTATTTCGACAACTTCTCGGTGCAAGAGCCCGCACCATGCGCTTGTTAACCAGCCCAATGATCGATGCCTAATTCTCCAAATTGAATGCAGGTCTAGAGAAAACGGCACCATGGGGCTTGGCTGGACCCGCTTTTCCGTGAGGCCAGTCTGAGCGTGAAAAAGAAACGCCTCGATCGGTAGACCCTAGCTTTCGAAAGGTCTCGTCGAAATCCATCTCTCCTGTCTCTGAATCAAGTGTGAAAATGAGCACCTTGTATCGGGTCTCTCCTGTGCTGGAAGTCAACACGACGCGATTGCCTTCCGGCTCCGCAGAAATCCAATGTGGCCACCAATCTCCGGCCCATGTTAGAGAATCAACGACCACCGGATGCGAAGGATCTGAGATGTCGAGGGAATAGACTGCTGACCCGCGTGAATGAGCGTAAGTCTGAATCCAAAAATTACCACGGGTGAGAGGAATGCCACATTCATCCGTGTCATAAGAACTCCAGGGGAAAGAGTAAACAAGTTCTGCTCGGGGCGAATCGGAGGTTAAGTCGTGCAGCAGATACAGCGAACATGTGAATGTGGCCAGCATGGCGGTTTTGCCATCAGATAACACTCTTACCTCAGAGGGATCCTTGTGCTCATAGCCCTTGCTTCCCTCAGGCAGAAGGACCGTTCGCAAAGGGGTCAAATCGGAAAGGCGCCAGGTCTGGAAGGAGTAAGCATTTTTTTCGGCCCGCATATCAGACGTTGTACTCACCGCGAGATCGAGTGAAGGAATGGCTGTCACGCTGTAGGCACGGAGATCCGGGTCGACAGCATTTTCGACATCAACCGATTGAACAAAATTACCTGCCGAGTCAAGTTCGACCAGCCCCCCTGCACGTTCATTGCCTTCACCTTTTGTCTGGAAAGTGGTCAGTACATTCCCATTAGGAAGACGTTCAAACGTGTGTGGATACGTGAATTCCTTCATGGGAGCTAAAGTGGCGGCGATCCGCGGATTCAGCGGGTCCGAGAGATTGATGATGAAACTCTTGCCAGCTTCAAAGGAGTTGACGAAGAGGCTGTCTCCTCTTGGCATGACGTGCTCCGAATGATGAGCAGCCCCCTTCACGCCTGCTTGAACACTAGATATTATGTCCCCGTAATCGGGGGAATCTGGATTAGCATCAATCACGGCCAGGAAATCACTTTCATTTTCGTTTTCGGCCCCCGCCCACACGAAGAGGTAATCACTGGGCCGGCTTGACTCATTGGACGAGGGCTTCAGTTTATCCGGATTACCGCAGGACATCAAAAAGGGAATGAGAAGCAGACTGATCGGCCTGAGTAGTTCTTTCATTGTCTGGACTGATTAACGGCGGGCAAATGCTCCCCGATCAGAAAGTAATCGTTTCAAACCGACTCAGCCAGTCGTGCGAGCCCGCAAATCCGCCAGCCGTTTTGCGCACCACGATTGATGCTCAGAAAATGTCCTTGGGAATGGTCATCGTGACCAGCATGTGGGGGACATCCACCGTCTCAGCAATCTTCAGGTCTGCCGAAAGAGATGCCAGCACGTAGGCTTCTGTTCGGGACAGTCCCGTCTGCTCAATGATGTAGTCGATCATGGCACGGATGGCCATTTTCGCCGCATCATCTATGGTGACCCCGTATCCGGTAACCGAATATGACTGATCAGTTTCGTACTGAGGCGACGGGATGTCCCTACTTTCCTTGGTCACACTGATCTCGTAAACGACACGCAGCGGACCTTCTATGGCCGTACCGGACACTTCACCGTCCCCTTGCGCGACGTGCGGATCGCCAATAGAAAACAGGGCTCCCTTTACCAAAACCGGGAAATAGACTGTCGTGCCCTCCACCAGGTCCTTGTCGTCCATATTGCCGCCGTTGTGTCTCGGTGGAATGGTAGAAAGCAATGAATCCGTGGCCGGTGCTACTCCCATCACACCCGGGAACGGCCTGAAGGGAATCGTGATGCCGTTGCCGAAATCTGCCTCGGTATCACCGGGCTCAAACTGGAAAATTTTCATGTATGGCTCGGTGAATTCGTCGGCGAGGAAACCAAATCCCGGAAATACGGCTGACCAACCCCAATCCTGCACCTCAATCTCATGCAGGGTAACCGCGAGTAGATCCCCCGGTTCGGCTCCATTAACGTAAACAGGCCCGGTAAGCGCATGGAAAGGCCCGGCAGCCAGGATGGCATCCAGATCTTCAGCCCTGGTGTCTACGGTCACGTGGCCACCGGAAGCTTCAACGAGAAACGCCTCGACCATCGCACCTGAATCGACGGTCAACACGGGCTCAAATGTCTGGCTCCACTTGTTGTGGCCATTTTCGGCTGTAATCGTGAATTCCGGTTCGGGCGCAACATCTGTCGTCGGGGTGGCAAGCTCCTGTGAGCATCCGGCTAGAAAGAAACAGAGCGCGAGTACAAATAGGCGGGACATGACGCAACGGGTGGGTGAGGAAGAAAGGTGTGGAACCGTCAAAGTACCTAAAAAAGGATTGCCGCTGAAATCATGCTCAGTCCAACTTTTCAGGTGCTTAAAACCGTCGAGTTATTCGATGGACCCTATTCAACGAGGGTCAACGGATCACGCTATGCCATCCATCCCGATGGCGAGCGTTTTTTAATGGTCCGTGATCCGAATCTGTCATTGTTCAACTCTCTTATCGTCGAAGAGAATTGGCTATATCATTTTGTTGCGAACCAGCTTGATGGGACTGATTGATACGAGTGGCGAAACTGGGCGCAGTCGCTCAAGGATGAGTGAGGCGAATCTAT